>Ga0247675_1000015_pt1 | contig 32696 bp, 47 predicted proteins | sample CNK16_metaG_FD_189930 | JGI IMG/M metagenome (GOLD analysis project Ga0247675, IMG submission 189930) | Soil microbial communities from Purdue University Martell Research Forest, Indiana, United States - CNK16 | ecosystem: Environmental > Terrestrial > Soil > Temperate forest > Bulk soil... | reverse complement strand
GTTCCGGGACGGCGACCTATGTGCAATCGACGACCAGCGTGACGGCCGCATCGGGCGGATCAACATGGCAGGCGATCGTTGGCGGCGTCATCAATACGACCACTTCCAGCGTCACGTCGATCGTCGCCGGTGGTGGCTACTCGATTGCGCCGATCTGCTTTATCCCGTCGCCGCCGCCTCCGGGTGTGCCGGCAACAGCGGTCGCCTCGATCTCGTCGAACTCGGTGTCGACCATCACGATGGTCAATCAGGGTGCCGGATATCCCAGCGCACCGCCGCTGCTGATGCTGCCGGTTCCGTTTGATCCGAACTTCATTGCCGGCTCGGTCACGTACAGCTCGGTCACGTCGCTGGGGTTGACGGGAACGGGGCTTCTGGGTGCTGTCCTCTGCACCGGCAATGGTACGCCGGTAGCGGCCATGCCCTCTTTGGCCGTTACGGGTGCGGGTTCTGGTGCGCTGGCGACGGTGGTCCCGGTCTGGTCCATCGCGAGCACTTCGATTGCAGCGGCAGGCGGCGGGTATGTCGCTGGCCAGAGCGCCATTCAATCATTTGGTGGCGTGCCCACGGCGACCCCGGCTTGGCGCAATCCGGCGGCGGAGATGTCCTCGCCTATTCCTCGGGCTGCGACGGGGACGACGACCCTGACGGGAACCACCATCACCTCGGTTGTTCCGATTGACAGCGGGCTGTTCTTCGGCACGCCGACCGTTCTAGTGCTTGGGAGTATCGCAACGACGCTGGCATCCATCGTACCGACGCTGGGGGGCGTTAATACGACCGTCCACATCCAGCCGACGTAACTCCTATGGAGAGGTCGGTTGGCCCTTGCAGCGTATCTCACGCAGTTCAATGAGCTGATACAGGCGCCGAACTCGCCGATCCCGCTCATATCGTCTGCGAACGCTACCGTTTACATCAACGTGGCGCGCAACCAGGTTGCCGGTGAAGGCGAGTGCATTCGCGTCCCTGCCACGCTGGCGATTGTTGCGGGCACAATCGAGTATTCATTCGCGGCGATCTCGCTGGCGGCGGTAACGGGCGCGAGCAAAGTGATCTCCGTCAGAATGGGATCGATCGGTGGCACGAGCCGATTGGCTTATCGTCCGTGGGAATGGTACGCCAATTATTACCTCAATCTGGCTACCACCGGACAGCCAACCACGATGGCGCAGTTGGGTCAGGGCGAATCCGGTAATCTTTGGTTTTTCCCAACGCCGATTGCCAACACTATCGCTAATCTGGATGTTGTGGCCACGCCGATCGCGCTGGTTGACGACACCACAGTAGAGGCAATCCCGTACCCCTGGACGGACGCCATCCCGTTTTACGCGGCGTGGCTCGGCATGCAGAACATGCAGCGGCAGGGCGATGCCGATAAGATGCTGGCCCGCTATTCGGCCTTGATGCGGCGCGCTCGCCAGATGTCGTCGCCGAGCGTGCTGCCTGGGAATCTGCCAGGCGACATGGGCACGAAGGAGGCGGCTGGGAAAACGACGCTGACCGAGGCGCCACAGGCGCAGGCTGGCCGGTGATGCTGAACACCTACCTCCAACAGACCCAGCTGCTGCTCAACGATGTCACCGAGGCGAAGTACAACCTTGCCGACCTGATGACCTACGTAAACACGGCGCGGGGGCAGATCGCGGGCGAAGCCGAGTGCATTCGCGTTTATGCGACGTTGGCGGTTACGGCTCCGACGCAGGAGTATCCGTTTTCACAGATACAGTTTCCCGCCGGGACGCAAGGCGTGCAAGGGGTTCTGAATGTCAGGCTGGCTAACTATGCGCTCGGTAATGGCGCTGTTTATATACGGCCTCGCCCGTGGGAGTGGTTCCATCTCTACTATCTCTGCGACCAGCAGGTAGCCGCAGCGCCGGCAGTCTTTGCGCAGTTCGGCCAGGGGGCGCTGGGCACTCTGTGGATCAATTTGCCGGACTCCAGCTACACATTGTCCCTCGATACAGTCTGTTTCCCCTCCCCATTAATTGACGATAATACGTCAGAAGCACTGCCCTATCTCTGGACGGATGCGGTGCCGTATTACGCTGCCTACTTCGCGCTGCTGACCGCGCAAAATACGCAGGCGGCTGCGGAGATGATGAAGCTGTATGGGATGTTCGTGCAGAAGGCGCGCGGTGCCGCGAACCCGTCAGTCATGCCGATGAACTACAACCAGTCGCCCGACCCGTTCCTTGCTAACCGCCTCGGCATCACCCCGCCCCGTGGGAATGCGTGATGCTCAACGAATATCGCAAACAGGTGCAACGCTTCATCCGCGACGCCAAGCAGCAGTTTGTCGATATCGGGGACATCGACAGCTACATCAACCGCGCCCGCCGTGAGGTGGCGATGCGGACGCAGTGCATCCGTATCCTGACCCCCGTCTCGGGGTCCATCGTTACGATACAGGTACTGACGCCCGGTTCTGGGTACACGAACCCGACCGTGACCATTACCCCGCCGGACTTTCCCAGCGGCGCGCTGCCGAACCCGCGTGGGCAGCAGGCGATTGCGATAGCGCAGCAGATCGGCGGGCAGATCAGCAATATCAGCGTGATGTATGGCGGCGATGGGTACTTCACGCCCGATGTGACGATCACGGACCCTACCGGCATCGGAGCGACGGCAGTTGCCAGCACCAACCCGATCAACGTCACGTCGGCACAGCAGGAGATTTACAATTTCAGTGATGTGCCGCTAAGCCAGTTCGCTGGGGTGAAGGGCATCTTCGCGGTTCATGGCGTCAGCTTCATCTTTGCGAACTATCGCTACTCGCTGCCGTGCTATCCCTTCACGACGTATCAGGCGATGATCCGCCAGTATCCGCAACAATTCCTCTACGTCAGCACCATCTTCTCGCAGTACGGGCAAGGTGAGGGTGGCTCGCTCTATATGTACCCGATCCCATCTACTGCCTATCAGATGGAATGGGATACGTTTTGCGTGCCATCTAATCTTATAACCGATCAGGACCAAGAGGCTATTCCTGGTCCTTGGACTGAGGCGGTTCCGTTTTACGCTGCACACATGTGCTTTTTGGAGCTTCAGAACCTTAACGCTGCCAAGTTTTACTTGGACCTGTACGATAATATGGTCCATCGCTACAGCGGGTATGCGCGTCCGGGTAGGATGATCAACCCCTACGGCCGGTACTGATGGCTGGCGGCGGCAGCGGTCTCAATTCCCCTGGCGAGCAGGGCGACAATTCCGGCTTCCCGACCGGGTTTTTCCCGCTCGTCTGGGAGGAGTTCAGCACTCTCAACACCAAGCCGCCCCGGCCGGCGATCGCGCGGGGCGAGGCGTTCTGGATGGACGGCTTTATGCCGCTTGGTCCGGGAAACATGCGGACCCTGCCGGGGTCGGGCGGACCGCTAACGATCTTTAATAACGGCATCGTGTGGTTTCAGTTTTTCAACATATTCGACACGGAATATGTTGTCGTTCTTACCTCTGACGGAGAGCTGACGCAGGTTAATGCGGACACTGGCGTACAGGTACAGATGGCTGTGCCGGGGACCATCTTGTCGCCTTCGACCACAATTGGCTTCAGCCAGTGGGGTAGCCAATATCTCATTCTCGCAGCGGCGCAGGAGAACGGCTATTGGTTGTGGGATTCGACCAATCTGTTTACGGCGGGGAGCTTCAGCCCCGTCGTCACCGTTGACAATGGGGGCAGTAACTATACGTCGAGTCCAACCTTTACTGTGCAGGCGGATACCGGCTTTGTCTCTACGGGCGCATTCACGGCAGTTATCGAGAATGGTTCGGTTCAACAGGTTCTTGTTACCGATCCGGGGGCGGGATTTACCGTTGATTCGATTGTGGCGGTCACGGTTCAAGGCGGCGGTAGCGACAATCAGGCGATAGCCGATCCGATCGACCAGACGGCGCAGCAGACCCAAGGCGGCGTCTCCGAGATCATTATCAACAATCCCGGCAATGGGTACACGGGGCGCGCTTTCGCCGTTTTCACTGGCGGTGGTGGCTCCGGTGCCTCAGCCAGTCTTGCCATCCAGAACGGGACCATAACCGCCGTTGCGATTATCAACGCTGGCCAAGGCTATACGTCGCCTCCGACGATTGTTGTTAGTGATCCCGGCATTCCTGGTTCGCCGTCCATCCCTGGCGGCACCGGGTTCTCGGCCTTTTGCAATGTCAATTTTGGGCAGATCACGGGCATTACCATCCATGACGGCGGCAGCGGGTATGTCTCGGTCCCGATTGTAAAGATCGACGGGGACGGTACGGGTGCGGTTGCGATCGCCCAGATATCTGCCGGGTCAGTAACCAATGTCATTATGCAAAATCTGGGGCATGGGTACACGCGGGCAGTGGCGTCGTTTACGGGCGGCAACAATGCGGCCAATGTGACGGCGTTGCTGATGCCATTTGGTGTGTCTGGCACGACCGTCGAGACGTATCAGGGGCGGGTGTGGGTCGGCAACGGTGCGTCGTCCTCAGACACGCCGCCGAAAAATCGAGTACTGTTCAGCGCCCCACAAAGCCCGGTTGATTTTGGAGACGGTGGCGGCGGGTTCCTGTCCTTCGATTCATTCCTGAGAGTGGGATATCACTCGCTGAAACAGGCCAATGGGTTCCTCTATCTCATTGGCGATAGCAGCATGAATTACATATCGAACGTGCAGACCTCATCGTCCAGCAGCTCGACAACCGTCGCGTCCGCGATCACGACGTTCAGCAATCAGAATGTCGATCCGCAATTCGGTTCGCCGTGGCAGTCGAGCGTGCAGGTTTTCAGCCGACAGATCGTTATGGCCAACACCATTGGTATTTATGTCTCGAATGGTGGTGCCGTCGAAAAGCTGAGCACGCCGCTCGATGGGTTCTATCAGACGGGGCCGATCTTTGGGAACACGGCGGACTTCTCGTCGGCGGTGGCAACGATCTTCGGTATCCCCGTTTATATGCTGCTGCTTCCTGTTGTCGATCAGTTCTCCGGGGTTTTGATCAACAAGCTGCTGATGTGGGATGGGAAGCATCTGTTCACCTCGCAGCAAGATCGCAACATGACCTACATTGCGACGCGAGACTTGAACTCGGTGCTGACGGCGTGGGGGACGGACGGGACAAATATCTTTCAGTTGTTTGCCCAGCCGACGACGGGGTTCGGCAAAGTCGCGCAATCGAAGCTGTTCAGCGACCCCGGCTACTTCATGACGAAGACCAGCCGCTCACTCAGCGGTATGGTGCAGAGCTACGTGCTGGACGATCCGATCACCATCACCATCGACAATGAGTTTGCCGATGGGACTGACAATGCCGTGGTCAGTGTTGTGCCGTCGCCTAATGGAGCGTGGACGAACAACGGCGGTGCTTCTGGGTCGTGGGTCAATAATTCAGCACAGCCGGGATTCTTCGGCGGTCCCGGTTTGACCGTATTTGGTCCGTATCCTGTAGGGCAGAGTGGTCGGCTGACTGGGTTCTCTATCATCACGGATGCCTCGGACCTGGCGATGATGTCGGTTATGTTGTCCGAACAGAACTATGCCCCGAACGTGTAGGTGCTGAATGGCTTATGCGCATACATTCGGCAACTTGAACCAGTGGGTCAGTGGTTGGCTCGACGATAACTTTGATGCGGCTGGATCACTTGGCACGATCCCCTGCACGGTATCCGGTACGAATACGCTGGTTCTAACGCCTTATACGACGCCGACGATCGGCACGCCGCCCTTTGCGTTGCAGGCGCTGATTCGGGTGAGCGCCATTGCGGCGGGGTCAAATACGGGGGCGGTGACGGCGGCGGTCGCGGGGACAGCGGCATTGCCAGTCTACAACGACACGGCGGCGGGGCCGGTCGCCCTTACCGGCGGCGAGATCGTCGCCGATAACGCCTTTGTGCTGACCTACGACCCGGCGCTGAACACCGGCTCGGGCGGGTATCACCTCGGTAGCGCCTCGTCCTTGTCGTCGGGCACCGTGACAAGTGTTGCGACCGGGACCGGGTTGACGGGCGGTCCCATCAGCACGGTGGGGACGATCAGTCTTGCAAGCGTCGCCCAGAACAGATTGCTGGGCAATATCACGGCTGGTTCAGCAGCGCCGATTGCCCTGACCCTGACCGCCGTCCTCGATGCGATTATGAGTTCGACGCAGGGCGCGGTACTCAATCGCGGTGCGAGTACTTGGTCTGCGTCCACCGAGCAGTCATGGACCCCGGCGCTGGCCTTGGGCGGTGCGGCGACGGGCATGACCTATGCCACGCAGGGCGGTCAGTATTTCACGATCGGCTATCTTGTCGTGGCTACCTTTAACCTTGTGCTCTCGGCGGTTGGCTCGTCTACAGGAGTGCTGACGATCAGTACGCCGGTCGCCAGCGGGGCCACCAACAGGATCGGCATCGGGTTGATCAGCTCTTATTCTAACTTCACGGGCATTACGACGGTGCCGTGGATCAACATTCCGGCTAGCAGTTCAATCGGATCGTGCCTCGTTGCTGGGTCGGCGACGACGACGGCTATCCAAGATACGAACCTGGCCAACAACACAGGGCTGGCCGGGTTGATGGTCTATTTCTCGGGGTGATGCGATGTCTCTGGCGACGCTGCTCAACACACCTGACTTCGGAAACCTGCCGTCCGTGTTCGAGTGGTCGTTCAGCAATCAGGCGCAGCACCTCGCGATTGTTAACCAGGCGTTTGCTAAATATGGGCAGCAACTTACCCTGTATCCGCTCGACCCGTTCCCAGTCGGCAACGTGACGGGATGGCTAACGATCCATCAGCAGGCGCATAATGATATGGCGAGCGTGCTGAACATTGAGAACTTTGATTTGTCCTCTGTTGATTTCCGCAACAAGGACCAACTAGATGCGTGGTTGCGGCTGCATTTCGACATGCACCAGCAAGCCGCTCAGATTTTGGGGTTAAACTGATGGAACCACAGGTATTCCCGCGCCCACGGGGTCGCCCGCCGCTAACTAGGTCCACCCCCCAAGATTTTCCAATTAATGCACCGGCTCCGGTGCGTTCTGGGCGGGTGCCGGCAGAGATTAGCCGGATGACGCTTCAGGATTGGAACGAGTGGGGGGAGTGGCTGCTGGACCGCTGCAATTTCTATTGGCCGGGTCTCTATACCGCGCCGACGATGAAGGGGCAGATTTCCACGTGGTCCTCGAGCAACGACTTTCTGTTCATCAAGAACGTCGATGCTGTGCTGTTGGCGATGACGCAGATTGACCCGGTATCGCGCCGATCGATTGTGATCGAACGGTTTGGCTGGTCGAGGCATGCGAAGCAGATCGGCGAGCGGCGGATGGGCGTCGAAATCCGAGGGGAAGGCTCGCAGAACCTGATGGATCTCTATCGGTTCTGCCGCGATTGGGCGCGCACCAAGAAGGTCGCATTTATTCTCTCCGGGTGGTCCTGCGACTGCGCGTTGTCGCAGCTATCGGATGAACTGAACGGCGACTGGGTTGATTGGGTCATTACGAAATGATGACGCGGTTTCCAGGAGAGTACAGCCACATCGAGCCGCTGCTGGCGCAGATGTCGGAGGCGCGGCGGAAGGAGATGGTTTCTCTCTCCGAGCAGCTGAACGCCTCGCCGGCAGACATGCTCTGTTCGTCGCTGGATAACTCGTCGGAAACCTTCACCTACTTTGCCGATGGCGACCCTATCGCAATGGGCGGGGTGGCAAAGACGCCGGTTGGCGGGTTTTGCTGGATGATTGCATCGACCGAGCGGGTAGAGCAGCACAAGAAGTATTTCCTGCAGGAGAGCCACAGTCGGATCGATCACTGGTCCGAGGTATACGGCGATTTGTTCGTCGATGTCGCTGTGGAAGAGGTTAAATCCATCCGCTGGCTTGAATGGCTAGGATTCCATCGAACTGGTAAGATGGCTCATCTGTTGGGGCGCGATGTGTGCCGATTGGAGCGGCGGTCATGATCGATTTTGCATGGTTCGACATAGCGCTTCTTACGGCGGTGGCACTCCGTTACGTGCTGAAGCCCGAGCGGGTGGCAGGCGTTTTTCATGATCCGGTTTCGGCCAGTGTCGTCGGCGGAAGCCTGCTTGCCGCCGATGCGGGAGCGGCGGTGGCGGCGCCGGCAGCGGCCGCTGCTTTAGCACCGGAACTAGCAGGCGGTATCGGCGCGAGCATAGCTCTGCCGGAAGTGTCCGTCATTGCACCTGCTGTAGGCTCGGAGTTGGCGACGGGCGGCGCGATCGGCGGGGCCATTGGAGGCGAGGCGGCAGCAGCCGGTGTCGGCGGATTGGGATTGGGTCTCGGCGGGGCTGAGGCGGCGGGGTCAAGTCTCTTCTCCCCAGCGACGGGCACATCGCCATTGACTGATCCATCGTCTGTAATACAGGGAGCCAGCACGCTTGCGGCTCCAGTGACGAGTGCACCGATCGCGGCACCTACGGGACCGAGTGCGGCAAGCTTTGGCGTGTCCGCGCCAACGACCATGCCGGCCACGTCGGCTACGCCGCTGGCGTCGGCAACGGGTGGTGGGGCGCCAGCAGCGGATGCGACGCAGGTCGCTACGGCGCCGAGCGTTACCGATGCAACCGGCGGTGCTGACTTTGCGAAAGCAGCGGCTCAGCCAGGCGTTGGCACGACTAACGCCGCTGGCACCGCCGCCAAACCTGGTGCGAGCACGATCGGGGGGCAGATCATGGACTTCGCCAAGAAGAACCCTGGCTTGCTGCTAAGCGCCGCCCCGATGTTGCTCGGCATGTTCGGCAAGCCGTCTGAGGTTCCGGGGCAGGCGCAGTTACAGAATGCGCAGGGCCAAGCCGCAAGCATGGGCAAGACGCTGAGCGCGTTTCAGCTAAGCGGCACGCTGCCGCCTGGAATGCAGGAGATCGTCAGCGCGAAGAACGCGGCAGACAAGGCCGCAATCCGCTCGAACTTTGCCCAATTGGGATACACGGGTTCCACCGCTGAACGGCAGGCGTTGACCCAGGCCGATCAAGCGACGACCGCGCAGATCGCATCAATTGGGGCGCAGCTGGCCTCGCAGGGACTGGACTGGACGCATCTTTCGGCGCAGGAGATGGAGACGCTGCTGAACGCGGAGCTGAAGCAGCAGAGCGATTTCAGTGCGGCACTTGGCAATCTATCGAAGGGGTTGGTGCCACTTGGCAGTGCCCTTGATAAGTCTCTGGCTTCGCAATGAGCGGACTTATCGCCGATCCGTCGCCTCCCGGCGGGTCTATCGTCAATTATAAGAACTTCACGCCTCCGCCCGATACGCCAGACAAGCTTGCTGTCAGCGTTACGCCAGGGTCGCGGGATCAGTATGCTATCGACAGCGACAAGCGACCGATGCCGCCGCCCGGACCATATCTCGATACGAACGGCCAGCTTGTACAGCCTACTCCCGAGCAGGTTGCTTCGCTCGGTGGCCAGAGACCAACTGCGCCTGCCTCCAATGCTGACGGTCCCGCAAACCCGATCAAGGACGCGGTGCGTGAGGAATGGCTGGCGGCGGGGTATCCGCCCGCCGCTGTCGAAGGGATCATGAAGCGCGTTGGGGACGAATCAGGGTGGAACATTCATTCTATAGGAGATGGTGGCACCTCATTTGGCCTTTACCAGCACCACGCCGATCGCGCTCAGCGGCTCGCGCAGTACTTAGAGAATATCAAGGTCGATGTTAAAGACTCGGTTGCCTTGGCTCGGGCGCAAACGAAGTTCGCCATCAGCGAGATGAACGGCGGCGATTCGATTGCCGCAAAGCACAAAGGGGAGTTACAGAACCCAAATATCAGTGCCCAGGACGCTTACGGGGTATTCACCAGTTCGTTTGCACGTCCTGCTGGCTCGCCGGGGAGTGCGGAGACAAACCTTCGGAGGACCGCGCTTGGCTCGTTCAACGATATGTCGAGTGCGTTCCTGCAACGGTGGCAAGGGGACATCCAGAAGCGCAGCAAGGAATACGACGACGCCATCGCCGAAGCGAAGGACTTGCGCTCCGCTTCTCGCGCTGCGCTTAAGAAGTGGGAGATCGAGAGCGAACATCCGCCCAAGGACATGCGGGATACGTGGAACCAATGGGCAGGTGCCGCGATTGGCTTGGCGCTGCTCGGTGGGTTCTTTGGCAAGAACCATACGGCATCCATCAATGCGGCCGGCGAGATGCTGCAGGCCGCAAACGCCGCTGACGTGCGTGCCTATGACATCGCCTACAAGCGGTGGAAAGATCACAACGACAACGGGCTGAAGCTGGTCGAATTGCTGCACGGCGAGGCGCGCGACATCGTGGAGGACGCGCGTAAGAGCTACGATCAAAAGGTCACGGAACTGGCGACGCTCTCGACGGCGTACCAGCTTCAGCAGCATCTCGACCCGACGAGCCTGGAGAATATCGAGAAGAGCATTCGGATTCAGAAAGAGCGTGCTGACCTGATCACTTCGCAAAACGTCGAGACCAACATCCGCCTCACGACCGATCAATATGATAAGGATTGGGCCGACAAGAATCCCGAGGAAGCCAAGAAGTGGGCTGCTGAGCATCCGGGGCAATCGCCGGTTCCGCCGAACGTTCACGCGGAAAATTACAACAAAGCCACGCGATTGATGACGGGTGCGGCGGGCGCAACGAAAGACGCTATCGCGCAGCAGATCTATTCCAGCACGCTCGCGGCTGAGATTCAGAGTTACTTGGCAAAACCGGAAAACGCCGGGAAGACCACAGCTGATATTCCGCCTGATGAGATGGCGCGGATACAGTCGCGCGCCGGCACCGCTGCTGGTCTTGTCCCGTCCTCCGCTTCGCGAGCCGGGACTGACCCCAAGCTGCAAGCGGCAGAGGCGTTTAAGGAAAAGATCAGGAAGGAAAAGGGGACCGACCCGACTTACGAGGATTGGGTGAAATTCTCACAGGACACTGGGCGGAGCCAGACTGGGCAACTATCCCCAGATGCTGTCAAGCTGCTGGCGCGCCAGTACGAAATGGGCGACCCGGCAGCTATCACCTCGATGCCGCGCGGCGGGCCTGCCCGTATCCAAGTCGAGAACCAGATCGCCGAGGACATGAAGGGGATAGACGACGCTTCCCGGCAGATTGTGATGAACCGCTTGCGGATGGCTGAAGCGCAATCCGCAGCGCGTTCCGCTGGCCGCATCACGATGAACACCGAGTTGTATGTGAAGGCAGCGGAAGGGGCCGGCAAACTTGTCGTTGATGCGTCGAAAGCTTTCCCGCGTACCAATTTCCCCAAGATCAATGACGCATTAGCAGCTTACGAGCGAAACACGGGCGATCCCAACATCATCAGATTTGGTGCGTCTATCAATGCGCTGCTGAATGAATACGGCAAAATGTCGAACCCGACAGGCACAGGTATTCACGACGCCGACAAGGATCGTCTGGCGCGAATCCTCGATACGGGGCTTTCGCAGGGACAGATTGAAGGCGCGGTCCAGATGATCGTCGCTGAGGGCCGCAATATTTCTGACGCTGCAATGAAAGCACAGTATGACGTGTTGTCTTCGCTGGCGCCTGCACCGCCAGGACAGCAAGCATCGCCCGCTCCAGCCGCTTCGCCCAGTTCAACCGCATTGCCCACCGACCTTCCTCCTGCGACCGGCCTCAAAGAAGGTGCGCAAGCCAAAGACGAGAGCGGTAAGGTCGTTGCCGTCATCCGTAACGGCCAGTGGGTCGCGCCGTAATGCCCAAATACACGATTGTTGATCCATCGGATGCTCCCGCTCCTGCGGCTCAGCCGGGGGCAAGTAAATACACGGTGGTTGATCCAGCGCCGCCAGTTGAGCCACCGCCGTTCTTGCAAGGCGTTGGCACCGGGCTGCTCGATAAGTTTTACGGTGCGGCTCAGCTCGGCGCGCATTCGGCTGACGTGCCGCTGATGTCGCCTGAAATGCCGATTGTTCCAGCTGAGCAGACGCCATCGCCGGATTACGCCAAATCTGTCGATACGACGGTCCAGCAGCGCGAGCAGCAGCTTGAAAAGGAAGGGTACAACAAAGGATGGGGTCGCACCGTTGGCGGCATTGCAGGCGATGTTGCCATCACCGCGCCTCTATCGATTATTGCCCCCGAGATGGCTGGGGCTAGCCTGATGGGACGGGTTGGGTCAGGCGTCGTTCAAGGCGCGATGGGCGGCGCAATCAGTGGTGCCGCGACTCCCGAGACTTCCGGCGATTTCGCGAAAGGCAAGGCGGGACAAGTCGTCAGGGGCAGTCTGGAAGGTGGTGCGGCTGGCGGGGCGTTTGGGGTACTGTCAAAGGTAATTGGTCTTGGCTCGGCAGAAGATGCCGAGGCGTTCATTAAAAACGCCTATACGCGGTCGGTACGTCCGAGTGTTGCTGGCAAGTCATCGTTCGCGCAGCAAGAGACGGCATATGGCCGTGCGCGAGATGCCATTTCAGAAGTTGTGCGTTTAAAGCCGACCTTGGCCCTTACCGACGCCGAAACTGGTGAGAAGGTCATTGGAGAGTTGCCCAAATCGGTTGCGCAGTTTGGTGAGGCGATCGATCAGGCGAAGCGTAGCGTCTTCGCCCAATACGATTCGATTGCAAAGCAGGCGGAGATCGCAAGCACAGGCAAGGTAACCTCGGTTCAGCGCTTTCAAAACGAATTCGCTGCCGCATCCAGGGCACAGAGCGAAGCGTCTCAAGCCGTTCAAGCCGCTGAGCGCAAGGCATTGCTAGCAACGGCGCAGCAGCATCGAGCCGGTGAAAATGTGTATATGTCGTCTGCTGCCAATGCGGAAGTCCGACAGGCTCAAACGGAATTGACCGCTGCCCAGGCCGCGCTCGACAAAACGCAGAAGGCTAAGGCCGCAGCCTACAAGAAGATGGGCGGTGTCTGGATCGATCTTGCGCCAACGATCCGCGAGTTGCGCAGCATAGGTCGCAGCACCCTGAAGGAGATCGACCCCGGCACCGTGTCCTACGCCAACAAGCTGGCCGACCGGCTGTCTGCCAAGGCAGCGTATTCACCGCTTGAAGCGCAGGAAGCAATTCAGAACCTTAATGCCCGGTTGGCTAATTTCTATAAGCAACCGACCAAAAACGGCACATCGGAGGCAGCGATCGAGGCGATGGTTGCCACCAAGCTGCGCGAAGGGACGGACACGGCAATCAATGCGGTAACGGGACGTGATTATCAGGCGCTAAAAAACTCTTATGGTGTGTTGCGCTCGATCGAGAAGGACGTGGTTCACCGCGCCTTGGTCCAGGGACGCAATACCAAGGGTGGCCTGACGGGGATGCTGCTGGACATTGCCACGGCGGATCAGGTCATTCATGCCATTGCGCACTTGGACCCAACAGCTATCGGCTCGGCGGCGGGATGGCAGGTATTTAAGGCGGTGCGTGAGCGTTTGGTCAGTCCCAACCGCGCTGTTCGTCGCATGTTTGAAACAGCAGAACAGTTGGAAACGCCGGGTGCGGGGCAGACAAGGCAGGCGATCTCCTCTGGCGTACAACAATCCATTCCAGCCATCGGCGCAGCGGTAGGCTACCAATCGCCGGAACATTCAGCACTGGGCATCCAATGACCGAAAACCCCCTCCGCCAGAAGCTTCTCCAACTCGCCGAAGACCTCATCGATGAGGTGAACGCGCCGGAAGCGAAGGCAGCGATCGATATCCGCATCGACGTGCTAAAGAGCACAACCACGCTCTATTTGGGCGATGAGAAGTTAAATGCTAAGGTTAGTGATGAAGACGCCGGGGGACGCAATATGAAGGATTGGGCGCGTGAGATTCGGGGGGATCACGCTGATGCGTAGCACCCGGCTGACGGCGGTCGAAGAGACCGATGTTCCCGAGATAGCGACCGCCGCGCCACCTCAGCCTAACGTCTCGCACGCGCTGGCGAGCCTGATGTTTCTCACCATGAAGGCGCTGAGTCAGAAAAGCCTTGTCGCGCTGGCCGCGCTGACGGACTTGGCGATTGTGTCGAGTGCCTTTGTCCTCTGGCTTATGGTGATCACCAATCCGACGCAGGCGCAGCTCGTCGGGGTAGGGCTGTACGGCCTGTTTGTGCTCGCCGTGATCTGGTGGAGGGGTCGCCATGCCCGCAGAGAGTGAGAAGCAGCGGCGGTTTATGGGCGCAGAGTTAGCTAGGAAACGCGCCGGCAAACGAACAGAGACAGGCATGAGCGAGTCCCAATTGAGGGATTTCTCACGCAAACCCAAGCGGTCATCCACACGGAGCAAGCGGAAGAGCCGCCGATAGGGGGGATCGTGATCAAGTGGCTTCTGAGCACACTTTTGCTGCTTGCCCCATCTGTGGTGCTGGCGCAAAACCAAGGACAGATCGTGCCCAGCGGGCATTTCACGCCGGGTCACACGGTTCGTTGCCAGAATAGCACATGCACTGTTGTGGTTGATGGTGGCGGCTCGGCTGGCTCAAACAAGACCGGGCAGGGATATCTCACCGAAATCGGCATTACCAATACGGGCACCCCCTTCTGTATCGATGATGCACTCATCAATTCGCCTGGCGGCTACCATCAGTTTTGCCTCGGGGCAAACGCGCTCGGCGGCGGGTTACTCTCGTACAACGCCTACGGCGGTGCCTTGCCGCTTGGTCTGAACTTCAACATCAACGGCGTCACGTTTGCTTTCCCCGGTCCAGGCAATGGCAATGTGTCAGGGCCAACCAGTCCTGCGCCAACCGGGGGTGATGTTGCATTATGGAATGGGGGCACCACGCTAGCAGACGGTGGTGCTCTTCCGAGTATCAACGTTACAGGCGCCGATAAGACCGGAGCAACCGATTCCACAACCGCCATCCAGAACTGCCTCAATGCCGTGGGGACAGGCGGAACGTGCTATGTAGCCAGAGGTAAGTACGAGGTTCTTGGAAACCTTACAATACCGGCGCAAACGACGCTGAGTTGCGGATTTGCCTTTAACGCCACGATTGAGTCCGTCACTAACTATTCAAGTTTATCCGCCATCCGTTTGGCTAGTTCTGCCACAATAAGCGCTGGCGGCGAGGGTGCATCGGTCAAGAATTGCCTGATTTACCGCAACGGCATGACTTTCCCGGTTTTAAGTCCGGCCTCATATGCGGGTATCGCAGTATCTGATGCTGGGTTTGCAGACTTTTCAGTTACAGACACGATTATTGTGGGCTTTGATACCTGTATATATAATACGGGAAAGAGGCCTTATTATGTTCATGATTATCTAGACTGCAACGGGGTCAGCTTGGCGGCGCTGGAGCTTGATGTCGGTAACACAGATAGTGGTTATGCAGAAGATATTAAAATACAGCTTCTTGGGGCTGGGATTGGAAGCGGAACCTGTGCTGGCATTCAACGCGATGGAACCGGACTTAGAGTTTCTGGTCCTGGTCCAACCGGCGTTTATCTCAAGGACATTGTTGTCGCAAACTTCAAGATCGCTCAATACGATTTTGAGCAAGGCGTGCTGGCTGGCGGAACCTTGTGGTCTGACGATGTTGCCTATGCCGCCACCTACCATTGCGGCGGTACATCGATTGGCTATTTGATTGCTCCAGGCGCGTTCATCCAAGCCAATAACCTTTATTCCAACGCCAGCCAAGTGGGGATGCAAATCAACAGCAATGGTGCCCTCTCGCGCATCAATTACCTAGCGGTAAATACCGGCACTGGTGGAGGGGCAGAGGGCACTTACTGCATTCAGCTCGGCGACGGCACGCGCGTCGGCAACTTGGATGTCGGCACGGCCTCGCTCGCGGCTTGCGGCACGTCGGCAATTCATGTGGCGACGACCTCGCCACAGATGCACATTCAAAGCGCGGTTATCGCCGCCACTCATGGAGGTGTTGCACCTTACATTGATGCTGGTCCTGGTATTGGCGTGTTGCTTCAAAATACGAGTGGTTTGACTGGATTGGCAGACTTCTTAATTGGCAGCATGGGAACTGATTTAGCGGCAGGAGCCAATCCCTACGCATCATTGAGTGGCGGCTCTGGCTTTGTTGCTTCTACGGGATCAGAGCCTATGCTTCGGGGATTGACCGTCACTGTCGGCGGAACCTGTACGGGGTTAGGGACGGGCGGTAGTCCAGGATGTGCCGTAGCGGCGCATAGCGATTCTATCGCTGGGGCACTTACGATAACCACCGGAAACTCAGGCTTTGCAACGAATGGCGCGGCTCAGTTTACCGTTCCGGTGCCTCCGGCGAATATTGCCCGATGCACAACCAGCAACACCCCTGGTACGGCTAACTGGCCCAATGGGTCCACGTCTTTTTTGGGTGCGGCAGGGGACACATTTACAATCAGCTGGAATGCGACATCGCCACTCGCCGCGAACACAAGCTACAGTCTCGATTACACATGCCATCTGCTCTGAGGTTGATTTAAGTGGTCTATAAGATGAGATGACTGCAGACTGGTCCGTAATTGTCGCGCTGGGTGCCGTAGTCATTGCAGCTATTGCGCTGATAGCTCGATCTTTCGACAAATCACTTTCAATTCGCGAGCATGAAGAGTTCCGTGGCAAGGTCAACGATCAGTTCGGCCAATTGCGGAACGACATCAACCGCCAGCTTGACCAGTTCCGCGAAGATAGCCGGCGAGAACATGACGCCATATTAGATCGGATTAAGGTGCTTGAGCAGACACGCCCGACGACGGGTGAAATTCAGGCTCATCTGGATCGGAGAGAGATGAAATAAAAAGCCCCGCCGGAGCGGGGCAAGTTCTGCTAGGGCGCTCGCCCGCTAAAAGTGACTCAGCTGGAGCCCTGGAAAGCCTAGAGAGCGCCGGACTGCGAGGTCGCCCATACAGTGAGGGTGTACCCGACCCGAACAAGTTAGGGTACGTCGTTGCCTATACACGAAAAGCGATAAGTGGTAAAGAGTATTCATGGCTGATCCCGTGACGCCGCCTATTCCTCCGTCGACTGTGCCATTGCCGTGGTGGCTGGTTCCAAGTCTAGCGTATTTGATCATTTTGATTTTTGCGGCGGCGTTAGCCGCATCATGCGTTCTTGGAAATGATACGTTACGAACGCAAATGTTTAGCACTGCCGTATCTCTAGCCATGCTCGCTGCTGGTTTTTACTTCGGCAGTTCCAAAGGTAGCCAGGACAAGGATGCGACGATTGCATCGCAGGGCGCATCGCTGGCGACTAGCGTGCCGACGAGCGTGGAAGATAATCCTGTGTTGACCCCTGCGCTAGCGACGACGACGATCCCCCCAGGAGAACGGTAGGAATAAGTGGACTTTGAAGGAATCAAAGAAAATTGCCTTAGAACGCCTGCGCACAATGATCTTATCATTGCGCAATGAAATCATCACTATCAAAGCCCGACTCAAAATCTGTGAAGAGGCGCTTGCTGCTCTGGAGAAGCGCAATGGGTCTAGGTAGTTTCCGAATGTTGCGCGGGAGGAGGAACCAATGCACGGTGCTAGCATGATAGGAATAGCCATCAGTATCCTTTGGTTTCTCGTCTTTCTCTGCATTCTTGTGGGGATTGGCTGGGTAATCCTGTATGTGCTGGGCCAGTTGGGCATTCCCGTGCCACCAATGGTGGTCAAGATCGTTCTACTCGTTATCGCTCTTTTGTGCCTTATTTGGTTCCTGTCTATGCTTGCAGGTGGCGTAGGTGCGCTTCCTGGAATACGATGAGGCGCCATCATGGACTCTGATCGCGATGCCCGAGGCCGATTTATCCGCGCCGCCCACAAGCGAAGTCATTGGATGGGTATCGGAATAGTGGTCGTGATGTTAGCGGTTTTAATTATACTGTATGCGCGTTAAACAATGCCTCCAGCTCCTTTCGTGGGGATTAGGTTTCGTGATAGTTTACATAATGGAGAAACGCCCTGCACGTCGGCGACGGCATCATCATCATCGCGTGAGAGCACTCCAGTTTGTCAATCTGCACAGGTACCACAGGAGACATCACATGCCCACCATCGTCACATCGGTTAGCGTCGGGCCAAGCGCCACCGTCGAAATTGGCGTAGAAGATCAGGCTGGAAATGCCTTGATGCCTGATACCATTACCTGGGTAATTGACCCGGCATTGACCGGCGTAACCGTTGCTCCCAATGCAGATGGCGTTGGTTTCGACTTTACCGCCGCAGCCGGCACACCGGATCAAGCCGGAAATGCAACAGCGACCCACACGGCGAGCGGTGTAACTGGTGCTCTCGCCATTACCGTAGTAGCGGGCGTCGTAACCGTGACGGCTCTTCAGTTCGTCACTCTGCCGTAAGATGAAAGGGGCCGCTGTGGCCCCTTTTTTCTATCAAATATATCAATTACGCCCAAAATGCCCTTAATGATTGCAAACACATTGGAAAACCTTACGCTAGTATGTCGTGAACGTTTCCGCTCGGGCATTGTTATGGGTGATGGGGTGTTCGGAGCGAAGATCGTGGCCATACAACTTAGGTCGCATGTGGAGGAGTGCGGACGACGGTATGAATTGCAGCGCGATGAGGTGCGCGGCACTCGAACCGAACTTGCCACAGCCAGAAATGAATTGACGCTTGAAATTGCCAAACTCCGCACTGACCAGTTCCTGATGGACGAACGAAATCAAAAATCAATCCAGCGCGTTCAGAGCCTTCTCTGGACGGTCGCGGGTGGTGTTATTTTAATTCTTGTTGGCATTATAGGCGTTTTGTTGCAGGCGCAATTGCACATACACGCTTAAGGGTTCATTATTGGCTGATGGTGCCAAAGGAAAGCCGATGATTTTACCTAACGCGATCATCGTGGATGTATCGCACTGGCAAGAGCCGTCCTCGATTGATTGGAAGACAGCTCGTGAACAAGGCAACGTCGTCGGTGCGATCGTCAAGCTGATGCAGGGGGGTCACGTTGACCCGGCAGCGGCGCAGCATCTTGCCAACGCCCAGGCGGCGGGTATCACGCTTCTCGGCGTGTATGACTTCGGCACGTCGATTGCCGATGATGTGGCGTTCGTTCAAGCGGCATTAGATAAGCTTCAGGGTAATCTATCGACCCGCCTCCTGGTGCTCGACAGCGAGCAGAACAACTCATCGCAGATGACCGTGCCTGTAATGGAGAAGTGGGTTCAGGGCGTCGCGGGGCAGGGGCGCCTTCCGGTGCTTTATATGGGCCGTGCTGGCCCCGATGGAACCGGCGAGGGGTTGCCATCGGCGATTCTCAGCAAGTGCGACCTTTGGCTGCCAAAGTACGGCCCGGAGCCAGACAACAGCAAGCTTCCAGCCGGGTTCCGGTTGCCGGTAAACGATACGGAAACCGGCGGTGTGTGCCGGCTATGGCAATTCACGGGCGACGGTATCAACGCGCCCGACAATTGGCCGGCCGGGATTCCGCCAAAGAACGATCTGTCCTACGCGCTGTTCTCGACGATGGATGCCTTGACGGCTTGGTGGACTGGCGGGGTATCCGCGCCAGTCGCTGCACCAACGCCAGCACCTCCAGAACCGACTCCGCCGCCGCCTGCAATACCCGCCAGTACGGAAGACGATCCTGATCTGGCGCATTTGCAGGCTGAGCTTGCCGCGATGGGTGCGCGATTGACGCAACTCGCCGAGGCGATCAAAAAGTATTACACGGAGCAATAGCATGATTAAAAAAGCGGTCGCGGCAGCAGCGCTGGTTCTCAGCGCATGCAGTGGCCCGATCACGCCAACGCAGGTGCAGACCGCGCAGAACAACCAAGCCGTGGTGGCTGGCCTGTGCAATCAGGCAATGGCGCTAGCGCCGCTCGCCGGACCCTATGCCATATGGATCACCGCCGCGTGCGGATCGGAAATGTTGGTGGCCGATTTGGCGCTACAGCCGGGGGCGATCAACTACCTGAACAGCATCATCGCTCGCGTCAGAAAAAGCTAATGGAAATTGCGAGCCTATGGGGACTCGCAATCTGCATTTTGATTTTGCTGGCAATAGCTTTTGCGGTGCGGCGCTAGGTATTGTCGCTGATGGCAGCGAGCATTCGCTTCTTAATGGTCATCGGATCGTATGGCATCCCATGCCACCGATGACCGATCGCGTCCCATGCCTCGACCGCGCGGATTAGCCTCTCGCGTTCCTGCGCGACGGCATCGACGACCTCGTCAGGGGAACTGATGCGCGGCCCAATGATATCGGGATCGGCGCGCCGGGAGGCTCCATCGATGATCCACAGATAGCCGCCATCGATGTCCCATTCGGCGACCTGCCAATCATCTGTGGGATCATCTTTGATCCAGTACCAACCGCTTGGGCGTTTGGTCATTGTTTGTCCTCGTTGCCTTCGATAACGCTGAGAAGTGCACCACCCTGTGTGATGCCGGAAGGGTTTGGGCACTCTTCCAGGGCGGCGCGGCTCGGAAGGTCAGTCTTACCGCACTTGATGCAGCGCCCGATGAAGGCTTCGCCTTTTGGGTTGGTGCGGACGAGCGCATGCGTGTCGGTCATTGCTTGGCACCTTCGGCGCGGGCGGCGTCATAGAGGCGCAGCATAAACACCACGTCAGCGCCGACATCAGCACCGCGAGATTCCGTCATGTTGTAGTTGTGGCGAATATCTGCGAGCCGTTTGGCGTCTTCCGGATGGCTCGCCGCTAGCGGTGGCGACTCGGCTACGATCCGCATGCTCGCCCGAAGCGCTTTGTCCATGATCCTCTGCTCAGAGGCAGTAAGGTAGTGAGTTTCTGCTGGCGGTGCCGTCATCGCCGCCTCCAATTCGTTGATCAATTGGCGCATCTCGCTCCGTCGCGGGTCGGTCTCGGCGCTGGCGGTGCGCAGAGCGCGGAGGGTGCGTTCAATGAGATTGTCGTTGATGTTCATTTCTTCTCCCAACAGCGGCAGAAACAGTCGATGTCCTGCGCTTCGACATGCAGCAGCTTGCATCTGGTACAGTGCGGAACTGGCTTCAGAAAATCCCAGGCGGTGCGCAGAGCGCGCAGGGTGCGCTCGGGGAGAGCGCGGTCGAGGGTGATGTAGGTCATTGGAAGCACTCGGCTGATTTAACGTCATTATTTGTAATCAGGTGACCGCTGCTCGGCGTGCCAAGTGGACCGAGTGGGTGCTTGGCCTTCCGTTCCTCCCACTCGGCGTTGAGCGCCGCATTCCTTTTGGCTTCTTCTTCCTCTGGCGTCGCGGGTAATCCGAGAGCACGAGCGCGAACGAACTCACATTCATGCTTCGTCAGGTCTTTCAGAAGTGTCACCGTCCCTCCGTAGGTCTGTGTGAGAAAATGCCACGAGTGATCTTCATCGGCGATTGCTACGGATGGCACGATCAACGCGACAAGGATAGCGGCGCATAACGCTATGACAGCTTTGGTCTGGTCGCTCATTCTCCAAGGGCCTTTCTGCGGAGGGCGTCGACAAATGCGTGGATGCAGCCCCAATGGCGGTAACATTCCGGCAGCGCATCACCGATTTCGCGCTTCACGTCATCCGCCAGCAGCGCGCGGGCGTGCTCGGTGATGGCATCAGTGATAACTGCCTCTAGTTTATTCCAAGCATCTCCATCTAGATCATCGAAGTCACGGGCTGGATCAATCTCTAACTCACGAACTAGAGCCTCTGCCCTATCGCGCGGGGTCATCACGATTGCCCTTTCAGTATGTATATTCGTAATGAACGTGTGTTTCGGGGCGCACGGTCTTGATAAACCCACCATCGCCAGGATCATCCGCGTAAGGAAACAGCGCGGTGTCCCAAGGCGATCGCTCAGCATCAACGATCATCACGCTTCCCATCGCTGTCTTTGACGGGCGCCCCCGGCACTGTTTCGCCGCACAATTCTGGCAACAGTATTTCCTCTGCTCGAATTGGCCGGGGCGCTCATTCGCGCGGCGCTCAAGGGCATTGCTGCACCCTGGCGCGGCGCATATCCGTCTCATGCCGCGCTCCGCAGCGACGCTTCGTGCTGGCCGATCTGGACCATCAGGTTCTCCCACAGGAGTTTCGGCAATCGCTCCATGTGTTCGGAGTAAAGCGCGCCGGGCGACCATTCGAGTTTGATGTCGTTGACATCCTTTTGTGTCGTGCATTGGCGAATTTTTTTCAGCATCTCCGCACAAAACGCCTCGTCGTCGCTCTGCGGCAATCCGAACGCGTCGAAATTTTCAGCCTGCGGAGAGGCAGCAGAAGGGGAGCCTGCCCCATCATCCGCAGGCTGCTCCGGCGTGGTGGGAGACACGGCCGAAGACTGTTCCGTTTGCTTCTCCCCTTCCTTCCAGCCAAGAAGATAGGGGCCGACACCCTTACCCTTAGCGCCGAGTGCGCCGCGCTGTTGTGGGGATAGGTGGGTTGTCCACCACAGCTTGAGCAAGTCCTGATCGTGGCAGATCGCGTTGCCCTGCGCCAATAGTCGGGAAACGTCTAGGCCGACATCCTCGAATTGCGTTTCGGGAGCCTTGCCATCGCGCTCGGCGCGCCACTGATCCACCTGCGCGGCGACGACTTCCGCTTTTGGCGGCGTCACATCAATTGGCTCATGCCGCATGTCTTCGGCTTCTTCCGGCACGTACATGCCGCTGGTCGCGGTTGGGAAGACGGTGCGGACGCCTTCCGAGATGACGCGGGAGCGGAGCATCTGGCGGGGATACTTGGCATACATTGGGTTATTGATGCCCGCCTTGCGCGCGCGCTGCATGTCCCACGCGATGGTGACTTGCCCGCCTTGTGGATGAGAAAACGTAGCCTCGGCCTCGGTATCGTCCAGCTTCTTCCATTTGATCTGGCCCCCGGCCGCGAGGAAATCGCGCTGCATCGCCTCGGCCGTCTTCGCTGGGCGACCGCTGATAATGTGATAATCGCGGGCGGCGAGGGCAGGATGCCGTCCCTCAGCCTGCGATATCATCATCAAGGCGAGCGCCTGATCGGGCGTCTTCATGCCGAAAAGCTGGCTGCGGGCGATGCTCTCGGCGAGCTGCCGCATCTCGGCGAAGCTGAAGCCAACGCTGTGTACTACGGGAAGGTTGTCGGTCATTTGGTGCGAATACTCCAGAAGGGTGTTGCATTGCCAAGCTCGGCAAACGGCAGTTTCACGCCGGCATTAAGTGCGTCGCCGATCGCTTTTCGATCTGGCTCGCGCGGCTTCGGCGGCAGGCGAAAGCTGTCTGGCACGTCGCCGGTTATCTGCACCTTGCGGCGTCCCTGCGATATGGATGCCGTGAAGTCATTTGCACGCAGTGGCCTAGGCACGCCAGCCCCCAACGCCGCGCTCAACGCCATCTGCCGCAAGCGCTCGGAGCGCTGTTTCAGCAGATCGTAACGCTCCTCCAGCCGCCCGATGTAGCCTCTCAGACCTTCGGCGGTGGCGTCGTTCTCATTGGCGGCACGTAGAATAGCGATGATCGCAGCGTCGAGGGTCGTCTCACCCTCGATGGTGTCGGCTAGATCGGCCTCGCTGGCATCAGGAAACGTGTCGCGGAGCCGCTGTACCATCGCGCGGTGCTCCTGGCGCGCCTTGAAGAGGTTATCGGTCATCGACCGCCCCTTTTGGCACAGGTATCCCCATCGGACATTCCGAGCCATAGGTTACAGCTGGCGGCGCGTATACGAAAACGCCATCGCTGGCCTTAATAACTGGCACGTCTTTGTGCATTAAACACGACATACCGGGTATTTGCTCCCTGACATTACCGTTGATAAACCCAGCAGGCGTATCTACCCACGTATTTCGCGCCACAGTCTCTGCCAAGCACGGTCCTGATACTACGAACAATGCGGTAAACAGCGCTGGCACTCTCTTGAAGAGGTTATCGGTCATGTCCGCTCCTCGCTGATAGCATCGACAACCGCGCGCAGAACGGCGTTCACCAACCCCTCAACGACGTGCGCCTGATGCCCCGTGTCGATCATGTATTGCTCGCACAGCATTTCCCAAGCCGCGCTCTCGATCAGCGCTTTGCGGGCCGCATCACGGATTTTTTCGGTCATTTTCTCACCAAAAAAAGAATGCCGACTGCAATTGCTATTATCAAAAAGGCGGAAAACATGTAGTCCCCGGTCGTCATATAGTCATCATGGTGGTTATCGGGATAGACCGTGCTAGGCACGAAGGCTGCTGTCACGACAGCACCATGATGTAAGCGCCCGCGAGCGCGATCACGGCGAGCGTCAGGATGAGTCGCGCCGCCTCAGTGAGCCAGATCATAGCTGTGCATCCTCCCACACGGCCTCGGCAATCTCTTCCTCTTCGTCCAGCGTCAGGTCGAGCGTGCGCAGTTCGGGGCGCTGGAACCACCATTCCTCGACATCGCCGTGGCTCGCGTCATATTCGACCTCGACGCGTTCGCCGCGAAAGTCGATCTGCACGGACCCGTAGTAAAAGAAGGCGCGTCGGATCATGGGCTTCTCCCAAAGCTGACCCACGTTACGCTCATCAGCGAAATAGTCAATACGCCAATCGGCGTTGACCCGCATTTTTTTCTGTGTCATCATCACGCCCATGGATATTGCAATCACGCTGCGGCAGGCGCGGATCGCTGCCGGCCTAGAGCAAAAAGAATTGGCGCGGCGGATGGGCGTCAGTCCTGGCTTCCTGGGCGATCTAGAGAAAGGGCGCCGCGCCTTTCACGACCGCTATCTTGAGCGGCTGCCGGATGCGGTGCGCGGACCAGTGCGGGAAGCGCTGATCGAGCTGAAGAAGGCCGAAATACGATATTTGATGCAGGAATAGCGCGATGGGATCGCCAAGAGAACCGTCTTGGTTTGCTGCAAGCGTTGAACTTAGCTTTGCGCTGGGCGGGGCCATAGTGCTACTTCTTTTGGTAGCTTGGCTTGCCGTCGTACTCTATCAGTGGCTAGCGTAATCAGGAGAGTCATGTTCGTCCTCCCGGCGCGGATGCCGCGCAAGCGAGCGGCCAATGCCAAGCCTCGCGCTAATCCAGAGCAGTCCCTACAGCGCGCCGTCGCGACGTATCTGGCGCGTGTCCTCGCCGCGCCGACATTCTTTACAGCGATCGGCCACGGTGGCGGCGGCAAGTTGCGCGGGGCCATCCTCAAGGGCATGGGCATGCGTGCAGGGGTGCCTGATCTGCTGATCATTGATCGCGGGAAGTGTCTGTGGATCGAACTGAAAGCCGGCAAGGGCGCGCTCAGCCCTGAGCAGGTTGCCGTGCATCAATGGCTGGTTGCCGCCGGGGCCTCGGTCGTTGTGTGTCGCAGTATCGATGATGTGCGCGACCGGCTGGAGGTCTGGGGCGTGCCGACGATCGAGAGCCGATTGCCCCCGGCAGAGCGCGCCGTGCTGCGGGCAATGGCGCTGGCTAAACAGCCGTCATTTTAGCGGGTCTACCAGTTCGACCGGCTTGCCGGGAATTGGCTTTTCATACTTATAGCATTTCTGGACCAGCACCTTGGGGTCAGAGGTGCCCTTTTGCCACATGGGCGCAAACCCTGTCGGGCAACGCTTTATATGAAGCGAGTTGTCGGCGTGCGCCGCATACGAGAAGGTTGCCAGCAGCAGCGCAAGACCGAGGCGTTTCATGGGCATGACTTCAAAAATCCAGATATGTTCGCGACCGTCCCGGTCGCCATTGCAGTGCAGGTTGTCGGGTAGGTGATGATTTCCGGGGAACCATCATTTCTCGTCACACCGTAAGCCATCGCATCAATTCGTGACGCGGCCGGCAGGCTGCCATTGATGAATGCCAGTCGCCAGCCGCCATATAAGCCTGGACCATTACCCGCTGATTGAACCCATGTAATACCGACAGACTGCGTGCCGGCAAAACACAAGTTGTACGCTGTGTTAGTCACAAAATTTTGCGCTGTCATGCCAAGCGCAGTGATGTTCGCCGCTGCGTTTTCAAACACAAAGTTGCAGGCGTTGGTGATAACTCCGCCTTCGGAAACGAGTCCCCCAGCAACGGCATCCTTGCACCGGATATTCGATACACTTGTCCAGCCTGCCCCTTGGCTCCCACCGGCGCCATTGTTGCCGTCCCACGTCAGGCACGATCCCATGACGTGATCAAATGAGACGTTGCTAAGCTGAACAAATCCAAGAGACGGAATATAAATAGCAGCGCCATCCTGCCAGATCGGGTTAGCGTCAAAGTGTCCGGTATATTCACAGCGCAAATTGTTTACGGCTAAGGAAATACCGCCGCCTGCCGTGCTGCCGATGCAGGAGTTCCAGATGTTGCCCATGTACACATTGTTTATTTCGGCGTCGCTGTGATTGGCGTAAAGACCAAAACATGTATGGCCCATATTGAGGCCGTTGATGCGTATTTGGAATACCGGCGCATCTAAGGTGCCTGTTGGCTGGCAAACAGAGTCTGTTGCCCCACCAATACCAGCCATGCCGCTGATCGATACATCATTCAGAAATGCAAAGGCCTGGGGCCGACTGGCGGCAATGCCTACGCTGTTGCAGAAGGCCGACACCCCGTTAAACATGCTCGTGCCGATGACCGTGATATTGTTCCACGTAACGCCGTCATAACCCATTGTGTCGAATATGCACTTGTTTGTGGCGCCGGTTGCCGCGTCGGGAACGCAAAGCACCGGGTGCGTGATGGCGGGATGGATGCCGGTTCCATCGCACACGCCAAGCGCGTCGTAGGGGCCTGATCCGCCGAAAGAAAAGAGGGTGGCTCCGGGACCGGGTGCGGTTACCTGAGTGACCAGCTTGCAGCCGGGATAAGGAATCAGCACAGGCAACCCGGTCGCAAGAGCTTGGTTGATTCCCGGTGAATCGTCGTTGGTGGAGTTATTTTGGCTCCACGTTGTTGAGCCTCCCTTTCCGCAAGTCGCGCCAAAGTCGCGTGGATCGGCGAAAAGACCGGCGGGCAAACCGGCGGCGGTGGCGCCGCTGGGGGCCAAAAACACAGATTGCGCTCCTAAGGCCCCAGGCCACAAAAACGCCAACGCGACCAAGATTTTCCAGTGCCTCATTGCCACGCTCCTGCAAAGGCATCGCCCGAGGTGCCGGTTATCTTTAGGGCGTCGGTGATGACCACGTTACCGGGACCGCCGCAATAATAGAGTCCAAGCGGATTGACGACGAGCGAGTTGTCGAGCGTAGGGCTGCTAGAGGCCGATATGTAGATGTTATTCGCACCCCGATTCTGGATCGTGCATCCGGCCCGCGTAATGTTTTGCGCCAGCAGCACCTGAAACGTGTTGGTTGTGGTGATGGTCCCGGAGAAGACGTTGCTGCTGGCGTCCACTGGGCCACCGCCGCCGCCGCCCGCAAGCGTAATCGATCCTGGCGCGTTGGTGATTGTCAGGGGAGGCGTCACCGTCAGCGTTGATTTGTGCCAGTTCCCCGTGCCGCTGTCGCCTATCAGTATTTGCCCATCGGTTGTTGGGCCGCTAGGGACGGCGCGGCCTTGCAGCGCAACCGTGGTGCATGGAACCGTCGCGGATGCCGTGCCGCAGCTGACGTCGCCGCTGACCGCGACATCGACCGGGCGGTTGCTGGCATTGCCGGCAAAGAAATGGCCGGCTGTGAGGGCGGGGAGACCTGAGATCGGGACGGAGGGGCTGCAACTTCCCCCCAACGCGCAAACGGTGCCGTCTATTGTTGTCTGCGGCAGTGGGCCAGTGACGAGCGTGGTCCCGCCATTCCACAGGGCAACGGTGCCGCCGGTTGGGGTTGGCGAGGTGGGGGCAAGGACATTGCCGCCGCCCGCGCCGGGGAACGGATAGTCCGCGCCGTTGATCTCGATGGTGAGGCCGAGGCTGTTTGCGCCAGCAAAGGCGTTGTACGCGATGAGGCCACCGCCAAGGGCATTGGCGCCAAAGCACAGTTGGTGATAGCCGTTGGGGTCAGAGGTCAGGGCGTCGTTGACGCAGAGCGGCGTGCCGGTGTTGGTGATTCCCAGTTCTGTCAGGTAGCCTTGGCTGGGGATATTGCCGCCAGCCGCTCCGCCGCCATCAACAACGACGGTGCAGGTTGAGTTCTGGCATCTGACGGTGTGGCCTGGGGTAAACGAACCGGATGACACCATCTGCGCCCATGCCGGTGCGGACAGGAAAAACGCGGCGAGGGCTATTAATGCTGCTTTCACCAATCCCCCCAAGGCGCGGCGGCTCAACGTATCAACGCGACCCCGGACCCGGCGAAATGCAATAATAGCGCAACGATGATTAAAACGACAACGACCACGAACACGACCGTCAGAATCTGCCGGAATGGGGGCTGCTGTGCCGGATTTCGTAACGGTCGCTCAATGGTTTGGCTTTCGCACGGTCGGATTGCTGAGCCGACGAGGCTCTGTCAGGTAATCCCAACCGTTAGGCAAAATCTTGTCGAGGGTGTCATATCCCGCAAAGATTCCTTCATCGACTAGGCTCCCCGCCAGTGCTTCGCGGAAGCAGTTGCATGACTTGATGTCATGCTCTTCAGCCACTTCATGCCACTTTTCGACCGCATGATCGATGAACCACGCGATTTCCCGCTGATGTTCGATCTCTTCGTCAGTCATCGCTTTTGCCTATTCCTGCGGCGCCGGCACATAGCCAACGGCGCCGCTCCCGCCGCACTTATCGCACAGCTGCTGCGGCCACTCAACAATGTCGGTCGGGTCGATGACCCCATCAGTGGTGCGGCGCTTATCGCGGACGATGAGGCCGGTCCCGGCGCAACGATCGCAAGGCTTTGTATGGGTGTACGCCATCGTACAAGCTCCTGCTACTATTGCGATAACACCCGATGTAACCGAACATCCCCACGCCGTTACAAATATTGCAGTGCAGCATAATATTGGCGGCAGAGTAGCAGCGGCGAGCGTTGAGCGCCAACAGTAGAATCATTCAAAACAGAACAAAAGCTCACTGTATTGCGCGTAAACAAACCGTAACAATCCGCTTGCGTAAAAATTGCATTCGTGCCATCGATTGAGGCGCGGGCGATCCCGTCGAGACCAGCGCGGCCACGCCTCTCGATTTGTCGCCCCTATCTGCACTCTCTCCCGTTCGGAAGGGTTCGGATCGCCCGCGTCTTCGACAATTCCGGGAGAGGCATGGGGGAGAGATGCCTTGCCGCTAGATTTCACACATTCGGAATACGTGCGGATCGCGCAGGCGGACCAACTACACATGCTGCGCGAGCTGATTCGCAGCAATCCGCGTCCGCGCGACCCGCAAACAGAATACCTCATCCGGGCCTATTACCGGGGCGCATTCCCGCGTGGCCAAGACCACAGTTGCCCCCACGGCGGGCAATCGATCGGCGAACAGCTCAGAGCCACAGAGGATCGTTGCTGCGACCAGCTGATCCGGCGCTCGACGTACGCCGCGTTATCCCGCCAGCTTCTCGCGCTGTGCAACGAGCACACGCCACGCCGGTTCCTCGACTTAGCCCAGGAATGGAAAATCGAGGCGCTGCGCTAGATGGGGTACATTCCCGACCTCTCGCGCGTAAACGGCTTTGCCTACAAGCCGGGTGAGTTGCTTCTGTCGCCCAACTCACCGATGATCAGCGCAAAGCGGCTTCTGGCTGATCGCTATACCACCGATGAAATACAGCTGCTTTACCGCCACCGCGGCGCTTTCTATTGCTGGCAATCGAGCCATTACCATGAAATCACCGACCAATACCTGAAGGCAGACATAAATCTATTTCTCGATTGCGCCCAACGCATCAGTGAGAACAAGGAAGGCAAGCAAACCAAAATACCATTCCACCCCAAGCGGGTGCATGTCGGCGAGATCATGGGCGCGCTCGAATCGCTGGCCTATCTCGGCGATATCCTGCAACCGCCGTTCTGGCTTGGCGATCGCGTACCCGACCTCGACCCGACCGAATTGCTTGCGTGCGCGAATGGGTTGCTGCACCTGCCGACGCACGAGCTGCTCAAACACACGCCGACGTTTTTCACACATAACGCGATCGATTACAGCTATGACCCGCGAGCGCCGCAGCCGCTGCAGTGGTTCGGGTTCCTGCGCGAGCTGTGGCCGACCGACGATGCGTCGATTCTCGCGCTACAGGAATGGTTCGGCTATTGCCTCGTGGCCGACACCAGTTACCAGAAAGCATTCATGCTGGTTGGCCCCAAGCGCAGCGGCAAGGGCACGATCGCGCGCGTATTGGAGGCGGTGATCGGACCGCACAATGCCGTGTCGCCAACGCTCGCGAGCCTCGCCGGTGAGTTTGGCTTGGCGCCGCTGATCGGCAAGCGGCTCGCGATCATCTCCGACGCGCGTATCAGCACGAAGACGGACACCGCCGTTGTCGCAGAGCGATTGCTGTCGATCACGGGCGAGGACAGCGTGTCCGCCAATCGCAAGTTCCTCGCGCACTGGCGCGGCAAGCTTGAGGTGCGTTTTCTGGTGCTTAGCAATGAGCTGCCGCGCATTGCCGACGCGAGCGGCGCGCTGCCGAGCCGCTTCATCGTGCTGATGCTGACCAATTCGTTCTTTGGCAAGGAAGACCGTGGCTTGACCGCGCGGTTGCTCGGCGAGCGCAGCGGTATCCTCAATTGGGCCATCGCGGGTTACGAGCGGCTGAGTGCGCGAGGCTACTTCCAGCAGCCGGAGAGCGCGGCCGACGCGATCCGCGATCTGGAAGACCTGGGATCACCCATCAGCGCATTTCTGCGCGACAAGTGCATCATTGCGCCGGGGCGCGCGGTTGCGTGCTCCGATCTGTTCGATGAATGGAAATTGTGGAGCGACAGCCAGAACCAGGGCAATGCCGGGACGCTACAGACGTTCGGGCGCGATATCCGCAGCGCCGTGCCGGGGTTGCGGACGATCAACGCGCGTAGCGAGGATGGGCGGTCGCGGGTCTATGACGGGATCGGCATTCAGCGGTATTAGCTCACGGTGCCGTCAACCGAGAACCGCCGCCGCTCCGGTTCCTCGCGCGATGGGGGCGTGTCCTGCGCGCGCGCGTATAGGGCGAGCCACGCGGCGACATGGTGCGGCACCGCGACCTTGCCGGCAACCCAGCGCGCCACCGTCACGCGATGCACGCCAGGCGCACCCGCTAGCGCGACTTGGCGCAGCTGGAGCCGCGCGAGAGCCGCGCGGAGTTCAGCGGCAGTCATGTGTCGTTCCTCCTATCTCAAATCGACGCTAGTGCCGCTAGGATCGCCGTAGAGCGCATGAATCGTGTCTCTGGTAGGGTAACCCATCTTTGCGCTTTCACGCGCTCTGGCGGGCAGTGACGCGGGCCAGTATGGCAAGCGCATCGGCAACTTCGTTCTGCCGTATGCGCAACAGCGCAGCAACCTCATCCCATACCCCATCGGGGATTGCGTTGCGCCCATGCATCCAGTTCCGCACGCTGGAATCGTTAACCTGAAGCGCCCGCGCCAGCCCACGATGCCAGTCCGCGCCAAACAAGGCGCGGCCAGCCGTTTCGAGCATGTCGGGATCAGTCATGGCGGTTTCGATTAATGTCAATCCAAGTTAGCAGCGGAAACACGATGAATACGCTAACCAGGATTAATAACAAAAATGCCTCAAACATCGTCCTGCCCTCCGCCGGTTAGCGTTGGCCGCATCATCATTGTTCTATCCTCCGCTTTGCCAGCAACAGTCGCACCAATCCATGCAGCACGCGCGAGGCGCGCCGCCATGCCTCCGACGATGGCGGATTAGCGGCCTGTATCCGCTGCATGGCGGCAATGCCCGCTTCTAGTTCGCTGATCGTCATGGGACAATCTCCGTCGCATAGCCATAGGCGAGCGAGATCAGGCCGCGTGCGTCCGGTTCCATGTCCGCTAGCGGCTCATCTTCGTTGGGCCATCCTTCCAGAGCGCACACAACCTCGAAATAGCGGTCTATCTCGTGCGCCGTCGCCAGCGTGACGGCGATGTTGTCGAAGCCGTTCCACGTGGTGCCGTAGGCATAGCCTGCGAACGGTGGGCTATCCATGAACCGGAATTGGCAAGGCGTCATTGTGCGTGCTCCGTTTCGTAGCATTGGTCAGGCGTGCCGCATTGTTATTGTGTTGCGGCGCGCGGATTGTGGGGCTAGGTAGGAATTATGCGTTCTAATAGGCAAGGCTCTCCGATACGCGAAAGCTCACGTTCCGCTTGTTTCTTATTGATAGACCATCCCATGGGATACCCTCTTGGCTGCGCGCCCGTTCCATCGGCTCGGAGACACCATACTGGTTTGGGATTGTCCCCACGATCCCGACAAGCTTGCCAATAGCGTTGAACTAGATACGGAACCGCAGTTTCATTTTTGAGTGCCATTCTGGTAATAGTGCGCCTGCCGCTTTCGCTGTCATCTGACACATGAAGAATGTGCGGTGTTCCTGAAATCGGATATTTGAAGGTTGCCATTGTCCTATCCTCCGTTAATCGGCTTTAATACGTTTTCCTGATACTCTTGCCTCGGCCCCAGCATTGTATCCGCATTGGTACTGTTGATAGATGTAGTGGTCAGTGAATTTGAATTCATGCAGGCAAAATCCATCGTGAAAACCTTGCTTGTAGTTATCCTCAGCCGTATACAATCGCTCGATTCGAGCCTATCCTCCTGTTTGGTCACTAGTCACACAATGACGCGCCGCATTGTTGCTGTTGTCGCGGCGCGCTGATTGTGGGGCTAGTTAACGCGTCGGAGGTATCTGGTTTTCTGACACGATGGGGTCGCCTTCGCGCCACATTTTCACGTTGTTTGAAGATGAGCGGCGTAGCGCGTCAACGTCTGTCTCGCACTCGGCAACGTGCCGGTCGTAGATGATGCGCGCCATCTTGCGGCTTGCTGGCTTGTAGCAACGCGCCTTGCGAACCAGCTCCAAAACCACAACGGCATCTTCCATGGTTTCATAGTGTGTCGCACGATCAGCCGCACCTACGCTCATGTACGGCTGCCCATTGCGATCCTTGTTG
>Ga0247675_1000014_pt1 | contig 38438 bp, 60 predicted proteins | sample CNK16_metaG_FD_189930 | JGI IMG/M metagenome (GOLD analysis project Ga0247675, IMG submission 189930) | Soil microbial communities from Purdue University Martell Research Forest, Indiana, United States - CNK16 | ecosystem: Environmental > Terrestrial > Soil > Temperate forest > Bulk soil... | reverse complement strand
CGCCAGGTCCGCCGCCGGGTCCGCCAGGTCCGCCGCCGGGTCCGCCGCCGAGTCCGGCGCCTATGAACGAGAAGCGGACCGCGTTGTCACTGAGCTAGAAGCGCTATCCACGAGCTAGAGAGGAGGTTCCCGGATGACTGAGCAAACCGTCAAGTGCAAAATCTGCGGCAAGCCCTACGTCTTCATGCCGCATTACGCAGGAGACCAGAGCGCCTGCCCGAAATGCGGGGCTGAGGCTAGGAAAGGGCTAGGCCTCAGCTACCAGCTGAGGGCGCTCGGAGTCCTCTACCCCGCGCACGGTCACGCCCGGCAGCTCGGCCAGCTCCTTGAGCAGGATCGTGAAGCTGACCGGAGAGGCGGGCTGGCGACGGCCGGCGAGGGTTTCCTTCTCCTCGGTCGCGATGCGTGCAGCCTCGACCATTTCGCGCGTTGCCCTGGGCAGTTCCTTGGGCCGCAGGGAACCCGCCTGCAGGGCTTCCATCGTCTGCCTTGCCCCCTCCTCTGCCGCGTCCATCGCTGCGTCTGAGAAGGCTCCGTAGCGGTCCTGCATTCGCAGCCTGTTGGACTGCTCGACTTCAGCCTTGATCTGTTCGTAGAGCTCGCGGTGTTCGTAGGCGATGGACCTGACCGCGGAGAGGGAGACCTGAAGGCCGAGGTCCGCTTTCGTCTTCTCGTAGAGATCCCTGCGGCCTTCGCAGCTTGCGTAGACTGTCAGCGCCTCATGGCGTTCCTCGGGGGTGTGGCGGTTGCGCCTGTTCATGACACTTAGTCAGTTTCGTGCTCACCGCAGACCGCCGCGAAGTCTTCGAGGCCCCTCTGAAATTCAGCGTCCCACTCGGCACGCCTAGTTGATCCTGGCTGCCCCTTGTAGTCGTCGTTTAGCTCGAAGATGTCCTCAACCCGTTCAAGATCTGCCGAAACGTGGACTGAAACCTCGTACCGCCTAAGGAGCACCGCGAGAGCCGCCCGCCAGCCACGCGGGTGGACCGTTGTATTCACAAAGGGATCAGCAACCGCGTGGCGGTCGAGACGGCTGCCTCTCTCTCGGACTTCGACCGTGTATGCGTCACCTGTTGCACGGCTGTCGTAGGTCGGCGCGATGCTCTTCCTCTCTTTCTCCATGCCCTTGATCCTACAAGCAAGAGGCCCCGCCAACCGTATCCCGTCGAAGTCACGGCCAGCGGGGCTGAGGCGAGAGGAGAGCTGATTGCCTCGCGGGGAATGCTAGCGGCTCTCGTGCCAAGAATCGGGGCACCCGCCGCGAAGAGAAGGGGATGGGACTTTGTGCCCTTCGGCTTCTGCCAGCCTTCGATCCATGCAGCGCGTGAACATCGGGTTCCTGCTCTTGCAGGAAGGGCAGCGCGGCAGGCGCTCTTTTGGGCTGTGGCTCACGGCCAGTGCCCCAACGCAGCCCGTTCGCCTGCTTCGTCCTCGCGCATCCGCTTGGCCTTCTCTTCCCACCTGCGGTCCGCGGGCTCCATGGCTGAAGGGACGTTGTAGCCCTCGTCGCAATCGAGGGGAGCTGCGCCGAACTCGGCTTCGACGGAGGGATCGTCCCCGGGGTGACGTTTTGAATCTGTCATTGCATCATTGGCTTAATGAGACTCGTTCTCATCTTCAAGAGCGTCTTCAAGAGCGCGTAGGGCGCCAGCGTCTTCGCGTAGCGACCGCACAAGCGACCCCTTGACGATCGTGTCGGTCAGGGCAAGTACGTCGGCGTAGCCTTCGAGGTGGCCGCGGACGTAGGCGAGCTCTGACTGCACTCGTTGGCGCTCTTCGTCAGAAGGGCACATCTGATCCGTCTTCGGGCAGGTCGCTCCCGAAGGTCTCCCCGTAAGCCGTCCTGAGCTGGCCCACGACGACCTGCGGTTCTGTTTCCAGACCAACCTTGGCCCGCTGCTTTTGCTCGGCGTTGAGGCGCTTGCAGATGAACTCTGTGAGGGCGGGGGCTGCAACCTTGTCTAGGCCCGCTGCTTCGCAGAGGTTGCGCATCGTGGTTTCGTCCACGGGCTCGTCGTTGCCGAATGCCTGCCGCGTCATCATGGGCGCTGGCTTTGGCTCGGCAGGTTTGTCCAGTGACGCAGCGGCCTTGGCGCGCTCGCCCGCCGTGTCGACGTCCTGGGCGAGGAGGTCCGAGATGGCAAAGAGAAGCCCGAGCGTGTCTTCGGGCGGGTCCCCGATGCCAGAAGCAGCCAGCGCATCGACCGGGTGCGTATTCTGGCGTTGCAGGTACTCCATGATCCGGATCGCCACGCCCTGGGCGTGAGCCCTCCCCATCCTCGCGACCTTCTCAGGGTCCCACTCGGACTCTGGCTTCATCTGCCGCCCTCCCGTGCTCTTGTGTTCGGGGCCAGCCCCGTTGCCAGGCGTTTCCTTTTTGAAGCGCAAGCCACGCTCGCCTTCGCTGATCGTGCCGAAGTAGCTCTTGCCGACCTCGACCGTAGCGGGGAGCTTGCGGTACCAGTTGACATCGTCGGCTCCCTGGAAGTCGATGTAGAAGGCCTGGAACTCCCCATGCGTGTTCAGGTTCTTCTTGCCCTCGCGCACCGCCAGGACGGTCCACTCTTTCTGCTGGGGCCACTCGGGCATTAGACGGCCTCGCCGATCTGAAGCTGGGCTTTCTTGCGGCGCTTGTTGCCCGCCGCCGGGGTCGCGACCAGCCGCAGGCGCTTCTCGGCGAGTCGGTCAGCGCTCAGCCAGCGACCAACGGCGTCGTGCCCGGCGGGCGGGTCGTCGCACCATGAACGAATCGTTCGGAGCAATGCAGCCGCCGCTCCCTCCCCTCCCTGCTCCGGGGAAGAGGGAACTGCGGCGCACGGACCGTCGTGTCCAGCTTCGCGGGTGCAACGCCAGCCACTAGGAGGCAAGGTGCACTCGGTCATGACGGCTCCTTGGAATAGTCGCGGGCAGCTTTTACCAGGGACTCCGTGCTCGCCGCGTGGAAATTGCCTCGTTTGTCGCGGAAGACGCTGTCGTCCACAAACTGGCCGCCAGCAATGAACGCCTTGCGCGCTATTCGCTCGGCTTCTGATCCCGCCTGCTCCGGGGAAGACGAGAGGGCGGCTCGGAGCTGCTTAATAGCCGCCTGTTCCCATTCGCAGGCATCGCAGTCACCATCGATTGAATGGCTCTCGCAGGTGACTTCTCCCTGGCGAGCGAGCAGGAACCGCAGCTCTTGCTCAGCCGCTAGCCGCTCCAGCTCTATATGCACTGTCTGTGTGGGGTCGGTCATCGGCCCTCCTTCCAGATATGCGAATCGTGGACCCACTTGTCGGCAGCAATTGACTCGGTAACTAGGTGGACTCGTTCGCCCTCGCTCAACGGCTCCTCGCAAACGGGGCACTGATCGCCGTCACAGGGAGCTTTGGAGGAATTGCTAGTTCCGGCGGGATAGACCGTAGTCTCAGCCCAGCTGTGCAATATGAGATCGCTCATCGCGTCGCCCTCCTAGCTGCACGCTCGGCCAGACAGCGGAAGGGGTAACCGCCCTGGCCTTCTTCTCCGGGCCTTACAGGCACCCTGATCCAGAACCAGTTGAACCAGGGAATCCACTGCTCGGTGTCTTGGTAGACCTCGTAGGGCTTCACAGCAAGCCATCTCCGGCGCTCTCAGGGTCCTCCTGAGCCACGAAGAGGTAGGCCCCAGCGTAACCCGTGTGCTCGCGCACCATCTCGCCTATGAGGCGCCCGTAGCGCCTCTCGGTCCATTCCACGACGTGCTTGGGACCCTCGGCGCAAAGAGCCCCGTCTGCCACGCCGATGCAGGCCAAGGGCTCAAGCCAGAGCGAGTAGGTCGAAGAGGGAAGGGCATCCCTGAGGGAACTTTGGACCCGGGCCCAGGATCTCTCGGCCGTTGGGGTCTTGGCAACCATCGGGTGCAACCGCGCTTCCCGGATCTGCCTCGGCGACGGGGAAGCGACTACGGCTGCGACCGAACTCCCAGGTTTACGGCTCTGAACTTTCATGTTAGCTCCTCAAGCTTCATTTCAAAAAGGCCGGTGATATTCGGGGCCCGGTCCTGTTCCTGGACAACCCTGCGGCTCTCACGTGCCGCCCTAATGCACTGCTCGTGCTCGACGTCTTTTACGAGAGCTTCGATCCGGTTGAGCCTTGGATTCGGCCAAGGCCTCCCGAAGTCGTTGGGGCTAAGGCCTTCGACGCCTCCCTTGAGTATTGAGTAAACGGTCCGAGGTGTAGAACCAGGAAGGGAGGGAGGGCTTTTCCTAGAGCTGATTTCTTTTCCCTCCCTAGCTGAGTGCTTGAGGGACGAAGGCTTTGCCCTTCCTTCCTCCCTCCCTGCGAGGCTTTGAGTTTAATCGCCAGGCTTCCCGGTTGTCAAGAACCCACATTGAACTCCCTGCAATTTACGAGGAATGCTTCGAGCCGTTCACACAAGGTGTTTCAGAAGCGCTGCCAGCTCCGAGTGCCTGCGAGCCAGCTTGCGGTGGATGTCAGGCTCCTGGGGGAGCGGGCGCTCGCGGTGTCCCCAGAGCCGTTCGAGCAGGGCGACTTCCAGCTCTGCTTCGAGCCCGTGGATAGCTCGTTCCTGTTCGCGGATGCGCGGTTGCAGGTGCTCCGTCAAGGCAGCTCGGGCCAGTAGTAGGGGCTGCGGGGGACCTTGAGGCCGTAGACATCTTTGGCCCTTTTGAAGATGGCCCCGGCGTTTTTGATGCCCTCCTTTTCCTCAATCTCCCGGTTCAACATTCCTTCTTCGCGCATGGCGATGTAGCGTTCACAGCGCTCTTTGGCTTTCTGTTTACGACCCGCCCGCTCGCAGCGGGCGCAGACTTTCGACGCGTTCTTCCCCTTCGCCTTGGCGATTTTCCTCCCGCACTGGCATTTGCCGCTTTCCCACTCGCGCTTGTAGCCGTTGCGGGCGAGGTTTTCGGCCCTGATCTTCTCGGGGTGTCTTTCGCGGAACCGGGCGCTTGCCTCCGCCTGGTGGCCCGGAGGCTTCGGGTTGAGATCGGTGTAAGCGGTGCTTTCGTGGACCCCTAGGCGCTCCCCAATGGCTGCGTAGTCCCAGGCCCTGCTTGCGCAGTCTCTTCGCCTCAGCGGCCCGCTCAGAACGTCTCACGGGGTCTCCTCGGGGGAGGCGGCGTCGAAAGCGGCTCGCAATGCCTGCTCCATCCGCCTGTCGGGCTTGGATGGCGGGCCCTTCTTTGTCGTGTAGAACGCCGTGACCGCTAGCGCTTGGGATTCCTCGCTCAGCAGCCGCTCCCGCACTTTCGGTAGCACAGCTTCGAGGATCAGTTCAGCATCGAAATAACCGATAGCACGCCCAGCCGGGGTCGCTCGTACGGCATCCACGAACTCCTCGGACACCTTCATACCCAGGGCTCCACGATGCTCCACGCAACCGAGCGCAGCGTCGCGCCGAAGGCGTCGGTCCTCTTGTAGACATGTTCTGTAGCGCCCCGCCGTGGGACTAGTCGCTCTATGGCGATCAAGCCGGCCTCGCGGAGGGCTTTCACGTCGTAGCAAAAGCGCGAGAAGCCCTCCTCGTTCGGGGCAGTGTCGATGATCTCCTGGGCCAGGAGCTTCACTGACTTCGGCTCGTGCAGGGCCAGCATGATCGCTGCCCTGCGGGGTGTGGCGATGGCCCTGACTTGGGCTGGGTCTAGAGGCGGGGTCCCGGCTCGCTTGCCTACCGGGCTGCTCATCGCTTGCCCACGATTTCAACCCGGTAGCGGTAGTGGGGGTAGCCTCTGTCCGTAGTGCGCGTCAGCCAGCCTTGGCTTTCGTAGCTTTCCGCGCGGCGGTCGGCCTGGGCCTGGGTGGGATGTTGGCTCCAATCGCCGACTTTGAGCCTATCGGTCATTTGCATCCTCTCTCCTCTCAAGGAATTTGCAAGGAAAGAGTACACGACCAGTCAAAGTTTGTAGGGCCGGAACCGCCCGGCGGTTTATACCCGCACCCGGCTCAGCTTTCGCCTGCCGGGCAATAAGCGAACGGCTCCGGCCCTCGCTCCTGTCTACGTGGGCAGCTTAACGACAAACGCCCCTGCTTTCGCGGAGGCGCCTGTCGTTGCTCGAACGGCTATATGCGAGGAGAGACAGAGGGATAACACCACAACGAACCAGTGCAGGCTCTCCTCTATGTGGCCCGCACCCTAGCAGGCGGGCCAGCTTTTTTCATCGATCCATTCGAGGCTCCTGTTATCGCCCGACCCCCGGACCACCGCCAGGTAGCGGACGCCACCGGGGGGCAGCGGGGTGTCCAACATCTCGCGGCGGTCCGCCCTGCGGAAGCCCTCATAGGGGTTCTTGCGGGCCTTGACCTCGGCGAGCAGGGAGGGCCCGAGCGGCGGTTCCTGGTAGGGGTTGGGGTGGATGGCGAGCAGGTCCCCCGCCCCCCCGATGTGGCGGCGAGAGGCCACGACGTAGCCCATCGCTTCGAGGCGCGCGGCGGCGAACAGCTCCCCGCTCGACCCCTTGCGGGCCGTGTTCACCGTGGGAAGACAATCGAGAAGGTGAAGGCCCCAAGCGTAGCGAGCCCGCCACTGATCGGTGCTGTGTCAAGTCCAGTTACCGCCGAGGCGACCCAGCCGACGATACCGCCGAAGGCCGCGCCTGCGGTCGCTGCCCCGGTCGTGGTTTCTCCTGCGTCCATCAGTAGCTACCTCCTCCGAACAGGCGAGCCTCAGCGGCTCGCCGCTTGACCAGGCCGGGCAGCACCTGCCCGCCTGCATGTACCCAGCGCCCGAACTGGTGCTGGGCTCCCTTGTAATCGCCCCGGTTGAGCTTCTTCAGGAGCGTCGATTCGGCAAGTGCCCCGCCGCCGAGGTTGAAGCAAAAGGACACGAGGGCATCGAACTGCTTCTGGCTCAGCTCTACGTCTACGAGATCCTTGACCGCTTGCCCGGCGGTTGCCGCGTCTTCTCGCAGCACCTTCAGCGCTTGCTCCTTGGTTACCTTCTCGCCCGGCCTGACGCCTCCCGTATGCCCAAACCCGATCGTCCAGACGCTGCCCCATTGGTCCCAATAGGCATCGGCCCGGAAGCCCTCGAAGCCCGCAATGAACTTGGCGCCCTGGTTCGAGAGGGCCGAAGGGTGGACATGCACGGGGGCCTTGGCCTTCGGCTTGCGCCGCCGGGGCTTGTGGACCGCGTGGGGCTTTTTCTTCGGGCCGAAGACGTGATGGAAGAAGGCCTTCCAGCGGCGTGGCTTGGAGGCGAAGTTCAGGTGGTGGTACTCGCTCCCTGAGGAGTAGGGCCGGTAGAGCTCCCAGCCGTGCTCCGCAGCGGCCGCGATCACGTCGTCCACATAGGCATCGTCCAGGTCGATCCCGCACTGCCAGAACTTCAGCTTCGCGAAGAGCTTCCCGACCACGCCGTCCCCGCGCAGGATGTGCGTGCCGCGGTCTGGCGGGTTGGCCATCCCCGGCGGCAGGGTTTCGTAGAGCTCGCGCTGGGTGTGCTTGCCGTAGCGGTGCAGGATGCCAGCTACGTCATCGCCCCGGTAGAGGGAGTTGTAGGTGCAGCCCGTCTCCTTCTTCAGCTTCTTGAGGATCGGGTACAGCGGCCTGGGGACGGGGCACCCGTCAAGAACGGCGTATCTCATGCTCCTCTACTCGCTTTCTTTGCATGTGGCTTGCAAGTAGAAGTAGCCTCGCAAGCGCGGCGGTCAGAGCTTCTGGTAGGGTGCCGGGCGGGCCGAGTGGCATTGGCTTCGGGTAACCGGTGAGTGCCCGTCAGAGAGGCGCGCGAGGGGCCGCACGTGCTACCTCGTGGTCGGTGCGAATTGGCAGCGGAATTCGTCACGGTTAGACACGCCGCAACCGCCGGGCCGCTGCTTTTAGAACGCTTTAGCCCTGCGGCTAAATTTAGGGCGTCCCCACTTCGACGCAGGGGTTCGCGACGAGGTTCACGCAGGCTTTGACGCCGTGGCCGTTGTCAGGCGAGTTGCCCGGCGCCGTGTCCGTAGGCGGCGCAGGTTCGGGCTGAGGGGCCACCTTGTGCGGCCTGGGCGCTCGTTTCGTCCCCTCGGGTGCTCTGGCCCTTGTTTTGGACCCCGAGGGCGCAGGAGGCGCCACGAGAGGCCCAGACGGGGCGATCAGCCCTGCCAGGCCGGGTTCGTTCAACGGGGCGAGGTTGAGCGTTGCCCCTGACCTCTGCGGTCCTGCCTTGTGCGCTTCGGCTTCGCGCTGGCGCATCAGGTCGCGGATCGCCCGGTAGATGAAGCGCCTGCAGGCGCGGGTGTCCTGGCAGGAGATCACTCGCTCTAGCTTTTCGATCCGCCCCAGGTCGTGTTCTCGGATCACGTAGAGGGCGATGCCGCCGCCCACGACCAGCACGGAGACGATGCAAAGCAAGGGGAGCACTCTGGGTGCAATCCATTGCTCCAGCCTGGTTACGGGCGTCATCAGTGCCCCACTGTCAGGACGGTTAGCAACGCTGCCACGGTTCCGATCAGAGATACGGTAGCGGCCAGGAGCGCGATCGCAAGCGCCCGCTGGGAGGCTTCGCGGCGCGCGATGTCTTCCTTGCGCCAGGCGCCGATGTCTTCGCGCACTCCTTTCAGGATCTGGATCAGCCCGTTCTCCCCGCGTATACCCCAGACGGCCTGCTCCAGGGCGCGCAGCCGTTCCTCAACCGATTCAGCGGGGCTCATGGGCCAGTCCCGCCCATCAGGCCAGCCATAGCTTTATTAGGTTCCCGAGCCCGATGACGGCAAGCACACCGATGCCTCCGAGCATCCTGGCCTGGAAGGATTCGAGGCGCTTGAAGCGCGCGTCGCTGGCGGCTTTGTCGGCCTCTCGCAGGGCATCGACATGGCGGCTGCGTTCCTCGATAGCCTCGCGGGTGACGAAGGTAGACCGGTCTGTCTTCCAGCCGTCGAGCACGTCGTTGTGCGCTTTCAGGTGTTCGTCAGAGGCGATCTTGGCCGTCTCGACGGCCTTCTCGGCGGCGGCCAGGGCTGCCTTCACGGCAAGCTGGTCGGCGGTCCTCAGGTCTGCGAAGCGCCGGTCGAGGTCGGCGATCAGCCGGTCCACGTATTCGTGCAGCGACACCTCCTCGGCGCTCACGTCGCTGCTCGCTCAGAAGTGGCGGATCAGGTAGATGATCCCCAAGACGATGAGGACCAGGATCAAGATAGAGATCAAGGGCATTGGACTATTCTGGCGGCCTCAGCGGACCTGGCGATGGCGGGGGCTCATTTGAAGGCGCTTGGCTGGAAGACGCGGACCGAGCCGCGTTTGCTGGTGGGGTCTGGCCTCCCGGCTCTCGTATCGAAGAACTGCACGTCGCCGCGATGCCGGGGCTTGGATTCGTAGTACACCTCGCCGTACAGGTCGAGGAATTCCTTCTCCTCTTTCTTGAAGGGGACTTTGTATTTCGCAAGCATCCGGTCCAGGGCCGCATTGGCACGCCTGTAGGTGCCTTTCATCACCGCTGCCCGGCGCAGCCCCGCTTCGCGCAGCCTTTCGCGTTCGATTGCTGAGCGCCCGATCCCCTTCTTCGCGGCTTCGACCGCCAGTTCTTTCTTCGCGTCAGTGCCGCTCTTCGCGAGCGTTTTGAGGATATTGCGCAACCGGACCAGGTCGGTCTCATAGGAGGAGTCGCGGGGTAGGAAGGGGACACCCAGGCTGCGTGCGTAGCGTTTCGGGGTCCCGTATTCGTTCAGCTTCGCGAAGAGCTTGTCCAGGGCTTCCTGTCGTTCTGTCGAGCCGAAGAGGTTGGGCGCCCCAGCCGCCCGCTTGCGCCCGGAGGGCAGGAGGGCTTCGTTGGCGACGCGCGTTATGGGGGAGAGCGAGAGGAACTGGTTGGCGGCGTTGACCGCGCTGTGGGCTTCCTGTTTCCCCGTCAGGGGGTTGAGGCCGAAGAGGCCCGCGAGGCCGGCGCCGATCACCGGCTGGGCGGACTGCAGGAGCCGAGCGCCGAGCGGGCCTTCGGCGTTTCGTTCGCCAAGCGCTTCGATCAGGGCCGGGGTGAGGCTAATCCGTTCCAGCGGCAGGGCTTCGGCTTTGCCTCCCTTGCCCGTGTAGAGCGGAGCCTGGCCCCACTGGTAGAAGTAGGAGGGCTCTGCACCGCCCAGCATCTTCTTCACCGCCGAGGCGTTGGCCTGCCCGAGGTAGACGAGGGCGGCAGCCTTCAGCGGGTGGCGAGCGGGGTAGCGGTGCAACCAGCGCATCGCCATGCGCAGGAAGGGGTAGAAGATCACGACCTGGGAGGCGATCCGCTCCTTGTGGGTCAGCGCCGACCAGTTGCCCATCACGTCGTCGAGGTAGGTCCCGTAGCGCTCCGCCCACTTCGGGTGCTCGGCCATGAAGGCCATCTGCTCGGAGAGCGACTTGCCTCGCAGGGCGCGAGCCTGTTTGCCCATCTCCCCGTACAGCTTGGGCAGGCCGCGCAAGAAGCCGTTCAGCTCAGAGTCGAGCTTGGCGGCGGTGACGAGGACGCGGATGCGGCCCCCCTTCCATTGGTCGAAGCTGCGGATCGACTGGGGGATCGCCTTGATCGTGCGCCCCTCTGCCGTCCCGTTGAACCACGTGAAAGCCTCCGGTCCGGCGGCGGCCTCCTGGGAGGTAACGCCGAGCCCGATCTCCTCCGGGCGGGCGATCTCGCGCTTGGTCACGCCCACGAAGGCGTCATAGGCCCAGCGCTCGTGCGGGCTCATCTCCTTGTAGGCGCGAATCAGCCTGTGGACGTAGGCGGGATTGAGCAGCTTCGGCTGGGCGACGACCGCCTGTGCACCCTCGGCGAAGACCTGCGCTGCGGCCCAGGCCGGGGAGGTGGCGAGCATGAGGAAGTTCGTCGCCCGGTTCACCTGCGCCGCTGGGGCCCAGACCCCGGCGCTTGAGAGCTGGCGCACGATCTCCTTCATCGTGCCCGTGGGCAGCACCTTGTAGCGGTGGGTCGGTTTCGCCAGCGTCGTCTTGCCTTTCAGCAACCCCTCCAAGTCGGCGATCAACTGCTCATCGGCAGGCCCGATCTCCTCGCCGCCTTTTTCGAGCACGTCGTAGACTCGTTTGAAGAACCCGGCATCGACCTTCATCCAATTCTGCTTGTTGAGCACGGGGTCCGGCCCCCTGAAGAGCGCGTCGGCCGCCTCGGAGTCCCATGTCTTCCCGAACTGGCGTTTTTGGATCAGCTCACGAACCGCCTTGTAGGACTCGCGACGGGAGACCGAATCGCTGATTGAGCGCAGCATCGGGCCGATCCCCTCTTCGACCATGCCGTACTCCTCGGCCGTGCCTTTGCGGAACTTGGCCTTGCCCGGCCAGCGCGGTAGTTGCCCAGTGTTCGAGCCGAAGGCGGGAGCCTCATGGGCATGACCCTGACCGCGCTGCTGGTACTCGGGCATTTCCTTGACGCCTTCGCTGCGCAGGCGGGCTTCTTCGCGCTTGACGAACTCCTCGTTCAGCCCCTTGTCGAAGCCCTGGGAGGCCTTGCGCTTGCGCTTCGCCATCTCAGCTGCCTTCTTTGCCCCCTCGCGGTAGGTGCGGGCCTGGGCATCCATGCGCTGTGCCCGTGCCTCGATGGTGGCGTTCATTTCGGCGCGGTGCGGCTCAGCGCGCTGGCGCACCGCCAGCTCCCGGCGCAGGGCCCGGGCGCGGGACTCACGCGTGGCTGCCTTGCGTTGCAGCTTGCGAGCTCGCGAGCGATCAGACTTGGCCTCTCGCCGCATCACCTCTTTCGCGGGAACGCCGTAGGTCGCTTTCGCTCGCATCTCGCCCCTGATTTCCTTCGGGAACATGTGCTCGGGGAGCGGGTTGCGCCGCCGGATGGCGGCAGTGAGGAAGCGGGCGCGGTCTGAGTGCTCGGGGGAGAGGCCCGGGACAGTACGGGCATGGCGGCCCTGGGCACGGTACTGGCGCACCGCCTCGATCACATGGGGGTTGGCCAGGACGCCGGGGTGGCTTTCGATGTGGCGGATCACGTCGCGGGTGTGGATGCGGTCCTCGCGCAGGTGCACTCCCTCGGGCAGCTCTTTCAGGGAGCGCCCGATGCGTTTGACCTCCTCAAGCGCCAGCATCGGATTGTCCAGTGAGATTTCAGGGTGGGGCTGGAGGAAGCTCGCGACGTCGCCATCGGCGATTTCAAGGTCACGCTTGCGGTGCAGGCGCTTGGAGCGGCGTACGCCCTCGCGCACGACCTCTTTGCGCCGCGCCCCCTGGGCGGCCTTCAGCGCCGCGTCCATGCGCGCCTGGGTCTCAATCTGGCGGCGGTTCTTGCCCTTGGCGAAGGTCACCGCCACCTCGCGGTGCTGCCCGGCCCGCTCGAAGACTTTGGGCGCTTTGCCGCCGTGCATCCCATGCTCGCGGCCGACCTTGGCTCGGGCGCGGTCCACGGTGCTCCGCACGGTCTCAGTGATGCGCCCACGGCTCAGCTCCTTGCCCGCTGCATAGCCTCCGAGGCCAGCCATGATCGGCAAGATGTAGCCGAGTTCGCCTTCGACCGCTTTCTGCACCTCCTTCGGGTCGTCGGCGGTGAGCACCCGGGCGGTCTGCTTGGCGAATTCGACCTGGGCCTGGACCTGCTTCGTGACCGGCTGGGCGATCTCAGAGGCGCTGTAGCCCTTGAAGCCGGGCACGTGGGCCGCGTGCAGGCCCTCTGAGACGACGCGGCCAGCGGCGGTGAAGGGGGAGGCTGCGAGGGCGACCGGGGCAGCGATCAGGCCCGGGGCCGCGTGGGAGGTCGTTTCAAGCGTTTTGACCGGGTTCGCCCGCTCGTGGCCCCTGACGACCGGGAGACTCTGCCCGGCGGCAGCCTTCAGCGCCGCGGTGCCCGGCGCCTTGGCCGTGAACATCGGTGCGGCCCTCTCGGGGACCGGGATGCGAGTGCGGCGGGTAGCCCTCCGAGCGATGTTGCGTGCCGCTCGAAGCCCAGTCGCAGGCGAGCGCGCGGCGGCGGCGGCTTTGGCAATCGTCGCCTCCGTCTTCCCTGCCGCCTGCTCCTCAAGCTGGGCGGTGAATGCCTTCAGCCCGTACTTGGCAACCCCGCGTGCAATCTGGGAGACGCCGATACCGAGCGGGATGCCCAGCGTGATCAGGTTCGTCAGGTCTTCGGGCTGCTTGAGGTTTTCGTGCCCGGCGATGTTTTCGTACTTGGCCCGGTTGTATTTCTCGCGGGCGGAGAGCTGCGGCTTCAGGCTGATGACTTCCTTGGTCCTCGCCTTGCGCCGCACCGAGGGAACCGAGGACTGAGCCCTGTAAGGACCGGGTTGCAGCACGGGGACCGGCTTGGGCCTCTTGTCGCTCAGCTGCCGTTCCTGTTTGGGGTTCAGGAAGACGCCGCCGTAGCGGGCTTTCTGGATTGCCGTCCGGGGGTCGGGGGGCGCTGCACGCAGGCCACGCTTGAGCGTGTTCAGGGCGCGGGCTTGCGCAGCAGCGGCCGCGGCGCTATGGCGAGGGGTCGGGGGCTTCAGCCGGGGACGCAGCGCAGCGGTTGCCCGGCGCGTAGAGGGCCGGGTGGGAGGAGCAACGCGACGGTGTTCGCGGGGAGTCGCTTTGCGGCGGATGCTCGGGACCGAGGACTGCGAGCGGTAGGGGCCAGCAGCTACCTGCTTGGTTCTGGGCCTGGGCTTGCGGCGCGGAGGCTTTGCCCCGAGCGGCCTTACTCGGAACATGGCATCCTTGCCAGAACGGCTCTAGCAAGCCGGATTCGAGGGACCGCAATGGCAAGGGTGCCACGATATGGGGATGGCATCCTTGCCATTCAGCACCCCTAGCGGCGATGCTTGCGTCTTTCAGCGCGCCAGATATTGTGGACGGCGCGCTTGGCCACGCCGCGAGGAATCGAGCGGCTGCCATTCAGGTAATCGACGGCTTCGCCCGGTGACTTGAAAGCGCCTTCGGTTCGAACCGCCTCCTTCAGCATGGATTCAGCCTGCTGGATCGAACCGTAACCACCCCCCCGGCTTTGGTTCTTGCCCTGAATGTGCGCCACGTTTTCCAGCGCCTTCGCCATCCGTCCCTTGCCTTCGCTGTAGAGGCGGGCGACCTCTTCCTGGGCCGTGGCCCCCCGGCGCTTCGCGCTGGCGAGCAGAGCAGTGGCCTGGGCTTCGATCTGGGCCTGCTGGACGCGCCCCTTGTAGCCCAAGCGACTCTGAAGGTTGAGTGCCTTGTTGTAGTTTTCTTTAGTGCCCAGCGCTGCCCTCTGAACCTGCGCTGTCTGGTCCTGTTCGCGCAGCCCGAGGTAGCTCTTGACCGCCCCAGCGCCCCGTTCGCGTTTCAGCGCCCCCAGGTCCTGTTGCAGTTTGCGCCGCCGTTCGCGCTCGTTCTGGCGCGCCTCGATCCCTTTCAGGCGCGCCGCGTTGGCGCGCGGGGCGTAGGAGGCAACGTAGTCGGCCCTGATCGTGCTCAGGGGAGCGGCGGCGGCTGCGCGGGTACGTTCGGCCGCTGCGGCTGCTTCTGCGGCCTGTGAGAGCCCGCTGGAGTTGCGAGGACCGCCTACGAGCGCAGCGAAGGACGCATCCCCTTCGCTCAGTCCTTTCAGCGTCTCCTGCGCTCTCTGTGAGGCTGCGCCGAGGCGTTGGTTGGTCGCGGCCTCGGCGGCGCCGAAAGCTTCCTGGGCGCGTTTGCCGCCTTCGTCATAGCCCTGCCCGAGTTCGCCGTACCAGCGGCCTAGTTCCCCTTCGCGCTTGCGCGAGCCGCGGACCTGGGAACGGACCTCTCTTTCGGTCGGGCCGAATTCGAGCTTGGCCAGCCCCTTGGAGACCTTGCGGGCACCGTGGGCGGTGAGCGGTTCGATGAAGCGCTGGCGCCCACGGGCTTCGCGGCGTTCGCGGATCTGCCGCATTCTGTTCTGGCGCTGCGCTGGTTTCATCGTTTCCTTCTCCTGGCCGGTTTGTTGCCACCCACCCCTGGGCCTTTTTTGCCTGCTTTCCCGCCTTTTTTACCGCCGCCGCCGGAGGGTTTGCCCGGCCCGAGCGGAGCGGGCGGCGGTTCGCGTTCTTCTTCGCGCCCGATAGCGCCTTCCTTGATCCGCCCGCCTTCGGCTCCGCGGGCGTGCTGCAGGGCTTCCTGTTCGCGTTCGTGCTGGGAGGACTCGGCGGCGAACTGGGCTTCGAGGGCTTCGCGGTCAACGCTGTAGCGGCGGTCCGTGGCAGCCCTTGCGTTGACGGTCGAGCCCGCGTAGAGCTGGTTGCCCGAGCCGGTCAGCACCCCGCGCTGTTCGACTTCGTGGCGGCGCTGCAGCAGAGAGGCCTGCGAGTAGGGGTTGTTGGTCGCCCCGAGCCCATACCAGTCTTCCCGCGCTTGCCAGTTGCCTTGCAGCATGGCGAGCTGGTCGCCGTAGGAGGTCTGCGATTCGCCCGCTTCGCGTTCGGCCTGCGCGTCCCAGGGGGAGCCGACCGGTGCAGGGGGCGTGTAGGAGGGTGTCTGCGGCCCCTGGGGGTTCCTGGGCGGCCTTTGGCCTGCCGGGCGGCCTGGGCCTACTCCGATCCCCGAACGGGCGGGACGGGCGTTCTGGACGCCTGAGGCGCCACGGCGCGCTCTTGAGGCCGCAACCCTCGCAACTAGTCGCGGATGCGCCATCGCCCGCTAGGCGGCGTAGGGTTCCGTTCGCGCCGGGCCGCCTGCCCTCATCCCTCTCGCGTGCTTGATCAACTGCGAGCGCCGTTTGGTCAGCGCTTCGTAGTTGGCCCGAACAAGTGGATTCTGGGGTTCCTTGGCAAGCGCTTCGCGAGCAAGCCGCACGTTGCCAGGCCCGCCGCCGATCTGGGTGCGCCAGTCTTTGCCAAAGGCCCATTTGAGGAGCTGGCGCTGGTTAGCTGTGCGCTGCGCCTGCGCCTGGTCTATCGCTCCGCTCGCGACTCGGCGAGAGAGCTGGCGCCCGAGACTAGCCCCTCTCGCGCTGGCATCTTCTGAGCGCGGGCGAACCATAACCGCCGCGTTGGGGCTCACCTGGGCTGCGTTGTTGCCGGGCGGCCCCATCGGCCTGGCACCCTCGACCGGACGGGCCTGGCGCTGCGGCCCTGGGAGCGTGGTTGGCCTGCGGCCCAGGAGGCCGGTGTTCAGGGTCGGGCCGCCTCGGTTGGCCCGCTGGCGGGTCAAGGCAACGCGAGCGGCAAGCGCTTCGCGCTTCGCGTTGGGCCGGATTTCCCTGCCTCGGCGAGGTGGCCTTTGCTGGTTGAGTCCGGTTGGCTGAGGTTTTCTGCCCAGGAGGCCGGTGTTGACGAGGGGGTTCGAAGAGCTTCCGTATGCTGCCATGTCTGTCCTTTCTACAGCCTGGGCCGGACCCTAGCCGACCCTGATCGGATCGACCTCAAGGTACATCTGGTAGAAGGTGTCGTTCGAGAATTCGGCCTTGTAGCGCAGGGCGATTGCTTTGCCCGCTTCGACGGTCAGGTTGAGGGCGTCGTTTCGCAGCGGGAAGGCGTCCTCGTTTTCGCCCCCCGCCTCCTGGTTGGTCGCTTTCGCCCAGTCTTTTTCGACGCCGTTGACGAAGAGGCCCAGGGTCGCGAAGCCGCCGGTCGAGAAGGCGAGGAAGCGGGTCCCGAAGGCGGCGTCGAATTCCATCTTCAGGGGGACGGTGATGGAGGGTGCCCCGGTGGTCAGGAAGCCTTCCCCGGTTTTCGCCAGGCGTTCGCCTGCGGCGTCCTTTGCTCGCAAGGGCGGCCCGCCGATCTTCTTCCAGGGGTATTCGCCTTCGCCGTCGTAGAAGAGGTCCCAGAGGCCGCTGGGGGCCGAGTAGACGATGCGGCGCCCGACGAAGAGGTTGCGGGTCGGCAGTTCGGTGAAAATGCCGCCGGGCGCTTCGCTGGCGAGGTCGTAGAGGTGCAGGACGTTCTCGTTGACCGCTTCGAAGAGCCGCAGGAGCCGAGGGTTCGAGAGGTTCTCGAAGGGCTTGGGTTCGTAGTCGGTGCGGGGCGGCTTCACGGCGATTCAGAGCCCGCGGTCTCGGTCTCGCGCAGGTAGCGCACGAGGCGGTTGACGTAGCTGCCTTCTTTGGTGATTTCGATCCGGTGGCTGAAGAGCGCCCCAGTCTGGGCCTCGTAGAGGCGCGCACGGGAACCGTTGAAGGTCACTTCGTCTTTGAAGCCCACTTTGGTTTCGAGGTCGATCAGCCCAGAGACCGTCACGCCTTTGCCCGAGCCCAGTACCTCCGCTTCGTCCAGTGTCTTCTCATCGGGCAGTTCGAGGCCGTAGAAGCCCGACTGCCAGACGGGTTTGACGGTCACAGTCGGGTCGGCCGTTTCCCTCGCCAGAACTTTGTAGATCCGTTTGCCGCTCGACAGGTAGAGGGAGTTGAGCACGGGAGCGGTGGGAGAGACGTTGGAGACGGCCATCGACTTCAGTTTCGCCGAGCGCGTCAGCCAAGCCCGGCGGTCGAAGTCATAGACGAGGATCAGCCCTTCGGAAAAGGCATAGAGACGGCCCTCCCAGGGCGTGTAAGCGAGCCCGTAGAAGACCGTGAAGGGGAATTCGTTCAGGTTGGCGAAGCCGGTGCCTTCTTCCCCGGCCGGGCCGATCACTTTGCCTGCGCGTCCCAGGGGGTCAAGTGCTCCTGCCAGGTTGACCGGCGTTCCCCCGGTCGTGATGTAGATGCCGTCCGAGGAGAGGAAGACGACTCCCTCGCGGGTCGGGATGCAACAGTTGTCAACGAGTTCTTTGGCGCTTTCGTTGGCGATTTCGGTGCCGAGCTCGACCGTGCGATAGTTGAAGATCGGCGCCCCTTCGGAGTCTTCGTCAACCGAGTAGAGGACGAACATCCGCGTCTTCTTGAAGATGAAGGCCTGGCCGTTCCAGACGCAGCCCCCGGTGAAACGCTCGCCGTCGCCAGGCGATAGCTGCAGGTAGTTGGCTTCCGGGGCAACCGTGTGCCAGGACTCGGCGTTGCCCGCGTCTGAGAGCCAGGCGTGGGAGTATGTCGTTTCGGCTTCGCCGGGACCGAATTTGCCGCTGGCGCCACTGAGGGCGATCATCCGGTTGTCCCCTTCGGGCCAAGCGATCAGGAAGGCGGGTTTGGGCATCGCTTTGCCTGCCACCCCGTCCACGGTCGCGGTCGGTTCGCTGAAGGTCCCGGTGGCATCGGCGTAGCGCAGGACTTTCTTGCCCGAGTCGCCGCAGATGTAGGTGAAGTCGGCGGTGGGGGTGGCGAAGAACGAGTAGCCCAGAAGCCCCGTCGTTTCGTAGGTCACTTCCTCTTTGGCTTTCCCGGTCACGTTGTAGGCGATCACTTTTTTGTTGCCGACATGGGCCATGAAGCGGCGGGTGGTGCGCCCCAGGTGGGGGATCAGGCGGCCGGTTTCTTCGGCTGCTTCGTCGCTCCACGCCGCTGCCCCGCCGCGCTGTCGCAGGGAGCCCATCTGAGCGTCGTTCCAGTCCATGTCCTGGAACAGAATCGCTTCGCTAGGACTCACCTCGTCGATCGACTGGTCGAGTCTCAGGCTGCCGAAGCGCTCAAAGGGAATCGGGCGCGGTTCGGTCACTGCAAGTAGTCCGCGGCCGTGCCAGTCCGGGCGATGACGCGGCTGCGGTCGTAGTTGGGCTTGCCAAGCGCATGCAGGAGCCGCTGCGCGGCCCGTTCCCACTCCTGGCGCTCGAACTGCGCAGCCTCGTAGTTTTTGCGGTTCTTGAAGAGCCGAATCACGGTGCCGCTGACGATCAGGTCGTCGTGGTAGGCGGCAGGGACGAGAGGTTCGTCGGCGCTTTCTTTCAGTTCGGCGGGCACCTTCCAGTAGAGGACCTTGAAGGTCGAGGAGGTATCCGCAGGCCAGACCTTGAGCGTTTTCACGCCTTCCCGGTACCAGCACTCGGCGGAGCCGGTCTGGGTTTGGGCGGGGTCGGCCTTGAGGACCCGGCGGCGGTCCTGGAAGGGCAGGCCGGTTTCCTGGGTTGGGCAGGTGACGGCGAGGACGTGGCCCAGGTCAGAGACTTCGAGCGGCATTTTCCCTTCCGCTGATTTTTCCAGGAAGGCCCAGGGTGCAAGGTCACAGACCTCGCGGTGAGCGCTGTTGACCCAGCGTTTGACGCGGGCTTCCTGGGTCCCTTTGTCGAGGAGGTCAGAGAAGCCGCGAGAGCAAGCCTCGGTGATCAGTTCCGCGAAGGTGATGGCTGGCCCTTCTGAGGCGCCCGTTTGAGGTCCGTGCGGACCTGCATCCCCGAGTCGCCCCGCAGGCGCTTAGCGGCCCGCACGGCAAGCCTGGCTTCGTCCTCTGACTGCTCCTCTTCGAGCGCCAGGGCGCGGCGCTTGGCCTCTTCGATTTTTCCTTCGCGGGTCCGTCGTTCTCCGCGTACCCGCTCATCCCACATATCGGCCTCGCGCAGCGTATCGAGCAACCATGGCCCGAGGGGGCGAGGGGGGAGGGGAATGTAGCCGTCGAGCCCTCCGGGGACCCGTTTGCGGATGTGGAAGCGTTCTGCGGCCTGGGAGGAGAAGGGCTGCTCGCCAACCCAGACCAGGGAGAGCTCGCGGTCGATCCGCTTCAGCTCGCGGTTCCAGCGCTCTGCTTCGTGGAACTCTTCGTCCACGCGGGCCTCCTGCATTCGGTTCAGCTCCTCGGCCGCGTAGGAGCGGGGGAGCAGGAGGCCGGGCATGGCTACGGCCCTTCGACTTCGCGATGCTCTTCGACCGCCACCTCGTAATCGCGCAGGGCGCTTAGCGGGGAGTCCCCGGAGCCGAAGATACCGGTCACGGGGCGCGAAACGATGAACCCTGTTTCAGAGGACGTAAGGCGGAGGTCGCAGGTCGTGATTGGGTAGCTTTCAGCGATCATGGCCGGAGTCTAGTACCCGCGAGCTTCGACGACCACGACTACTTTGCTGAGGTCTTTTTTTTCTTCGATCTCTTTCTGGTTTTTCGCGTTGATCGCCCGCAGCTTGGATTCTTTCGTGTCGTAGTAGACACAGAGGATCGGCAGCGCTTCGGCTTCGGTCGCGTTGATGATCGAGACGCGGGGGCGGCCGATGATCCGTCGCAGGCCGAGTTCTTTGGCCGTGCAGGGCTCGCCTTCTTTCGCGTATTCGCTGTCAAAGGTGACTTCGGTGAAGGTGACGCGTTCGGCCCCCGGGACCCGAGCCCTTTCGAGAACTTTGGCTTTGATCGCCATTGCAGGTTCCTTTCAGAAGTGGCTCCCGCCCCCGGGAGAGAGTAGGGGCGGGAGCCAGATCAGTCCTATTCCAGGCCCCTGAAGCCGCCGAAGGCCAGGCGCCGGTTGGTAGCCAGTTGCAGCATGTACTCCTGTGCCCCGTAGACGAAGGTCCCGCCCAGCTTCAGCATCAGGATTTTGCCTCCGTACTCCTCCGTCGCCCAGTAGGGAGCCTGGTCGCGCAGGAGGAAGACTTTCTCCTGCCTCATCAGGTTCAGGTCCCCGTTCGGGCAGTTGGCGTGTGGGGTCACCTTGAGCCGCCCGCTTTCCGCTGACTGGCCGTCACCGAGGTTCTGGCCGCCGACGTCGAAACGGACGTTGGCGTAGGTTTCGTTTTCCAGGTTCAGCACCTGTTTGAAGGAGGTGATGGCCCAGTCCGGGTCGGCTTCGCGCTGGGCGACCGCCATGCGGCATTCGAGCAGTCGCTGGCGGGTTATGGCGCCGCCCGAGGTGTCAACGAAGGCGGCGATCCAGCTCGGCTCGCTTTCCGGTTTGACCCCTCCGAGGGTTGCGGTTTTGGAGAGGATCTGGCGGAAGCCCGAGATGTCATAGGACGTTTCGCCCGACTTCGAGCCCGCGATCGTGATGTAGTGGGTTTCTTCCGGTTTGATTTCTTCGCCGGAGACGGTGATGATCGGTTCCGTTTCGGAGTCGGTCACGGCGGTGATTTTCACGCCTTTGGCGAGCGAGGCCGGTTCGGCTTTGGTGCCGATGTCGATGACCTGGCCCTTGGTCAGCCAGAGCTGGCGCACCGCCTCGACCCCGAGCCCGTATTCGCCCGTGATCTTCAGTTTGACTTTTTTGCCTTTTTCAGTCGCCAGGCACTGGCAGATGATCCCCGACTGGTCCATGAAGAGCTGGCGGGAGAGCTGGCGGCGCATCTTGCCGAGGTTGGACTTCTGCGCCTCCGAGGCGGCCGAGGCGACTGCCTTGTCCGACCCGCTCGACTTGCGGATCGTCGCCGTGTCGATTTCAATCGCGCCCCAGATCCGCCCGTAGTCCCATTTGGCCTGGTTGACCGTGGGGCCGTCGGCTTCGTTCAGTTCTTTGGTCCCGCCTTTGGGCACCATCGAGACGCCGCCGCCCATCGAGGTCTCAATCGGGGTCAGCCCGTACTCGCCGAGCTTGCCGTCCACGGGTTTCTTGGTCTCCATCGTTTCGAGGACCTTGTCCCCCGAGGAGAACTGCCGCTCCAGTGTTTCCTGGGTCCAGCCCTCCTTGAAGGCCGCTTCCCAGAGGGTTGTTTCGAGAACCGCCATCGCTTTCGCTCCTTATTCGCCGGATGCCCTCGCAGCGGCAACGGCGGCCTCCATGGCCTCCATCTGCTGGTCGGGATCGTTGAGATCGACCTTTGGATTCCCGGGACCCCCTGAGCCCGTGCGACGCGGCGGTTTCCGCGTGCGCATTCCCTGGATACGGCCCGCGACTATCGCGTCGAGGGCCCTGAAACCGGCCTGCACGTCGGGCACGCCGTTCTCGTCGGGGTGTTCTTCGGCCAGCGCTGTCAGCACATCGACTTCCTCGTCGGTCAGCTCGGTGCCGGTTTGGCGTTCGATCTGCTCCAGCCCCTCCGCGATCTGAAGGTTCTCGGCTTGTTCTGCCTCGGCGGCAGCTGCGAGTTCGTCACGCTGGGACAGCTCGCCACGCATTGCGTCAAGCTGCTCCTGGACGGCTGGATCGACACCGAATTCGTCGTCCTCATAGAGGGCGTCTTCGTATTCCTGACCGAGGGGAAGGCCGAGCGCCTGTGCGACGCTGGCCTGGGTCTGGGGGTTGAGCAGCCCTTGAACGATTTCTTCGTGCTGCTTCGCGTCCCGGATTGCCTGGGTGTCCTGCTGGCGCTGGCGCGTGTAGGCCCCCGAGATGCGCTTGATATGCGCCTCGACGGCCTCCCGCCCCTCCTCCGGCACTTCACCCAGGTCGTACTCGTCCAGAAAGGACGGTACTTCCCCATCCCCCGTCTCGTTGTCCGTGGCTTTCGCCTCCGGGTCGGTCTCGGGGGGCGTCGGGTCCTCTACTGCGGTGGCGGTCTCCTCGTTCTCCTCTGCCATCGCTACAAGTCCCTGGCTGGCGGCTTGCGCTTCGAGGCCGGGCCAGAGTTGTTCGAGCGATGGCGCGAGGCGAAGAACCTCCTCGGAGAGGTTGTCCGACAGGCGATCCCGCGATGCGGGAGCTACTGAGCACATGAAGCGCTCCTTTCTCGGGGGCGAGTAGCGAGTGCCTTGTTCGCCCCGATGATGGGCCGGGTGCTTTCGCTTGTCCGGCGTGAAGGTCTAGCTTTCACCGCCGCGAGCGTAGACGCAGCGGTGGACGACCTTTTGAGAATGAGTCTCAGATACCGCGTCGCTCAAGTGCGGAGGCGGCGAGCACAGCGGCCTCGTCGAGGCGGGAGGACGGCAGTTTGGCGATCTCCTCAAGGGCAATCTGGAAGCATTCAGCGTCCCCCTCGGCACGTCCATGCGCATCTTCCCAGCGCTTCGCACGAGCCTCCAAGCGACGGAACTCCTCCTTGACCGCCTCGTTGTCACTCGACCAAACGGGGTGAGCTGCTGCGTCGTTAGGCACTGGCTTCTCCTCCTCCCGCAGGCAGGGATGGCAGCGCCTTCGGCGGCTGCGGTTTGGCTGCATTGGCCTGGCCCAGTTCTTCGGCCGTCTGGGACTGCTGGGCGGCTTCTTTGGCCTGGCGCTGGGCCTCTAGTTTGAGCAGGGCGTCGTAGACGAGGCCGGTGGCTTCCTGGGCCTCGGCGTCGAGGTGGCGGCCCTCGTCGGACTGCATGAAGGACTCGATGCGGCGGCGAATCACGGATACGTTTTCGAAGGGGCGTGGCATCCAGCCCGGGATCGTCTGTTCCAGGGCCATCTGGCCCGTTTCGGGGTCGAGCTCCGGTTCGCCGGTTTCGAGGTTAAGGCGCGGCACTTCCTCGCCCGGCAGCACGCGCCTGGGGGGCAGCTCCCAGAAGGTCCCGGCGCGGATCTGGCCGATGATGAAATGGGCCTGCTCTTCGGCGGCTTCGAACTGTTCGGTGAGCCGGTCCACGTTGCCTTCCGTGAGCGCCGCGATCAGGACTTCGGGGCTGAAGAAGCCGGGGAACATGCTGTTTATGTTCATGATCCGCTGCTCGACGACGCCGCGCGTCAGCGGTTCCAGGGAGCCGGGCTGGATACGAACGTCGGTCTGGCCCCGGATATCGGCCCCCCTGAACTCCTCGATGTCTTCCCAGCCCGTGCGGCCCCTGAAGGCGATCATGCGCTGCTCGGTGTAGTAGAGCTGGACGAGAACGAGGGCGTCGCGCATCACTGAGGCATGGACTTCGGCGAGCTGTTCGATGAAGTCCTGCCAGGCGAGGATGTCTTTCTGCACCAGGGCTTCGACCTGCTTGCCTGACTCCGTGGTCGCGTGGATCAGGTTGTCATTGGCGATGAAGCCGAGCTGTTCGAGGGCCAGCTTGCGCTCGGCTTCGAACTCGCGAGGCATGGAGGGCATATCGCGCCATTTGATCTCCGCACCGCCGACGAGGGCCGAGGGGTCGTATTCGAGGACCGCGCCGGGGTTGTCGTCGATGTCCTCGTTGAGGATCGCGCCCTCGGGAGCCATCATCTGGGGCACGAGGGTCAGCGCAATGAACTCCATCGCCTTGTTGCCCATGTGGTCGTACTGGCGCACGGTCTCGATCAGCGATTGCACAAGGCCACGCGCTCGCGGGGAGCCAGTGACGCTGTAGTAGAGCCGGTGCAGGCAGGGGGCGTCTACGACTTCGTTTTTCTCGTCGCGCAGCGGGTAGTCCTCTTCGGGGAAGAGGCATTTGTCGTTCGCGTAGATCAGGCGGCGACCGTCAGGCCATTCGCGGCAGGGGCGCTCAAGGTATTCGGTGACCATGCAGAGGTCTGAGTTTTCGGTCTGCTTGGCCTCTGCGCCGACCGCATCGGCTTTCAGCTTGCCACCCTCATAGCCCTCTTCGCTCTGCACCCGTTCGACCGGGCGGGCCCGGCGGACGATGTAGTAGCGGGCGTCCTTGAACTGCACGCCCGATTCCCAGCTCACTTCCGTGCCGCCGAAGACCTCCAGGCGCACGTCGCCCATGCCCAGGTAGTCGGCTACTTCGCCGGGCTTCTCGCCGGGGATCTCGATGAAGGGGCCGATATCGGCGTCCCACTGGGGCATCAGGAAGGCTTCCTCGGTGACGAAGGCGAGCCAGCAAGCGCGGCGGAAGGCCTCTTTGAACTCCCACTTTTCATAGCCCCCGAAGGCGATCTTTTTGGAGAGCTGGGCAGCGGAGAAGTCTTCCCAGTCTTTCGTCGGCTGGCCGACTTCGTAGCCCGGGATGCGCTGGGTGGCGGCGGAGACCTTGCCCTTCAGGATCGGAGCGAGAACGTCGCGGGAGATACGCACCCGGTGGTCGGGGCGGTCACCGCCTTCGGAGACCGCGACGTTGTTCAGTTTGGTCAGCCGGACCTTGTCTTTGCCGACTGAGACGTAGTGGTTGTTGGCCGCGAACTCTTCCGCCTCGCGGCGACGGCCCAGGACGCTTTCCAGCTCTTTTGTGGCGCGGTCGATGCGCTGCTTGACGACCTGATCGACGGGCTTGGCTTTGGAGAAAAGGGCCATCAGCTCAGGGTCTCATAGCCAGCGGCCATGTCGGCCTCGGCCATCTGCTCATCTTCGGCGTATTGAGCGCGTGCGCGCGCCTTCTCCTCCTCTTCCTCGCGAAGGCTCGGGAACGGCGGAACTAGCTCATGCTCGTAAGCCTCCGCGTCGCCGCGGCAGTGAGGGCACAAGCCCTCGTAGTTCGGCAGGCCGCATCCAGGGCAAGCCGGGCCGTCCTTAACTGGCATTCAGCTCGTGTCCCCGTTTTGCCGCGCCCTGGCTGCTCTGGCCTGCGCGCGGTCGTCTGCGACGATGCTGCGCGGCCTGGGGCGCTTCTCCCTCTCGGGCTGCGCGTGGGCACGCACGGCCTGCTCAGGGCTCTGGATTCGCTGCAGGAGTGCGGCGCGCTCACGGGTCCATTCCTGGCGCGCGGCGATGTGCGAGACGAGCAGGGCCAGATAGACGATCGTCAGGCAGAGAGCCACGATGATCATGCGCCCAGCCCCAAGAGCATCCAGGAGTCCACTTTGCCGCCTTCTCCTTCTTTTGGCTGGGGGATCAAGTCAGCGAAGATAGGAGTCGAGCGGGAGGCAGGTTCAAGCGTTTCCGCCTCGCCGCTTTCCAGCGAATCCGTGCTTTCGACTTGATAATCCCAGAAGGCCGCCCCCGTGTCATTGCCCCCTTCGCTTGTTGCATACACGGCAACTTCGCCTTCGCTGACGACTTCGCCACCCACCATGAGAAGAATGCGGTCCGTGGGCGCCGTCGAGTTGTCATCGACTGCCACGCAGAAGGTCAACATATCGGCCGCCAGAAGCGTCGAAAGAAGGCCGTCTATGCTCGTAATCGGGGCCGAGTCATTGTTTTCCGTGAGGGCGAAGCGGAACGGGTCGCCCGTCGAAATCACTCCCCGATAAGAAGCGCCGACCAGAGAGCCTGAGTCCACCGTAGCGGCGATAACCGTCTGCCCTGCGTGGTCCCCTTTCGCCCGCGCCCACCACAGGGAGCCGTTGAAGGCATTGGCTTCGATCGGGCCGACCCCCGATATCTTCCTCGTCCAGGCCAGGCCGCCGACCGTCACCGAGGTTCCGCTCAGCGTCGGGTTCGCGTTGGACCCGCCATTCGCAACCACGAGGACCAGAACGTCGTCTTTTTCGGTGGCAGGCAAGGCCGCGGTGGGGGCCGTCGTCGGGTTGCCTGTGTGAGCGAAGGTGCTGGTCCGGGCGATACCCATGTCAGACCAAGATGTAGGTGATGTGCCCCAGTGTGTCTACCCCGGCCCCGTTGTTGACTTTCAAGTCAGCCCCGGCGGCGCATTCGAAGGCCGGGCATTCAGGCCCCCCGCTGTAGACAGCCCCACCAGATTCAGCGAATTTGAAGCTCGCCCGCACTTCTTTGTCTTCGAGGACGATCGTCCCGGCGGCGGTGGCGTTGAGCGTGTAGCCCAGAACTACGATCTTCTTGCCGGTCACGCCTTCGACGATCGTCTGTGCGCCATCGGCGGTCGCGTTGACGCGTTTGAAGTTGAGGCCATAGGCCGCGAAGTTCTTGCCGCTGCGGGTTGACATCGGCTAGGACTTCCTCAACGCTGCGACCAGTTCGTTCTTGTTCATTTTCCAAGACCCGGTGATGCCTTTTTTCTTGGCCTCGAAGCGGAGCTCCGTGCGGGTGCGGGCCTCTAGGCCACCGCCTGAGCCTCCGGTATCGCCGCGGGAGGCGGGGGCGCTGGGCGCGGCTTCTTCCGTGAAGGTGACCGTGACAGTCGCCGAGTCTGGCGCGTAGATCGTGACCGGTGCAGCCCCGCCTGCGATGCCCAGCTCGCGCACGCCCTCTGCGCTCAGGAAGATCGGCTCATCCTCAAAGCCCGGGTAAGAGACGAGGGCCGTGCCCAAGTCCACGGTCACCGTATCGACGCTGCGGTCCAGCTCAATCGACTGCTTCGGGTTGATCGTGTACGTCGTTGGCATCTGTGCCTCCTGGCTCCTGTTCTTTGAAGACTTTGCGCAAGACATCCAAGGCTCCGAGGGCCTCGTTGAGCTGGGCTAGCTCGCCGCGTAGCTCTTTGAGTTCCTCGATGACCTCCTGAACCTCTTTGGCCCTCATCATGCCGCACAGCTCGGCTGCTTCTTCGACGATCAGCTTGTGCAGGTAGAGCTGGTAGGGCTCGTTGCGGGGCAGGTCGAGGCCGACCTGGAAGTCGATGAAGGGGCCGTCCTCGCGGCCCGTGACGGCGCAGTGGCCGGGCGGCTTGCGTTCAGCTTTGTCAGTTAGGCGCATTGGTCCTCCGGGGAGTCGGGTATAGCTTCGTCGATCCATTCGCATACGGCTTCGCGGCCTTGTATCTCGGGATGCTTGAGCAGCGCCTCCCTCACCCGCTGGCGCTCCTGCTCGCGGAGGAAAGTGGCGGCGGCCTTCAGCGCTCGATGAGTACGACCGCCCCGGCCGAACTTTTCTCCCATTGCGCTTTCAAATGCCTCTACCGCCTCCACCGGAACTTCGAGTTCCTTTGTCATAGCCTCTCCTCTCATGTGAACCTCCCCATTGGGCCGCCGCTGCGCCCCCGTTTGCGTTTCCTGACCGGCGGGGCTTCGCCCGGCACGTAGGCTGGGCGCCTCGGGCGGCGCTTTCGCTCCTTGCGCTTGCGCTGCATCGAGATGTAGCGGCCGCAGTCCTCGCGGTGGTCGTTTTCCTTGATTGGCACGATCTTGCCGTCCTCTATCTCCATCCGGTAGCGCCGCCGCTCCCAGAGCAGCCCCTCGCAGTTGCGGGCGATCTGGATGAGCGGTTGCGGGTCGCCCTGATCATTGCAGTTATCGAGCCGCCCGCGCATTTCCTGAATACCGGCTTCTACCGCATTGTCCGCAGGAATCGTGAAGAGACCCGCCTCGCGGAAGAGGGCATCGGTCCGTTTGTTGGTCTGGTGGTGCATCGCCGCCGAGGCCGGGTCGATCAGCGTCCGTTTGGGCTTCTCGGGCAGGCCCCATTTCTCGACCCGGAGCTCGCGCATCTTGGCGACGGTATTCGCGGGGATCGCGTCGGTGCCCGTGAGGAAGAGTTCGTCGTAAACCCACAGCACGTTGTCTGAGTCGAAGCCCGCGAAGAGCACGGCCATGTTGTTGCCCGGGTCGATGCAGTCGAACTGTTCGAGGCCCGCGACGAACTCTGGGTCGAGCGGATCGCAGACGTGCAGCTCTTCGCTGAAGCTCGGGTAGACCAAGCCCTCGGCGTGGACGAAGAGGCCTTTGGTCCGGGCTTCGCGCATTTTCTCGCCCATCTTCGCTTCGGCTTCGCGCTTGCCCTCCTCGCTCAGGTAGGGATTGTCGTCCTGGTTGGCGACGACGAGAACCATGCTGGGGCTGTCCTCGTCGCCCTCGGGCTTGTCCCAGACTTCCTTCGCGATTTCGGTCCCCCGCCCCTCCCAGAGGTCGTGACCGATGGTCCCCAGGCCGTTGACGGGCGAGAAGGTGAAGAGTTCGTCGCCCCGGTACTGGATCAGGCGCGAGACATTGGCTTCGCGGATCATTTCGCCCTTGTGGCCCTTGGGCTCCTCGTCATAGTGCAGGCGCTGGCGCGAGGTCCCCCCAAACTTCAAGAGGTCCTGTTCCTGCGTCATGAAGTCGAAGAACGAGCCGTTTGCGAACTGGACTTTGTGGTTGCGCTCCGAGTAGGCGTGTTCCCACTCGCCCTTGTAGAGCTGGGACCCAGGGCACCAGGCTTGCAGCGTATTCAGGTATTCCTGGTAGCCCTGGCCGTAGTCGGGCAGGATGACCCGGCAGGTAAAGGGCTCGTCGAGGCCCCAAATCTTGTATTCCCCAAGCCAGGGTGGGACGACCTCCACGTCCACGGCGTTGATCAGGTCGTCCATCGTCCCTCCGAGCGTCTTCCCCGAACGTTCCCCCCCGACGAAGACCTTGACCTGCCTGCGCGCCTTGTGGAAGGGCTCCTGCTTGCCATGCGGGTGGTAGCCGATCAGCGGGTTGGCTTTGCGCAGCTCGACTAGCTGGCCGAACTTCTCGGCGTAGCGGGGGTCCTTGAGCCGCGAGGGGTCATCGATCTCGATCCCGAGGCCGCGCAGTTCTTCGATAGAGGCGGTTGCCTGGGCTGCGGTCATCCGCCAGGTCCAGGCAATGTCGCTCGTTGGAATTCTCGTCGGAATTCTCGTCGGAATTGCCGGTTCGCCTCTTTGCAGGTGAGAAGCAGGAGCGTTTCGAGCTCGTCACGAGCTGCGGTCTCTTCCCCGTTCTCTTCCTCCATCTCGCGCAGAATCCTCCAAAGGGCTTTGTTCCACTTCGCTAGAAGATCTGGGGACTTCATGCTCTCGCCGCCACCCGGGCCGCTTCCAGCTTGCTCTTCGTGGGTGCAGGTCCGGCCGACCCGTATTTCTCCATCAGTTCTTTCAGGATCGGATGCACTTCGGCTTCCTTGGGCTTCCCATCCAGCGGGGCGCCGAGGGCTTTCAGCTTGCGCTTGGCCCGGGTGAAGCGCTGGGCCAGCGTGATCGGCCCCTTGGAGAAGCCAGGCTGCTCGCGGGTCGTCCCGGCCCCTGCTTTGATGGTCGCCGTGGTCCCAGATGCCGAGAGTGCCATCCCCGGGAAGGAGCCAATGGCGCCAGGGGCGGCTCCGAGCTGAAGCGCCTGCTTGCGGCCCATGCCCGGGACGTGGCCGACGCTGTACTGGGACAGGTAGGCGGCGCTGGGCGTCGGGTGGCGGGTGAGACCGCCCGCGCCCGAGTCGCCCACAGAGGTGCCCCAGTATTCGGCTTCGCCCTTACGATTGATTAGCCGCAGGAAGGTATGCCCGGCGTTGTAGAAGACCGTCAGCGCTCCTGGGCCGGGGGCGAGCACGGAGCCCATCGCACCCGAGGTGAGCGGAGCCTTGACACGGCCGGGGGCGACCTTGTGCAGGACGTAGGAGACCGCCCCTGAGCAGTCCAGGCCGCCGGAGGCCGTGAAGGCACCGTGGCCCCCGCCCCAGACGTAGGGCGTGCCTTCGACTTCGCGCATCGCGGTTTCGGCTACGACGACACGCTTGACGAGTTTCCTGGACGGCTTGCCAACGGGTGCAAGGGAACTTGCGTCTCCCGGCCGCAACCCAAGTTTTCGGGCTTTTATTTGCGTCTCGCGCAACTTCGCCCGCTGCGCGGGCTTCAGCGTGCCGTGTTCGACGGCCTTGACGATCGCGGCGGCTTCTGGCTTTCGTTCGTCGTAGCGCCCCCGGTACTGTTCGGCGGGGCGCTGCACGTTGGCCGCGAGTTCTCCCGCCGTGGTGCCGCTCTGGGCTTTGGCCTCGGCGAAGAAGCGCTGCGCCCCGGCCCTGACGTTGCGGGGGTTCGGGTAGAGCGAGGCGCGTTCCTGGCGCCAGCCTTCGGAATCTGCATCGCCGCCTGGCAGGTTCTTGAAGCCCGACTCGACCAGCCCTGTCTCAGCGGCGGCCAGCTTCAGCTTGTAAGGCTCTCCCCGGCCCTGGCGCAGCACCTTGCGCGCCACTCGGCTTTCGGCGCGGCCCAGGCCGGGGAGAGGACCGCCTGACTGTCGCGCCTTCGATTCTAGGTGGTGCAGTCGACCCGAGACCTGGCGCACCTTCGGCGTCGTCACGTAGCCCGCTTTGTTGATCCCGAGGGTTTCCTTCGAGCGTGCGCGGCCCAGTTCCGCCAGGGTCGGCGTCCCGGCCGTGGGCTTGCCAACGTAGTAGCGCGGCTTCGTTCCACGTGGAACCGCGTGGCGGCGCTGGCGGACGCTGGTAATGCGTGCTACGCGCCGGGAGGCCCTGCGAGCCCGTGCCGTGGCGCGAGAAGCCGCCTGGCGCGATGAGAAGGCCGTGGCCGCGTAGCGGGTGCCCGTCGGGCCGGTTGACTTGGTGACGGTCGGGACTTCGCTGTAGGAGCGTTCACGGACCTTGCGCGAGCCTGCCGGGGCCGGTCCCTTGCCCGAGAAGGTGCGCTTGCTGGTGTTGTACGTCCCTCGTCCCGTCGCGTAGACACCTTGCTTTGGGGCTCGGAAGGCCACTTAGACCACTGCGACCCGTTCGTAATATAGCTCGACATTTTCCCGCTTAGCCTTCGCTGGTTCTTCAACGAGGCCGGGGAATTTGCCTTCGTCGAAGCGCCTCTCAAACTCTCGGACATACTTGGGCAACGGCTCAACGCGGTACGGGGTTACGTTCCAGGAGCCATCGCCGTTGAGAAATGCATTGCCTCCAAGGGCTCGGGCCAAAACGCACTCGCAGCCGTCGAGTGGGACCCCACGCGGAAGCCGCTTTATGCGGCCCTTGACCCCTACGCGCCAGTCACGCTGGCGGTTAACCCAAGCCACAAGCCGCTGTTCCTGCTTCTCAGTCGGATACACGCTTCTTCCTCCCCCTGCGCCGTTTCTTGACCAGCGCAGCTACTTTCTTGGCCCGGGGCACGCGGGAGCCATGTGCATCCCGAACGAATTTGACAGCCCAGGGGACGCCTTCCGCTGCCTTCGCGTGGATCAGCCTGCTCTGCGCTTCGCTCGCGTAGGGCATCAGCCTTCAACCGTTTCGTGCCCGATTTCGCTCACGGTGTCCTGGCCAAGATCGAAGCGTTCCTCCGAGATCGCCACGGCAGCGTTGAGCTTTTCTTCATCGCTTGCGCCGGGGTCAACTGAGAGCGGGACCCTGAAGGTAACCACGGCGTTGACCCAGCGGTCAGGGGAGGGCTCTTTTGGCTTAGCAACAACCGCCTTGACTCCACTCGGGTGGTCCCGTTCGGTGAAGCTGCCGTTACACACTTCAGAGGACCCCATCAGAGGCCCGTGGCAGACGGGACATTCGAAGCTGGGTTTGATCATGCTCGCCCTTTCCTCACCCGCCGCCTGCGCTTCAGCTCCGCCAGGACGGCATCGCGGCGCTTGTGCAACCGATTGTGCTGGGCGCGGCTGACGTATTCGGTGCGCGGGCTCTTACGGCCGTAGGCTCGGTCTGTGTGATGGCGGACCATGCCTCGGTTGGGGGGGCGGGAGTCAGCGCGCTGGGCACGCTTCCAGAGGGCGTCAGCAGTGAGCTGGGAGACTGGGAGGCGGGGACGGGGCATCAGACCTCGGCAGCCTTATCGAAGGCGGCTTCGACTACGGCCCGGCAGCGCTGCTTGTATCGCTCCGTTTCGCTAGCGCTCCGGTAGGCCCGGCGAGAAGATGTTCCCTCGGCGGCGTCAATAGCCTCGTCGCTCAGCAATGCTCGCCGAACATCCGCCAGCCTAACCCAAGGTCCGCTCTCGCTTGGGGCCATCTCCTTAAAGCCTGGATGCTCAGCATCCTCCCCGACCTTGAATCGCTGCAATGCCATCTCTCCTCCTATCTTGCCAAACTCTCCCGGACACGATCCCCGAGCCGCGCCAGGGCTGCGTTGCCCGGTTCGGCCTCGGGGTCGGGGGCTTTGGCGGTTGGCTTTCGCTCGAAGCGCTTCACGGTTTCCTCGCCAGGTGGCAGCCCCCAGGTTTCCCAGCCCAGCGCCCTGCGGATCAGGTCTGCCTTCGAGCATTCCTGGGCTGCAGCTTCCTTCTCGAAGCGCTCGTGCTCTTCGTGGGTGAGGCGGAAGCGGTAGACGCGGGCGTAGCGGGGCATCAGGAATCTTCAAGAAAATCGGCGAAGGCTTCGATGGACGAGGTCGCTACCACTTCGCCAGCTTCCCGGGTTTGCATTACCTGACGCTCTATTAGATTTGACAGCCCCTCGCGCACCTTCTCGACCGGTATAAGGTTGAGGACCCGTGGTTCAAATTCGTGCGCGTCGCACTCCTGGCAATACCAGCCGTTGGGAGTTCCATCGGGATCATCGTGCTCTTCCCCGATCAACATCCCCCCGCAGTATGGGCAAATCACGATCTCATACAACTGCTTCACGCTGCGGTCTCCCTCGGCCAAAGCACTTCCTCGATCTCCGCCTCACGGCGGCTCAGTTCGGCTATCCGCCCCTGGCGCTCTCCCTTGTCCTCGTCATGGGCCAGCCGCACCTTCTGAATCCGGATCTCCTCGCGGGTGTTCGCAAGCTCTGCGGACAGCGCTGACTTGTTGGCCCGCTTGACCGTGACTTTGGCCTTTTTCAGCAGGCGTTCGAAGAGGTCGAGGTCGATAGATGCATTGGGACCGTCGAAGGCAACAGCGGCTTCGAGGGCGTCGGGAATGGCGACGCCGGGGTCGCTCACTGGTCTTTGCCTCCTGCCTCGGTAAGGCTGCGGACTGCGCCAAGAACGACGCCTGTCTCCAATCGCGGTTCGCCCTCAAACTCCAGGCCGAGCGTTTCAGCAATCAGCCCCAACTCGGTCCGGCGGGAATCCAATTCGGGCCAGCGCTGCATCGCCGCGTAAACCTCATCTTCGAGTTGCGTTCGCTCGCCGCTCACCCCTGACCACCTCCTACCGTGGACGAACCGACGGGGCTGACCTTTGACGAGGCCGCGGGCACGATGCGAATGCGGGGCAGCCGGGACGGGCTCCCCACAACCGCATTCGCAGGTGGGCCACTCCTCCGGCACCTTCTCGTGTGCGCTACTCATCGTCAAACTCCAAGGCTGCATCGAAGGCGGCGCGGGCCACACGCCGGGGAGCGCAGCGCTCGCAGTCCGGTGTCTCGCAGGGGCCACCGAGCCGTTCCACGCTTTCGCGGATGACCCACTCCGCGACCGACCGCGGCATCTCGATCTGCACCATCGCATCAACCACCCTCACCACCTCCTACGTCTTTGCCTCCTACGGGCCAACCAGCGATCTCCTCAAGCACTTCGGCGAGGTTGTAGCCAAGAGCCTCCATCGGAACCGATGGATTCGGCTGGTAGGGATGCTCGGCTTCAACGGTCCAGCCGCCTACCGGGCCGAGGTTCGGTTCGTGGCGAATCGGCTCCCAGCGGATTGCGAGAACCGTGCCGCCCTTGCTCTCGACGGCTTCACGTATACGCCGTCGAGAACGAGTCTCAATCTCCCGCACCTCCCGGCTGTCCTGATGTGTGGAGGGGCTAGGCATACGGATCGTCCTTCCAGAAGGGCACGGCATCGGGGTGGTCGGCGGAGCACTCGACCCAAGCCATCGCGCCGACCTCCCCATCAGCTCGCGAAACGCCCTGATCTCCTCCGCCACCCGCTCTTGCCCTTGGGCTATAGCGAGAGAGGCGTGGACTTGGGCCGCTCCGTAATCAGGAGCTACCGTCGATTCGGGTTTGCCCACGCGGCCGGGGAGACGTCGGCTCAATGCCTTCAGCGCCTCTGCCCGGTGATCTGCGCCCCAGCCACCGATCCCTCCTTCGAGCTCGACGACGCGCTTCTCAAGCTCATCGGCCTCCCCGCGCAAGCGCCGGACCTCTTTTACGGCTTCGGGGGCCAGCATCGCATCTGGAGCCCCATCGGAATCAGCCCCAGAGAGCCGGTAGCACTCAGCCAGGTCGGCTTGGAGGCGGCGAAGTTCTTTACCCATGCTCTCTGCCACGGCCGGGACCCTAGCAGATCCTGTGGGCACAGAGAGAGAGAGAGAGACGCGAGGTCCGGTGCAGCGGCGCCAGCCGGGAAGAAGCTAGGGCCGCTGCTCGCTGATCTTTAGCTGAGCCCCCGGCGTAATGTCAATACGTTCTAGGGGCAGCGCCCCGCGGGCTGCCCAATCCCGCGACCTGGCTGGACCATGAACCCAACCCACTCTTTCCGGCCATTCCTAGGAGGCCGAGGCATCTGAGCTAGGGGCGCACGCAGGCGAGACCCTAGCACGTTGTGCCCACAAGGGCTTAGAGAAACTAGGATTTGTACAGAGGGACGGCCCATAGCTAAAAACACAGCCACAGGGAAAGCCCCACTCCCCTCCCCCTACGCATGATCCAGGCGGGGGCTTTTGGGATTTCAGCTCATGGCTGATTGAGTACCGGAAACGTTGACAGCCTGGGGCTCAGGCACTACGGTAGTACCGCTTTTAGGCAGAACCGGTACTCGACGAGAGGAGAGAGATGAACTGCCCTACGTGGTGCCCTACGCGCGGGCGTGACTGCGTGCGTGCAGGCGGTGCGGTATCCAGCAGCCTTCGGCACAACAGCCTTAGCCCTGTAGCTGAAGCCCTTCGGGCTGACGCTCTAGCCCTTCAACCCTGAGAGGAGAACGAGAGATGAAGGCAATCCCCGACACTGAGAAGACGGCCGAGGACTGGGCCTCGTTGCCCGATGTCGTCGTACTGCATATCGGCATCGTCAACGCCCTGGTTTGCGCCAGGAGCTACGTGACGAACGAGGAGATCGAGCGAGTCGTCAACCGCGAGCACATGACCGGCATTAGTAGCTCTTGGTCGATTGACGAGGACGTGAAGCCCGTGGCCTGCAAGGACGGACGTCCCGATGCCACCCACTACGTGCTCTCATGCTGAGCGCTGAGCACATGCTGCGCTGTACTGCAAGGGCGTGGGACTCAAGCGAGAGGCGATTCATTGAGGTGATCGACAAGGGGCGAGGTGAGCCGGGTGCGATCAGCGCTGAAATGGCGCGCCACGTCTGCGCCTGCCAGGCCTTCGAGCGTTGGGCTGGAATCGTTGGGCTTGGCTCAACTCCCGTCGCCGACTTCCTGTGGGCGACGGCGCCCGCGGTCTCATGAAGCGCCTACCTCGCACGATCAGGGCTGAGGACTTCGCCAAGCTCCTAGAAGCCACAGGAGACTCGCTAACGGGACGTCGCAACCGGGCGGTCCTCTACGCGATGTGGGACTGCGGATTGCGTGTCGGGGACGTACAGGGCCTCTCAGAGCGTGACATAGCCTCGAAGACAAGGACTCTCTCGGTGCGGCGGGGAAAGGGAGGCAAGGACCGGGCCAACCTGCCGATCCCCTCTGCAGCATGGGATGCCTTCGAGCGCTGGGCTGCGGTGAGGCCCGAGTCGCGCTGGTTCTTTTGCACCCTGGCCGGACAGCAGCTCTCCGGTCGCTACGTCCGGGCGATGCTGGCCCGGCTCTCGGTTACGGCCAGCGTCTACAAGCTCGACGATGCCAACCGCGATTGTCCAGTGAACCCGCACATGCTGCGCCACAGCTACGCCACGCGCTTGCTCTCCGGCGGCGCCGATATCCGCCAGGTGCAGCTCGCCCTGGGCCATGCCAACCTGGCGACGACGCAGCGCTACCTGCACGTCGAGGACGAGGCCCTGCGAGGGGCGATCCTCGGAGCCTTGGAGGGAGCATCGTGAGCTCGGCGAGGCGAAAGCAGCGCAAGCGCATCCAACCTGCCCTGCAGCCGCCGAAGGCGAAGCGCAAGCGGTGCGAGACGACCAAGAAGCTGGGTTACGCAACGAAGGGCGACGCACTCGGCGCAGCTTCAAGGGAGTCGAGGAAGATCGCAGTCAAGCGAGCCTACCTTTGCGGATTCTGCTCGCGCTGGCATCTCACGAGCCAAGAGAAGCGAACCTAAAGGCCCGACGCGCCAAGCCAGTGAAGGGATGAGGCAAGCGCGTCGGGCGTCGGGCAGAAAAATGACCCCGCATTCCACCGGGGCCGCGGCATTGCCTTGTGGCCGACGATTACGCTCCGTTTTGGTGGGTCATCGGTCCCAGAGCCCGGTCTTCATTGTCCCCCGGGTGCGGATTGAAAACAGTATAGCGCAACGTGAGTTCTTGTGCCCCTCGCCATGCGATTAACCGGAGAAGGCAGCTTGACACTGTGCCCACGGTAGTGTACGGTAGGCGTACACCATGAGAGGAGACACCATGAGCACTGCACCTACGCGGAACAAGCTCGCGCTGGGCGTAGTCTTTTTCATTGAGTCCGAGTGGGACCCGGAGAAGGTCGCACGGGAGTTTGGGCAGGGCCTCTCGGGCCTTGGGGGCCCGGTCCTCGAAGCAGCCCGGCAGTTCCCGGGCGGAGAGGTTACCGGAGCCGATACTGATTCGATCCGCGAGGCGACTCCTGAGGAGATCGCCGCGTACTTTGAGGAGTGATGCACCATGAGAGGAGACGCGCCGTGCAGACCGTAATCTGCTACGGGGACGCCCCATGAACCGCCGAAACGAAGTCCTGGCTTGGATCGCTCTCGTCGCCTTCGCTGCAGCAGCGGCGCTCGCCTTCGCCATTGCCTTTACCGCTATGTCCTCTGGCCACAGCCAGCCAAGCGCCCAACGCTGTTTCCCCGCCACCAAGTGGGGCCCGCTGCCTGACAAGTGGCGTCCCTGCGTTGAGATCGTCCGTGTCTTCGAGGACGGCTCGTTTCGCTACCGGGTCTCAGATGCAGGTGGGGCTGAGCGCTACACGGGCGGGGTAGGAGCTCTGGATCGATGAGCGAGCGCTCCTACAAGATGGGAACTCGGCTGGCTTTCCGAGATTGCACCGCCACCGTCTCCGACGAAGTTGACGGCATTAGCACGGGGACCGTCAACGGGCCGCCGCTGACTGATTACGAGAAGCGCGTCACCCACGTACCTGTTTTCGCCGAGCGGGATAATGGGCGCGAGCCAACCACAATCTACGTAGCGGTCGAGGACATCGTTGGGCCAAAGCCATGAGCCCCCACTTCCTCATAGCCGAAGACTCAGAGGGCGGCTTCAACGTCTGCGACACGCGGGACGGGCAGGCTATCGCCTGGCGCTCGGCGCTCGGAGACGCGGCTGGCATCTGCTCTCACCTCAATGCCTGCTACCCGCCGGGGCTCGTGCCACCGGCTCACGACTCGCTCGTGCATGAGGTTGCCATGGAACGAATCGCGGGAGAGCCCGTGGAGCCGCTGCACCTGGTGGAGGCTGGCGAGTTGGAGCAGATGATCCCGGTGGCGATCGGCGGCTCTTGCGAGGAACTGTGGCGCCCGTGAAGCCGCTTCGTATACGGTTTCGGGGGAGGAAGACTGCGCGATGTTCACCTTCCGGTGGTTTTGTCCAGTGATGGTCCGCAAGAAGGCTTGGTTCCCACCCATGGAGGTCACGCTGCGCTTCTGCCCAGAATGCGGCAAGGACGACCGCTACAAACATCTTGGGCCTCGGCACGAACAACCCGGGGGCGGGCGCTGCCCAGGGAAGATCCAGGCCGTCCTTTACGTCTATAACGAGACTGCGGCCACGGGCGAATGACCGCCGAGGAACTGCGCGAGGAACTGCGCAACGCCGGGACCGAGCGCTTCCGCTCGACCGCTCGCAAGAACCAGGCAGAGAAACGCATTGGGCGCCTGCTCAAGGCCACTGACAAGCACCCCGAAGTCTCCCTGGCCGAAGCAGCTAGGCTGCTCGGCTTCAAGCGGCGGGCGACTGTGTATGACTACCTGAAACAAGAGAGGAAAGCCAGATGAGCAAGACAGCGACAAAACTACGCGCCTACCACGGCGACTCCGACCTCAAGGACAGCACCGTCGAACTGGCCCGGCTCGGGCGCGAAGCCGACGAGTTCGTTCATGGCCTCTACTACAAGGAGAACGGCGGGCGCGAATTCTGCGCCGTGGGGTGCCTTACCCATGACCCCGAAGGCGGCCATCATCTCTATCCCGAGCGCTGGGGGATACCAGAGTGGCTGGCACACCTTGAGGACGGGATCTTCGAGGGCCTCCCAATAGAGAAGGCAAAGCTCTGGCCTGAACGGTTCCTCTCGGCGATTCCCGTGGGCGCCGACTTCGATGGCCTTGCGGATCGCCTCGCAATCCGGCGGCTGAAGGAGGAGTGCCTGCCCCTGAGCGGCCAATGGCCCGAATCTGTGCGGGCTGAGGTAGTCGCGGCAATCGAGCAAACCGTCGCCGCGCTTGAAGGCAAGGGAGATCGGTCCGCCGCCAGGTTCGCCGCCAGGTCCGCCTGGTCCGCCGCCGAGTCCGCCTGGTCCGCCGCCGGGTCCGCCAGGTCCGCCGCCGGGTCCGCCAGGTCCGCCGCCGAGTCCGCC
>Ga0247675_1000013_pt1 | contig 39699 bp, 41 predicted proteins | sample CNK16_metaG_FD_189930 | JGI IMG/M metagenome (GOLD analysis project Ga0247675, IMG submission 189930) | Soil microbial communities from Purdue University Martell Research Forest, Indiana, United States - CNK16 | ecosystem: Environmental > Terrestrial > Soil > Temperate forest > Bulk soil... | reverse complement strand
CCCCGCCTCACCTCGCCCGGCCTAACCTGCCGTGCCACACCATGCTGTGCCGTGCCGTGACGTGCCATACCTGCCAAACCACACCTTGCGGTGACATGCCGATCCGCGCCATACCTGCCCGACCATACGATGCAGAACCGCACCAGGCCAGACCTCACCTAACCTGCATTGCCGTACCAAGCCAAGCCGTGCCACACCTTACCTGCCGAACCCAGCCATAACAGACCCTGCCTCGCCTTACCTGCCGTACCTTTGAGACCGTCCGGGCGGCAGGTGCACCTCCCCCAGGCCCCTGGGATCATGAGTGCCCTTACCCGGCCGTGACCCTCAACAATGGGGACCGGAAACCGCCCGGACGGTGGCCTGATCAGACGAAACCTAGCTGACCTTGGTGAAGGTCCAGGTTACGTCCACGTCGTAGTAGGTGCTGGCCGGAACAGTGATTTCAGCGGCGACACCGTTCGCTGGGTACGCCTGGGTACTGCCGCAGTCCAGGGTTCCGCCGATACCGAGCGTGACCGCTGTGGCGGTGGTCCCGACTGGATCTGATGATCCGTTGTTGTCCGCGCCGTCTGCGTACTCGCAGTAGGCCATGGCCCCGTCAGCAAGCTGCTTGTGCAGGATGATGCGCGGGTAAGCCTGGTAGCCGGTGGCGGTGGCGTATGCCTTAGCGCTGACTTGGCATTCGGTGGTCTTGCAGGTGAACCGGAATGATCCGCCAGTGGTGTCGCCGGCTGGCGAGCCGAGTGTGGTGCTGAGTGTTTCCCAGACTGCGGGGCCGGTTCCACGGTCTACGAGTACCTGGCCGATGCCGTAGGGGAGCGCCTGGGCGTTGGTGCCGGCTGCGCCGGTGTCACCCTTCGGGCCCTGGATTCCCTGGGGTCCTGCGGGTCCCTGGGGGCCTTGGCCGCCGGCCTTACTGCCGGTGTTGAGCTGGACGAGGTTCATGCCGACGGGGCATGATTGGCTGTGCTCAGTGAGTGCGGTTTTGAGGGTTCTTGTTGAATTCTCACATGAGTAGAGGGTCTGGACGGTGCGCGGGCTATTGGCAGCAGCGTATGCGGCTGTTCCTGCCCCGGCGAGTGCCGTGACGATTGCGGTGCCGGCAATGATGCCGACGACTTTCTTACTTGCCTTCACTGGTTGCTCCTATTTACAGCGGGTAGATTCCGTCTTGCTCGAAAGGCTCGACTTCGTATCCGGTTACCGGGAATTGCCTGCGGTCAACGAATGGAACTCCGCCGCTGGTGCCTTTCTTGGCGAAGCCGAGTTCTTCCCGCAATGCCAGCTTGACCAGCTGGTATCGCTCTTCCCAGTAGTTCCGGTTATACCGGGCGATCTGGAGCATTTCTGCGAGTTCCGGCCCGAGTTCCACGGACTGGGTTTTCGGCTTCGGGTACAGGGCCTTCAGCCTGTCTGTTTCCTGCTCTACGAATCGTTCCAAGGTTGTTCCTGGGGGAAGCGTGACGGCGAGGAGCCTGGACGGTACGTCCTGGTTGATGACGGAACGCTGAGTGACGGTAACTGCCATGGCTTATCCCTCCAGGATGCCTTTTGAGGCGAGGAACTCGGCTGCGAGGGTGATGTGCTTGCGGGTGATGGGACGGTACTGGCCGCCGCCGTTGGTGCGGGGTTCCCAGATGGGCGGCTGGTCTTCGACGCCTGGTGAGTAGCCGGCGCGTGAGCCGTCACTGAAGTAGACGTAGCCGAATGACTGGGGTCCTGGTTCGGGTTGCCCGCTGCGGTCGTCCCAGTCTTGGATTTCCAGTTTCATGTTCATCCTTTCTACTCCCCGAATCATACACCCGAGTCGGGGATTTTGTCAACACTCTCTTTGAGGAGGAGCGCATGTCCCTGCACGCCCGCAGTGACCTGATGAGCGTCGCTGTGCCGGTTGCGTCCGGAGGGTGCGGCACCACGCACACCCGACCCGTCCGCAACGGTGCACCCGCTAAAGTCTGGCGGCTGGACTGCCAGCCTTGTGAAACGTATTTGAAAGGCGGCGGACGCACCCGCCTCCAGTACACACCTGGCGACAAAGAAGTTGGCCTTCTGCCGACACAAGAAAGAGTCGCGGACACTGATCCCTGCTGGTCCGCAACTGAGGAATCCATTCCTGAAACGCCGGATGAGCGTGTGCACTTGCGCAGACGCAAGCAGCTCGGAAATGAAGAGCTGGAATGGATTAAGGCTCTCGCGGCAGCCAGGGCGGCGGGAATTGATATCCCGGCGAATGCAATGTGGCTGCTGGAGCAGAATTTTGATCCTCGTGTGCTGAAAGGCACCACTGAGTGCCCGTCCGGGCATGAGAACGCTGCAGGCAGTAAATACTGCTCTGAATGCAGCAAGCCGATGGGCGGACGGGAAGCAGCCGCTGAGCTGCCCGCTGCGGAGCCGGTGAAGTTGAGCCTGGCGGAGCTGAAGCGGCGGTGCAAGGAGCGGGGTTTGCCGGATTACGGGACAAAAGCGCAGATGATGGCGCGTTTGGGTATCGCATAGGGGGAGCTTTTGTCGAGAGCTGCAGGGTTGTGCCGCAGGTGCGGAGGACCGAAAAGGGGCAGGTCAGCGCGGATTTCCGCACCTATTGCGCAGTGCGCTCGCTGCGGTGACGATGTTTGCGCGAAACATTCGAAATGGGTGGATGGGGCGTATTATTGTTCTAAATGCCTCCGCGCTGCTAATGAACGCGGAGGCATTTAGAACCTGCCTTACCTGACAGCACCCGACCTCGCCCAACCTTATCGAACCCAGCCATGCCAAACCTGCCGTACCTACTGGTCGGGTAGCGTTGACTTTATCACAGGAGCCGATGTGACTACGCCGTTGCCGCTGATCCAGATCCCGTATGTCACTCCTGAGATCCTTCAGAACGCACCTACCGGAATTGACTTCTCGACTATCCCGGCTACTCCGACGTTTGATCCTGCTGCGAATGCGTCTGAGCTGTGGAATCTGTGCCAGCGGGCGACGGCAATGGCCGATCAATATTGCAATCAGACTTTGCGGGCGACACTGGATACTGAGGTTCTGCACGGGCCTGATTACCGGGTGACGGTGGGACCTGCTGCGGGGGGTGGTACTGCTACTCCGTACTGGGGGACTGCGGGGTCGAATACGCGGTGCATTATGGCGCGGTGGCCGATCCTGGGTGTGACGAAGGTGCAGGTGTCTGCGAATGCGTCGTGGCCGAGGAACTGGGTGACGCTCCCGGCCGGGTTCGCGGAGCCGGAGTACCCGCCTTTCGGGTTGTATAACAGTGTTGCGCCGGCGAGTGATGCGAACGGGTCTCAGGCGATCCTGATCGCTCCGGGGTATGTGGACAGGTGCCTGGGCAGGAACGGGTACATTCTTCAGATTTCTTATATTAACGGGTGGCCGCATTCGGAGATTTCCGTTACTGCGAGTGCTGGGGCGTCCACGATCACGGTGAATGACACGACCGGGTGGGCGGTGTCTAACTATCAGACGACCATTACGGGTGCGACTGGTGTTATCAAGGATGCGGGCCGGCAGGAGTCTGTTCATATTACGGCGTCGTCTACGACTTCCGGCCCGGGGACGCTGACTCTCGCTTCGCCGACGGTTTACCCGCATCAGGCGGGGACGCTGATCACGACTATTCCTGCGGCTGTTGAGCAGGCGGCGATTTTGTTTTGCTGTGCTCAGGCGCTGGTGCGCGGGGCTACGTCCACGACGATTCATTCGATCGGGGGGCATTCGGCGAGTTCGGATCAGGATATTTCCACGTTGAATGCTGAAGCTGAGCTGCTTTTGCATCCGTACAGAAGGACGATCTGATGTCTTGCGGGCGGGCTCCTACCCGGCGCATTGTGCATGTGAAGCAGAAGACGCCAGTGAAGGGCAAGGCGAAGAAGAAGGCTGTGGTGCATAAGCTGGTGCATCAGCCTGCGCCGAAGGTGAAAGCGAAGAAGAAGATCAACAAGCTGGTGCACAAGCCGGTGAAGAGGAAGACGAAGAAGCAGCTGATACATCATCTGAAGCACAAGGTGGTCTGTCAGAAGAAGACCCGGCATGCGGTGTCGACCAGCGTCAACAAGAAGAAGAAGGTTGCGTACAAGCCGTCGGGGCGGATCATGAAGGCAGCTCATGCGCAGAAGGCCGGGCGGGCGCAGAAGGCTCAGACGGCTTGGCGGGCACGGTAAATGCGGTCTGTTTAGTGGTGGCGTATAATCACGGCTGGGTGACTATTGCCCGGGGGAGGCTGGGATAAGTGCCGATTGTGTCGGTCCAGTCTTACCTGCTGCAGCTGCTGGACGGGTTGCAGATGCCGTACGGGCAGCCAGCGGCGAACGCGTTCGTGACTCCCCCTGACCCCCGGGTGCAGGCGAGGATTCCGGCGATTTACATCTGGCCTGCGCCGTCGGAGGAGAACAGGTCGGACCGTCTGGGGGGGACGGTGCCCCGTAATACGGGGAAGGGCACCGCGTCGGGCACTAAAGGGCTGATGCATAACATGGACATCTACCTGACGTGGATGTCGATTAACAATGCGCAGCAGTCTGACCCGATTTTCCCTGGGATGATTGATGCCATCCTGGCGGCGCTGCGGTACAGTCAGCCGAACCCGGCGTATGTGACTGACCCGAACCTGAATATTACCTCCACGATTTATAACGTGGGGGAGGAGATGCGGTGGACGCCGGGTATTGAGGCGCTGGAGGATGAGCGCTGGATACGGTATGACTGCCTGATTTCTTTGCCGGTCTGGGAAATCATCAACGCGTAGGAGGATGGTTATGGCTACTGTTTTCAACGGTCATGTGACCATGACCTACATGGATTACATTGACACGGCTACGGGTAAGACACTGGTTTGCGTGCCGGGGCAGAGTTACAACTTTGTTCCGAATAACGGGCATGCGGTTGCGCGGCCTGCGGTGCCGACTGACGGCCGGTTCTCGGCAGGTACCGGCCGTGAAGTGAAGGCCCCGGTTGAGATTCCGGCGGAGGACGCCGGGAAGAAGAACAGTCAGCCTGACGAGGGCTGACGTTTACGTTTTAGCAGAGGAGCTGTGTGGCCCTTGGCGGTCCCAACATCTATCCTGGCGTCCTCACCTGGCTGGGTGTTGCGCGGGAACTGACCGGCGGCGTCCCGGTTCTTCCTGTTATCACTCATCCGCTGGAGCAGGGCTCGTTTGAGCCTGAGGACACGCCTAAATTCCTTCAGGACAAGTCGATCCGTGGCGCGATGACTGACCTGTTCTACGAGACGCTCGGTGTTGAGTCGGCGACGTTCTCGTTCGGCGGCCCGAACTTCCTGGACAGCCACGGGTACTTCTTCGACAACGTGTTCGGGGACCTGTCCACGATCGGCAGCACCCCTACGAATGCGGCTACCATGTCGGCGTCGACTGCGCCGATCGGGAACACGCTGATGACGCTGGCGTCTGCGCCTCCGACGCAGTACACGGCAGGTGCGGTTATCCAGATCGGCACGGGTGCCAGCGCTGAAGTGGTGATTATCTCTTCGACGGCTGCATCGAATGTTGTCGGTTTCACTAACAACCCGCTGCGGTTCGCGCATGCTGCCGCGACTGTCAATACTGTTACTTCCCCGTATACGCATAAGTTCGCGGCACTGAACTCACAGCTCGGGTATGGCGGCGCTTTCGGTGCTCAGCCGCCGACGCATACGTTCACTGACGTCACTAACATTGTCAGCACGTTCACGAACGCAACATACGGTACTGCGGCGACTAACCCGTTCGGTGCAAGGTACTACCCGTTCTCGGTTCTGAAGCAGCTTGACTTCTCCGGGAATGCGGAGCAGTTGTTGGGCATCAAGATGTCGGGTGACTCGTTCCTGTCGCAGCCATGGCCTTCTGCTTCCGCCCCTACGAACATAACGACTAATAGCCGGCCGATTCCTAACTGGAACAGCACTGTTTCAACTATCGGTCCTGGCGGCAACCAGGTTATGACGGATGTCGGCGAGTTCAGTGTTTCGTTCAAGCGGCAGACGCAGGTTTACTGGACTGTCCAGGGTACTCAGACGCCGCTGGTTATCGCCCGTGGTCCTTTGAATGTGGACGGCACGATTCAGTATGACCCGACCATCAATGAGTGGCCGCTGGACTACATGCTGCTGAATGCGCAGGCTCCGATGACCATTGTTGTGACGAACTCGGGTATCCCGAACTCGGGTACTCCGTTTACTTTGACGTTCACTATGTCGCAGCTTGCGAATGTTAAGGCGAAGCCGATGCGTTCCAAGGCGCTGTTCGGTTATGCGAACAGCTTTGAGGGCATCGCGAACTCTACGGATGTCGGGGGTTCCGGGGGGCTCGGGCCGGGCACGATCACGCTTGTGAATGCCACGCCTACCTACTAACAGGTCAACCCCCCGGCTATTGCTGGGGGGTTGATTCATGTCTAATACGAGGAAAGCGAAGGGACTGCGAATGGCACGTGTTGAGCTGCCAAGTGGCGGATGGGTTGAGTACCGGGATCAGCTGAAGGCCAGTGACCGTTTCCATGTGCAGGATGCGGTGATGCTGGAATTCCGCAGTGAGGGGAACCGGGCTTCTCTCGGGATGATCAATGATCAGCGGAATGCGCTGCTGGGCCGGATCATTGAGAAGTGGTCGTTCCAGGTGCCGGTGCCGAAGGACAACAGCTTCCAGGCAGCAGACGTGATCCTGGGGGAGCTGCTTGACCTGGATGATTACCAGGCGCTGGTTGACGCGGTTCAGCCGCTGATGGACAAGATCTCAGGTACGTCTGTGAAGGGCGACCCAAAAAAGCAGTAGGCCAGCTGGCGCAGGTTTTCAGTTACCGGATGCGGGGAGGGCGTCCGGAGTTCCAGCCGGCTTACCCGGAGGGTTTCCCTCAGAAGATGCTTGTGTATAACTGGTATGCACGGGCACGGAACTGGCATCCCCGTCAGGTGGATGAGCTGCACCTGGATGAGATGGAGTGGCTTCCTATCATTGAGGAAGCTGTGCAAGCTGCACTTGAGCAGGATCGCGATTAGGAAGTGAGCGGCGAATGGCTCGTATTCTCTGGCATTCTTGCAGCCCGTGGGCTCCGTCGGGGTACGGTACTCAGACGGCGATATGGACGACGAAGCTGAAAGAGATGGGGCATGAGGTATCGATTTCCTCGTACTGGGGGATTCAGGGGGGTGCTACCCAGTGGAACGGGATTCCGGTGTACCCGGGGTTCGGGAATGCGTACTGTTCTACGTCTCTGGGGCAGCATGCGCTGATGGTGAAGCCGGATCTCATCATCACTTTGGGTGATGTGTGGGTGATGGACCCGAATATTCTGCGGGAGCTGCCGATTGCGCACTGGCTGCCGTCGGATTGCAGGCCGATGTCGCTGGCTGACCGGATGGTGGTGGATGCTTCGGGGGCTCAGCTGATCGCGATGAGCCAGTTCGGGCAGCGTAATTTCCGGCAGGCGGGTTATGACTCGGTGTATGTTCCGCATGCGATTGACACGACGGTGTTCCGGTGGCTGCCGGACCGGGACAAGCTGCGTGAGTCATGCGGTATTGATGATGATCAGTTCGTGATCGGTATCAATGGTGCGAATAATGATGCGATCCGTAAGGCTCTCCCGGAGCAGATGCTGGCTTTTGCGAAGTTCGCGAGGAATCATCCTGATGCGATCATGACTCTTCATTCTGGGGTGCATCAGGATGGGGGGCAGGATCTTGAGGCGCTCGCGGAGAACATCGGCATCCTGGATAAGGTGCGGGTTGTCGATCAGTACAGGTATACGGCGGGGCAGATCAGCCAGCAGGATCTGAATGAGTGGTACAACGTTATCGATGTGCTTTCCGCTGCGTCCTATGGTGAGGGTTTCGGGTTGCCGATCATGGAGGCGCAGGCGGCTGGCTGCCCGGTTATCACTACCCGCTGCTCTTCGATGGAGGAGCTGAATCCGCTGGGGATTCAGGTGGACGGGGAACCGTTCTGGAACGGGGTGCATAAGGGCTGGTGGACTCGTCCGGCTGTGCCGGGGCTGGTGCAGGCGTATGAGGATGCGTATGCTGCGCGGGCGGATGTGAAGCCGGGGAAGCTGCGGCAGTTCGCCCGTGAATATGATGTGGATAAGGTGGCTGTGGAGCATATGGGGCCAGCTGTGGAGGAGCTTCTGTCCCGGATGTCGCGTCGCTGACAAGAGTTTTTAATAGGCGGGGAGGGTATGCATGGATACTGCATCCCTCCCCGCCTATTTGCGTGCACTGAAAGATGCTGCTGCGGGTGGTGCGGCTCCGGCGGCGAATGCGATGGCGGGTGCTTTCCAGGATCGTGTGGTTAGTGTCACTTTGCGGCAGACGGTTCACCCTCCGGGTCTGTTCTGGAAGGCGATGGCGGGCCGGCCGCCTGCGTATGCGTCGGGGGAGCTGGCCCGGTCCGTGCGGATGACGCCGGCTAAAGGTTCGGTGCTGGCGACAGCGTATGTGGGGGCGTATGCGAGGTACGCGGCGATGCAGGAGTTCGGCGGGTTCGCGCGGGCGAGGACAAGCGCGTACATGCACTGGGTGAACAGCCGGGGTTCGTGGTGGATGAAGCAGGTTTACGTTCCGGCGCACCCGTATTTTGAGCCGACGGTGGTGCAGATGATCCAGGACGGGTCGCTTTCCCGGGCGGCTGCTGATGCGTTTTACCGTGAGATCCGTGGTTTTTTCACTGCGTGAGGAGGTGTTGGTGCGCCTGATCTGCCCCCGGTTAGCGAGTCATTTGATGCTGATGCGTCTGGTTTTCTTTCTGCTTTGCAGGAGATGATTGACCAGGCTGATCGTCTCGCTTCGGCGATCCGGGAAGACATTGACAGGATCGCTGAGCTGCGCACCGCGATCAACTCTCTTCCTGACACCAAGGTCGTCAATGTTATTTACCGGATTACGACTGAGGGTAACGCCCCGGACGTCGCTTCGGTGCAGCAGGTTGTGGAAACGGTGACGACCGCCGGCGGGGGCTCTGACGCAGCTGATGAGATTATCCGGATCAGTCGTGCGCTTCACGCTGAGGCGGAAGCTGCGCGGGATGCAGCTGCGGCGCAGACGGAACTGCGTACTGCAACTGCGGGGCAGATCAGGGATGCGAACCGGGTCGCTGAGGCTATCTACGCGATGGGCCTGGAGCTGGAAGACATTGCCCGTGCGGAGGCAGATGCGGGCAGGCAGGCAGGGGTGTACGCCTCGCAGCTGCGAGAAGAAGAAGCTGCGATGGCGGAGATCGATGACGTCATCGCCAGGATGGGCGAGTCTGAACTGGCCATGGCTGCCCGTACCCGTGCGGCGGGGGAAACCCTGGAGTGGCAGAAAGGCGTCCTCAAGGACATGCCCGGCGTTGTCGGGGAAGTGAAGCGGGCGTCGGACGGCGGCGGTCTCGCGATGCTTGCCCTGGCCACAGCGGCAAAGCAGGCTGGCAGTTCCATAGGCGCGATGGTCATCCCGACGGGAGCTGCCGCGTTCGGGATGGGCGGCGCGGCGGTCATCTTCGGGTTGTCCGCGCAGGCGCTGCACTTGATCGTAATGGGCGTGTTCGAGTTCCTGGCCGTGTTCATCCCTGCCATGTACGCAGCCGGGGCCGCAGCGGCGGTGCTTTACCAGGGGCTTGCGGAGAAAGTTGTCCCGCAGATCGTCGCCGTGAAGACGGCCACTGAGGCGATGGGCGGCATTTTCGGGAAGACGGCCGGTGATGTGCTGGGGTTGGGGCATTCGCTTCAGCTTGCGCAGAACATGGCGAACCCGGGTGCGTACGAGCTGCTCGGCGAGGCGATCCTCGGTGCTAACGCGGCGATGGGGAAGCTGAACTCCCAGGGGCTTTCCCCGTTCGCTCAGCTGGGCCTGGATGTTACGCACATGCTGGACCAGTTCGGCGCGAAGGTTGTTGTTGAGCTGTCCAGCAACATGGGTGCGCTGAACAGCCTGCTGGCGAATTCAATGACGGACCTGCGTGAGTTCGGGCAGATCTTCGGGAACCTGGGGCATGCGATCCTTAACTTCGCGGCGGCGATGCCGGGTGCTGCGGAGATCGTGCTGCGGCTGATCGACATGTTCACCCAGCTGATCAAGTGGGTGTCCCAGCTGCCCCCGGCGCTGATTTACGTGATCATGGTGATTGAGGAGCTGTACCGCTGGTCCGGGGTGCTCGCGGGGATCTTCTCAATGATCGGACGGGCTATTGCCCTGGTCGGGACGCTGGGCATCCCGGTGTTCGCGAAGATCGGGATGAACTTCGGGATGATGGTCGCGAACATCATCACCGGCGTTGGCAGCGCGATCATCAACTTCGTCGCGATGGGCGAGAAGATCGGCGTGCTGGGTGCCAAGACGGATGCGGCGGCCACGAAGATGGTCGGTGCGCTGGGTGCGGCAGCTGACTTCATGTCCGGCCCGTGGGGTGCTGCGATTGCTCTGGGCGTGCTGGGCCTGACAGCTCTCGCTATCTGGATGATGCACACTAAGAACGCCACTGACCAGCTGGTCAGCAGCATTAACAGTGCGGTCACCGCCGCGACCAACCTGACGGTGATGAACCGTATCTCCCAGGGCATGGCGGAAACATCGAACGCGCTCGCGGGTGCCCAGCGGAACCTGAGCACCGCCACGAGGAGCGTTTCGACTGAAATGCTGACCGGCACAGCCCGCATGGCACTCCACACTTCGGCAGTCAACCAGGCTCGCGGCGCTGTGGAGGAACTGACGAACGAGCAGCAGAAGCTCGCTACCCAGAACTTCACTGTCATCCAGGGTGCTGACGCCATCGCGAAGACGTACCACGTGACGTACGCGAATGCGCTGGCACTGGCGGACATGGCCGGGGTGAAGCTGGTCAACGGGTTCGTCGGCCAGTCGAAGGCGGCGCAGCAAGCGCAGCTCCAGATTCAGGCGCTGCTCCTCGGCTACCAGAAGATGGACCTGACCGGCGGTGCGCTGAACAACACGATCAACGCGCTCAATGTGCAGGCTGGCATTCAGGCTTCCCAGGTGGGGAAGGTGAACAGCGCCTGGGATTACTTCATCGGCCTGTCCACCAGCCTCACCGGCGCTTACTCGCAGCTGCTGCTGGACTTCCAGCAGCTCGGCAACATCGCGCCGACCGTCGGCGGGAAGATCGCGGCGTTCTCCACGACAGCGCAGGGCACTCAGCTGACTGTCAGCCAGATCGCGCAGGCGCTGACGAAGTTCAGCGGGTCGTCCGCGCAGATCTGGCAGTCATTCAACCAGTCTGTCACCCAGGCGAACACGCTGCTTGACAATTTCCGTGTCGCATCGGTGGCGGGGGTGCTGTCGCAGAAGCAGTACACGGAGGCGGTCGCGACGGTGGTCGCGGAGCTGCTGCCGTACGCGTCGAAGTCGAAGGCGGCGCTGGCGGAGGTGTCCGCGCTGGCGCAGGAGGCAGGCGGGCCTGCTGTCGGCGGGTTCCAGGCGCTGAAAGACTGGGTGGACAAGAACGCCACGTCATCGGACAAGTTCTCCGGGATGATCGACTCGCTCACCCAGAAACTGTCGAACGTGACGCAGGTGGCACGGACGTTCGCGTCCACGCTCCAGACGGATGTGCTGAACGCCATCGCGCAGGCGGGGATATCCACGTCGAACATCACGGGCCTGACGCAGAACTACACGAATGCGCTGTCCCAGTACGGAGCGAAGGCACCGCAGACGCAGAGCGCCCAGGATGCGCTGACCAAGGCGCTGGAGCATTACGGGTTCAAGGCTGTTGAGGTCAAGCAGATTGAGCAGGAACTGACCGGCGCGTTCAGCCAGACTGAGCCTCCGGTGCACCACTTGAGCAACAATTTCGATGACGCGAAGGGGAAGACGGAGCATCTCGCCGCGCAGATCTGGAACAACCTGATTCCCGCACTGTCGCATGTGCCGAAGAACGTGAACACGAACATCACCGCGCATGCCAGCGGTTCGGGCGGTGTCGTCGCGACGATCGCGGGACTGGCGATCCCTGCGGGGCAGAAGAACGCGCTGCTGCACTTCGCGGGAATGGCGAGAGGCGGCCGGATTCCCGGCTTCGGAGGCGGGGACTCAGTGCCGGCGCTGCTGGAACCCGGGGAGACAGTGGTGCCGAAGCACCTGACGAACATGGTCGCGCCGCTGATGCGCAGCAAGGGCGTTCCGGGGTTCGCTGCGGGCGGGTTCGTGGGTCCTGCGGGACCGGAGGAATTCACCGCGTACAACGCATCTAATTTCGTTTCACAAGCGATGGCCGCTGAGATGAAGTCAGTGGTTTCCTTCTTCAAGAACCAGGTGTCCCAGGCGCAGGCGGTAGCGAACGGGATTTCAGTTCCGGGGCATCCGTCAGGGTCAGTGATGGCATGGATGGCTAAGGCAATGTCGCTGACGGGTGTCCCGCAGTCCTGGCTGCCTGACCTGCTGACCATTGCTTTCTATGAGTCAGGGCAGAACCCGAACGCGATTAACCTGTCCGACTCTAATGCTGCTGCCGGAGATCCGTCTCGCGGGATCATGCAGGTCATCATGAGCACGTTCCTGGGGAATCACCAGGCGGGGACCAGTTTCAATATTTACGATCCGGTTGCGAACATCGCTGCGGCTATCCGGTATATCGAGGCGCGGTACGGGACGGTGTTCAACGTTCCCGGCATCCTGAGCCTTGACAGGGGCGGGAAGTACATCGGCTATGACAGCGGCGGTTACCTGATGCCAGGGCTGACGCTTGCCTATAACGGCACCGGGAAACCGGAAATGGTCACTCCTCCGGGTGCCGGGGGCAATGGCGGTGTTGAGGTGCACCTGCATGGTGACCTTGCCATGGACAACCTGTGGGACCGCCTGCAGGTGCAGACCGTTCGTTATAACTTGCGCAACAGCGGGCGTGTTAACGGCGGCTGGAGCCCGCTTTAAGGAGAGAGAATGACTTCGCATATTTACGATACCGGGATCACGACTGCGCTGAATGCTTACGGGGCGCTGATGAATTCAGGGTTCCTGAAGGTTTACACGGGTGCGCAGCCTGCTGTGGACGCAGGGGTGACGGGGACGCTGCTGGCGTCCCTGTCGATGAGCGCTACCGCTTTCCAGACTGCGGGTGCAGCCGGGTCAGGCGGGTCGATGACAGCGAACACGATCACTGCGGCGACCGCAGGCGCGACCGGCACCGCCGGCTATTTCGCGTTGTTCAAGTCGGATAACGCGACAGTGGTTTCCACGGGTGCATGCGCTACGTCCGCTGCTGAGCTGAACTTCAACACGACATCAATTTCCGCTGGCGACACCGTTTCGGTTTCCTCTTTCGTCGTGACCCAGGCTCAGCCGTAATCTTTAGGATCGCGTAATGGCGAATAACGTCACTGTCAACTTCACGCAGAACGTCGCGACGACGGACCCGCTAGGGGCGGGTTTCGTGTGTTCAGAGTTCCTTAACAACGGCGGAATTGTCGCCATTGTCAGCGATAACACATGGAATGCGGCGCTGGCGGCGCTCGGGGTGGGGCACATTCGTTTCTCGCTGGCCTGGTACAACGGCAATCCGAGTTACGGTGCGGGCGGCAGCCCCGGACAGCAGGGCTCCGGGGGGAGCGCGGCCAGCGGGCTACTGAACGCGGTGAAGAACATGGGCGCGATCCCGCTGGTGTCATTCAACGGGAACACGGCGGACAATAACTTCCAGCCTGCTGACGGCGGGTCGCTTGTTCATTTTTTCAATGACAACGGCGGTCAGCATGGCGGGCGCATTCAGTACTGGTCGATCGGGAATGAGCCGGAGTTCAGCGGCGGCACCGGCATTTACCAGTCCGGCAGCGGTCAGGGATCAGCGTCGGCAACGCTCGCGGCGATGCACACGGCTGATCCGACGATCAACATCGGCATCCCGACTGCGGGACACTGGGATGCGCCGCTTTTGCAGTGGTCGGCAGGCGTAGCCAATATCGGCACGATGTCCTACCACGCGTACGACGGGGCGAACACTGACGACTCGACGGGTTCCGCGTACCCGACCGGGCGGCAGCTGTACAACCACATGAAGAATGACATGCCTAGTTACAAGGCTGGCATTCACTATGGCATTGAGGAATTCAACTGGCATTCGTCCTACAACAATGACAACACGTTTTACTCGGCTACTAACACGTGTTTCATCGCTGACAACATCGGGATGGCGCTGAGCGCCGGCGGGCACGCGACGATGTACTCGGACGCCAACGGCGCGCTCGGCATGATGAATGACGGTTCCAACCAGAACAACATGCCTGGCGGGAAGTACACGAAATTCCCGGCATACTGGGGTCTCGGCATCTGGTGCGGGATGAACGGCCAGTTCAAGAAGTACGGCGCGCATTTCGTGTCCGCTTCCACGACGCTGGCTTTCGGCACGCTGTCCGTTTACGCGTCGGACAGCAACAAGATCGTCATCGTCAACAAGTCCGGGTCCAGCCAGGCGCTCTCCATCGGCATCACGCTGACCGGCGGGGTCACCAGCGGCACGTACAACGTCTGGAAGACGCAGAACGCGGGTAACCCGCCCGGTGCCATCACGGAGGATGTGCACAACGCAGGGTTCTCCGGCGGGACGATTTCCTACACGGTCCCTGCGAACACTGCGGTCAGCATCGATGTGTTCCCGAACGGGCAGACCGGCAACACTGTCACCGTCACCAACCCGGGTTCCCAGTCGAGCACAGCCGGGTCGGCTATCGCGACGCTTCAGATCAACGCCACGGACTCCGCAGCAGGGCAGACCCTCACCTATTCTTCTAACGGCCTGCCCACCGGCCTGTCCATCAGCTCCACCACCGGGCAGATCACCGGCACCCCCACCACCCAGGGTGTTTACACTCCCACGATCACCGCGACGGACACCACCTCAGCTGCGGGGTCCACCTCGTTCACGTGGACGATCAACCCTGCCTCCGGCAACACTGTCACGGTAGCGAATCCCGGGTCGCAGACCGGGGTGGTGAGCACCGCCGCATCGTTGCAGATGACAGCGACGGACTCCGCTTCCGGGCAGACTTTCACCTGGACATCCTCCGGGCTGCCGACGTCTCTGTCGATCAACGCTTCCAGCGGCCTCATCTCCGGCACCCCGACTGTCGCGGGGACGTTCAACTGCACAGTGACAGCCACGGACGGGACTTCTGCTGCCGGCCGTGCGTCGTTCACGTGGGTGATCTCCCCGTCCGGGGGGCCGGGAACCACGACGCTGCTGTCAAACGACTTCAACGAGGGCACCAACGGCACCGGCATCACCACGGGCAACTCCGGCGGCGGTGTCGGGGAGAACGCGTTCGACTCGGTTACCACCACGAACAGCGCCACCGCCGTCTACTCGAATGTGGCAGCGATCCACTCGGGACTGTCCGGCGCGTTCACCACATCCGGCGTGGCCGGGGTGGCGATGGTTACCTGGGCGGCATCACTGGGGTCGCAGACGACGATTTACGGTCGCGTGTACGTGTACATGCAGGCGTACCCTGCTGCGGACGACAACATTGTCGAGTTCCGCAACTCGGGTACGTTCGGCGGCGGGGTGATGATCGCGACCAGCGGTCAGCTCCGCACGCAGAACGCATCGTCGGGTGAGGTCGGCGGCGGCCCGATCCTGCCGTTGAACCAGTGGACGCGGGTTGAGTTCAAGCTGGTGTGCGGCAGTGCGGGGGCAGCGTCGCTGAACCTGAACTACTACTCATCTGCGGACTCGGTGACGATCACCCAGTCAGTTATCGACACCGCAGGCGCGTTCGGGTCCGGCGGCAGCATCAACACGATCAACTACGGGCGCACCAGCAACCACGCGAGCCAGCCGGCGGTGTACCTCGGCGGCCTGAACGTGAACCTTCAGGGGTACCCGGGTCCTGCGTCAAGCGCAGCGTTCCTGGTGAACAACTGTGACATAACTCCCCCTGCCGGCGGGCAGACGGTGACTGTTGCCCTGTCAGGGACCGCTGTCACGAACGCGTTCGACGGGGTTACGACGATACAGGACCCGAACCCGAACGGGCTTATCTTCCCCGGGTACTTCTCGCAGTCGGCGCACGGCACGTCGATGATCGCGTTCACCACATTCAATGCGGGTCTCTGCAATGTGTTCTGGTCCACTCAGCTGGGCTACCAGACTGTGGTGTACGGGCGTGCTTACATCTTCATGACCGCATGGCCGACCTCAGATGACACTGTTGTCCAGTTCCTGAGCAACGGCGCGTTCGGCGGCGGGGTCATGATCACCGCTGCCGGGGCGCTGATGACGCAGAACACCTCAGGCGGCAGGAGCAGCGTCGGGGTGACGGTCCCGGTCGGCTCATGGTTCCGGGTTGAATGGCAGGTGGTCTGCGGGCCTACCGGCACCGCATCGCTGACCGTGAACTATTACCTGTCGATGGACTCCACCACGATCACGGCCACGTTCACTGACACCTCAGGCCCGTACGGGGTGGGTGCGGCGATCAGCCAGGTTTCGTTCGGGTGGAACACGGCGCTCGCCAACCAGCATGTTATGTACATGGATGACCTGGGCTTGTCCACGACCGGGTACATGGGTCCGGCGGGGCATCCGGTGACCGGCGCGCTGGTGCTGCAGACCCCCGCGTTTTCCACCAGCAACTCAGCTACCGACACGAACACGTTTTACTACAACACGTTCGAGGGCGGCACCAACACCACCACGATCACCACAGGGAACTCCGGGGGTGCTTCCGGGCGTGCGTTCGACGTGGCGACGGTGGCGAACGGGTCGCTGACGTTCTCCTCAACGCAGGCGGCGCACGGTTCCCTGGCGATGGCGGCGTCTACCACGGCAGGCAGCGGCACCGCTTTCGTCGGGTGGACCACGATTCCCGCGACGCTGACATCGTACGGGCGTGTTTACGTTTACCTGACGGGCTTGCCGGCGGTGGTGGACGCGAACGTTCAGCTGCGCGGCACCAGCGCATCTAATGCGGGGAACATCCAGATCGACACGGGCGGTCACCTGGTTCTCCAGAATCCCAGCTTCACGACGATCTTCACGTTCACCACGGCCCTGTCCACCAATACCTGGTACCGGATCGAGTGGTACCTGCTGGCAGGCACGGCAGGTAACGGGTCGTTCACCATCAGCTACTATGCGGGTGACAGTCTCAGCGTGATCGAGTCGCACACTGACGCGACAAGCGCCTGGGGTGGCACCGGCGGTGTCGCTGAGGTTGAGTTCGGGTGGACGCACAGCCACCCGTCCCAGCCGCTGATGTACATGGATGACATCGCACTGTCCCCGTCGAACTTCCTCGGCCCGGCCGGGAAGTCATCGTCAGGCAGCATGGGCATCCAGCCGTTCATGTTCAGTTCGAACGCTGCGGACCGGCTCACCTCGGAAACCGCCACCGGCACGTACGTGATGCAGCCGCTGGCACTGTCCGGGCGGGCCGCTACCGGGGCGCAGCCGTTCGTGTACAGTTTCGTGTCCGGGAACGTGATCAACGATTACGGGCTGGATGACGTCCCGTACACGATCAGCAGCACCGGCACGACAACGGGCCTGGTCGCGTTCATCGGCTGGAACGTGTCCCCGTTCTCCGCTGCCACCGCCCCTGGCAAGGCTCCTGCGGTGAACGTGTCGGACTCTGCGGGGAACTTGTGGCGGCAGATCGGGATCACCCCGGCGCAGGGGGTGTCCCGCAGCAGCATCTGGTTCTGCGACAATCCCCGTCAGGTGTCCTGGGTTTCGGTGGCGCTCACCGGGTGGGCTTACGCCACCTCGTACACCATCGCTGAAGTCCACAACCTGCCGGGCAGCTTCGGTACGCCGGTGATCGACTTCGTGCAGACCACGGTATCCACGGCGGGGGTTGCCGCCCTGACGATCCCTGCGGGGACAGCCACGACAAGCGACCTTGTGTTCGGGGTGCTTTCCACGGGCGGCGGCGGCGGTGCGCTGACGGTGCCGTCCGGCTGGTCGGGGATCGCGGCGGCGGGCGGGGCGCTGTCCGCGCAGGCCACCACCTATTCGATGTACATCCCGAACAATGCCGCCGGGGGTGTCCCGTTCGCTCCTACATGGGCGAACACAGTGCCGGCGTCGGGTCTTATCGTGGGCCTGAAGCTGACTGCGGCGGCACCGCTTCAGACGAACCCGAACTATCCCCTGGTCACGGTGGAGGCCGCGTTCGGGGCCACGCCGGGAGACTGGACGCAAAGCGTTGACTACACCTGGGACATCACAGGGCTGACGTGGACGGACATTTCCACGCGGGTCATCGGGGACAAGGGCCAGGGACGCATCAAGATCACCCGTGGCCGGCAGTACGAGATTTCCCAGGAGGAAACCGGGGAGCTGACCCTCACCCTGGACAATCATGACGGCGCGTTCACGTACGGCAATACTGCGAGCCCGTACTGGAGCAACGCGCTGAACCCGAACATGAGCTTCGGGCTGGGCACCACCGGGTGGACGGCGAACAACAACTCCGTCATGGCACCGTCAACCGCGTTCGCGCACAGCGGCACGACTTCCATGCAGGTGACCCCGGACGGGGTGACGAGCAACCCGTTCATCAGCTCGCAGCTGATCCGGCTGAACAGCGGGATCGTCACCGCCTCATTCTGGGTGTACATCCCGCTCGGGTGGAGCACAACACAGGTTTCCGTTGACTGGTACAACGCCAGCCAGGTTTTCATTTCCACGACTTCTGCCAGCAAGTCCGTCCCGGCCGGCGTGTGGACGCAGGTTACGCTGGTGAACACCCAGGCCCCGTCAACAGCTGTCTTCGCCCGGGTGGACGCCAAGCTGTCCGGCCTGCCTTCCGCTGCCACTGTCTTCTACGTAGATGAGTGCGCGATCCTGAACGGATCGAACCTGGTGTCAACTAACTGCGTTGTCCCGAACGTGCCGGTGCGGGTGACAGCCTGGTGGAACGGCACCCAGTACCCGGTCGCGTTCGGGTACGTGGAACGGTGGCCGCAGGAATGGCCGGACATGCCGCAGTGGGGATTCTCCACGCTGGTCGCCACGGACGCCTACGGGCCGCTGGCGAGCACCTCCCTGTCTTCCGCCGTGGAAGGGGACATCCGGAAAGATTCCCCGTACGCGTACTTCGCGACGGATGAGCAGTACAGTTTCACCACCCAGTCGCTGGACCCGATCAAGGCCCCGCTTGACGCTAACGGGCTGATCGCGGTGAACAAGGCTCCGGGCAACAACCGGGTCGGCGCGTACCGGGACGGCAGTGACCAGCCGGCGACGACAGGGCAGGCGCTGAACCTGCTGGGCGACAGTGACACGGTGATGGGTGCCTCAACGTACATTGCCCCGGAAACCAACACTAACGGTCCCGGCATGTTCTACTTCGATCCGAACATCCCGACGAACACAACCGGGATGACACTGGAGTTCTGGTTCACCTGGGGCGGTACGACACTGGCGTCTACCACGCTGCTGAACGCGTGGGCGGGACCGTCCAGTTTCTTCGCGGCTGCCCCGCAGATCGGCACGGTCGGCGGGGTGATCACCGTCGGGATCAACACCGGGTCGAACACAGCCAAGGCAACCGGCCTGTACGTTAACGGCACGGAGATCGGCGCGGCGCTCCACTTCAATCAGAACACGTTCGCACCGCAGCATTTCGTGCTGGTGTCCGGGCCGACTGGCCTGTACGCGCAGTCGCTGTCCTGTTACCTGAACGGGGTGGGGGTGGGGGTCAGCAACGGGATCGCGACGCACCCGCTGATCCGCGCGATCACCCTGGGACCCGCCCGGTTCTCCTATGACGTGTCTGACCTGTGCGTTTACAACGGTTTCAACTTCGCGGCCGGGCATCTTGCCATCTACCCGTATGAGCTGACCCCAGCGCAGATCAGCAACCATTTCGCGTCCGGGTTCTACGGGTCAGGGTACATTCCCGCGCCGGGCAGGTTCGCGCAGGTGCTCACATGGGGGCTGCTGGGCCTGAAGCGGGGCGGTACCGCCTGGTACGGCACTTACGGGACCGTTGAGAACACGTTCATGTCTGAGGCGTACTCCTATGAGGGCAGCACTGGCGCGGATGTCATGCAGCAGCTTACGCAGACGGAAGGCGGACGCTGTTTCACCCAGGCGAACGGCAGTCTTGTCTATGTCATCCGCTGGGCGCGGTACAACCAGCCGGTGGTTGCCACATTCGGGGACAACGGGACAACGGAACTGCCGCTCATGCAGGATTCCACGTTCTCCGTGGACAACTCGTTCATCTACAACACGGTGAACGCGACGCAGAACCGTGGCCCGGACCAGACATTTTTCTATCAGGTGGCAGACCATACCAGCCAGACGAATTACTTCAACAGGTCCGGGCTGGAAATCCAGTCGTTCGCGCTGACCCCGTTTGACGTCAATGACGTGGTGAACTGGTCGGTTGCGAAGTACCAGCAGCCGGTGCAGCGCAGTCAGGTGCTGTCCATTAACGTGGCTGCGGGGCAGGGCAAGTTCCCGACGCTGTTCCCGACAATTCTCGGGCTGGAACTGAACCAGACAGTCACGGTGAACCGCCGTCCGGTGGGCGGGGCAGTTCTCAGCGTGACAGGGGCAATCCAGGAAATCCAGCATGATATCGGCCCGTCACAGTGGACGACGAAGTACCAGATTTCCCCGGTTTACCCGGAAAACCAGGCGCTGATCGCGGATCAGTCGGGGCAGAACACGCCGGGCACTCAGTCCCTGAGCTGGTAAGGATAAAAGAATGCCATTGTCACCGTCTACCTGGCAGACTTTCTCGCCTATCACGGCGCACCAGCTGAACCAGGACATGTACACGTATGACGGTTCCTATTTCGCCGCTAACGGGGTGCTGTTCCACTCGAACCGGCCTCTGCTGGTCGAGACGTACACCACCGCGCAGGTGCTGGGCGCACCGAAAGGCGGGAAAACCACGATCCTCGGCGGCACCGTCGGCAGTGCCATTTCCGTGCTGGACAACGCAGCATTGTTCGGGGTGGGCGCAGATGCCCCGGCGGATGCAGCGAAATTCCGGTCAGCAGGCGCGGTCGCTCCCGGGTCAGCGGGCATCGCGGGGGTGCAGGGCGGCTGGAACCTGATTTTCAACTTCGTCCCGGTGTCACCGTTCTCGCAGACAACAGGGTCTGCGTTCGGCAGCGCCTGGTACCTGGGAACAACCGCGCAGCAGGACATCGGCCCTGTTCAGCCGGGTTCAGCGGTGTATGACAACTGCGGGTTCGCGGTGGACCTGGTGCTGCGCACCCCAGGTGACGGCGGCCTGACCGTGGGCGCATGGATGACGGACGGGACCGGGAGGAACGGCACCGTCAGGTCGAACGTGACCAGTACCTGCGGGGAAACACCGCGTGTGGGGGAAATCTGGTGCGGGGTCCTGTCCGGGAACAACCTGCTGATCAGGTCGGTGCCGTCGCCGATCACGTCGATCGGGGCGGCAACCCCGCTGTCTTCAGGGACACTGAACTCCTCCATCCAGCAGACTCTCGCGCTGCTGAACTACCCGCCGATGATGAGCATCCAGGCTCCGCTGGGCGGCATCCTCGGCACCGCGCTCACCACCCTGAACTGGTCCAGCAACACCCCGGTAATTGACAACTTCAGCGGGTTCAGCCAGAGCACGAACTATGTTGTGCCGCTAAGCGGACTGTACTTCTGCCATTGCACGACAGTGCTGGAACACGGCGGTGTCCCGGGGCAGTTCGCCACGGGATTCAAGGTGGGTGCGACGAACTATTTCGGCGGCTGGTACACCTACGGCACAGCGCAGAACCAGTATTACGGTGCGGCAGCCACGAAAATCCTGGACCTGAACGCAGGGGACACCATCACCACGTTCGTCCAGTCGTCCACCGGCGGGCAGATCCTGTCTGCGGTCAGTTCCTCGCACTGGAACATGGTGTGGATGGGCGCGATCACTTCCGGGGGCCTCACCTGGGTGCCCCCGGAGGTAACCGGCTTCCAGTTCCAGGCTGCGACCCCGCCCGGCACGGCAGCTACCCAGCTTGCCGGGATAATGAATACTAAAATTGCGAACGACCTGAACTTTCTCCTGAACCGCCCCTACCTGATGGTGCATCAGTCGACAGCACAGTCAAGCACGGTGAACCAGTTCGTGCCGGTCACGATGCAGGCAGTCGGGGGCCTGGTCCACGGGTCAACAGGAGACAATTACGGCGGCTGGTCAGCGGTGAACAACAAGTACACCGCGCAGGTAGCCGGCTGGTACCTGGCAGTGGAGGAAATCTCCGTCACCGCAGGGGCAGGCGCATCGGATCAGATCACAGCAGGGTTCTCCGTGCCGACGTCGGGAGGGTTCGCGTCGCCGGCGACAAGTCACGGGCAGCCGGACTGGTATCAGTCGCTGCCGCTCGTGTCGGGGGGCACCCAGCCGGCGGGCGCTACCGCGATCGGCTGCTATTACCTGAACCAGGGGGAGACGATCGCCCCGGCGATGATGTACCAGTCTCAGGCGCGCACCGCATGGACTACTGATGTCACCCACAATTTCAACAGCCATTTTGAGCTGCTGTGGCTGAGTAACTAGGAGTGTGTGACAACACCTTACGGGGCTTACCCGGCTTACGACCCGTATTCGCAGGCGTCGTCACTGCTCCCGTATTCCACGCAGGGCATGATTCCCGGGTATGCCATCGGTGCCTGGGGAATGACTGTCAACACTTCCCAGCTGAATTTCGCGTCGCAGACCAGCGGCGGCGGCATGTTCGGCTATTCAGGCAGCCCTTCTGCGGGGAACCTGTATTTCTCGCTGGCCGCTGCGGACGGCACCGACCAGTTCGGGAACACGTACGGGGCCGGGCTGAACGTGGCGGGCGGCACGCTGGCCACGGTGTCGCTGATCGGCGCGATCATGGACGCCACCACGCTGATGCAGGGCAGCACCCTGGCGAACGGGAGCGTGCTGACCCCGGTGATCAGCGGCGGCACCGCAGTGTCGCTGGTGCACACCATGACGAACGGCAGCGGGCAGGTTCTCGGGTACACGCAGGGTGCCACCGCTGTGACGTTCGCAACGAACGGCCTGTACCTGTGGACTGTGCCGACCGGGGTGAACTCCCTGCGGGTGCAGGCATGGGGAGCGGGGTCGGGGGGGTCGGGGGGGACAGCCACCCAGGGCGGTGAGGGCGGCGGCGGCGGGGAGTACTCGGAAGAGCCGCTGTACGGGGTGAATCCCGGCACTGTTTACGTGATCAATGTGGGTCAGGGCGGTGCGGGGGCGATCACCGGGCAGTCCGGCAATGACGGCGGGGACACCTCGTTCGCGCCGAACGGGTTCGGCGGGACTACCGTGCTCGCGAACGGGGCGACGGGCGGGTCCGCGTTCACCGGCGGTCCTGGCGGCACAGGGTCCAGTAACACGATTCATTTCGACGGCGGTAACGGGGCGAACGGGTCGGGCCTGTTCGGCGGTAACGGCGGCGGTTCCTCAGGCGGCACCACGAACCAGGGTAATCCTGGTGTCCAGTCTGCTGGTAACGCCGGCGGGTCGGGGGGTGCCGCACCGCTGAACGGGGGGGTCGGCGGCGGCGGCGGTGCATCTGACCTGAACGGCATCGGCGGCGGCGGGCCGGGCGGCGGCGGGGGCGGTGCGGGCGCTGCGGTGGTCAACTCGCATACGAAAACGTATGTTACGACTGGCACCTGGTCGTATTTCGGTGCGGATTCGCTGGCCCCGAACCAGCTGCGGCAGCATGGCGGCGGCATGTACACCGGGTTCCAGAACCTGGGCAGTTTCGGGACGCTGGCTGCAGGAAACCAGTTCGCTTATTTCCTGCTGCCGTTCGCGACGATCCAGTCTGACCTGGCCGGGGTGACGGTCACGTCCGTGTCGGTTGTCATGAAGTCCGTGTCGGTGGCGATCGGGAAGATCCTGCATTCTCAGGTGTCCTACTCGAACGCGGGCGCGTTCGGTGCGGTGGCCCCGACGGGGGTCACGTCGGTGCAGGTGACGATCAGCCCGTTCACGGTCGGGAAGGTCACCACGATCAACGTGGGCCGGAACGGGAACATCGGGACGGCGCTTCAGAACGGGAACGCGAAGTCGATGAAGGTCGGCCCGATCCCGTCGTCGCTGCTTACTAACCAGGCGTACTGGGGGACGTTCGACTCGGGTGAGGCGGGCGAGTCACCGCGCATCGTGGTGAACTATTACACGGGTTCCGCTGTGGTCACTGCGGGCAACGGCGCGGACGGGCAGGTCATCCTTTCCTATAACCCGTCGGTGCCGACACTGAACCTGGCTATCGCGTCGGTGTCTTCCACGGATGCGTACGGGTACACGTTCGGCCCGGGGTTCACCGGGGGGCAGTTCAACCTGGTGGGGTCCGCTGTGCCGCCGTCCGCGAACGCGGGCACGTCGTCGCTGTCAGCGAACCTTGCGGGCACTCCCCTGGTGAGTCTCCCGTCGGGGTACTCGGGGCTGCTCGGGTCCGCGCAGGTGGACACGACACCGCATACGGTGACGCAGGCGGCGCAGGCGCAGCTGACTAATCTCTGGAACATCCAGGCGGGTGACCCGCAGGTCAACACTGTGTACCGGCTTACCGCATCGGGGTACGGCACGTGGGGGTCAACGCAGCAGACTCTCCAGTCGATCGGCTGCATTGACCTGGGGAACGTGACCGGCGGCGGCGGGGTGGGACGGATCGCGGCTACCGCGTTCGCGATAAGCACCCCGGTGTGCTGGCGTGCGGTGTTCGAGATCACGGTGGTGACAACGGGCACGGGCGGGACGGTGATCCCGACGCTGACTTTCTGGATTTCCGCGAACGCTGCGGGTATCAGCCCGGGGACAGCTGCGGTGAACTCGATCGTGGTTGTCACGGGACCGAATAACACGCTGACAACTTTTAATACAACAATTAGTCACACTATGGAAATCGAGTCGCTGTGGGGCAGCACTACGGGTGCCCCGACGATTACGTGCCTTACGTCGTCGTTTGAGCGGCTCGGAGCTTGATCAAGGGGAGATGTGTGGCGGATGATGAACTGCAGTTGGAAGCTCGGGCGCGGGAGAAGTGAGCTGTGCCCGATTCTGCACTCCTCAGAATTCTCTCAAGCGCTGGGGTGGCCGGGGTGTTCTGCATCCTGTTCATCCTCGGGCTCGTCTTCCCGCGTGCAGTTGTCACTGACCTGAAGGAAGAGAATAGGGAACTGAAGGCTGATCGTGACAGCCAGCGGGAACGTGCCGACGCCGCTATCGCGGCAATGCAGGCCACACGTGATGTGATGGCTGCTATCCAGGCAGGAATCCAGATGGCACATGATCAGGATTTGCGGGTAAATGAGAAACGCGGGCATCCGTCGCTGGAGGGTCCGCCGTGAACTGGCACCTGTTTCCGTGGCCTCGGCGTGCTGAACGTAAGCAGCGCATCAAGGAGGCGAGGGCAGGTGCTGTGAGGTCCCGCCGTCAGGCTGAGGACGCGGCTCACCTTCAGCGGGACGTAAGACGGATCGCTTACGAGGAGAACCACTGGGCTGCCAGGGTCGCCGGCCAGCTCCACCCAAAATGATAAACAACTCCATTCAGGGGGGATGAGGATCACATGTTTTTCCGCAGGGTCACCTGGCGGGTGTGGGCCGGGGTCGCGGTCGTTCTCGTTTCTTACGTTGTCCTGGGACTGTGGTTCCGGAATGACGGCGTGTTCGAGGAGCAGCTGTACAGGTGGGGGCTTGTGTCCCTCACGTTCTCCCCTGTCATCCTTCTGGGCGGTTACACCGTAACCGGGAACAAATGGTGGCGGAACGCCGTGGGTACGTCACTGGGACTGCTTGCGTTCGGCATCACCTGGATGGCGTGGCCGCTCGCGTGGACGTTCCTGTTCTGGAACGGGATGCTCCGGCCGGGATGGGTTGCCTGGACTGAGGTGTCCGGCCCTGCGGTGATTTCCCTGGCAGCACTGTGGTTCACCGAGGTGAACATACACCTGGACTTTAACGACAAGAAGAAGATCAACAGGATGCCTGACGACAGCGGAGGCGTGTGAATGAGGTCGCAGCTCATACCCAGAAGGTAGCCCATTCGTACTGGGTGTCCTATCCGGCTCATCCAGCTCGTAGGGATGATCCCCATTACAAGGACTTCGAGGAGTACCGGCGCAAGACGCATGACACTGCCAAGTGCAGTGTCGGGGAGCACCGCAATGACTTCTCCGAATGCCACGGGGTCCTTGAACTTCATCATGCTCATGTTGAGTTCAGTCTTCAGAACGGGGTGGACCTGGCATGGCTGGAGAAGGATTATCCGGGTATATCTGACCCGGATAACGTCGGCGCATGGGTAGAAAGCGCCGACAACCTGATCTGGCTGTGCGAGAGTCACCATCGCGGTCCTGGCGGGGTGCACACCAGCACAGCCAGCGACTACGAAGCTGAAAAATATGTGCGGGGGCTCATCAAAGGAGAACAGTGATGTTTTATCTCGCCGGGGTTGTTGCGTTCGTGCTGTCAATCATCTTCTACGCCTGGCACCTGGGACACGACGTGTGGACGTGGACTCTGTTCATGCTGATCGGGTTCCTGTGCATGGCACTCGCGGGAAGGTACCCGAGCGCGTGAAAGAACCGCATTTCGGGTGGACGCGTCTCGGCCACCCGGTGCATACGCGTACCGTCGATCATCTGCCGTCCGGCACTTTCATGCAGCGTGTCAACAAGCAGGTTGCCATCGCGGTCACCCGTGTTGTGGGGTCGATGTGGTGCGCTTACGCGTTCGCACTGCTCGCTTTCACCAGCCTCCCTGCTGTTATCGCCACCGCATTTCATGTGCACTGGTTCCCGCAGTGGCTGATCCAGGCTGGGCTTATCGCACTGGTCGCGTGGATCGCGCAGACTTTCCTGCAGCTCGTCTTGCTTTCCGTCATTATGGTCGGTCAGAATGTGCAGCAGGAAGCCAGTGATGTGCGGGCAGTGAAAACGTTCGAGGATTCGGAGATTGTCGTTGACAGGCTGAACCTGGACACTGAAGGAGGCATAGCGATCTTGAATGAGAAACTGGACAGGCTCCTGGCTGCTGCGGGAAAGGTTAAAACTAGATGAGCATCATCATGTTCGACTCGGCAACGAACAGCGAGTTCCCCGGCAACGCCCAGGCTGTCGCCGGCTATGTTGACGGCGGCATTCAGGATCAGCCGAACTTTCAGTGGCTGGTGAACAATTTCACTCATGCTTATCATCTGTCGATCGCACTGAACCCTGCTCATGATGCGTACTGCTTGGACATTGAGAACGGCGCGGCGACTCCCCAGTCAGCTGCCGCCTGGTATGCCCGGCAGAAAGCACGGGGCATACCCCGCCCGTGCCTGTATGCGTCCGCGAGCGTGATGGAATCTGACATTTTGCCGATTCTCAAGGAAGCCGGGTTCCCCCGGGGTGAGGTGCGCTTGTGGAGCGCCCATTACGGGCAGGGGCAGCATATCTGCGGGCCGCATTCTTGCGGGCTGATGAGCGTTAACGCGGACGGCACGCAATGGACGAGCACAGCACTGGGCAGGAACCTTGACCAGTCGATCCTGAATGATGATTTCTTCTCCCCGCCATGGCCGGTGTTCCCGGGTGACACGGGTCCTGCGGTGCTGACTTTGCAGCAGAGGATCAACGCCTGGCATATCGGTCCTGCGCTGGTCCCGGACGGAGATTGGGGGCCGAAGACGTCCATTGCGGTGACGATGGCTCAGCAGCTCCTGGGCCTGCCTGTAGCACCCGTCGTGGACGAGGTGCTGTGGCAGGATCTGGCGGTTCAGCCTCCGTCAGATCCTACGTATGGGCCGCCTACGAACCTCAGGGCACGAGGCGGGCACACGAGCGTGCTGCTGAGCTGGAAGCCGCCGGGAACCGAGGGGCTGCCTGCCCCGGCGGAGTACATCGTGGAAATTTACGATGAGACGACCGGGAAAATGGTGTCGTCCTATCCCAGGAAAGTCGTTGCGACTTCTTTCCAGGGCGGTTCCCTGGAGCAGGGCAAAGCTTTTATCGCTCATGTGGTCGCGTCTGGTCCTCACGGGACGCAGATCCGGCCGCACACTTACGCAAGCGTCAAATTCGAGACGGCTTAGTGTGACAGCTGAGGGGGCATTCAAAATTGCCGTCGCGGCTGGCTGCAGCTATGAAGTGTTCGCTCTGGGTACTAGGCGAACTCCGACTATCTCGCGTATCTGTCGGAGACATCGCTGGCTGGAATGCGCGATGCTGACAGCGTTTCTTATCCATCTGCATCGCGCATCCACCGAACCGGCCACACCCTACCGCACCTAGCCGTGCCTGGACGGAACTTGCCATGCCATACCTGCGTCACCGTACCTAGTTGCATTGACATTCTACAGCAAGGAGATGTGTGCCTGACCTGAAGTTCGGAAGGCTCCCGGGGAGTATCCCGGTCGGCCTGCGCTTCCTTGATTTTTACCGGGCCGGCACTCTCCCGCAGGCCCCGCCGAAAGTGGACGTTCCCGTAGTGCCGGCGCAGTCGGACGGCACCCCGTGGGGAATGCTCGGGAATGACAGTTACGGTGACTGCGGTGTCGCGGGAATTGATCACGGATTCATGGTTGCCGCATCGGTAACCGGCGAAACTGAGTCTTTCCCGTCATCCGATGAGGTCGTCCAGTATTACTTGGGGTACACCGGCGGGCAGGACACTGGCGTTGTCCTTTCCGATTTCCTAGGTTACGTTCATCAGAATGGTTTTTTTGGTCATTCCGTTGCTGCTTACGCGCCGGTGGCCGTGCATGACATCCCGACACTGCATTTTGCGGTGGACGCCTATGATTTCGCGTACACCGGCATCAAGGTGACGGCTGCTATGCAGCAGGCGTACGCCAAGGGTGATTCATGGGACCTGGACGACTTGTTCTCCCAGACTGTGGGCGGGCACTGCGTTCCAGTAGTTGGGTACGACTCTAAGTATCTTTACTGCATCACCTGGGGGAAGGTCCAGCCGATTACTTATGCGTGCTGGCATTACATCTCGGATGAGGCATGGGCTGTCATTCCCGGTGAGATTGTGTCTAAGGGTGATGATGGCCGTGGTATTAACCTGGCTGCCTTGCAGGCTGACCTGGGCGCTCTGACATCATAAGGAGATGTCATGTCCTTTATTGAGAAACTGTGGCGTTATGAGCCAGCTATTCTGGCGTGGGCTCTGAACGGGGGGCTGGCTGTTCTCCTCGGGAATGTGTTTCACATTTCGAGCACTCAGGAAGCCGCTGTCACGACTGTTCTGACGGCTGTGACGGTGATTTTCACTGCTGTTACTACGAAGCCGGTTGAGGTGTCGGTGCTGGTGGGCGGGGTGTCGACTATCGCGGTTGCTGCTGCTGCGTTCGGGTTGCATCTGAGTGCGGCGGAGATCGGTGCCGGTGCTGCTATCCTGTCTGGTGTCTTGGGACTGGTTTTCCGGGCGAACGTGAGCCCGTCGGCGGGTGTCCGGCCTGCGTAATTCCCCCTGCACAAGAAGAGGCTCGTCCCCGTGGAGAGGGGGACGAGCCTCTTCTGTTTTACCGGCCGTACGTGACCATACCCGGCCTCACCGAGCCATGCCGTGCCTGCCATGCCAAACCCAGCATTACTGTGCCGGACCTAACGAAGCCATACCTGCGTTGCCGGACATCAACTTGCGAAACCAGTCCAAGCCGTGCCTTGCCTGCCCTGCCGTGCCCTGCCGTACTGTGCCGCGCCGTACCGTGCCTGCCGCGCCTAACCATTCCTGACCATTCCTGGACAAGCCTCACCTGCCGTGCGAAGCCATTCCTGACGTCACGATGCCACGCCTCACCTGCCGTACCCAGCCAGACCGTACGACGCCGTACCGCACCTCACCATGCCGTGCCAGACCTGCCGAACCCGACGAAACCACGCCTGCGTTGCCGGACCTCACCCGACCGAACCGGGCCTTGCCTTGCCTGCCATGCCGCGCCGTACCCTGCGTAACCGCACCATGCCTGCCCTGCCCTGCCAAGCGATACCCCGCACCGCCTTGCCTGACCTGCCGCACCTAACCATGCACTACCACGCGAAAACCCGCCCCGCCTTACCTGCCACGCCACACCTAGCCGCACCTTGCCAGACCTGTCCGAGCCGCACCTGCCGTACCCGACCTGTCCTGACCACACCCTGCCGAGCCTAACCTGCCGGACCAGACCTCGCATTACCCTTCCATACCTCGCCTTGCTTCACCTGCCGTACCTTGACCTACCCTGACTGACCTTGCCCAGCCTTACCTGCCGTACCGGACCTTGCCGCGCCCAGCCGCACCATGCCCAGCCGCACCTGACCTGCCGTGCCTGACCTGAACCCTCCGGGCCAATCCTTGCCTTACCTGCCGTACCTTGACTTACCCTGACTGACCTCACCCAGCGTTACCACACCTGCCGAACCGAACCGGACCCGACCACGCCGTACCTAGCCAGACCCCGCGCTATCACGCCGAGCCGTACCTGCCGTACCTGAGAGATGAGAGGGGGACAACCTGAAGGTCATCCCCCTCCTCTCTGATCTACTTGACTTAGTCGGCCTCATCGGTCGGCTCAGTCACCTGGACGACACCCCGCACGATGTCCACGAATTCGGACAGGTGCTGGTATCTTGCCCACAGTGCCCGCCACTCGCGCTCCGCCTGCCTCAGCAGGATTTGCGAGGCGATCGGGTCCTGAACGATTTCGGACAAAGGGTTGTAAACCGTCCGATTGTCGTCCTGGGTCGCGTGGAAAAACCGGACCTTGCCCTGCTCGCCAGTCGGCCGCACATACGGCTCCTTGACGATCTTGACCAGCCGCCGCGCCTGGTTGAGACGGTACTGGTGGGCTGCTTCCGAGTCATCCCACTCGAACTGACTATGGATCGCGCTGGACTCGGAGGTGGCTGCGGCGACGATCGTCTCCGCCGTCAGCTCGCCGTACTCTGCCCTGATCCGCAGCAGCTCATCGCGAAGGTTGCTGATCTTCTCGGTGGGCTCGCTCACTTGACGGTCACCTTGTCGGCGGCTTCCAGTGCGTCGATCCACGCCTTGGCCTGCTCGGAGTCGCGGCTCTCATCGATGGTGTAGGTGCCGAACTCGCCCCGGTGCTCGGGACGCCATTCGCCTACGCCGACACCGAAACCGCCGGCGTCGATGAGGGACAGGACGGATTCCTTCGACAGCAGTGAGCTGACGTAGGTGACTTCCAGGACTGTGCTCCAGTCGGTGAACTCGGCACGGTAGCGGAGGTCAGCGGGGCGGCCTGCGCCGGCGAGGCGCACGTAGTCCTCGCGGATGTGCGGGGTTCCGTTGACCACGGCGAGCTGCTGGCCTTCCTCGGGGAAGAAGCGGCCCTTCATGAAGATGAACTGGCGCAGCTCGGTCATCTTGACGTCCTTGCCGTAGAAGCGGGCGGCGGACACGGTGGCTGCCTTGAAGCCGGTGACGGGGAAGCCGTAGAGCTGCTTGCCGGTGCCGTCAAGGCCGGTGTACATGCTGTCGAGGTACTCGCGCTCGGGGTCGCGGAGCTTCTTGGGGGACTTGCGTCCCTGCTGGGCGTCAAGCATCTGCTGCTTGGCTTTGGTGCTGAACTTGCTCACGATGAGGGGTGATGTGCCGATGATGGGCACGTACATCGTGGTGGTGGGGATGCGGGAGACGACAAGGATCGGGTTGACCGGGTTGTCGGGTCCGGGGCGGGCCGCCGCTGTGCGGGCGGTGGTTGTCATTGTTCCTTCTTTCATCGGGTTCGAGGTTATGTTCTCGTGTTCCGTTCAGGCATAATTATATACCCGCCATACGTCAACGTCAAGTCTTTCGTCAACGCTAGCGGGGGTGCTCCTGCCAGGAGTCGGACCTGGGACCAGCTCTTAGGAGGAGCCGGAATACATCCGGTATCAGGAGCATAGGGGAAGCCCCCGCCTCGCAACGGCACATCCCTTAAACGGGGTGGAGGATGTCCGGGTGGCGGGGGCTCCGAGACGGTAACCAGAATCGAACTGGTGTATCACGCTTTGCAGGCGTGCGCCTGAGCCTCTCGGCCATACCGTCATGTTCCGGGGGCAGGGATGTCCTGTACCCGGGTCAGCTTGCCGCATGCGTCGCATCGCAGCCAGGTGCACTGCACGTTAGGGCAGTGCACCTTGAGCTTGGGGCTTCCGCAGTGCAGGCAGGTCATCGGGATCGTGTCAGGCAAGGTTAGTGGCCTCCGTGGGCGCACATTGAGCAGTTGCCGTCCAGGCAGGCCCGGCAGCGGCACTTTTTATCACAGAGGATATCGTGCGGTGCTCTCATCTGTCTCCTCAGACTCTTCCGTTGACTGTCTGGTAAAGGCCGGTCTTGTCAGGGGGGACGATACGGAACCCGCCAACGTCGACTGCGGGGTCCGTGCCGCTTCTCTTGACTAGTCTGTACGGCTGGCCGTTCTTGGGGCACATAGGGTCGTTTGGGGTGGTGGAGATGTTGCCGTCAGCCTGGTCGAGCCACAGGCCGGTGGTGTCGAAGCAGGCGAAGAACTCGGTCACGACTGACGGGGGTGTTTCGACGCGCCACCAGTGGAGCACGATGTCGTAGGTGGGGTTGCCGCTGTCATGGTTGGTGGTGGAGCAGCCGGCCATGGCCAGGCATGCTATGGCGGCTGCGATGATCGCGCCGGTGATGCGTTTCATTTCTCTCTTCTCTTTTCTTGTGGGTGCTCCCGGCAGGAGTCGAACCTGCTGTCTCCAGCTCCGGAGGCTGGCGTATCGTCCGGTCTACTTCGGAAGCAACAGGCCGTCAGGTGCGCTTTACTTCAGTCTGCCATCCGCTGGCAAGCTGTTCCCAGTCACCCTGACGGGTCCAGCCGGCTGACGCGAACGCTATTTCCGCTGATGCCAGAAGACTGTCAGTGCTGATGAAGTCTTCGAACAGGACACGCTCATCTTCATTCATGATGATCACCGTGCCTCGTCGGGTACTCGCGTATGCCCAGTTACTCATCGAGCAGTCCGGTGAACCCGCTGGTGATCATCTCATCGCGGAGATGGTCCCCGTATCCGGTGATCATGGCGTCGGGGGCGATGGTGATGCCGGCGAGCTGCGCGAATTCTTCCAGGCTGATCATGCCGTCGAGCGGGTCGCCGTGGTAGAACTCGGCGATGTCGGCGATGAATTCGTCTTCGTCTTTGTGGTACCAGTGTTCGGTTTTGTATTGGCGGAGTTCACCGCAGCCGTGCCGGTAGCGGGCGTAGTAGTAGTCGCCGTTGTCGCTCCACAGGTTCCATTGGGAGGGGCAGGCCATGCAGGTCTGTACCGCCCGGGTGATGGTGATCATTGTCCCCCTCCTTTACTCTCTACTGTTCTTTACTGATTTCTACTGGAGAGATTTTCCCGGTCTCTACCCATGTTTTGTACTGTTTCCAGGTCCAGCCGAGGTACTGCCAGAGTTCCTGGTTACCGCCAGCACCATTGTGCCAGGCGTTGATCAGGTCGTCTATGTTGTCAGGCTCCTGCATATGCTGCGCCGGTCATTACGCAGAGCATCAGCATGGCTGTTACCCGACGGCGGATTTTCGGCTTGTCGGCGGGCTTGCGGGGTTCGAAGGAGCTGTCACTGGTCATCCAGGCGTAGCCGAGGAGGAACAGTCCTGCGAGACCGATGGTCATGAGGATGACTGCTGCTGTCTTCATTGTGTTTCTCCTTTTCTTTTTGTGCCGGGACCAGGACTTGAACCTGGGTAGCATACGCGACGCAGTTCATCCCTGGAAGCGCACGTCGGCGTTGCTGAGTGCTGCGCGGACAGCGGCGGTTTCAGTTTCTCCGTATCCGACACCTATCGGAGCACTACTGCCCTGATTTATGTACACCGCCGCATAGAACCCGGCGTCAAGGGAACGTTCAACTACGCCGCCGGGGCTACCAGGCACTTCCGGCAATTCTAGAGGGACGGTTACTATCTGATACCCGCCATTGCGGGTTGCGTATTTACCCACGTGCCAGAGGAGGGATTCGAACCCCCACTGCCGAAGCCACGCCTTTACAGGGCGCTGAGCGACCGATTGCTCAACTCTGGCTAGTCAATACTTGGGGCGAATAACGAGGATCGAACTCGTATGTCTGGAGCCACAGTCCAGCGCTCTCCCATTGAGCTATATCCGCCATGCGCCAGCAGATTCCCGTCGGGGGGACGGGTGGACCGCTGGCCTGTTCCAGTTCTAGCCTAGGGGGATTGGTGCGTTCATCACGTCCCCCGGGATCGCCCCGGAGGTACCCCAGTGGTGCGACAGTTACAGTGACAGTACCTCTACTACGCGTGGCCGGCCAGAGATTTGAACTCTGAACCTCCGCTGTGTGAAAGCGTTGCTCCGCCAGGTTGAGCTAACCGGCCTTAGTGTTACTCGTCTCTGTAGTCGATGTGGGGGAGTCCCGCGACGACCATCGCACCGCAGAACCCGCAATGATACTGCCCGAGGGGTGCCCCGGCAAGCTGCTGGGGGTCCCACGGCCATGGGCATGGTTCGCCTGCCTCATTCTGGGGCGGGTCAAGTTCGGGGTGTTCCCGGCAGTCGATGTGTATCGCATCCTCGGGGAGGATGTCTCTCCATGTTGTCATGGGGTGCTCGTCAATCTGAGTTTCAGTTCTATTTTCCGGGGGATCTGCCAGCCGAGATCAGCGAGACGGTTCACTGACGATCGGACCATGCCGGAACCTTGCCCGGAGGTGACCAGGTTCATCAGTGCCAGGTTCACGTCACCTTCGTAATCCTGGTAGGTGATCATGTACGGGGCGAGGTTCATGAGGATCACTGCTGCGGCTGCGCCGGTGATGGCCCACCTGGTGGTTTCGGGCATCTGCCAGGAGGGTTCCTGATCGACGTGGATGTGGGATTCCGGGCAGTGTTCCTTGCAGCCACGGCGGAGGAAGTCCGACGGGCCCATGGCTTCCTTGATTTCCGGGCTGGTGCCGGTGAGGAGACTCAGCCGGCGGGCGATGCGACGGTCTTTGGTGTCCACCCGGAGAACGATCTGCGGTGTTCTCCGTTTGGCGTTGTGTTTCCGGATGACTGCGCCTTTAGCGTCGATGATGGCTGCCATCCAGCCGAGATCACCGGGGCTGATCCTCATTCTTTCCTCTTTCACGTACGCCCAGAGAGACTTGAACTCCCGACACGCGGCTCCGTAGGCCGCTGCTCTATCCGCTGAGCTATGGGCGCTGGTCCTGAGACGGCTGACCGGGGAACCTCTCAGGTTGTCCTGCTTTGCGACCGCCGTGCAGGCAACGGCAGGGCTGCTGCCTCTCTTTTCCCGGACTGACGCGTAGCCTTGACCGGATTCGAACCGGCGATCTCCTGCTTGAGAGGCAGACGAGCACTCCAGGCTGCTCTGCAAGGCCGTTGGCGGGACCGGCACACCAGGATAAAGGTGTGGACCTGCGGCTGTTATGCCGGTCCTGTGGGCGTACCAGGGATTGAACCTGGGATCTTCTGCGCGTCATGCAGCTGCTCTCCCGCTGAGCTACACGCCCGTGATAGTTAGTTCACTGTAACTGTTGCGCCTGCCTGGCGCAGTCGTGCGGCCACGTCTCGTACCCGCCAGGCAGGACCGGCCAGGATGTTCACAGGTGCACTGTTCGTCATGTTTTTCGCGTCGATCAGCTTGACGCCGGTTGCGTCACGGATCTCCTTGATCACCGCGATCTTCTTGTCCCCGGGATCTTCCAGTCGCAGCATCAGGGTGTCACTGGATGCGCCGAGCTTGAGCGCGAGTATTTCCATGAACCTGGAAAGTTCCAGTTCGTTCATCCCGGCGATGATGTCAGCGAGATCCTCATGGGTGAGCATCAGGCTGTCGAACGACAGCGGGTGCGCGGCAAAGCTGGACAGGGGCTGGAAGGGTGCCGGCCCTGAGGGTCCCACGGTTATCATCTTCTCTCTTCTATGGGTGCGGCGGTCATATCCCCGGCACTTCGAGGGAGATCAGGCCCGGTTACCGGAGACGGGCAGGCTACGCCGCCTAGCTTGTTCTGCGCGAGACGTGTCGGATTCGAACCGGCACCTTCCACCGTGACAGGGTGGTGCACTGACCGTTGTGCTAACGTCCCAATGTGTGACCAAGTATCGCCCTTCCGGATGTGCTGTACTGTGCGCATTCCGATTCCGTAGCGAATGCTCAGCGTCCGGCTAGGTTCTACCGATTCTCTTATTTGTCTTGCTTCTTCTTCGGTGAGCTTGGCGCAGCCATTACGTGAACCTTTGGCGTGCTCACCAGCTGACTTCAGTTTGTGGCATTCCTGGCATAGTGTCCGGCATTTTGCTAGTTCCGCTTCTCGTCTTTCCTTCCTCCATGACCAGACACGGTGCGTTACTTTCATCGTCGGGTCACGGTGATCTAGTTCCAGATTCTTCGTGGACCCGCATTCTTCACAGATTTTGCCTTCAAACCAGGCCGCCCGTCTGGCGGCCATCCACTGACGCGCATACTCGCGTTGCAGCTCCGGTGTCGGCATCGGCATAGCGACATCGTATCACCTGAACTTGCGGCCCATACCGGGCTCGAACCGGCGGCCTCCGCCGTGACAGGGCGGCGCTCTGACCAACTGAGCTAATGGACCTTGGTCTGTTAGTGCAGGTTCATTCCGCTGAACACTCCCTGGAAGAACTTTACGAGACTGTGCACAGCGTTCGTTGCATCCTGAGGTGCCATGAGGATGAACAGCACGATCAGCGCGATCACCAGCCATTTCACTTTCATGTATCAGCATCCTATCTGTGTGCCCGCTGGCAGCCGGCCAGGCGGGCGCTGGGCAGTTCGGAGTGCGCACACAGGGACGGAACGCCTTCTAGGGGGTGGGGAAACGTTCCAGGGCAACTCACCTGTGAGCGGCTGCCGCTCTCCACCCAGGACTCGGACCTGGAACCTTCCGGTTAACAGCCGGACGCATCTGCCAATTGAGCTAGTGGAGACTGATCGGACTCCCGGTGTAGGCACCCTATGGGTTACCCGGGAGTCCTAGTGGCGGAGCCAGGATTTGAACCTGGGGCCTCCGGGTTATGAGCCCGACGAGCTACCGAACTGCTCTACTCCGCTACGTTGTTACACCCATAATCATACCAGCATCCTGCTGGTTGTCAACCTTTTATTCGTTGTCGTCTGTGCCGTCCCACGGCCACCCGGCATCCGGCATGTGCTCCCGCACCCACTCATACGACACCGGGAACTGCGCCACCCGCCGTGCCTTACGGTACGCGCCGAACCCGCCGGCGGTCCACTGGGCGAGGCTGAACAGCTTCGCGCCGAGGGACTTCTCCGCGAACCCGAACTCGGGATCTTCCGGTCCCCAGCGGACACTGTACATCCAGTCCCGGTGAACCCAGTTCAGCAACCCGAACAGGTTGTCACCGACCACGTACTCCATCAGGTAATCACGGAGAGCAACTTCTTCGATGAGGACGGCGCTGCCGTCCTTGCCGTGCACAAGCTGTGCGATGTTGAACTTCATCATCTTTCTTTCTTCAGTGGGCCAGGTGCGGCTTGAACGCACGACCAGCACCTTATAAGGATGCCACTCTTACCAGCTGAGTTACTGGCCCGTGTTCACCTGGACTGACCGCAGCGCTGGCAGGTTATCTTCCTCGGATTTTCCTCAGAGGTGCCCCACTGATGCACAGTCTGGTAGTCGTAGTCGAAGTCACCGCACTTATTGCAGACACGGCTGCGTGACTGGTTGCAGGTCTGGGTCCAGCTGTTCCACGGACCCCACGCGTGATCACACGATGCCATCAGGTTTCCTTTCCGTACCGGCACCTGGTGCTGACCCAGGCGTCTCCCCGTTATGAGCGGGGTGCTTTGACCGCTAAGCTATGCCGGCTCGCTGTCTTCTGCTGACCGCATGACATCAGCAGCGTCGCTGACTTCCTGCTCAGTGAATGCCAGGGCAGCACCGTACATTCTGTCACGCATCTGCCGGAGGCTTTCCTGAAGATCCTTGTCTGCGAGGAGTTCCCGGTCTTCCAGGTAGTTCCGGATCGTGGTGAGCCATTCCCTCTTCAGGTCTTTCAGCATCTGCTCTATCAGGTCCCCGGCCCCCGATGAGTATGCCGGGAACCAGCTGGTGATGAACCTGGATTCCCGCATGACCGCGCTGATCCGTTCCTCCGCTGCCGGCATGGTGTTGATCCAGTTAACGTACTCTTCGTCACTCATCCGGGACGGGTGCACCATGATCCTTGAACGCCTTCCATACTGCTGCGATGCCGTCTTCCACGCTGTCGCACTGGACGGTCACCTTGAACTTGTGATCGTAGGTTTCCGCGCTGACCATAGCCCACTGGTCGCATGCGATGCTGCTGATCTCAGCTTCGTACTCGAAGTTGAGCCGGTAGACCACCTTGCTGAGCAGGGTGGCGTCGGTTGCGCTGAGCTGTTCTTTCGCCTCGTTCAGTACGCTGTCGGCGTCTGCGGTGGTCTTGTCGCTGTGCCGGCACATGAACGCGGACACGTGCGTGACGCCGGTGCTTTCGTTAACGGATTTCTTGAACCCGGGGATGACCCGGGCTGTCTTGTCGTTTCTTATATGTGTCATGTGACCCCATGGAGACTCGGACTCCATTCCGGAGGGTGAAAACCTCCGATCCTAACCCATAGACGATGGGGCCTAGGGCATGCCCGCCCCCAACCTCCCTGGAAAAGGACGGGCATGCTGTGCATCACAGAGGACTCGAACCCCTAACCCGCCGGGTAGAAGCCGGCCGCTCTATCCTTTGAGCTAGTGATGCTTATTTGTTTTTCTTCCCGCTGCCGTGACATGCGGGGCATTGAACTGGCCTGTCGTTGATGATGACAGCACCGGCTCCCTGGCAGCGCGGGCAGTCATCCGGCTGCGGGGGAGGCGGCGGCTGGGGAGGATTCATGGTTGAGGATTATAAAGGGTGCCCCGCCCCGGATTCGAACCGGGAATCCGCGACTTAAAAGGACGCTGCAGTGACCGATTGTGCTAGCGGGGCATGAAGTTTCCCGCTGTGTTTACTCACTGTCATACCCCTCTCTGATTATCGTTCTTGCCTTACGGTACTCATGAGGATGCCGGATCATCCACCAGCGGAACATGAGCGGACTGACGCAATGCCCTTTGGCTGCGCAGGGCGGCCAGGTGCACCCGCATTCACTGCATGAGCCGTCTGCGCGCATTACTTTCCGCCATGACTTCCTGGTAGTTGAAGTCGCAGTCGAGACAGCAGCACCAGCAGGTCACGGTATCGTGCTCCGGCAAGGTGAGCTGCGCTAGCTCGTGGAGGCTTTGGGCGTCGATGGCGTCCACGTGGCAGCTCCTTCGGTATCACTGCAAGTTCAGTACCCGGCTTATCCACGACTGGCTCCAGAAGAGTTGTTTCCCAGTCTGACATGCTTCTCCTGCTTCCCTTATCAACTGCACTGAATTTCACGTAGGTGACCAAGGAGTTGAACCTTGCACTACGGTCTTATCAGGACCGCCTCTTCAACCGGCTGAGTCGTCACCCGCAGATCGCAGAGGTCCCGACCCCCAGCGCTCACGCGCCCAGCCGGGTTCAAGCCGGCGGCTACCCCTGGCAGCTTTACGATCCATTGACATTATAGAGGAAGATCGGTGATTTGAACACCATCCTTTTGAGGGGACGCATCGCTTTCGGGGCGAGCCCGGCACGCCTGTCCGGTTGACCTTCCGCAGGAGAGATCCCCTAACCCTAGATCCCTCACCGTAATCAGTTAGCGCAGAGTAGTAACATTGCATGGTAACCCCGTTGTGCGAGGGTTGCGTGATGCTGATGTGACTGGGCTGAATTGTAAGCTGAACGCTGC
>Ga0247675_1000012_pt1 | contig 40741 bp, 59 predicted proteins | sample CNK16_metaG_FD_189930 | JGI IMG/M metagenome (GOLD analysis project Ga0247675, IMG submission 189930) | Soil microbial communities from Purdue University Martell Research Forest, Indiana, United States - CNK16 | ecosystem: Environmental > Terrestrial > Soil > Temperate forest > Bulk soil... | reverse complement strand
GTAATATTTGGGATAGTATACACTTCTGAAAAATTTAATTGGTGCTTATCACAGTATTTTTTAACCCTTTGTGCAAACTCAATGCAGTGCCGGTAATATTCAGTGTCAAATAACTTTAATGCTTCTGTGGTTGCAGATCTGTCAAATATGACTACTTTCATTCCTGCCTTTCTAAAATAATCAGCTACATGAGAAGCGGCCGGACCACCAATAAACTTTGGGAATGTTAATATGCCTTGTTTTAGTTTTGGGTGCAGTCCACGAATTGGGGAATGAACAGTATATGAAGTGTGATTTAGTATTTCAGTAGTTCCCAATGGTACTGTACTGTGTATAACTGTATATGTTGGTTGGTATCTTTTTTGGTACTCTTGCACAATTTTTATAAAATCCTTTGAGTGACCAAAACAAATATGCATAATATCAAAACTTCCTGTCAAACTGCCAAAACTGTCAGTATGTTTTCCATGCACATCAATACCTGAAACATGGTCAGGGTATGCTTCTTGTAGTATTTCTTTTATGGCACTTCCCACTTCCCCTTCAAACCCTATAATAATTGATCTTAAAGTATCCATTCGCTTTTACCTCTAACTGCATCAAAGTGCGGTCTTGTGGCATTTAATTTTATTTGTGATTGAAAACAACTTAACGCATTTTCTTTAATCCTTAATTCATCTAATGTTGGTATAATTTCAGTGTTGGCTTTGATATAAAGGTTATCTCTTGTATACGTCATATAGTATACAACCCTATTTCCAAAAGTTTCACCGGCTACTTTGCCTACAATGTTATGCTGTGCGTTTCCATTTTCAAGAATGGCAGGGGCATAAATCTTCTCAAACCCCTGAAAATTAACTAATGAACGCCTAACACATGCTTCAAACGTTTCATCATCATAGTTATCGCCAATACCAAAGCGGACCACACCACAGCCCAATATTGAGCAGGCCCTTAATGTTTCTTCTGCTCTTGTTATTGCATCACATCCTATTTCTCCTCGCATTGGTTGCCTATAACTATCCGCTACGATAGCTACACATGGCTTTTCCCTCATACATGTGAATGCTCCAAAAAGTACGTTATCGTCGTCATGTGGGCTTAAAAACAAATTCATTTAGTTTCTGATAAATAATACATCGCTGTTGTCGGCAGTGGCGGCCATTCGTTTCCATTGATCAGCATTCTTTTGCCATTTGGCATTGCCTGTTCCGTCCCCGGCCAACCTAGCCATAAACAATAACGCTTCCTTAAAGTTTGCGTTTAGAATTAATGCCTGTACGCATGCATCCCTTGCATCGTCACCCATTCCCATTTGAAAATAGCATCGTGCCATAATTAAGAATGCGTCTGCTTTTTCTGAAATAAACCTTGATACTTGTACATATCTTCCCATCATTCGTACACAACTTTCATAATCTTTTCTATACCAATATTCTCGGCCTAAATAGTACATTTCCCGGCCGTTACCTTTTTCTTTTACTTCTTTTTCCAAAATCCTAAAAGAACGATTAGGGTCTAATAAATGTGCCGGACTGTATCCATGAGTAATATGCACACTTCCAATGTCTTCACCTACCACGCTAATATGATTATGTATAGCCCCCTCCCACCAAACTTGTGGTGAATTCTTAAATACTCTTGGGAATGCAAACTTTTGCCCGTTATCTTCGGCTACCATAGTCACATTAATGGCTAACATTCCTTTTGCGTCCGCTTCTTCAATAGCCTCTTTTAGTTTTGAAAAGTCATGCAAGTATTCGTCAGCATCAATGGATAAAATCCAGTCCCCGGTAGCAAATGATTTTGCATAGTTTCTTGCCTTTGCAAAATTATCACACCATTCAAAAAAGACAACTTTGTCGGTGTATTTTTTTGCTATCTCAACAGTTTTATCTTGGCTTCCGGTATCGCAAACAATTATCTCGTCAACTCCCTTAACAGAGTCTAAACATTTAGATAATAGTGCTTCTTCGTTTTTTACAATTAATACGGCTGATATTCTTGGCATAATATTTTTTACAGAAAGCGCCACACTCCTTGCGAAAATGTGGCGCTTTCTATCCGCAAGGATGATATATTAATTGTAGTCTATCAAGAAACAATGTCAATACCTTTACCTAAACATAAGTAACATATTACCGAGGGCAGGAGGAGCTGTAAATATCCAACCACTACCAGCAGTTGATACTCCTTGATTATTTGTACTATTTAATCCTGCATACCATGTACTTCCCGGAGTTGCTACTGAATGTTGAATACTAAGGTAATCACAAGATATTACGCCACCACCAGATTTTACTAGAGAATGTGTTGCAGTAGTATCACTATTAATGGTGATTAAGTTTCCGGCACTTCCTGTTACTGTAAAAGTGGTTACAGTTGTAGTTGTTCCATGAGTAAAAAGTATTGAATGTGCGGCCGTTCCATTATCCTTAAAATCATTAAATGTATTTGATCCCACAATAATAAGACTTCCAGTACCAGACCCTGGAGAAAACCAAATATTATTATATGTATGCCCTCCCCCAGCAACACCATCAATACTATGAAAAAATGTTTTACTATTTGCTGTACTATCGGTAAGTTTTATTGTTGAGGTACTAGGATTAAAGGTAACAGTTTGAGAGTTATTTTCATCAACCCACCATACTCCTCCACCACTATCATTATCATCTACATCGTTACTTGATATTATCCAATTGCCGGAACCCATATTAATAGTTGGGGTATTTCCAGTAGTAGCATAAAAGTAATATCCATGACACGTTATGTTGTGTCCATTGGCATCTAATGTTCCATTTTGGATATATAAATCATTAGCTACCATATCGTCTTGCAAAGTCCACCCACCTCCAGCACTGTAAAAGTTTATCGTTGTCAAGGTTGCTCCAGCAGCAGTAATAGTTTTTCCTGTTGCAGTTGCTTGAAAAGATAAACCCCCATTGCCACTAAAAGTAAAACCAGATTCTAAAGTACAAGAACCATATATATTAAAGTTTGCACTGTTAGTACCTCCATCAATCGTATAAGAATGGCCGACTGAAGAAGTAAAATCATTCATATTTCTATTTCCAACTGCCAATGTTATTGTTCCACCACTACTAAAACCAGAATTTGAGTCTACAAAAACATTATCCGCACTAGTGGGGACAGATGCTCCGCTTGAACCTCCTGAAGACGCGGCCCAATGTGTTGTTGATGAGCCGTCCCATGTTCCGGCCCCTCCTACCCAATATCTATCTGCCATATATTATTCTTCAACAGATGCTAAGCACATCCATTTATTAAGAGAATTTGCTGTGACATACATAAATCCAACAGTTAGGTACTTAGATGTAACTGTTGTAGATGGTAATGCTACGGCGGCATAGTATCCCCCCGTAGCAGAAGACCACGTAATAGCTCTAGCAGTAGCATTATCTTTTATTTGAACCATAAGTTTTTGTCCATCAACGGGAGTTCCCGAAGGTGGCTGGAAATCCGCAGTTGCCGCTTGTGCAGTCAATTCAAATAAGTCTGTTGTATCAGAATTAGGCGTAGGCGTAGCAGAACTTGTAGTAGATGCTACGGCTGGGAATCTACCCGTAGGTCCTGTTGGACCGGTAACACCTGTTGGTCCTGTGGGTCCTGTTAATCCCGTTGGTCCAGTGACACCGGTTAGTCCTGTTGCCCCCGTAAGAATAGCATTAGTTCCAGCCGTCCCTTGGGCGCCAGTAGGACCAGTGGCTCCAGTGGGTCCCGTAGCTCCAGTAAGTGTTGCATTCGTCCCAGCAGTTCCTTGTGCTCCAGTGGCACCAGTTGGACCAGTAACACCGGTTAAACCAGTTGGACCCGTAACACCCGTTGTTCCTTGGCTTCCAGTTGGTCCGGTTACCCCTGTTAATCCCTTTTGGGCCAAAATACCCCAAAAGTTAGGACCTGAAGCCCCTGAACTTGGTTCATTGCTTCCGGTTGATGTATTGGCCGCACTAGCCAACCAACTACTACCACCATCTGAAACAATATCGTTTACGTTATATGCCGTTCCAACAGCCCATGCACTACGCCAAACGTATTGGGTCCCCGTCGGACCAGTTGGACCAGTAACACCGGTTATCCCAGTAGGGCCTGTTACACCTGTCAAACCAGTTGGCCCAGTAGCACCTGTTAAAGTAGCATTTGTTCCTGCCGTTCCCTGTGCTCCAGTAGGACCAGTAGGACCAGTTGGACCTGTGGCACCAGTCAGAGTAGCATTGGTACCAGCAGTTCCCTGTGGACCCGTAGGACCTGTCGGTCCCGTAACACCGGTAAGTCCAGTTGGTCCAGTTATGCCAGTAGTACCTTGACTTCCTGTCGGACCAGTAATACCCGTTAATCCTTTTTGGGCTAGTATGCTCCAAAAATCAGGCCCACTAGCTCCTGACGAAGGCTCATTGCTTCCAGTAGAAGTATTAGCCCCAGTTGCTAAGTAAGTACTTCCTGCATCAAAAACTAAGTCATTTACATTATACGCAGTACCAACTACCCACGAACTACGCCAAACGTATTGAGTTCCTGTAGGGCCTGTCACTCCTGTTAAACCAGTTGGGCCTGTAATACCAGTTATACCTGTTAATCCGGTGGGTCCCGTAGGACCAGTTAAACCAGTTGGTCCCGTTGCTCCGGTAAGAATAGCGTTTGTACCGGCAGTGCCTTGTGGACCTGTAGGCCCCGTAGGTCCAGTGACACCAGCCGTTCCTTGGGCTCCTTGGCTACCAGCTGTACCTTGTGTTCCAGTAGGTCCGGTAGCTCCGGTAGCACCCGTAGCACCAGTGAGTATGGCATTTGTTCCTGCTGTACCTTGAGGGCCTGTTGGGCCGGTGACACCAGTTAAACCTGTTAGTCCAGTTGCACCAGTTAGACCAGTTGGTCCGGTAATTCCTGTAAGTCCGGTTGGTCCGGTAGGTCCTAAATTTAATTTGAATGATGAACTTGATGCCATAATTTTACTTAACCATTAGCTGAAGTGAATAATACCCATTTATTAACAGAATTTGCAGTAACATATCTAAAAGACCAAATATTATTTTTACTTGTTACTGTAAAAGATGGCAGTGCAGGTGAATTTCCTAAATATCCTCCAGTTGCTGTTGACCATGTGATTGCTCTCCTTGTAGCATTATCTACTACTAAAATATTTAATTCAGCACCATCTACGGGTGATCCAGTTGGGGGTTGAAATGCGGCAGTAACCGCCTGTGCAGTAAGTTCAAAAAGGTCATATCCATTAGCACTGGCAACTGGTGCTGGCGTGGCAGAAGAAGTTGTTGAAGCCACTGTAGGCAATAGTGTGCCTGTTGGGCCAGTGGGTCCGGTCGGTCCTGTAGGTCCAGTAACTCCCGTCAAACCAGTTGGACCAGTAGGTCCTGTGGGTCCAGTTAAACCAGTCGCACCTGTTAATATAGCATTAGTGCCAGCGGTTCCTTGGGGGCCGGTTGGTCCTGTCACGCCAGTAGGGCCCGTTGCTCCGGTAAGGACAGCATTGGTGCCAGCCGTTCCCTGTGGTCCGGTAGGTCCAGTAACACCAGTAACTCCATTTGCTCCAGCTGTTCCTTGTATACCTTGCGTTCCTGCTGTTCCTTGAGCTCCAGTGGGTCCGGTGGGACCCGTAACTCCATTTGTACCTGCTGTTCCTTGAGCTCCGTTCGCACCAGCGGTACCTTGTGGTCCTGTAGGTCCAGTAGGTCCCGTTATACCTGTGGGTCCAGTGGGTCCAGTAACGCCAGTCAATCCGGTAGGTCCAGTAGGACCAACAGAGGGAGTAGAAAGTAATTCTCCTCTAAAGTTATTAAACAACATAGAGGATGCATTTGCAATGATAATCGCTAAAGGTTTTGATACTTGTCCAACAGTAGTAGGTTCAGTAGCTGTTAATGCTCCCGGAGTTGCTGGGTCAAGAAACATAACTGTACCAGCCACTTGTGCTGGTACGCCCGTAGCAACATATCCACTTGTAGTAATAGTGAAATTATCAGCATCAGCAACCGCTGTTACAATTCCAATAACTTCGGCATCTGTAGCACTATCAGCCTCGGCTAAAGTAAATACATTATCACTTCCGTTACTTCTTACAATATTTCCTACGCTAAATCCATGAGCAACCTGATTTACATTAAAAGAGTTATTTAACCCACTTCCTCCGCCCGTACCACCACTTCCGGTAGGCCCAGTAGGACCTCTGCCTCCTGTTGGGCCAGTTGGTCCGGTAGTACCAAAACTGCCCCCTGAAACAGCAAGAGGGCTTGCCGGTGTTCCTTTGCCGGATAAACTTGAATCGTGACTTACTTCACTTAATCCACCTCCATGTAAATAACCTTTTGACAGTTGACTTCTGAATGCCTTAATCGTTTGTTCTAGTCCGTCAATGTGTTCTGTTTTTAACTTAAACTTTCCCGGCGGTAATGCCATTATTTTTTCAATAACGGACATCGGGTCTGTTTCAAAATGCTCCTGAATGATTTTCAAACTTCCCTTATTTTCAGGAATGGCCTTAATAATATCCTTAATCAGTGCCTTTCTGTCTATTGGCTTTTCAGGTGGTGGTAATTTCGCTAAAATGCTCTCTACAATTGCTTCTTCGTCCAGTGGTTCGGGACTTTCCCCATCTTGGCCGGGCGGTCCCTGTTTGACTGCGTTAATAGTATCTAACGCTTCGTTTTTAATGCTCTCAATTTCGGTCTTGGTTTCTTCCTTAAATTGATCTATCTCTACAATCTTTTTATCTACTTCTTCTACCTTCTGACTTGCTTTTTCTTCCAAAGACCTTAAATCACCTGCAATCTTTATTAAAGTTTCAGCTCCTTGGCCTAAATCTCCATTTGGTCGTTTTGGCGGTTCAGACTTATTAATTTTTCGTCCACGAATGGGAGGATTAAACATTGACTTTTAACCTTTAATATGGTAAGATTACACTATGATATTAGCAATACTATTTCTCATAGGGTTTGCATGGGTATCCGGTGCTTTTGAGGATTTGGCCTCGTTTTTTAGCTAAAACCCAATACCGGTATACTTTTTGAGTGCCCTATCCAACTCAACCCCTATTGCTCCACCGGCAACGATTTTCATTATTCCCCGGGTCCAATCTCTCATTCTAGCACTTCTTTTGGCTTCCAGCTCGGCACTCTTAATTTTCCCTAATTGTTCTTGCTTTGATAATTCAATATCAATCTGCTTTTCACCTTCCGCTATTTTATTTGCAATGGCGGTTTTTTCATTTGCACCCAATTTGACTACAATAGCTTTGTTTTCGGTATTAACTGGCTTACCCAAAATGTCTTCAACTTGGCTGATAAAGTTTTCGTTGTTGATATCCTTTCCTTGGGCTACCCTGCTTAATGTGTTAGCAAATGTTTTTGTCTTAGTTCCTGCAAGGTTAAATGGCTTTGCCTCTGCAACCATTTGATCCCGAATAGGAGCATACTTGGCCCAAAATCTATTGGCTTCCTTAAAGTCAATACCACCTTCCTTATTCATAAATTCAGTCAGCATTTTAACGGACTTATCGGCCATTAAATCATCTGAAGTAAATGTGCGAGTTCCTTTTGCACCGGCACTGCTGATGTCTTGCTTAATGGATTTTGCGGTATCGTAAATGTCCCCAAATGTGGTCTTGCCGGTTGGTTGGCCACCTTTTGGCCCGGGATTAATTCCCAATTTAGCCTTAATTTGTGCGGCTTGGTCAGCATCTACTGCTTTTGAGTCAATAAATTGTCCCAGCTTTGATTTGCTTACGGCTAAATCTTCTTTTCCATGCATGGCCTCTTCAATCAAACCTCTATACGTTTTTGACTGTTCGCCCATGGCCTGTACAATCTTTGGCCGCAGTTCAATTACCTTATCCCTAGAAGTTGAGGCCAATTCTTTCTGCAAATCTTCTGTCATTTTGGTAGTCGCTTCCGTTTGCTTAATTAACGTTTGCTTGGCTTGGTCAGAAGCTAATTTGCTTTGAGTTTCAACCTGACTTTTTGCGTTATCAAACCAAACCTGCCGTTCTGCTGGCTTTAACTTATACACATCTTCGGGCTTGGTGGCTAAAATTTCAGCTTCGGGTTTTCCTTTAATAATTTCTGCGGCCTTGCCTCCTACCTTTTCGGTAATATTCTTTGCACCGCTAACAATATTTTCAGCGGCACTTTTGGCTCCTCCTGCAATATCGGTAGCGCTCTTTTTAGTTGCATCAATTAACGGCATAGGATTTTTGAATGTTCCCGGTAATATTTCTGTATCTAATCCCTTACCCATGCCCGGGGCAATCTTTCCGCCCTCTTCGCCCGATAAAGCCGTTAAAACAACGCTAAATGCATTACCCAAATTCCTTGCGGCTTCGGGATGTTCCTGTGCTAACTTTGAGATTTTATCGGTGTTGCTTTGAACAAAATCAGCAATCTTTCCAAGAGTAGGATTATTAATATCAATTTTATTTTCTATTTGTTTTGAAACGCTGTCAGTCAGTGCCTTAGCAGCGGCTCCAAAAGGTGCAAAGATAGTGTTAATAACTGCTGCTGTTCCCCCTAATGCATTTTCACCAGCACGAATAACGGGATTTGCACTTACTGCTTTATCAGGCTCTGAATTTCCCCTGTTTAATTCATTGAAAATATCACTTGGTGCATTCTTAATAGTGTCTGCGTAATTTTTTACAGTACTTTTAATAAGAGGTTCGGGCTGGTTTTGTTTTATTTGCTGATCCCTTGTAGCTTGTTTTGCAATAGCCCTAATTTCATCGGCACGAGAAGTTGCCTGCGGATTATTCTGCGTAGGTGTTGGCTTGCCCCAAATGGCATCAAATTGTGAAGTAAAATCTTGCATATTATTTTATGATACCACGTGCTTTTAGATTATTATAAATATCCACATCCGTAGCACCGGGTACACTATACATTTGGGCAATCTTTTCTGCATCTGCCGGGTTACTGGTAATATAATCGTTAATACTTTTCTTGGCTGTATCAGGACTTACTTGAACGGCTGGTGCTTTGAATTTACTGCCTACCCCAAACAAATTCCACACCTGCTGACGGGCAGTGTCTACTCCCTTATTCACTACACCTGTAACCTTTTCTTCGTTTGAAGTAATAGAATCTTTGAATGCTTGGGCGCTTCCACTGCTCATACCATTCTTGATAACTTCTGCGGCGGCCCGTAAATCAGAATCATTAGGCTGATTATCACCTCGTGAAGCGGCATAGTATCCAGCTAAATCATTCTGCATCGTATGCAAGTTAAATGCGTACTTTTGAATAGTTGGGTCATTTACTTGTTCGCCTGCAAACAGTTTAGCAATATTGCCGGCTTTTAGTTTTCCAAAATCATTGCCAACATCACTTAAGAATTGGTCCACAGTTCCGGTAACTTCACCCGAGAATATCTTAGTGTTATTAGCCCTTTCAATATTCTTTTCAACCACATTATTATACGCTTTGTACTGTGATTGAAACGTTGAAATATCAATGCCATTTTTATTAAGCCATGCATTGGCTTCGTTCATGTACTTTTGTCGTTCGGCGGCTGTCATTCTTGTAAGTGCAGATGTTCCTTGCGTCAAAAAGTTAAAGGCCTGCACAGTTAAACCTGTTTGAGACAAAATACTTTGGCTGTCAGGGTTAGCAGAAATGACAGTACTTGGGTCAGTTTGCGTAACACCATTGGCTAAATCTGCTTTATTCTTTGCATATTGAGTTGCGTATGCTTCAGCTGATTTTTGATTAATAGAACGCTGATCTTGTTGCTTCTGCCATGCATCAAAAGCAAGTGGTGTAAGTCCACTTGATACGGCATTTCGCTTGTAATTTAGGTAGTCACCCATTTCACCGGTGGCACTTTGCAGATACATTCCTGCGGCACTAATGGCTTGTTCAACATTCTTGGCTTGGCCAATGGCTGAAATAATATCTTTGCTGGCCCCGTTCTTTGCGGCTTCGGCCATAATATCGGTAACGGCTTTTTGATTTGGGTTAAGGTTTGCAATAGTGTCGGTAATATCTTTGGCGGTAATAGTGGTAATTCCATTAGCCCTTAATTGCTTTAATATTTCAGCAGGGTCAGTTACTCCACTTGTCATAATCTTCCCAATCTGTTCATCCTTTGTGGCCTGCAACTTTTGGTCGGCAAGTTTTTGGTTAGCTTCTAAAATCAAATCATTTTGCTTTTGGGCCAATGCTACCTTTTCGTCTCGGGTCTTTTGGATAATGGCATTCTGTTCTTCCATCAACTTTATATTATTGGTAAGTTGTGCCTGCTTTGCAGTGGCAATAGCGGCATCTTCTTTGGCATTCAAGTCAGCAATTTGTGACAATCCATAGCTTAATTGCCCCTGTATGATAGCTCCGCTTGAAATAGGTGCGTATTGTGCTGAACCTCCACCCCCTGTAACGCCCCCCATTAACAAAGCGTTGGTAGTGCCTTTTACGGCCCTATCATTAATATCACCCTGTTGCCTGATTAAACTATCATATTGGCTTTTAATGCTTTCAATAATTGAGGCCGTATATGCATCGCTTTCAGCTTGCACCTTGTCTAAATTAGCTTGCAACTTTTCATCTTCTGAAGAGGTGTCGGCGGTTACCAATGGCTGTGCTCCGCTATCAGCTCCTCCTGTTCCAATACCGGCTGAAGCAGTGGTAGGCATGCCTGCATTCTGCCATTCTGCTTGGCTTAAATTGCCACCATTATTCAAATACGTATTATATTGGTCTTGCGGTGAAGTTGGCACAATACTTCCGTTAGGATATCGTGCTACGCCACTGGCATCAGTTGTAATTCCTTTTGTGGCGGCGTACTGGTCAGATTGAGAAATAATACTAGGTGCTTGATTTAATTTGTTCGCATTAGAAATAGTGGTTGTAGATACTTTTGGCTGATCGTTCTTAACCATTGCACCACCAGAGGGCGCAGTATTGGCAGATGTTTTTGTTCCAGTAATATTAGCTAATGCTTGGTTATAATCTAATAACTGAACAGGCGTTAAACCTTTTGACGGATCTAATCCTGTTTGCTGTGTTGCCTGTTGTTGAGGCGTTAATACTGTTGCTGTATCTGCCATATAATTTTATTATGTGAATGAAATTATAAATCCTGCTCCATCCCCACCAGTACCATAACTAGCAGATATTTTATAATAATTTCCTGCTTTAACAAAGAAACAATAACTACCATAATGACTTGCTTGTGCCGCAGTACCAACAAACTTTTGAACAACAGTAGTGGGTGTACTATTTGAGTCAGAATAACATGTGATAGAAGCTGCACTGGCTCCTCCGTCAAAAGGTCTTCCTCCATATCCATATACGATACTATCTTTAGTAACTTGATGTCCTGCACCATCAATCGTAGCACTTGCTACACTCGCAACAGGTCCTTCTTTTGTATCTGCATAAGTTTTAACAGCTTTTTGAGAAGGATATTTAGTATCAGAATTTGCCGCTAGTGTTCCATCAGTATCTTTGTTGGCTAATAATTCTTTTAGTGCATCAGTATCTGCTGTTACAAATTTATTTGAACCTGATGGCGTTCCTGTTCCGGCCAGTGCATCTTTTTGTGCAGAGGTTGGAATATAGCCAACTTGTGCGGCGGTTGGAACACGTGGGTCATTGTCACCTACAGCAATAGGCCCAGTGGCAGAAGCCGGTGCCACTGACATTTTTGATACTCCCTTAACAGTTGTAGAAGCATCCGGTGCTCCCTGCAAAGCCACAGTGTCTACGTACTTTTTTGTTGCATATTCTAAGTCATCAGTTGGAGTGGCATATACTGTTCCTGCTACTGGAGCATTGGCATTTCCTGAAGCTGGAAATGTTTTTTTACCTGAAATTGTTTCTGCATTTTCTAACGAAACATATTTGTTAAATAATTGTGGTGCATCTGAAATAATAAATACAGATTGTCCTGCATGCGGTAATTTATATGCACTGTCAGTTGCAAAAGGATATTTTTTTGCAAGTCCTCTTGTAACACCGGTAAGAGTAGCGGTGCCGTCTGAATTTTGCGTAATGCCAGTAAAAGAAATAAATTCTGCTGATGATGTTTTTGGTCCAATAGTTCCATAAGCAATATCGGTGTTCAAAAGAGCCATAGTATAAGGCGTACCTGTTACCGGCTCTACAAAAGATGATAGAAGAATAGTTGTAGCGGTGGAGCTGATAGAACTTCCGAGATAGAATGTCTGGGCTCCAAATGGTGCAAATTTTGACATAGTTTTATCTTACTTTATTAATTATATACGTTGGCGAGGCGTCAGCCAATACTGCATTTGTTCCCATGGCTTCAATTTCCCACTGTGCGTCTGCCGTATCAGAATAATAAATTATTTGATACTCAAAATTATTTTTCAGCGTGACTGAATTAATGCATCGGAATTTTACCAAATCAGTTGGGTCTCCGCTGGTGCTTCCCACTTCGTCGCCCAATACTTTTTCACCCAATGTGGTATCTCCCAATGAACCAACTTCTAAACCAAACGTATATACCGGCAATGCTTGGCTGTTAATGACTGAAGCAATTTGTAATGCGGCCCCTTGGTATTCGTAATTTACTTGAACATTCAGCGGAGTACCCGGTGTCAAATATCCTTCTGTGTAAATTTTATCAAACTCTTGCAATTTGGCTCGCTTTCCAGTGTTTCTATAAGCCATTGCTAAAATACAAGTGTATGGTAAGTTTTCTTGGGCTGGGCTGTCATCATGCCATTGTCCAGTATCCCACAATTCGTAAATTTGCGGATTGGCATTTGAAAATCCATGCACTACGCCTGAAATATCATCAACCCGGGTTAAGTTCCAAACAAAAGGTGCATGCCACGTTCTTTCATTTACTTTTACGCCTTGTTCATTAATATATTCTCTAACTTGGAATAAATAAACTTTTCCTGAATTTGGTGCAGTAATATAAGTAAATTCACCGATGCATTTTACAGCTCCATTGATAAAGTTTTCATCGCCTAATTCTGCGTTTACATCTAACGAAAGTGATGGAAATCCAGTTACAAAACCTTGGTTGAAGTCCCCCACGCTTCTTAATTGCTGATCTTGTGAAAGATAAATAATATTGTTTCCGCTATTGGCAATAAATTCATGGGCATATGCGGCGGCGTTTTTAGCTACCGGTGCCACAGTGACAACGGTCTGCTGGGTAAGCGTAGTTCCTACAGTAATATTATTAAATGTAACAGAACACCATTCGCTGGTGCCATAACTGATAAATCCATTTCCGTCACGAATAGTAATGCCTTTTAATGTTGAGTCTAATGTCAAAAGTTCCGGGTCACCGGGCGCTCTTGGCGTGGGTACTGTATAATCCTTAAAATCAGTATTTTTTGAAATGTAACAAAGTCGTGAAGTGTATGAACCTACGTATGCTTGGTTGTTGATAACTTTTATAAAATCCGCATTGAATCCTGCGGCCGGTTTGTCAGTTTCAATAATGACTGTTTGAATAACTACGGACCCTGCGGCTTCACCAGTTGGGTTGCCCGAAACACCAGTTAATGTATTGGTACTTTCGCCACCGGTGTATGTATAAACATTTCCATTAATGGTGATAGATTTTTCCCCTGATGTGGTTGAAAATCCTACGGACTGCCAGCTTTCAGCTCCAACTTTGGTGATCGTGTTAGAAGTTGTGCTTTGAATTACTGCAATACCGCCGGACCAGTGCCGAATAGCCGCCGTTCCCCTCACAAAAAGCAACCTGTCTTTCTTTTCTGTATTATCCCACCATTTATCAAATACATAACGAGTTTGAGCCGTAAATGCAATTAAATCGTAAAAAACCCCGTTATATTCAACCTGAACCTTACTATTGGCTACTATGATGGTATAGGTTACGCCCCATGATGTATTCCATACGAATTCTGACGAAATTGGTGATAATGCGGTATTTACTGCACCACGCCTTTTTTGACCGGGCCTAACCGCAATATTTCCTGAAATCTTTTTATAAACGTTCTGTGAACCCCTAACAAAAAAATTCTTGGCAATTTTTGTCTTGTCCCGGCTTGAATTATATCCGGCAAATTCTTCAATGTAGTCAAAGTCAAAGTTTTTTGCTAAAGATTGATCGGCCATTTATTAAGAATTTATTTGAGTTACATCGTCCATGTCATAATAACTTCCTGCCTGCCTCAATGACTGGCTCGGATTATTCCCTTTGTATAAATCATAAAGTCCCAATGTAATAATTTGGCCATTTCTTGCCCGGGCCCCATTCAATTTGCTTTCCAATCGTGCAAGGGTTGAATCTGCTGTGGCTCCGCCGGTTTGTTCTAATACTGCAATAGACGCTTCATGCTCAAACAGAGTAAAAGCAGGGTCATTAAACAAAATAGTATCATTATCGCTTGCAATATTAGTTGACGGACTGGAACCTGACTCTTGGAATACTGCGGCGGTTTGATATAAAATCTGATTTGGCCTAGGTATAGAAATCCAAAGCCCACCAACATGAAAATTAGTAAATGTCCCAGCGTGAGTAATGCTAACTTGTACATAATCTATGGCGCTCCAATCGGGCGTACCCGTTTCGGATGCGGCTGAAAAATCAAATGCTACCAGTAACCATTGTCCGGCTACCCATGCTCCTAAAAATCCGGTAGTATTTGAAACGTTATTATAATTTCCCGAACTTGAACCCAATTTTAATTGAATAGAAGTTAAATTTGCGGCCGTAGCTCCGCTTGGAATTTGAATGGCTAAAAATGCTACGCCTAAATCTTCATCGTCTGATAAATCCAATGGCGTGGTAAGTGTTTTTGTTAAAAGTCCCACAGACGCACCGGTTAAGGTAAATCTCAATGAACCCGGTGACTGGTAATAATTTGAACCATCAACGGCCAACCCTGAAGCAGAACCTGAAGCTACCCAACCAGTGTCGTCAGTTAAACTATCAATAATGGCCTTTGGGGTAACGTTGGCTGATACAATTCTGATGGTGGGAACACCGGCATTGTATTCAAACGTGGCTTTTACGCCTGATGGGAGCCAACCCTTTTGCCGATCAAAGTCATCATCAAATTGCTTGTTGACAAAGTCCCATGGGTTTCGGCTTATGCCCTGTGGTCTGATATCCCTAATTGCCGTACCAAAAATATCCGTATTAGCCGGATAATCAGTTACGCCATCATATAAAATAATATTCTGCAAACCACTTGCTTCCGGTATATCTGCTTTTTGGATTAAAACCCTGACGGCTCTTTGAAAAGCGCCATAAAGGTTATCCACATTTTGTAGATCCAGTCCCGATAAAATACCGGCTACCGAATCTTTTAAGTCGGAAACAGTTTTAAGTGGCATAGTTTTTAATTATTTTACTGATAAAGAATGGTAGAAGCTTGCGTGGTTCCGTTTGTAGTTGCAAACAATCCGGTAGTAAAAGGCAATCCCCACAATGGAATAACCTGTGAACCTGTTGCATAGGTGTAAGTGTGCATACAAACTGCAACTCCAGCTGATGTGTTATCCCATAGCTTGATGGTGCCGTTGGTGTGTGAACCTACAATAATGGCAATGACTACTCCTTGACCTGTTTTTACGAGCAAATTGTCAGAGATATCCTTGCTTTTTGCGGCAGGGTATATCGCCTGTAATATACTTGGTACTGGCATGTTTTTTTAATTTTTTAATACTATTATGTTTACCTATCTCATCCCTCTCTAGAAAAGGGATGAGTAGATAAACATTCCTAGCTCTATACACCTGTAGGACCAGTAGGACCTGTCGGACCGGTGACTCCGGTTGAAGGACCTGTAGGACCAGTTGGGCCGGTTAATCCAGTTGGACCAGTGGCACCAGTTGGACCAGTGACACCCGTTAGGATGGCGTTGGTTCCAGTAGGACCAGTAACTCCAGTAGGACCGGTAACTCCAGTGGTTGGACCGGTAGGACCGGTTGCACCAGTAGGACCAGTAACTCCGGTCGTAGGTCCGGTTGGACCTGTAGGACCAGTAATACCAGTAGGGCCAGTTACACCAACATTGTTTACAGTCCATACCGGGGAAGCAGTAGTACCAGTCATAGAATAAACGGTACCATTGTCAATCCTCAATAAAAGACATCCAATTTGGTATGTGCTGGCTTGAGTTTCAGGCGTAGTATCACACGTTACTAAGATGGCCAACCCGGTTGGGTCAGTCAAATAGACATTTGTGTGGCTAGAGATAGGAGAACTAAAATTTGTTCCTCCTTTCATTGCTTTGGAGCCCCCGTATGGTAACAGTTGTTACCATACGGAAAGGCGGTTAATACTATGCTGTGGTTCCTTGTGAACCAACTAACCCTGAATACTCAATGCAGTCAACTTCTTCTCGAGCTCGCATCTTGTACATGTACATGTCGTTTGGATTTGTCCTCCAATCGATCAAGTCAGTAAAGAATGCTTCTCTCTCGAACCTGTATACTCCATGGGTTGAAGAACCAACAAAGTATGCAGTGGTAGAAGTACCATCAAGGAAAGGTGAGTAAACAACTTTCATGCCTGGGTACATTTCTGACCAGTAGTTGAGGTCGTTGTTTCCGGTTCCGGCTCTCAATACTGACTTTGCAACTGACATTCCGGTCTGGTGCAAAATTGAAGGAGTAAGCAAGAACTTTGGCTCATAACCCATAATAACGCCAGTTTGTGACAACTGAAGTCTTAATGAGTTAATCACAACGTTCAAGTTCGTGTCAGTCAAAACACCGGTCTCTAGGTTATCCACAGTGTCACCATTTTCGTTGGTGTGTGAATTTGAGAACAATGCTACACCATCAATAGTGGTATTGTAGGTGCTGACAAACCCGTTAGCATAGATTGCAAATGCATTCTGTTGCTGTGAAGCTTGCCATGTTAATGACTGTTGTCGGACGGCCTTAGACACAGCACTCAATTGCTGGTCAGCCATAAAAGTTCTGCTGATAGGCAAATCTTTCTTGAACTGTGCAATTAGCGTGGTCTTAGGTGCGGCGGCGGCTACATTAGCTGACTTTGTCTGAGACACGTCATCTAATGTTTTTCCGAAATATCCACCACCTCCAATGACTGAACTTACAACAGCGGCGTTGTTAGCAGAGTCTTGGGTAAATACAATTGGATCGGTAGCGACGGCTTTGCCTTCTACTGCCTGTTCAATTGTTGCTTCGTCGAACAACTTATCTAAAGCTGTCTTGACGAGGATTAGATTTGGGGCTGAATTCTGATCCATAATAGGGATTTGAATTTGTTTTTACTATTCATTAAGAGTAGTAAACTTTCATTCTCATCAAGTTAATTAGAATAAGAAGGTTACCTGTGGAGATACGTAGAAGTATACAGTTGAAGTTCTGTAATCACCTCCAGTAATAATAATTCCATTGGTAGCGGCATCTGAAGCGGCTGTGTCGACTGTCCACACGCTTGAAGTTAAGTCAAGTACAACTCTCTTGTAAAAGAGTGCATCAACTTCTGCCTGAGTGTCAGCGGCGGCGGCTGACTTCGCTTTTGCCGCATAAACAATACCTGGCAATGGAAGCCAAAGTACTACGGTGCCTGCGGCGGCAACGGTATCAGTAGATTGAGCTTTTGCAATTCCGGTAAACCTTTGTGAGGTTGTACCATCGCCGTCCACCATAATGGCAACAGCTCCTGCTGACCCAGCTTTAGTAGGTTCGCCTCTATTGATAGAAGCGGCCACACCTGAAGCTACGATAGGAGTTTTGCTCCATCGTGGATCAAGCTCATGTACGATTGTAATATCATCTAACATGATTTTGTAAATTAGTTAATTTTACAAAACCATTTGAATAGAACCTTACGACTTGGTCCTAGTCTTGAGAATTTGCTCCTTGGTCATGTTAAAGGGTGGCTTCATAAAGGCCGCTTCATCGGCTGTCAATTCTTCATCCTGATCACCTGTAAAGGTGCCGGGTGCAGATGATTGCGTTGAATTTGGCTTTGGCTTTCCTTTCCTACCCAACTCTTCAAGAATTTTTGAATTCTTAACAGCGTTGACTTGGTTCATGGCCAGTCTTAGGTCTTCTTTGGGGTTACCCGTAGAACGAATGGTATTTTGAAGATGCCATTTGGCAAGTTCACGTTCGGTTTCATTCTCAATATCTTCAGCAAGTTGTAATGCACTTTTAGTTGCATTTTGCTGTTGCATCTTTTTGAATTCACCTTTTGTGAGTGGCTTGTCGTCATCGTCATCTTCATCATTATCGGTGTTTGCACCGCCGTCCTCATCCAATTCGGATAATTGCTCTTCAATACGTTTTTTGGTATAGATAAGCTTTTCCTTTTTGGTTCGGCCGCCTTTCTTGACCTTCTCAAGTTCAATTTTCAAAGGGTCTTGCTCTTTTGCGGATCCGTCACGATTAAGCCCTTTGGCTTCGTTTTCGTCTCCGACTTTCTTTTGCTCTTCGGTCTCGGAAGGTGGGACCTCTTTATCTTTCAAATCTTCCTCTTTTATGACTGTTGTCATGTTTTGTCGCACTCTCTGCGTGCGGTGCAGGATCTTATCGCTGTTAAGGCCCCAGCGGTGGGCAAACTAATTTCCTTTTGACAGTAATTAGCTCGGGCTGATGTTCCGTATAGGGATCCTGCGAGGGCAGGACGGAACATCAAACTGAACTAATTACTTTGGCAGGAATTGCCTAACTTTCGTCTAACTTTTTTAATAACTCCTCTTCTTGAAGCAGTACCCAATTGGCGGCTTTGGCAAACATAATCTGTTCAATGTTAGTGCCGGTGACTGATAACATCAATGCGTTATACTTCATTTGGTCACGCAACACTTTCCTTGTAAAATTATCTCGCAATGCTTTGGCTCCGGTCTTAATCAAAATGGCTTTTTCCATGTCAATTGCCTGCCCTCCCACTTTGATAGTACCTTCATAGTCAAATTCTATAACGTCCCGAATGGGCAATGCTCCAATGTTTTCTAATAAGGCAGAAGTAATTTGTGCTTTTTGTTCCAAAGACAATTTACTTCGCTTGATAAGCCATATTGAAAGTTTAGTCGTTATCTTTTTTAGCATCTTTGTTTTTTCGTTTAGCCGGTTCTACAACAAGTCCTCCTAATTTAATATAGCATTCTTTAATCTTTTCTTCATCTTTGCTTTCAGCCATTTTGATTGCCCTATTTAATTTGTCTTTATTGACAGCCCAATTATACATGGTCATTTTTTGTTACCCCTCGTAGCAACAGCGTTTGCAACTGCACCCTTAAACTGCTTTGGGTTTCCGCCCGTAGCAATGTACTTGTGCAATTTCATGCCATGGCCCGGCTTGGAATTCTTTAGTTTTGCTTTTGGTTCTTGTACCATAATATTGTTTTTATTTAATTATACTGCTTCGGCTTCATCACCAGCAGTACCCTCATCTTCGTCAGTTTCTTCTTCATCGCCTACTACTTCTTCGTCTTCTTCTGATAAGTTTTCTATGTCACTAAACATGATTTTTCTTTTTTAATTTTTTAATATATTGCCTTGTCTTCTTGTATGTGGTCTTTTCTAAAGCTTTAGGATGTGCGGCGTGATACTTTTCGTGAAACACCGTATCCTTTAACTCCATGTGACCACCATGCTTTATCGACTTCTTTTTGTTGATACGAATAATTTTCTTATCAACATCGGTGTCGCCAAACCACTTCATCTTGTTGTCGACCTTCACTTTATACCCTTTGTACTTCTTTGGAATGAATGCGGCCTTTAACATTTGCTTGCCCGTCTTTCTTTTCTTTTTCTTCTTGGCTTTTACGTGTTCGGGTAACTTGGCACCATTGGGCGTATGGTCTTCCCATTTTTGTGCCATCCCGGGCTTATTCGCATACATCCATCTACGTTGTGCTTTTGATACAAATGGCATAACTTTTAACACATTTTAGTGTGCTTGTGATTTTTCTTGCACATTACCTTTTTCTTATTCTTGCCACCTTTCTTCTTGGCAAATCGTGCTCCCGGTGTAAATGGCGGTCTTGGGCTTCCTGATCGTGGTGCCGGTGCAGTCTTAACTGGTGGCTTCCACGTTCGCATATCCAACTGTGGGTCTCCCATAGGTTTTGCACCATTTGGGTCTCTTAATGGATATCCAGTTGTGCTTTTGCGTTTCTTCTTTGAATTAAACGCTTGCTTTAACATTTCCTTTCCTTTGGTTATCATGGTTTTTTGTTATAAGTTTTAATAAAGCAATTTTGTTTCGTAACTCATGTTGCTTCCTCAACTTTTGTTTTAATTTATTTTTGCTCATATTATTGTCCGACCGCAGCTCCAACGGGTTGCTGTTGAGCTGGTGCTCCGCCTCCCGGTTGCTGGCCCATAATACTATTTAACATTTCATCTTTCTGCTGTTGTGTCTTTTTGAATTGGTCAGGGTCGCCGTCAGAGTATTCTTCCAATACAAACTTATCAACTACGGCTTCTTGGTTAACGAATGGCGCTACACGTGGGTCCATTAAAATGTTAAATGCCCGTTCCTTTCTCAATTGGTCAGTTCCCATACTTCTTGAAATCATCATGCTTGGGTCAATGAATACGCTAAATCGGTGGCGTGCAAACTTGTATGGGTCAACTAAATAATTCCTTTGAGTGCTTTCCATTCCGCCAGCTTTCTCAAACATATCCCATTCCATTTCATTGGCTTTTTTAATGGCTTCATCTTTGCTCAACATAGTATTCAATGCAGTCATATCAGTTGAGAACATAATTTTGTTGGTGACATCCTTTCCGGCTTCCTTGCCTTTTGAAATCATAGTCTTATACCTCATCTTCAAACTTTCAGGAACAGATGCATCAACTTCGCCAACGGTCGTGTGCATAATAATATCGTCCATGACTAATTCGCCAACTTGTTTTACTAAGTCAGCAGTCATGGTTCCCAATACGCCTAAAATAACTTGTGCATTCTGTTCTGCTTTTGAAACTGCATAAGCAGTAACTCCCGGCTGTGCTACTCCGCTTGAAATCTTATCTTGCGTGCTTTCAGACATATCGTCCGTTTCACCTTTCATCATTTGCAATGCGGCCGCTAAGTTTGGCCCTAACTGATACGGATTTACCTGTGCTCCAGCTGGCATTGAAACAGTTGCCCCCGGGACCATAACAGTTGAATCAATCCTTGCCACGCCGCTCATAAACACCGGCTTCATAACATCCAATGCAGTGCCATCAAAAGCTAACTGGTGCATTTTGTTTTGTGCGGCATCGTCCCAAAACTCTTTGAAACACGCTGACTTGTAGTAATAAAATCTTCCGGCTGGGTCAATGGGTTCAAATCCGCTTTTAGCAAATGGATAAATTGGTATGCTCAACCATTTATTTCCAATCATGGACATTCTGCGGTGCTTAAATGGATTTGAATTGTATGGGTCTTCATAGTCGCCCATGAATACACCACCAACCCATGTAACTTCTAAATCTTCGGGCCTGTAATAAAACGTCAGCTCTTGGACCATATTCACATCTGCTTCGGTCCATTCAATATCATACAGTGTTTGATGTTCTTGGCCGGCCATAACTATTCTTGTTTTGCCTGCTTGTACAAAATCAAACTGATCAACGCCATTATAAAAATGCTTGCCCTTGTAAATGCTTCGTGCTTCATCCCATGAAATGCGGCGTACCTTTACATATCCTGATTGTCGTTGTACGGCATTAGTGAAAAAATCAAATGGCAATATTTGGTCTATTGGCAAAATGTGTAATCCAATGCCTGATAGTACTTCATCAACTGCTTCTTCAATGGCCCACTTTCCATCGTCACCCTTAACCTTAATTTTCTGTAATGCTTCAACGTATTCAATTTCAACGTGAATGGCTGGATTTACTAAGGCCGAACAAACCATAAACAAAAACTTAATTTCATAACTGGCCTTCTTCAAATGGTTCTCAATTAAAATCCGCATAACAGCGGCGGTCATTTTATCTTCTTCATCGTCTTCATTGTACGCATAGCAGTATGGAAACAAAAGCCCGGCTAACATGTGAGCCAACATTCCAATAACTTTATTTCGTGCCGTATTCTTTCTACCTTTCCAACGCCAATTACCTTTGCCTGTTTGGACAATTCCTACGTATGCACCAAACGTTTGCTGATCTAATCTTGCACGTTCTAGTAATGAGTATCCATCAAATTCATCAAACCCCCTATGTTGCAAACGCCAAGCTCGATTATAATCGTCTTGGCATCGTGAAAATAATTTAACAATTTCTGGTGGTGGCGTATAGCCTGAAACAGAAAGTTTACCACCATTTCGGTCTAGTGGCTCACCATCTTTAGAACTTGTAACTTGAGCTCCAATCATAGAATTTTTATTGTTCAGATTTATTATATACTAAAATGTCATGTCAACAATCCCTTATACTTCTTGCGGTGTTTTCTTTGGCTCAACCTCCAAACTTCACGCCTTTTTTCAGTGATAAAGCTTTTTCTTTTTTCTTTAATAACCACATCTTCGCAAACGGGACAATGATTAGTGTCCATCTCATCGGCATTTAATCGTATGCCACATTTGCAAATAATATAATTCATTCTACATCGTGTATTGTTACCGTTGCCTCTGAAACAAATTCATCGGGTGCCATCATAGAACCCAATGCATAACGGGTTGCATCCATAAGATGATTGAACATGTCCTCTGGCGTATTAATTATTCTTCCGTCCTTATCAGTCTGCCACATGTAATTACGATATTCCTTAATCAGATTAACACTTCGTTTAGTAATTGATATTCTTTGTTGTTGTAAGAACTGAATGCCTGCGCTTACTGATCCTTTACCCTTAATGGCCGGTAATATCTTAACGCCATACATAGCTATTTCATCAATGCTCTTTGGCTCTGCACTATCAGCAACTGTCAAAACGTCAGGCAAATTCAAAATGAAATCAGCAATTTGTTTATTACTCAACCCTTTGCGATATAAAAGTTCATCTAAAATAAAACCGCCATTAAAGCGATAAACATCTATAATTGCTGTTGGATCGTTTGAATATCCAAAGTCCAAACCTCTAATTCTTAACTGCGCTTCATGCGGTATGAAATCAATTATCTGCCAGTCAGTATAAATCTTTCCTTCAACGTCACCCAATTGGCCTAACCCATAAACCTGCCACCAGCCTTTGCGGTCTTTTCGTTGTTCAATTGAATTTACAATACTAGCATCCAGTGCTTCGTTATCTTTATAAGTTAAAATGATGTGTTCACAGTCCTCACGATTAGCCACTCTGTCATAAAACCAAAATTCATTCGTTGGGTTCCAATCTAAGTAAATAACATCTTTAGTTCTAACTTCTAGTTGATCAAAAACTTCGTACGGAATGTTATTAGCCTCATTAATAAATAGCCGGTCTCTCCTTGGTCCACGCACCTTACCCGGTTGATCTGCTGAAAAGAATTCTATTTTACTTCCCGTTTCAAAAATATACGTTGACTCTGTTTTATTCCAACGCTTAAATTTGAAATATCCATGCTCTTCCATTATGGAAAGAAAGTCACGTATTGCTCCTTTTTTTAAGTGTGGAAAAGTCTCTGAAACTATTGAAGTAACAGTAGGCTGTGTATCTGACTGTGCTAAAGCAATTAACCAAAGAATAATAGATACCGTTTTACTCGCTGATGTTCCCCCCTGAACCGCCCGGATCCTTTTGGTCATTTGGCTTATCTTGGTTGTCGCTGTGGTTTGTGAATACATTTAAGATAGGTGTGGGCAATTTTTCTCCTCCTGAAACAATATCTTGATAAGGCCGTCCTTCAAGCATTTGCCACATAAGCTCACGATTAGTTTTTACAAAATGCTCAACTATTTTTTCAACTTCGTCAGGATGACTTTCTAAGTATTGCCGCACTTTATCTTTAATGCTAATAGAACCCTTAGGCCTTCCTAAAGGGTTCAAACTCTCTTGTCCACCTATTAATCTTCCGTTCTCATCTCGTGCTAGTTTGGGACTAGTTTTATCTTGTTTATCTTCCATGAACTTATTATTTCACAATCTTCTAATTATTAACAGTCTTTGGCTACGATAAACATATTATTTTCCTGCCTGCAATAAACAGTAAGGGATTGTATGCCCAACTCTTATGCAATCGTGATACTGATATGGTATCCACCATATTAAAAATATTACGGCAAGGACAATTAAGATAATATACAATATGTATAATTTACTCATTTGCTAGTAACCTTAAGTAACTTATTAATATAGCAATCTATGCCATACTTTGTGCCAATGTAACCATATTCATCAGCATTTTCTATCTCTTGCTCAGTCCAATTGAATAAAATATCAATTTTCCAAATAGCTTTACTGAAAGATAAAAACATATTACTCTTGTGCTTTAGAACAACTGCATGTGGTTGGATTTTCTTCACACACAATTCCGTTAATCATAGCAAACACTCCAGCTACACTACATGCATTTTCTAATGCGGCCTTTAATACTAATAGCGGATCCCGTACCCATTCTTCTACAACAAATCCTTCCGGTGCAGATGACATGATCTGCTCGTAAATTGAATTCAATGGTCGCTTCAAAATAGAGGTTTCCGGCATGCCGTCTGAAATTTCCTTAAAGGCCAATCCTGCACCTTTTACAGTTCCTCCTTGGTAAGCCAAACGCACTGCGTTTACGGCATCATCGCACTTGTCTTTCTTTCTCTTGCGTTCAACTTCGGTATCAGCACCAACTTTCAATACTGAAAAACCATTAGTCAATTGTGATATTCGGGCTTCTAAAGCTTTCTTTGCAAAGTCAGAAGTTTCACCTTTCAACTCTTTTTCTAATGCTTCAACACGCAATTCAACATTCGCTTTGGTTAGGTTATTTTCTTCACCGGCAATAATGGCGTCATATCTTTTAGCAATAACCTTTGAACAATAACCTACGTCAGCCAACGTAATGTCTTCCAACCTGCCTTCTTCGGTGTCAATAAATCTTCCGCCTAAAACAGCTTCCAAATCTTTCATAATCTCTTTCATGTTGGTGTAAGGTGCATTCAATGGGTAAAAGTTTACGCCATTCTTGATGTTTTCCACAACCAATCTAATGCAGTCAGATGAAAAACCTCGGGCTACAATGACAATATTTCGCTGTCCGCTTTTAACCAATTGGTCAATAATCTTTTCTAGTGGTCTAAAGTCCTGTAATACATAGCTGGTTAGAATGGTTCTGCACTGCCCGGCTTCTAAACTTTGCTTCTCTTGGTTGTTCATGATGTATGAAGTTCCCAATCCGTTATCAATTCTAATACCCTTAATGTTATCTACACTTGAATTTCTGTCGTTGGTTTCTTCGGCAATAATAATTCCATTCTTTCCCATGGCATATTGTGCTTTTCCAATCAGTCCGGCCAGTTCGTCATCTTCCACAGATACTTTTGCAGACGCAATCAATTCCTTTTCGGTTTTAATTGGTTTGGCCATCTTTTCTAATTTGGTAAATACTTCTTCTTTTTCTTTCCTAATCATGTCAATAATTTCAGATGGCTTTTTCTTTGAAGCAAATGAACCTTCCGTAGGTAAAAAACGCAATGCCTCTTTTACGATAGACATTGCTAATACTTCAGCTGATGAGGTAGCATCGCCAACTTGATCGTTAGTTTTTGCAGATGCCTCGTGAATAGTTAACGCACCACGTCTTTCAAATTCGTCAGTAATAGCCGGTGCTAATTCTTTTGAAACAGTGTACCCATCATTTGTAATTCTTCCTCCTTTTTCTAATAACACATTTAACCCAAATGGCCCGAGCGTTTGGCCAACAGTTTTTACTAAATATTCAGCTCCCTTTAGGGCTGCGTCTCTAGCTTTAATTCCTGTAATAGATATTTTCCCCATATTTTTATTTTTATATATTAATTATACTCTTTTTTTATAATTTCTCCACGTACTTTTTTGTTTAACAAGTATCATACAATCATCGGGGTGCTCCTTAAAATCTTTATCAAACATTATTTCAAATGCTCGCCATTTTTGCCTGAAGTCAGAAGTTGATACACCCTTAGTCTCCACAAATTCTCTATGTCCATCAGGAAAATGAACAATGAAATCTATTTTGTAATAAGCCCAATGCTTATCATAAATTCGTAAATCTAATTGTACATGATGTTCCCAATGCGTAATCTCGCCAGCCATTTTTCTTATCTTCAACTCTCCTGCATAACCAGCCTCAAACTTACTGTCATAATGCACCCCATCCACTTCGGTTTTTACTGCATTATATTTATTGTAAGTTTGAAAGTATGCCATTTATTTTGCTTCATCTCTAAGATCAGCTGGAAATGGTGCACCCCATACTTCTAAACATTTTCCGGCCCACATTTTCGCTTCCTGTAATTTAGTTCTCACCAATGCCAATTCTCTGCCATAAGGTAAACCTCCTGTTTGGTGTCCCTCTGCAACCTTAATACATGCATCAATTTGCTTCCTAAACTCATGTAAAAATGTTTGGATATCCGTTGTTGGCTGTGGTGCGGCCCCAATACCGTTACCTAATGGACTACTTGGTGTTCCTGTATGTCCGTTTTCCATGTTTTTTATTTCGCCTTATTTTCTTTCGTGCGAAACTATTAAGTTATTTTTTTTTGTAAAAATTCTCTAACTTTTTCTATCAATGAGAAATCGGGATAAAAGAAGTCCCTTGCTTCAGTTACTCTTGTTTGCCCCGGTATGTCTTCGCCACAATAATCGCATTCCCCATAGTGAAAAGTGGATATAGTAAATGCTTTTTGAAGTGGTGGAGTTCCATACTTTTTCAGACAAGTCAGATAGTTTGCAACCAACCCACATGGCGCACAAACGTTGTTAATTTCTTTGTTCATACTAATATTACCATTTTATTAAATTATATAGCAACTACCATTTATCCACCATCAATCAACATCTTCTAAAACTTCGTCATATCCACAATTTTCACAGTGAATTTCATCGCTTGCATTCCTTTTTGGATTTTCTATTCCACATTCGGGACAAATGGTTTGCGATAAATCGTGATTAATTTCTTTGCTCATAATTTTGATTATTAGAATGGGTTGCCATCGTTACCCATTGCGGTCATATCCGGCCTTTTTTCTCTTTCTTTCATAATAACTTCACATTCATCATCAGTGTCGTTTACCACAATAACTTCGTAATCTTCTTTGTTTAGCACATCCTTTCACGATTTTAAGGGACTATGGATTTTATAAATTTTATAATTTTCTTGCATAGTTTTTTTATGTTTTGCATAGATTTAATAGTATTTTGCATAGTTTTGGCGACCTTTTTCGTGTCATTTATTTTTTTTAACTTCTTCGCCTATCTGATATATACCACTCATAAAAACTCTGTTAATACAACTATAAATACATTCTTCTAAAACTTTTTTTACATACATTTCTGAATCTTTAACTAATCCTATTTCAGAAAAAATCTTAAGCATACCTATTTTTGCACCATTAGGTAATTTTATTTCTACTTCAATTTGTGGATACTTCATATTTTTATATGTTGTTTGGTATTCATAAAGTGGCTTTCTGATTGCCCTAAACAACCCAAACAATCTTTAATATTTCTATTCTCAAAATAACTGGTTTTGAATTCGCCATCGTCATTCAAGAATTTTAATAGGTTTGGCACTTCATTGATCGTAATATCTCTGCCCTGTGTAATACCGCCTGTCAGAGGATTTTTTACCACATATTCGGGTATCTTGTACGTTCCCTTAAAAAACTCATCGCATCGTTGCATATTCAATCCGTAGTAACCTTTTTTGTTTTTGTAAACCAATCCCCCAAACATTACCCAATCACCAAACCGGGCCGAGCTATTAAGATTAAAGAAATGTTTTACCTGCTTCGTTTGGAATTCATGTATGCCCTTTTCCCTGCACCACTTAAATACTTTCCAAAGTGTATGGACCATGCCCGAGTATAACGCTATATGCCTTTCGGATATGATATGGCCACATGCTAAACATCGTTGTACTCTCTGTTTCATGATAGTAAATCTTTATTTTCGTAAATATTTCCAATGACTTCAATTTTATATTTTTCTATGTGTTTTTCCGTAAGTTCTTTTTGGTTATACATTTTTCCCCTCTCAACAAAAAATAGAAAGCCGCCATCCTTAAAAATTATCTTTCTAAATTTTTCATCCAATTCGTCATAAACTTCTACTAAATCCCCCTCGTAAATCTCATTGTCGTTTTTGTCTTTGAGGCCGGTGAATTGCATGAGCATAAAACTATCTCTTGACAGTGATATAGAAACTTCCATTCCATAATTCGTATTACAAGTCATGTAATCTCCATCCCTATCTTTACCAAAGAAAATAGCCTCAACATTTTCAATTCGTTTTCTAACTTTACTCCACGCCCTAAATTTTATTTCTCTGGTCATATTATTTATATTCTATATCAGCTTGCCTACCGGCAAATTCAAGCCATTGACCTTTAACGATTACATACTTCTTGCCGTTTTTTTCTATGACCGGGTCTCCTTTGTAAAACGGTTTCTTGACGGCCTTTATAACTTCATCATCCCACCCTTCCCGATTAAGCCATGTGGTTGGGTGCGGTATGTACTGCGGCGTTTTCCATTGCTCGCTTTCAATATGGTTTTTCAGGGCGGCAATTATTTTGGCGGCCAGCTCATCGGACGTCACAACACGCCGATAAATATCAAATGACTTTTTTTTGTTTACTTTTCTTGGGTATAAATCCCAAAATTTAACAAAATGATCAAGTATTATATTCTTATCTATTCTATTCTTATCTATTCTGATGTTATCATCGGCGTTATCAGCGTTATCAAATAACTGTTTTTCACGAAATCTTTTCACTCTTTCATATCCTGTAAGCACAATTCCTTGACGTTTCTTCCAATTCGTTATCGTTATCACTTCGTTATCAAGCGTTATCATTTGCAGATTTGACAGCTTTGATGATAACTTTGCCGCGTTATCATCTGTAACTTTTGACATATCCACACCCGATTGAACCATAAGCCTTTGAAACGATAAATGTTCTATAACTCCGCCGGTCAAACTGGCATAGCAAAGCAATGTAATCCAGCAACTTCTTTCATCAGCGGACAATTGTAACATTTTAGGATCTGCTAGATACTCGCCACCCCAAAATTTGAACCATTGATTTGCCATATTTTTATTAGTTACCTCTAAACTCATCGTTAGCCATTCTAGCTTGCAGTTTAGATATTCTTATAAACTCTACGATACGTTCAATCTTTGCCTTTTGATTGAGCATTTGTTCGTACATTGGCATTGCTTCTACCCTCATTTTTGCTTCTGTGGCCGTCATATCAATTTCAATAAATTTTACTCTTTCCCTAGCCACTTCACCTTGTAATTTATGAAGCAATGCATGCTCATCAGACAATAGCACATTTAGCTTAGCGGCCGCATCGACATAGACTGCCGGGCTTAATGGTTGTTTATTCTCTACATTTTCTTTTATGAAATTGATAATCGTATCAATTGTGACCAGTTCTTTATTTTCCATATTTTGATGTCTTAAAGATATTTCCACATTTACAAATTCCAATAAATACTTTAGTCTCTATTTCATTTTCCATAAAGTTTCCCATTAGGTTTTTGCATACCATTTCTCCACAAGTACACACATCACACTGATTATCAGAAATATAAACCTTACCCATTGAAATTCTTATTTGTTGAGGCATTTCCTCCATATTATTTGAATTGACAATTAATCATATTGTCCCATGCTCCATAATTTGGTATTCCCCCTTGTTCTGTGCAAATCTTGGCCGGATTAATTTTTGTTTGTTCGTCTAGTGCTATTAATTGGCATAGTATCACCACTACGAATGACACTATGACAATGCACCAAAATGTATATTTGTCCATATTTTTGCTGGGGCGTTGATGGTGAGCGTGTTGGTCGGGACAATTCATTTGCCATTTGCAGACCCTCCTGCAAATGAGGGTTAAAGTATTGTGGCATACCTCCATGTACGCACATTGAAGTGCTGGGAAGAAATTGCACATAGCCAACTAACACCCTCCATCAACGCCCCATATTTAATTACTAAAACGGTATTTTCTTTGGATCTACACCTTCTTCAATAATTGGTATTTCGTCAGTGTTTACCGGACTTCCAGTATTTCCACCCGGCAATACGAACCCATCTTGTGTCAATTCTGCATCAGGATGTGAGAAGTAATACACGTCAATGAATTTACCGGATACATTCTGCTTTACTTTCCACACTTTCACCTTCTTGCCAATCCATTGCATAGAGTCGTCACTAAAAGCGTCTATAAAGCCATTAATTGACGTTTGGTTGATACTTACGTTACCTTCCCGACCATCGGCCAGTTTTACTAGGAAAATGTCTTGTGGTCCAAATTCACCCGGTACTTCCTTTCCTTCATTAGCAATCTCAATCATGTCATTTTCCTTGATGTCGGTTCCCTTTTTGAAGAATGCACCCACGCTAACTTTTTTTTGATATTTTGCCATGTTATTTTGTTTCTTTTAATTCTTCTTTTAATGCCTCGACTTCGGCTTCCATGTCGTTTATCATTTCGCACACCGGGCAATCCCGGCCTTCAAAACAAACTTCATCATGTTTTTCGCTACAAAGGTTCATAGGTTTTTTATTTATTGTTTATATATTGTTCCACCAGCGCAATTTGGGCAGAACTTCCAATTGTACCCACCGGCTAACTTATCGTAGCAATTATCGCAAATATGTATTCCATAGTCATTGCAATATTGCAGATAGTGTAATGGATCCTCCTTTTCATCACAATTTACACATTCGTTTGTCATGAAATTGAATTTTTTAACTTTTCTTGTACCCTATAAATTTCTAGGCAATTTCTGAAAATTTGTTTATTTTCATCATTGCTGATCGACCTTTTTTCCAACATTTCCCCATTCTCTTTTAGGTTAACAATTACGTATCCCTTAATGTCAGTGTATATTCCCATTTCTTCCATCATTAAGTTGTAACCTGCACATTGGAAAAAGTGTTCCGGATAAATTCCACTACCACTTGTCTTGATATCCCCGATCCACTTTTGACCATCTATCTCACATACAAAGTCCACTATACCGCCAATAAACAGAAATTCAGAGTAGATATTCTTTTCACTTGCCAAAAACTTTACTTCATTATTCACCGCCCAATCAATGAAATTCTGTATTGGCTTTTCTTTAGAAGTCGTCCGGCCCATAATGTAACCTCCATCCTTCTCAATTGCCGTTTTAATCAATTCTTCAATGGCGGCGTGTGTCTTGGTCCCAAAGTCCCCTGCTTTATCTTTCTTTTTTGCATGTGCTACCCTAGCTTCGTCTAACCTCTTCAAAAACAATTCTTCGCTATCCTGCATTAATTGATTGAATACTGGCTTTAATGCTTCAAGTCGCTTTTCCAATGGCACTTCAATCTTTTTTAGTTTGCCATTTACTTCTTGCCATTCAGTTGCTTTCGTCCATCCTAGTGCCCCTGCTGTCATATCTGCGGCCCATTGAATTAAGGCCGGTTTGGCCAACACTGCCAATACAGTGGTACAGCCTGTCAAATTTTTGTATTCCCCATCAACTAACAACTGGTGCAAATGCTTCTCTTTGTTAAACCTATACTTTTCCATATTTTCCATATTATGGTTTCATTACTACTATTCCTGTTTGGTGTAATAACACCACGATCCCTACGAACAAGATGGTAAGTAATGTAATTAATAATTTATTTCTTTCAAAGAACATGTCCCAATATATTTTCTCTATTTTGTCTAACCTATACTTTCTATTTGCTTGCATTAATACTTTGTCCATATTATTTTTCCCCATTATTATTATTTTTTTCAGAGCCGACCTTTGCTAAATTTCTTGCTTTAATCTTGCTGACCATTTGCGGACTGATATTATACTTCTTGGCAATGTCCACTAAATATTCACCTTTTTCAATGTCCTGCAAAATCAATATGTTTCTTTCTTTTTTTTCTCGCATGGTAGTTTTTTATTTTTTATTTAATTTTCATCCTCAACTTGATTATACACCTTCAAACAACCATGTCAACACATTTATATGTGGATAACTTTTATAGCGAAAAAGCCACCTTTTAAGTGGCTCCGCACAAATAATCTATTGAATTTTCTTTGAACATGTTTTCCAATGGTCTGCCATTACTCCTTTTTTAACTACTCTTGCGGCGCACATAATGTCCTCCTTTACAGAGTTATGCCATTTCATATCCGGACAGAATTTATCAAATGTGTCCTTCTGAAATTGAAATGGCCCACAACTTAATTTTCCATTTGTATCAATAATACATATGTTCCGGTAGCTACTCTCACAATCAGCTAATGCAGAAAATATATGCTGATTTATGCCGTTATTCTTAGCGTAGAAAACGATGGCCCCTTTGATCTGTGTGACTGTCGGTTTTTCTGATAATAATTCAATCGGTGTTTTTGGAGCTGTTTGCAATGCCTTGCTTTCAACACTAAATATTGTATCGGAGTTTGTATAACTTGTAATCGCCAGCGTGCCAAATAATATCGCCGCACTGATTATACTAATCCGAATTAAAAATGTAGTTTAGTCATTATTTAACAGCCGAGGGTGGGATTTGAGTTTCATTATTAGGTGGTTGTGGCTTGTATCCAAAATAATAGCTGAAAACCGCGATTGCTAATAACATAAAATCCTTTGGCTCTAATATCCTCATTAAGAACCCAGCGCAACCCGTTACAGTAAGTACGATTAATACAATCTTACTGGCGCTATTTAATACACTTGAAACAGAGTCTGTAATTTTCATTAGCTAATAAACTTTAAGAATATAGGGAATGGTGCTACAAATCCCATCAATAATCCGATTACAACATATGCAGTGACAACTACCAGTACAGTAATTGCGACTTTATTCCATGGTTCGGGAAGTGCCACAGTTTTTAAGGCCCACCACAAAACATAAAATACTAATGCGGCGGCTATGAACGATAATAACCATGCGATAAAAAATGGTGCCATGTTTTTTGTTTATTTAATTATATAGACTATTCAACACTTTAATTGTTTTTGGTCCTATTCTCTTTCCGTTTACGATAATCAATTCTTCTTCACTAGCTACCTGATGTTTTCTTTGGAATGCCAATACTGCCTTACGGGTAACTTCTAAATAGTTACCAGTTGAGGCAACATTAGCAGGAAACAAACCCTCATACTTTAATATGTCTTGCAAGTACTTAACGCCTAAACTGCCGTACATTCCAAATTCTAATGCCACAGTAAAGTAATAATGGGGCTTTGGGATGATTGGCGGATCGGTAGGCGTGATATAGTACATTGCACCCGTTCCACGAGCTTTTAAGTAGCTTTCTGTGAGAATTCTGCGTCTAATGTGATTTGGACCCCAACTTTCGTCAATTAATATGCACTTTTCACCTTTTTCATCGGTAAAGTAGTACACTCCACAAATACAATGCAAACAATCTAATGTGGTGGCCGTTAAATCGGGTACCGGCTTGTCTGAATAGGCATACTCTTTTAATGTGCCGGCAATGGTAATTAAGCAGTGTTTCCTTACTTCAATGGCCTGTGCAATTTCGTCTATGTCTCTTACTGGTACAAAAGCATATAAAAAGCCGTTAATCGGTGTCTGCACCGTAACGGGCTGGTTCATTTGGTCTTCGGTCAGTCTTTGTGATGGGTCCAATGCTTCTGATGTAGTTCCTTGTTTTTTGATAATTTCCCCGGCATTCTGCAAGTACATTCCCATAGTTGGGAAATTAACCCGTCTAAAATAGGTAGGGTGAGCAGATTCAATTTCACTGCGTAAAGTTTCAAGTGCCTTTGCCGTAGCTTGTGCTACGCATGATCCGCTTCCGTTTTGGTCCCTCAAAGAATATGTGGGGGCCTGTGAAATATCTCTTGCCCATTGCAAAGGCACCGCCATGGCTACTTCGCTATGCTGATAGTCTTTGGCCTTGGCTTCTTCGGTTCTTGGATCGGGTACTAGTCCCGGTGGTGTTAATACTTCGTCTGTCATAGTTGTTTGTTCTTTTTCCAGTCCAAATATGCTTGCCCGGTTAACCCTACCCATTCGGGCAGTGGATTGAAAAATAACCCTTTAATGACCCCTGCAATAACCCCTACTATAATTATACCTATAAAAATGACGAAAATCCATGAGTATATGTCCATAGATGAGTAGATTTAGAAATGAAATGAGTAGATTTGAAAGGAGGGGTCTGCTAAGATTCCTCCTTGAACCCAATGGGTGAATGTGTGAGGGAAGTCTTGCAGACCCCATAAATATGGGGCATCCATGCCCCTGACGGCCGCCGGTAGCGTGGCGACTTACGAGCCAGTCTTTACGACTGAGATTTGATCACCTCCTTCTTGGAGATACTGCGTGGGGCCACTACCTTCCCCACTTCGGCCCACAAATCCATTTCCAAAGACTCGCCCTTGGTAATGGCCAGACCTGCATAAAACTCCAGGTCAGAGAGTGCTTGTTTGAGGTCGGCCCGGTTCTTGATGACCATGGTCGGATTGACTTGTTCCTTCAATGCGGTGAGCATGTGGGTGACCCCCAAAAGAAGTGATTTGTGATTGGCTCGGCAGTAGGGTCTGGGAACCTACTGCGGCTCTGAAAAAATAGTGGGAATATGGACAGACCCACTGCCGAACTAATCACTAAAATGTTTGTTTGTTTAGGTACAATTCTAATCTTTCAATAGTCGGGATAGTTTTTGTCTTAATGGTTTCTAATAAGGGTGTATTCGTATCAATGTAACTTCTCATTAAAATCATGAATTCCTGCATGCTTGGGTCCCTTCCTTGAATGGCTAAAATTGCTTGTGCAAACTTTTTGTCCCTTTCGTCAATAGCGTCCTGAAGCATTTTTATGCGTTTCATCAGTTTTGCCATTTCGTCAGTTTGCGTATTAACCTTGCCTTCCAATGCATCAACTTGTTCTTTGAAAAGAGTTACCGTGTCTAACTTTGATTTTGCCTTACCTTGGCGAAAATAGCCAACACCGGCAAACAGTGCGGCCATGCTGAAAAACAACTCGGTGATAGTTATCGTTACTTGCGGCCAGTCCATAGATTTATTATATCTGAAAAACCTATGTCAACAACTTACAACGTTCTTCAACCATCCCTATGTAGTCATAATGGCCCGGCTGATTTGATAGCCTATCAGGTGCAAATGCAGAGGGTAAATTAGTAATTGGTAGGCATAATCTGTTCTGCGGATAACTCAATGTAGTCATTATTCGTTCAGTTTCCCGTTTGTACAAAAAATCTTCGCCAAACTTTTCACGATATTTATCTAACACTTTAATGGTTTCTTTTGGAAAAATTGAACCCCAACCCAATAAAGCAATTTTACTATTGACCAGCTGATCTATATGCCCTTGGTCCATAACACAATTAATTATGCCTTCCTGTGATTGTTCGGCTAATTCTTTTATAGGGCAAATAGCATCGTCATCTTGGTAATAAATATATTCATACTTTGCTTTCTGAAATAACTCTTGCTTTCGGTGTGGGCTATCGCATTTTGTTAAAAATAAAAACTCACCAAACGGGAACTGAAAAACATGGTCTATTATTTCCTTTGGATAAACACTATCTTTAGTAATAAAACAAGCTGATATTTTATTCAGTGGTATCATAGTTTTTTAGAATTTCAGATGAACTTTGTATTTTACGGCCCAAACAGTCAACTATGGCAATCCCATATTCCATACATTTTGCTGTTTCGGGTATTTCACCGGCATACCGGTCACCCCCTTTTGCAAATACATCGGGCTTTACACTAACCAAAGACCTGCAAACAGTATTATCCCTATCAATGCTGATAAAAACTTCATCTACACATTTTAATTCTTCCAGTACTGCTATCCTGTCTTCAAGAGGGTATTTCCTTTTTTTATATTTCAAAAGCTGTTCATCGTTATTTACAATAACCACAAGCCGGTCACCTAACGATCGTGCTAATTTTAGGTATTCTACATGCCCCCTATGAAGTGGTGCAAAATACCCTGATACTGCTATGGTTTTCATCGTTCAAAGATATAAAAATACATTTGTCCGTCTTCTTCTATGATTTCTCTTAATTTAGGTGTTCCAAATCGTTCATAGTTAAACTTTCTTATTCTTACATGGTTTTCCTTAAATTCATCTCGTTCATATGCTGTAACAACAAGATATTTTGTCCATAGTGATTCAATCAAGTTCACCATATTTTTTGCTTCTTCGCTATCTATCACATGAAACAAAACATCTACACACATTACTAAGTCAGCAGGTGTCATTGCTTCTTCCATAGTTCCAAAATGGTACTGTGGCCATGCTCGCCTGTTTCTATCAATAATTTCATCTGAAATGTCATACCCTGAATACTTTACGTCTTCATATAGTGAAACAACCCGGCTTCCAAAATTAAAATCACCGCACCCTATTTCAGTAATGGTTTTAATATCCTTTAGTGGTCGCAACCAGTTTATCTTTTGTTCCAACTGATCCCCATACGAACCATATCCGCTATTGTTTCCCTCTACTGAAGGTTTGCCCCTATACCTTGCATTCCAATATTCTTTTTCGTAGCTAGTTGATTGCATTGAGTATATTTTTAATTCCATCTTCTATGCTGACATTCGTAGGTACGGGATTTCTGCACACAATACCCTCTGAATATCCGCTAGGGGCAGGAATATAATTAATATTAAATTCTTTGCGGCTGATCTTTCCAATGATGTCTAAAATTTGATTAAATTCCACTGGTTTGCCAGCTCCTAAATCTTTTATTCCTTCATACTCTTTTGTGGCCATGTGAATGATATTATCTACTACGTCATCAATGTAAATAAAATCTCTTTTCTGCGTTCCATCGCCGTATACAATAGGTTTTACACCTTTCATAATGTCATGGCACCACTGCGAAATTGCTGTCCTTGTTTCACCCGGCCCGTAAACTGGAAACATCCTCAATCCCAATGTCTTTGGATAGCAAGAGGCCATAGTTTCCAATACTCTTTTTGATTTCACAAAAGGCGTATCTTTTTCATACACTAATGCACTTGATGGATAAATAAACTTGATATTGTTATCTCTACAAAATGGCAAGAGGTAAAGAAAATCAGATACCACTTTGCTTAAATGATAATCAAAATTACTTTCAAATTCAGGGTGGGTTACAGAAGCCATATAAAATATGGTTTTAGTATCCTTCGTTGGCGTAGTAGTATACTCGCCTACTTTTTTTGCTAACGCACTGCCAATAAAGCCCTTGTGGCCAATAATGCAGTTCTCAATACCTTTTTTTTCTTTTGGCATAGTTTTTTATTTAATTATAATGGCCACTTTTTTGTGTAGCTAAAATGAAAATACATAATTTCTTTACCCCGGTGTCCTTTGGTAAAGTTTGGGTCATGCTTCAATTTGAAAACATCATTAAAGTTTTCATACAATGACCCGTCACTTTTAATTTCTAATTTTGGCTTTGGCTGGTGCTGTTCAAGCCGGTCATAGCTGTGCAGTGGGTCATAGGGCGGATACTTATATCTTACCTTATCGCCTAATGACTTCATAACATCAGTCATCATGAATTCATCTGAAACATACAATTTATGTTCCCCCTCACCAGTTATGCACTTTTGGCATACATTCTGTTTTAGTATATTTTCCCAATTTGGTATAAACCTGAAAAGGTTATTTATTTCTACTCTATTCCTGAAAAGACAAAACACTCCATTAATGGCATTCACGTCGTCAGTAAAAACATCGCAATCCCTAAAATATTCATCCGGCAAATAATGGTCCAGTCGGCCATAAACCACATCCATGTTAGTAATTCCCCAAAAATCAAAGTCCTTGATATAATCTTCAAATACTACGCCTGAAAATATATAAAAATCTGTAATATGAATACTTGGTGTACCCTTGTCAGTGATGTAAAAATTTGGCTTAATGCCTAGTTTCTTTTCTACTAGTTCTGCGTACTGCTCAATGGTCATATTTACTATTTCAACATTTGGCGGTACGTTCTCATATTTATTAGGCGTAAAAATCTTCCAATACCACCCGTATTGTCCCAACTTGGCCACGTTTTCTATATATTTATCGGTCCACGAGAATGGTGACCCGAATTCTGATATTAAAAATACTTTGCTATGCATGGGTTATTATAGTATCGCCCTGTTCTTTAATAATTTTACTATTAACCATTTTTCTTGTGCAGTCGTCACAATACTTTCGTTTCTTATTTTTACTACGTCCCTTGTCACCGCATTTTTCACAAATAAATCGTTCCTTTTTGTTGCTCATTTTACTGCCTTATAAATTACGTGTATTGATTGCATCATGGTGCCAAAATATTCCTCTAATGGGTTCACTTCTTCAGCTAAAATCTTTCTAAAACCACCTATAAACCCTTCATATTCACGATCCACACGCCACCGGTAACTATCAACGTCAAAGTGTTCAAACTGCTGCAAGTTCCAATGGGATAAGTGGCTTGGTGAACCAAAATCATTTCTACTTCCGGCATTTGGTACATAGTGTTCCATTAATCCTCCGGGTACTAATACACGCCAAATTTCATTAATTACAAATACTTTGCTTTCAGTTGGTAAGTGTTCAAGAAAATCCTTTGATATGATAAGTTCTACACTGTTATCGGGAAATGGTAACCCTTTTGTAACATCACAAATGTAATCAATTCCCGGGAAGTGATGTTTATCCAAATGCTTAAAACCTTCCATTCTTTCTTTTCCTGCTCCTAAATAAACTTTCATATTATCTTTTTCTAATTAATTTAGCTGGATTTCCTGCAATAATAGAATTCTTGGGAAATGATTTTGTAACTATTGCTCCGGCTCCAACAACGCAGTAATCCCCCAATGTCACACCCTTTAATATCACGCTATTTGCTCCTATCCAGCAGAAACGTCCTATGTTAATTGGCTTCTTTATTCCGTAATGATGAATGTTTTTCTTATCATTAAGTTCATGGTCAAAGTCAACTATTACTACGTTATTTCCTATCAATGTCCCTTCGCCTATATTCACCTCTTCCATGCAGATAATGTGAGTATTTTCCTGCCCTACTGCTTTGGGGTGTATAGTTACCTTTCCCCTGCCTTCTATTATCATAACATTTCCTTGACTAAATCTTTGCCTTTTGTTTTGGCTTTCCAACCTAATTTTTCTTCTGCTTTCTTTGGGTTTCCACAAAGCAAATCTACATCTTGCGGACGGACAAATTTATTATCAATGACTACTTTAATATTCTTGCCGGTCAATTCTTTAACCCAATCAATAAATTCTTTTACTGTGTGCGTTTCACCGGTAGCTAATACATAGTCATCCGGCTTTTCTTGTTGCATCATTAACCACATACCTTCAACATATTCAGGGGCCCATCCCCAATCTCGTGAAGCATCAGTATTTCCCAAATGCACATCTATATTATTGGTTTTACACATTTCATAATGGCCCGGTATGGTCATTTCTGAACCCTTACAATCACATTGTGCATCTTTTACTGAATTAATAATCTTTTTAGTTACAAAGTTATCCCCTCGCCTTTTACTCTCATGGTTGAACAATATGCCGTTACAAATAAACATTCCAAATGCATCCCGGTAATTTTTGGCAATTTGAAAACCATAAAGCTTAGCCGTTCCATAAGGTGAAGCTGGGTCAAATCTTGTATTCTCATCCTGTGGTGCTTCACTTGGTTTGCCTGAATATAATTCACTGGTGCTTGCCTGATAAAATTTACACTTCAATTCTAAAAATCTTATTGACTCTAAAACATTCAGTACCCCTATGCCGGTAGTTTGAGCTGTGTAATATGGAATATCCCATGAAATTTTAACATGGGTTTGAGCTCCCAAATTATACACTTCATCGGGTTGTACTTTTTTTAGTACCCTTAAAATAGAAAAGATATCAATTAAGTCCCCGTAGTGTAAAAATGTTTCACGCTTTTCAGCAGTATCAAAAATGTGGTCTATCCTTTGGCGATTAAAGGTAGAAGTTGGACGTACAAAACCATGCACTTCATATCCTTTGCTTAAAAGCAATTCTGTAAGATAAGAACCATCCATACCAGTTATCCCAAAAATCAACGCCACTTTATTTTTATTTTGAGTATCTTCCATTTGTTCCTCTTTTTGCTTTAATATTTTCTATTTTTCTATGTTCACTATTAGTTACCAATAAAAGATTTTTAATCTTATTATTCTTGGGGTTGCCATCAATATGGTGTATATGTTCAGTACTTTTTAATTCCCTGCCTAAGTGTTTTTCCATTACAATGCGGTGAATATATTTATCAGTTCTACTATCCCTTAAATATCCATCCGGTCTTGTTTTAATCCCACCTTTCCAAAACCAATGGTTCTTGCCTGTGTTGTGCTTAAAATAACATTTCCTACTGCAATATTTTTTATACTTAAATCCAGTTTTTTTACATACTGGACAAATGCTGTATGGTATCTTCATATTTCTATTATACCATACGTTGTCCCGTCATCACAAATTATTCATGTTCTTTGATTAATTTTTGATTTGGCAATAAACAATGTCCGCCTATTTCTTTCATGATCGGCTGTAATACTGGTCTTACATATTCGGGATATCCCAATTCTGTATAACCTTCGTTGTAAGTAATATTTGGGATAGTATACACTTCTGAAAAATTTAATTGGTGCTTATCACAGTATTTTTTAACCCTTTGTGCAAACTCAATGCAGTGCCGGTAATATTCAGTGTCAAATAACTTTAATGCTTCTG
>Ga0247675_1000011_pt1 | contig 43005 bp, 60 predicted proteins | sample CNK16_metaG_FD_189930 | JGI IMG/M metagenome (GOLD analysis project Ga0247675, IMG submission 189930) | Soil microbial communities from Purdue University Martell Research Forest, Indiana, United States - CNK16 | ecosystem: Environmental > Terrestrial > Soil > Temperate forest > Bulk soil... | reverse complement strand
AAGATATGGAAGCGCAAATCATTTCCGAGCTCACGGCCGAGTTTAACGGGTTGCTGCAATGAGCGTAAATTTCCCGAAATTCGATCCCGAACGTATCGAGGCGGCGTTATTCGCTTTGCTGCAAACCGCGATCGGCCCGCTTCCGATAAATCCAGGCGATCCGATCCTCTATCCCTTCGTTACGGCGACGCGCAATCCGTCTTTGCCTCAAAACGTGCCGGCGGCAAATCAACCGCTTTTAGGGCTAATCAGCTTGGGCGCTTCACAGGTTGAAAGTCAGGCACAAGGGCTAGAAAAATGGTTGTTGCACTTTCGCGTTGTCGTATACATTCGAGCCGATGCAACTTCCGACGCTATCCCGTCACAGCAAATCAATTACGCGCTCAAAGCTATTGTCTTTGCTATGCGAAGCAGCGCGACTTTTGAACGGCAACGGCTCGGCGGGCTCGTCGACGATGCTTCGATCGAAGGCGATATTTTGCGGGACAATGGGAACATAGACAAACAATGCGCGTTGCTGATCCCGATCGTTGTTGATCTCGGAGTTTAGGCTAGAGAGGGCAAAAAATGAGAATCGTATTCGGAGTCGCAAACGTTTTTATGAATCCTACGCTCGGGAATATCCCGACGAAGCCGACAAATCAGCAACTCGTCACGTTGCAAGATTTCTCGATCGACATTGACGCGACGCTCAAAGAGTTGCGCGGGCAATTCCAGTTTCCCGACGATGTTGCAACGTCGGATCGCAAGATCTCTTGGAAATCCGGCTTCGGCCGTATGGACATTGACGCCTACAACAACCTCATTTATGGCGAGTCGGCGATCTCGACCGGAGGCGAAGAGGTTAACGTCAATGAAGCGGCAACGATTCCCGCCTCGACGCCGTTTACGGTTACTCCTACCAACGCGGCAACGTTTGTCAAAGACGAAGGCGTTATCTATACCAGCGGCCCGAACGCCGGCCAGAAACTAACAAACAATCAGGGCATTTCGCCTTCCGCCGGCCAGTACATTTTCAATCCGAGCACCGGCGTATACACTTTCGCCGCGGCCGATGCCGGCTTGGGAGTGAACATCTCTTACATTTCCACCGTTACGACCGGGCGCAAGCTTCAAGTCAACAATCACGCGCAAGGCTACGGCCCGCAACTCGAGATCTACGCTTCGAATCCCTATCAAGAGGAAAACGCCGGCGTGCCAAATCACGTTCATTTGTACGCTTGCAAAGTCACCAAAACCGGGATGCCGCTCAAGCGCGCGGATTACCTGATCACGCCGATCGAGGGCGAAGCCTATGCCGACTCGCAAGGCCGAGTCGCACTCTTTTACGAGGATTAATTTTCCACCCCAGGACACCCCGTTTTGCGGCTTGTACGGGTCGCGCTACAAGCCGAGTTGTTTTCTTGTCTGATTTGTTTTAAGCTTTCCGCCTCGCGGTTACTCTTCGCTAGTTTCCTACCAGTTGGACGGGCTCCACGGCCCGGAAAAATTCAAAAAACAAAAGAGGCAATATGGATACGTCTTTGCTTACGATCGTCGATTTCCCGCTCGGCAATACGGTTTTCCGTCTTTGCGAAATGAGTTTCGGAATCGCCAGACAGCACGTTGCTAGTGGCCGAGCACTCGTCGCTAAAGGCGCCGAGGGAACCGCCGAGGAATGGTACGAGCGCACAATCCAGACGGTAGCCGAGTCGTTGAAGCGGGCCGATGAAAATACGGAATGGACGGCGGAAAAACTTCAACTCAAGATCGGCAAAAATTCGATCGACGCAATGTATTTGCGCGTTTTAGAAATTTCCGGTTTGCGCTTGCCGGGAGTTTCCGCAACGGGGGAAGCGAAGGCAGCCTAAGTTACGCCGAACTTAGAAGCTGCATCGCGACTGTAACGGGTTGGACACTGGCGGAAATCGAGCGGATGCCCAATTCGGCGGCGATGGAACTATTCGAATATTGGGGAGAATATCCGCCGGTACACATTCTAGTGAGAGGCTATATAGGCTTTGAGGGAACGAAGCCGCAAAAGATTGTGACAAACCCGATCGAGATCGCCGCGGCAATGAACATGCTATCCGGAGGCGCACGCGCGCAAAAACTTTCGACCGCGCCGGCCGTCGACCGTGAGAGATTTGAATCGTTGAAAGAGCAAGCAAAGGCGCTAAAACAAAATGCCAGATAACATGCTCAAAATTGGCGCGGAGTTTGACGTTGCTCCGATCGTCGAGGGAACGAAACAAGCGATCGCTTCCTTTGACGAAATGGGCGCAAAGAGCATTGCCGGCGCCGCGCAAGTTAAAACCGCCTTCGAATCGGCCGCCGCGGCGAGCTCGGCAACCGTCGGCCAGGTTCAATCAGCAACCGCGGAAACCCTCGAGGGCTTTCTCAAAACAAAGGCCGGCGGGATCCTCGCCTTTGACGCTCTACGCGCAAAGGTAATCGAGACAACGGCCGAAGTTGGGCGGCTTCGTGCCGAGATCTTGCAAACCGATGATCAGGCGAAGCTAACCAAATTGCGCGAACAACTGGCCGAGGCTACGCAACAAATGACGGCGGCCCGCACCGAAATGCGCGCGCTCCGGATGGAAAGCCAAGAAACCCGAGAGAAATTGGATCTCATGGGGGAAACGGTAGGGATCAAGATCCCTGGCGCCTTTGGCAACTTGCTCGGCAAGATCCCGCTCGTACAAAGCGCGATGGCCGCGGCTTTCTCGATTTCGATCGTCGCTTTCTTTATCGGCATGATCGGCGAGGCGATCGAAAAGATCGGAGAGATGTCGGAAGAGATCGGCGGATTTGGCAAAGCCGCAAAGCAAGCCTATGAAGAGGCGCTTAATTACAATCAAAAAATGATCGAGCGCAACCTCGAGCTACAAGAAAAACTCGAGAAAGTAAGCACGATCGGGATCGAAGGATCCGCCAAGTTTGGCAAAGAGCAAGAGCTTGCTAACGAGTCTACGAAACGATGGGCGGCCGAGCTCGGCAACGCCAACAAGGAATTATCGCAAACGCGCGATGAGATCCGAGAGCTCGAGACTAAGAAAACGTGGATCTATGGGCCGTTTGCCGGGCTCGTCGGCGTTAACTCACAACTCGAGGAATCGCAAAGCCGGCTCAAGCGGCTACAAGAGGAAGTCGATACCGTCGAAAGCAAGCTTCGCAATCGCCCGGTAGAATCCAAAACCGCCGGCGCCGAAGAAACTGCCCGATCGCGCGAAGAGGCTTTGCACGACGAGGCGGCGGCCACGGATGCCAGGAAGAAACTCACCGAATCCTATACCGAATTTCGCCTTGCAAGCGCCAAGCGCGAGCGCGAGCTCTCGACGATCACGCTAGATGAGGAAGTCGCCGCCGAGATTACCGCGGTTGAGGAAAAGATCGCGGCCGAGCGCCGGTTTGCGGCCGAACGCCTGGCGACGCTATCCAAGCAAGCGGCAACCGGCCGAGATGTGACTCCGGAGATCATTTCGACTCGAGAGAAATTAGAAGCCGAAGAATTGAAATCTCAACAAAGCCTGGCCGATATCCGGGCTCGAGCTCAAAAGGAAAGGGAAACGCAAGATCTTGCCAACGCTACGGCCGAGATCAATTCGGCGCATACGATCGCCGAGGCGCAAATCAAACTCGAGGAAGATCGCGCGCGTCGCACGTTTACAAAGGCGGATACGCCGGCGGAACTGGAAGCAACGGCGATCCCGGTAATCCGCGAGACAAATGCACAGTACGATGATCAAATCGCCAAGCTTCGCGAGCGGGCTTCTTTGCTCGCTTCGACGGTAAAGATCCCCGATCTAAAGGTTTCGGCCGATTTGGGCACGGCCGAGTTTGAAAAGCAAATACAGGCGTTAAAGCAAGCGTCGCCCGAGATCTATCGGCAATTACTCGAACTGAACACGGAAGAGAAACGGATCCGAAGCGAGCAATCCGATGCGGTAGAACGGATCGAGCTCCAAAAAACCGAAAAGATTAAGGCTATCCGGGCAAAAGAAGTTGAGGATCAGGTCAAATCGGTTAGCGACGAGTTGATCCTCGAGGAAGGCCAGTACAGAAGCAACATTTCATTTATTCAGGAATTGTATACGGAAAAGAAATTGAGCCTTTCCGAATACACTTCGACGGCGAAGCTATTTGCCAACGAGGAATATAGCAACCGGATCCAAACTCTCGAGAAAGAACGGGAGATCTTCAAAGCGGCGCGCGATGCCGATATCCTTACCGAAGAGCAATACACCCGGAAAATAGAAGAGCTCGCAACGCAGCAAACCAAATTCCGAGAGCAAAAAGAGCAGGAAGTTACGCGCTTTACGAAGGAAGAGGCGGCGAAGCGCGAAGCCGCATTGCGCCAGGCTACAGAACGGGTTGCGGATGAGTTTGTCTCGAGCGTAAACCGGATGATCTCGCATGAACAAACTTTCCGGCAAAGCATGGTACAACTGGCGCAACAACTCGAATTGAATTTGATCGATCAGGGAATCAAGCGCGTAACCGTGCACTACGGCGAGGAATTTGCCAAGATGGCCGCGGATCATCTCGGCTTTATTACGAAATTTATCGCCGATCACTCTACATTTTTGGCGACGCTTCTAGGGATTGAGGTAACGCACAAAACTACAACGACGGCCGCGCAAGTCGCCGCGGATAAAGTCGAGGTTACGGGAGACGCCGGCAAATCCTTTGCCGCGGGCTTCGCTTCGGTTATGGAAGCCTTGCCGTTTCCGGTCAACGTAGCGACGGCGCCAGGCGTTGCCGCGGCCGCGGCTTCGGCTACGCTCGCCGGCGGGATCGTATTCGAAAAGGGCGGCATTATGCCGGAAGGGCATCACGTAGCGTTTGTGCGGCCGCAAGAGGCGGTTTTGCCCGTAGGGTTGACAAATTCCTTGCAAGGCGCGGTTCCGTCGATCAACAACTTCAACAACCTTGTAAAGAACGGCGGCGGGATACAGCCGGCCGGATCCTCGAGCGGCAACGCCGGCGATTCCTACAAAACGATGCACAATCACATTCGCGTAGAGGTTCACAACAACGGCGGCGAAATCAGCGACGATAAGATCATCGCGGCGGTACATCGCGGGATCCGGAGCGGATCGGCGAGGCTATTCTCCTAATGACACTCTCACTTTATCCGTTGGCGGTTCGCGGGCTCACCTGGCCGGTAATGAAGTCGGCCGAGTTTTCGACGGAAGAGAGCGAAGCTACAAATTTCTATCAAAATAGAATCGTACAGGCGCAAAATCCGCGATGGCACTTTACTTTGAGCTATGAATATTTGAAAGACAATCCGCAAGATCTAGTCTCGGCGCTTTCTCCGCATACCGATTACCGGTATCTACAAGGGTTTTTAATGAAACTGCAAGGCAAGTTTGCGGAGTTTCTTTTTGACGATTTATACGACGATACGATCGGCATGCGTTCGCAACCTGGCGGCCCGATCGCTACGCCGTCGGCGTTCAAAGTGAGCACTTATCCTACGCAGCAATTTTACTATCCGCTTGGATCCTATGTTGTAGACAACAACGGAACGCCGCACCTGCAAAGGGTTGTTCAAGCCGGCGTCGGCGGGAGCTCCGTTCCGTCGTTCAATACTGGCGGCGGCGATACGGTTTCCGGCGAGGTCATTTTCGAAGATCAGGGAGTATTCACGCCTTCCGATGCTCAAACCTTGTTGCTCGTAACGGATGCCTCGGGCGGGATTACCGCGGTTGCTCCAAACGCCGTCGGAACCGGTTACGTTATAGGCGATCGCCTTTTTGTAGTCGGCGGCGGCGGAAGCGGCGCAATCCTCGAGGTTACTCACTTATCGGGATCCGGCGCCGACGGCTTGGCGATCGTCGATCCCGGTACAGGCTATTCCACGACGGCCGGCGTTACGCTTTTTACTTTTTCGGGATCCGGATCCGGAGCAACCGCGGATATTACCGTTGCGCCGATCTCCTACGCTCCGATACAACGCAACTTCGGCGGCCAATTCCTCGAGGATGTAACGGATCTAAATCAAACCGTCTATACGCTTAAAGTTTGGGCAAACGGCGTTTTGCTGGCGCTCACAACCGATTACACGATCGAGGGGCCAGGCTTGGCGATTCCCGGTTACTCTTTCGAAGGGCTCTATCTGAAATTTACCGGAACGCCGACGGGCCCGATCACGGCTCTTTGTCAATTTTATTTCCGGGTTTGCATGGAATCGGATCGCCAGGACATAGAACAATTTATGCAACAACTTTGGACAATCGGCGGCGCATCCTCTAAAAACGGATCCGGCATGCTGCAAATGATGAGCTCGAGGGTTGCAACGCAATGAGAACCTTTACGGGCGGCGATGGATCCGACACTACGGCGGCCGCGATCGCGTATCTCAAATCCGGGCAACAACAATTTGCGTGGGCGGATCTTTGGTTAATCGGAGAGCTCGAGGATCCTAACGCTCTTTTTCTAACCGATTGGCAATCGCCGCTTTCCTGGCCGGCATGGGGGAAATTTCATCCTTCCGTTTTGGAGCGAGACGGGATCACTTCGCAAGTGGGGTTAGAAGTGACAACCCTTACGCTCACATGGACACCGCCGGTAGGAACATTCGCGAAGGCCGGCGATCCGATCCTCTCGGCGAGCCCGTACCAGCTTTGCCAAAACGGATATTACGATAACAAGCGAGTACGGCTATGGCGCACGCTTATGCCGACGCCTGGCGACGCGAATACTTACGGCGCTTGCGAATGGTTCGGCGGATGGATAGCCGAGAGTACGATCTCCCGCGGCAAAATCATTTTCAAGATCAATAGTTTCTTAAACGTTGTCAATCAACTTGTGCCGCCAAACGTGATCGACTCGCAAAACGCGCGCGCGGGATGGGCCGGCGCTACTCCGGTTTTGGCCGATAGTGAAACATCCGTGCCGACGTTTACAGTTGCGGCGCCTTCGAGCGCGAAAGTGATTTTAGGCGATTGCATACAGCCAACGGCGCACAAGATCTACGGAAACAACAAATTTGCAAATGGCTTCATGGTTTTTATGCCCGGATCTACGCTCGAGGGCTTTTTCGCCCTAATCGGTTTGAATAGCAATTTCAACGCCGGCGGCGGTACTCACTACAATCAATTTACCGTCTACCAGTCATTTCCTTTTGATCCGTCGCCAGGCGATACGTTTTACGTATCGACGGAATACCCGGTAAATCAGGATGATGCTCAAGCCGTCGGCGCCGAGGTTGATAATTTCGCTTATGTGCCAGATCCGGAGACGGCAATTTGACAAACGCTGAAGAAAATCTATGGAGATCGCGCGTTGTCTTTGAGGCTAAGACGTGGATCCGCACGCCGTATCAACTGAATCAAGGCTTAAAAGGTTGCGGCGTAGATTGCGCGCGCTTCGTATTCGAAGTTTACAGAGTTTGCAAACTGATCGCCGACGAGAATATCGGGATCTTTGGCGCGGATTGGTCGGCGCACGAAAGGCAGGAAGTATATATTTTCCGGATGCTAAGGCATGCTCACAAAGTCGCCGAGGGGATCAGCTATCCGACGCATAACTGGCGGCCGGGCAATGTGGTTTTGGTGAAAACCAACGGCGGCCGAGTCTACGATCACGCCGGCATAGTAAGCAACTGGCCGAAAGTGATACACGCCGCGCCGGAGTATGTGAAAGAAATCGACGCTTCAACCCATTGGCTTTGGGCGAGCCGATATTTACAGGTTTTTGATCCTTGGGAGAAAATTCGAAGTGACTTTTAGCAAAACAAGCGTACAGAAGCCGACGGCGTTTGGAACGTTGCTCCAATCCTCGACCTATGGATCCGTGCCGCCTACGGTTTTCGGATGTTCCAAAGCTTCGCCTTTGGCGATTTGGGCCGCGAACATCCGCAAGGGGCATAGCACCAAAAAATTCAAAACAAAAAAAGGCGCTCCGGCATATGTCGAAAATATCGATATGCTCGTCGCGTCAAATCCCGTCGCCGGCATCCTGCAAATTTGGTCGAATCAAAACAATACGTACCCGCTGAATTTTGTACGGCTAAAGGTAAACGCAAATCTAGGCGGGAGTTGGAATAGCACAATAACGATCGCGGATCCGCACTTTTACGCCGTCGTTGCAATGACAATGGAGTGCGCCCTAAATTACGATTTGACTTTTGACGACTACGGCGCGCAAGGGCCGTCGACCTATCACAATGTAATCACGCCGACTCTGTACGAGTTTCCTTTGTGGAACGGATACCAGCACGGCCCGGATGTGAACGATCCCGGCGTTTCCCGCTTCCCGTACTATCTATGGAAGCCGGCCGATGGGAACGTGATCACGATCGCCGCGCCGCAAACTTTGGAGCGCGTGAGCACGTATGCGATGCCGAATCCTACTCGGCCGATAGATGCTCCGTTCGGGCCCGATTTCTACGTCTACGTTTATTACGCGCAAACGACTTCGGCAACAAAACATCAATCGCCGCTCGCATACAACCGGTTTACTTTCGAGGAAGAGCTCGGCGATGGAACCGAATACGCCGACGCCGGATTGTCGGCGCAACAAGTGATCCACAAAACCTATGCCGGCGTTGGATCCGACGATATGGATCTCGGCACTTCCGGCGCAATTCCTTCCTGGCGGTTTGAAGTAAACGGAAGCTACGGCTATATGCCTTCCTCGCTACTCGACGATGGCCAGGCGCGCGCCGATTGCGAGTTTCCCGATATGATCGAGGCGATTATCAAAAGCGGGCTCGTACAAACCGGATCCGATCTCGGGTACGTGCAACTGGGATTGAATTGCAACGATTTGCCTTCCGTCGTACAAAAAAATTGGTCGCAAGAGCTCGAGCCTTCTAATCCTTCGCTTTTGTATCCTCAACCGAACGTGCCCGGAAGCATATTGCTTTGGGCTTCCCGATGGAGCCGGCCAGGATCCGGAACGCCGCCGACGATCGTAGACTCGGCCGGCGATACTGTGATCCCGATCGTAACGTCGACCGGAGCATCGCAACGGATCGCGGCTTACGTTAACGGATGCATCGGCGGCGCCGGCAACGTCGTAGATTCGACGTACAACGGCGGCGGATTCCCCTTCGGCGCCGACGGCGTGATCATGGAATTTGATCCGGGCTCAACCGAAGTTGACGGAGTGCCGGTCGTTGAAAATGGGAGTACCGGAGCGACGATCACCGCCTCGATTGCGACAAGCGGCGAGCCAAGCTATATCGTCGCGATCGCCCTATGCGATTCTGGATTTACAGCTAACCCGCCGCCGCAATGGCAAAACCTATTTCCGCAAAGATCAACAAGCGGAATGGGAGTTTACGCGCGCAAAGTCGCCAGACCGGGCACATACACTTTTACGATCGTCAACGCCGCCAACGAGGGAAGTTTGATCCTCTTCGCCGTCAAATCGGCGCAAGCGAGCGGCGTGCGCCCGTACCCGAAGGCGCTCGGGGATATTATCGACTTTGATTCTCTTATGAACGTTCGCTTGCAATGCCGGGCCGGCGGCTTGCAAGGCGCTCTAACGATGGATTCACAAAAAAAGGCTTCCGATTGGCTCGAGGACATTTGTCTTTGCGCGGATTGTGCTCCGGTTTGGAGCGGCTTTAAGTTGAAATTCATTGCGCGAAGCGAGGTTTCGGTTATCGGCGACGGAACCGCCGCGAACAATCCCGCCGCGGTAAACGGCGGGCCGGCTTCCGTATTCTGGTCGCCGACTTCGCTCGGGCCGGTTGCCGATTTGGTAGTGAGCGACTTTATAGGCGACGCCGGCAATCAACCGGTAACGATCTCGAGGAAAGCGCAAGTCGACGCAAATAATATCGTGCAAGCGCAGCACGTTGATCGTAACAACAAATACAATCAAGCTACGGTTTCGGAAATCGAATCGGCTTCGAAATATTTGTTAGCGCCGCGGAAGCTTCAACCGAAAGTGCTAAACATGGTAGCGAGCCCGACGGTTGCGAGGAAGATTCTCGCGATCATGGTTCGGCGCATGACGCTTCTAAGGAATACGTATAGTTTCAAGCTACAACCGAAGTGGGCATTCCTCGAGGCTATGGATCTCGTAACGCTAACCGAGCCTTTGCTCGGGCTTGACGTTTTTCCGATGCGGCTCACAAAAGTTGTTGAGGATCCAAAGACGCACGAGCTTGCTTGCGAAGCCGAGCAATTTATCTACGGGCTTCATGCGCCGCAAATTTTGAGTGCGACGGCTCTTGCGCCCTACAATCCGAATACGAGCGGAGTGCCGGCCGATGTAAATGCGCCGATCATTTTCGAGCCGCCTCTCCGGATGTGCCTCTCGAATCGGGCCGAGGTTTGGTTTGTGATCAGCGACTCGGATCCGATCTACGGCGGCGCGATCGTTTACGCCTCGACGGATGGCGGCGCTACATATCCAACGGTAGTCGGAACGGTACAGGGGAACGCTACGACGGGCATTGTTACGGCCGATTGGCCGGCGGCCGCGGATCCGGACACTACCAACAACCTAAGCTTAGATTTGACGGAGAGCCTAGGAAGCTTGCCGGCGGTAAATGCCGTCGACGAGGCAAATTTTACGTTTCCAAGCTACGTAGCCGGCGCTTCGCTCTATGAATTAATGGCATATCAGGTTGCAACGCTTACCGGCCCGAACCTGTATACATTGCCGGCCGCGGCGCTCACGCCGTTGCGCCGCGCCGTCTTTGGGTTGCCGGCCGCGGGCGCCGGCGAGGATCATCCGACAAATTCTCGCTTCGCTTGGCTCGACAATCGCGAAGCGGCAAACGTGCCGGGCATCTTGAAAGTGCCGCTTGATCCCGCTTGGATCGGGATCACGGTTCACTTCAAAATCGTTGCCTTCAATCTCTTCAATACCGGCCAGCAAGATATTGCCGACGTAACCGACTACACGTATGCGCCGACTGGCGTTGGAACCGGTACAACCGGATCCGGATCCGGCGTCGGGTCAACAAGTCAACCGGCCTATACGATCACCGGCGGCGCTCTAACGCAGCCAACGCCGACGAGTATCCACATGGCCGCGGCTACGGTTCAATTTCCGGGCAGTACGGTTGTATATGCGGCCCGCACGTTCACAATTTCGGCGCCAGGCTCGCCAACAACGTACTACGTTACGATCGAGGATCCCGGCCAGCTTGGCGACGGCGGATCGACTCCGGTACTTTCGGCCGCCTGTCAAACCTCGAGCGCGCTTGTCGGCGTTCCGGGCGAGGTTTACATCGGCTCGATCGTCGCGATCCCGGCCGGCGGAAGCACGCAAACCGGGCCCGGCGGATTCCCATTAGCGAATCAGATTTCTTTCAACGGGGTATAGAGTGGCCACACCTGGCGATGTTCAATACATGGACGATCTTCCGGCCGCGCCGAGCGGAAGTGTCAACGTCAAATGGCAAGCCGACGCCGTAACGGTAAATCCTCGGAAGGCTTCCGCCTACGTGGGGAATACCGGGAAAGTTGATCCGCGCACAACAACAACGGAAACGATCGGGATCGCTTCCCGCGGCAAGGATGTAACGCTCTCAAATTCCGGCGCGATCGCTGTAACTCTTGATTCAACCGTGCCGCTGGATTTCCTTTGCGCCGTTCAAGTGATCGGAGCGGGATCCGCAACTCTTACGCCGAGCTCCGGGCAAATCAATAGCGGCGCCGGATTGGCGGCAAATGCGGTTATGGCCGCGACACAAAGCGGATGGCTCTTTTTTGACGGCACAAATTGGTTTTTGCTCGTAGCGAGCTCGAGCGGCGGCACTGGCGGGCTCAACGGCGCCGTAGTCAAAACCGCGGATTATACGTTGCTTTCCGGCGATAACGGAAAGTTGCTCGTAATGAATTCCGGATCGGCGCATCAATTCACGTTGCCGAATCCGCCGCCTAGCGCAACATGGTCTGTATTTTTGTCGACGATCGGAACCGGCGCCCTAACGATCAATCGCAACTCGCAAAATATCGACGGCGTTGCGGCAAACCTTACGCTCTCGCAATTCCAAGGCGTTTTCATCTCGACGGATGGAACGAACTATTTTACAGACGGGCACCCGAGCGGATTTACAGCCGGCGGCGATCTAAGCGGCTCGAGCACTTCACAAGAGGTAATCGGGATACTTAGCACGTTGTTTGATTCTCCGGGCACGGCTTGGGCGGATGGACAAATCGCGCAATATAGCTCGTCACTTGGGAAATTGATCCGCGTTGTTGATCGGCCTATCTTTCCGGTTAGCGGCGTAGGCGGGAAGCCGAGCGCCGGCCAGTTGGTAGGGATCTACACCGCGGGCGCCTCTTTTATTTTCCCGGCAAACTTTGCCTCGCCTAATTCCTACGGAACGGTAGGAACAAATCCGACGGCGACGGCAACGTATAGCGTTTACAAAAACGGGAGTTTGATCGGCACGATCGCCGTTTCGACTTCCGGCGTTTTCACTTTTGCGACAAGCGGCGGCGTTTCCGTAACGTTCAACGCCGGCGATCGCCTAACGATCGTTGCGCCGGGCTCGCAAGATGCGACGATGCAGGACGTTGGAATTACGCTCGTCGGAACGCGATCGGCAACCGTGCCGGCAACGGCCGTGCCGCCAATTTTCACCTGGCGCGGAACCTACGCCGGCGGTACTACCTATCAACCTTTCGACGTTGTTGCGTATACGGTTTCGAGCAAGGTGCAAAGCTACGTTTGCATTGCAACAACAACCGGCAATGTGCCCACAAATACGAGTTTTTGGGATCTACTCGCTCAAGCCGGAGCCGACGGAGCCGCGGGCGGCGTTCAAATCGCAAACGATCTCGGCGGCACAAATCTTGCGCCGACGGTAATTGCGACGCATCTTTCCTCGCCGCTTCCGGTCAGTCAGGGCGGAACGGGCGCCGCAACCCTAGGAGCTCACGGCGTACTAGTGGGCGAGGGCACTTCGGCCGTTGCGGTTACTGGCGCCGGCACGGCCGGCCAGGTTCTTACGAGCAACGGAGCGAGCGCCGATCCTACATTTCAAGCCGCGGCCGGCGGCGGGATCCCGCCAATTTTCGGAACCGGCAACAAACGATGGGAAGGAATTTGGAGATCGGGCTCGAGTACAGAAAAACCTATGAACGGCGTAGACAACGCCAATTCGCCGGCATGGGTTGCCGGCACTACATCTTTGCCGCCGTTTATTCATAACTGGGGCTCGGGTTGGGTCATGGGGCAACTTGCTCTTTTGACAGGAAAGAATATTCATAGTTATCACTTGGGCCGGATCGAGGGCACCGGCCTAACGACTACGACGAGAGTTTGGGTCGGGATCTCAGACGGTACGACGAATAGCGGGAGCGGGAGCGATACGCCGGCCGGTAAATTTGCGATGTTCCGGTATTCTCACAATGCCGGCGACACAAATTGGAAGTGCATAACGAGCGACGGCTCTACGCTCACCGTCACGGATTCGGGAGTCGCCGCCGATACTAACCCGCACACTTTCGAAATTCAGTTCAACGACTCAACTCCGAATGTTGTTTTCAGCATAGATGGATCCGTCGTACAGACGATCACAACCCATTTGCCCGGTAACGGCGTTTTGGTGCGCCGCGGATGGGCCGTCGACGGCGGATCTTCGCTAAATGATTTTGCGGAATATGCATTTTACGTGCAGCAAGATCCAACTTGGCCGTAGAGGGCGGGCATGGCGTCAAATCGCGAAACACAAGTCGGGATAGAGGTTCCGGTAACAGGATCGCCGAAGGTTCGCGCAACGCAAGTCGGGATCGAGGTTCCGGTTACGGGCAGCCCGCACGTGCGCGCAACCCAAGTCGGGATCGAGGCCGTTGTTAGCAAAAGCGCGCAAGTGAGGGCGACGCAAATCGGGCTCGAAGTTATCGTGCCGCGCGTTCCGAATCCGCCGCCGCAATTAATTTTAGAAATGCTATTGCCGTAAAGGAGATTCCCCTATGTCGTTGTTGTTCACGGATTCTTTCGATCTCTACAATACGTTTTCCCAAAAGTGGGATAGCGGCGGCGGCGGTACGATCTCTGCAACTTTTGCCAGGACGGGCCGCAATGGCATCAATTTGAACGGCCAAACGATAAACAAAAACTTCACTTCGCGCGCAACCTATATCGTAGGCTTCGCGATAAATTTTCTAAACTTCACTTCGGGCGAAACGCAAATTTTCGGATTATTAGACTCAGGCACATATCAAGTTTCGGTCGGGGTCGACATTGCCGGCAACGTCAAAGCGTACCGCGGCAACGCTTCGACTCTCTTGGGCACAGGCAGTTCAATCTATACGCCTTTGAACGTTTACCACTACATAGAGTTTAAGGTAACGATCAACGGATCTACCGGCACTCTCGCGATCCAGCTAGACGGCGTACAGATTTTGAATTTGACAGGATTAAACACGGCGCCGAGCGGGAACAATACAGCGAACCAAGTTAGACTAAATAGCTCGTCTTGCTCTTCGGCACTAGATGACGTTTACGTTTGCGACAACGCGGGATCTATAAATAATACATTTCTGGGGGATATCGCAGTACTCGCGCAACTTCCTTCCGCAAACGGAACGACGAACAACTACACAAACAATTTTGCCTCTTGGGCTTCGAGCACTTCGTTTCCAGCCGGCACTCGCATAAAGGACAGCAACGGAAACGTGCAGCAATCCGGCGGCGGAACTTCCGGCGGCGGATCACATCCTACGTGGTCGACTACCGGCGGCGGAACGACGAGCGACAATACAATCACCTGGACGTGCATCGGATCCGGAAGCAATCCGGGCGCGGCTAACTGGATGGCGGTTAGCGAGTACCCGCCAGACGATAATAATTCTTATGTGGCGGATGCAACTGTATCCGATCAGGATCGCTATACGTTTCCGTCGATCGCCGGCTCAACCGTGCATGCGGTTGCGGTAAACATTCGAGCCGAAAAAGATGATGCGTCGACAAGAGCAATCCGGGCGGTTGCAAAGAGCGGCGCCACTACGGCCGATAATGGCAGCGACTTCAATCTGACTCTAAACGCCTATGCCGACTTTCAAGGCATATTTGAAACGGATCCAAATACAAGCGTTTTGTGGACAGTTTCCGGAGTCAACGCCGCGGAGTTTGGCGTCAAAACAACCGTATAGCCGTAACGATCGCGGCACACCTCTTTTCTTTGAGCTCTCGGGATCCTGGCGGCCGATCATAGAATTGCAACCGGCATGATTCCTTTCATACAAACACATTGGGTTGCGATCCTGGCCGCGGTTTCTACGACTTGGGCCGGGATCCAAGTTGCTTTCAACAAGATTGCAAATTCTCTTCCCGCTCCAACGGCGGATGCGACGCCGCGTTACATTTGGTGGTTTAAGTTTGTTAACAACATGGCCGGGAATACGGAGCGCGCAAAGAATTTGGCGCGGATCGAGGATTCACCAAACTTTATAGCCGCGGCCGAGGCGTACATGCAAAAACGTTTGCAAGAAACGGGGAAACAATGAAAAAGGCAATCAAGATTTGGGCGACGATTTTACTCTTCGTGGTAGGGGGTTGCGGTTTTGTTGCCGATGCGCGGAATGCGATCGCAACGTCTTCAACCTTTTTGAAAGCCGAGCAAGATCAGTACTTGAGCTCTTGCCAGGCGCAGCCGACGCAAAACGTTTGCGTGAAAATAAATCAAGGCATCGCGTTGAATAATACGCTGATCGACGCACTCAACGTTTACTGTAGCGGAGTGCCCGCAAACGGCGCCGCCGGATGGAATCAGGGCGGGCCGTGCGTTCCGGTCAAAACCGCGCAATCCGCCGTCGTTTCTGCTACGGCTAATTTGTCTCAAGTCATGGCCGATCTTAAAAGCTTCGCGAAAGTGACGCCGCCGCCGGCTTCTACTCCGAAGGCGCTCAACGAGTACCGCAAGTCGGATCTCGACGCCGCGCGCGTGATTCCCGCTTTTGCCTTCGGGCGATAGGAGAGTTAATGGATCCTCTTACGTTTGTAGAATTATTGATCTCGCTAGGGAGTACCGCGGCGGGCGCCTTCAACAAAACCGGGCTCGTCAACCTGGCCGCCGGCATACAAAAAGCCGTCGACGCGTTGATCGCAGTTCGAAATGATCCGGTCACAAAGGCCGAAGTCGAGGCTTTCCGTCTTTCGCCGAAGTGGTAGCCTAACCCTATGGGCCAAATAGCGGGAGCCGCCTCGCAATTTGTCATAGGGCACTGGGGTTGTATCTCAACCTTTGGGCTCTTGGGCTATCTTTTGGGCTCGATCGTAACCCGTAAAATCATGGCGCCTCAATTTTGCCCGCAACATATCCGCGATCGTCAATGGCTCATGGATCTACGCGAAGCAAGCCGAGGCAAAACCGCCGAAGAGAAGAAATTTGCCCGCCGGTTCTTTTGGATTAGGCGCCGTGGCAAGGACAAGCCCGCAGACGGAGCCGGCGAGCCTTAAGCATGTCAACCCCTACCATACCGCCGATCGAGGGCCCGGCAAGCCTACGCTTCCCAGGGCCTAGGCTCTACAACGGCCGGCAATCGATCGATCTATGCATGCTAGTGACGGTACTCGGCCGGGAAGCCGGGAATCAACCTCGAGCGGCTATCGAGGCGGTAGGATGCAGCATCCGGAACCGGGTTAAAGCGGCGCTCGCCAGGTGGGGCCGCGATTGGGAAGAGGTTATCGAGAAGCGTTGGCAGTATTCTTCAATGAACGGGCCCGCGAACGATCCGAATTTGCTCAAGTATCCAAATCTAAAATACGATCCCTGGCCGCTTTGCCTCGAGGTTGCCGAAACCGTCTACTCGGGAGATCTCGCGGATCCTACCGGCGGCGCGCACTCCTATTTCGATAAATCCCTAGACGCCGATCCGCCGCAATGGTCGATCGACGGCGAGTATGTGAAAACTTACGACGTGGGCGCATTCCATTTCTTCCGCCTTTCGACTCTATGATACGATTCCCCCGCGGTTAATTGCGGTAGAGGAAACGGGAAGGCGGCTCGCCTTGCGGTCGGGCCGCCTAAAAAAATAAAATGAGAAAATTCGCTCTCGGCCTATTTTTACTTTTGGGCGCCTTCGCGCAAATCGCAACCTCGCAACAAAGCGTGATTCTCTCCGGATCCGTTCCGTACAGCGGCACGGCAAACTACAATGCAACGATAACGATCAACGGGCTTCCAAGCGGATGCGTCGCGACTTTAGCCGGCGCCGTGATCACAGTTACCGGATGCCCGGCATCTTTGCCGGTCGGGGTTAGCGTTACGTGCACGCCGACAAGCGTTGCGCCTGGCGCCACTGTCACATGCACGGCGCAAGTAACTAACGCCGCAAACCTGGCCGTAACGTGGAGCTCGAGCTCGGGAACAATTTCAAGCGCCGGCGTGCTCACGGCGCCGACGGCGGCCGGCACTGTCACCGTAACGGCGCATAGCGTTCAAGATTCGACGAAAAGCGGATCCGCGGCAATTACCGTCGTTTCGCCCGCAACGCCGATCAAAGTTGAAGCCGAGAGCGTAGCGGTTTCAAGCGGCCCGCTTAATGTTCAACCGACTCAAGATACCGGAGGCGGATCTAAGCTTGTCTCAAGTCAAGTCGGGCAAACTTACGATTATCACGTAACCGTGCCGGCCGCCGGCGTCTATACCGTTTCGGCCAGGCTTTGCAATTTCCCTACCGGTACGGGAACCTCAACAATCCATTTTGAGTACCCGATCGGAACGGATATTTCCGGCCCGTTGAATATCTTGAACGCTACGCAATGGACTACCGTCGGCGCCGCCTCGGGCAAGAGCGTAACGCTTCCCGCGGGCACTCAAACCGTGCGTATGGTAGTCGACGCCTTAGCAACTGGCGGCTTGCAATCGAATTGGTTTTCCTTCACGCCGGCCGGCGGCGCTTCGAGCTCGATCAAATTAACGTGGGATCCGTCGACTTCGGCCGCGGTAATCGGCTACAACATCTATCGTGGAACGGCGAGCGGCGGCCCGTATGCAAAATTGAATGCGGCCGCGATCGCGGCTTCGCCTTTTATCGATACGAGCATCGGCGCCGGTACGTTTTTCTATGTTGCGACGGCTCTTGGCGATCCAGCGATCTATGCTTCGCCTTCCGAGAGCCTGTACTCTAACGAGGCGGTAGTATCCGTGCCATGACGAAATTGGTTGAAATTGTCGTACCGTTATGGATAATCGCAATCGCGATCAGTTTTTACGTTTTGAAAGGGGTTTTCATGGCGACACCTAATCCGCTTCAACCGCTCGAGGATAAACTCGACGAGATCATCGCAAATCAAGCGAAGGCGAAACAAGTTTCCGATATTCTGATCGCTGATTTTGAGAAATTGCTCGGCGGGCAAACCGCGGGCACTGTCACCGTTGACGCCGCGGAACTAAACGCGATGTTAGCGAAGGCTCAAACGATCAGCGACGGCCTATCCGCGGAGACGGCGGCCGAAGCCGCGGCGGATCCGAACGCGGCGCCAAAGGGATAAAAACTCAAATAGCCGATGCGGATGCAGTAGCCGGCCGATCTTGCGAGTTAGCCTTGTATGAGGCGCAAGAAAGGTTGCAGATCACAGACGCCGCGCCTCTCGAGGGGTGCGGCGTTCGGCTTTTATGGCATAATCCCGCTCATGCAAAAAATACTTTCGGCCGAGGCGCGTATCGTCGACGGCAAAATCATTTTGCACATTGAAATGGAAGTTTCCCCCGACGTTTTCGAATTCGCGAAAGTCGTAGAGAGCGGGATCCGGTTTACTCGGCAAGAAAAGAGCGCGCTAGAAATGGTACGCAAGGAATTGTCAAACAAAGAGATCGCCGGCGAAATGAATGTGAGCCTATCCGCCGTCAAAAAACTTGTCTCGAGCGTATTAGCGAAAACCGGATCTCAGAGTCGCGCGGAGCTCTGACGATCGGCGCGGCGCTTTTCATCTTGCGCCGTCAATACCGGGCAGGTTGCCGGGATATTCATAACTAACCCCATATGTTGCCGCATCGGCCGCCGGCGATGCCCTAGGGCGCCACAATACGGACACTTCCAACGAGAGTCGTTGCAACCGTCGAGAGCGATCAACGGAACGTGTATCGGCTCCAAGCCGGCTTTATCGGCCGGCTTGCAAGGGATCCAAAGGCAAAGGGCTTCGCTCATAGGGATAGGTAGATCACCAAAGCGAGCAAGGCAAGAAATGCCAGGTAGAACCAACGAGGCGGCTTGGCGAATCTCATCGCACAAACCGCCGGAACGTTTCATCCGAGGCATGCCCGCAAACAAAGTCGATCGCCTTTATAAATTGCTCTTCGGTTTCGGGGATCGCGTCTAATCCCCATGTAGAGGCGCCGCGGCGGCCTAGATCTAACGCCTCGAGCTCGGCTCGGCGGATCGCCCGCGGCCAGTTGGTAGGGCCGTCGCCGTTGGCGTTGATCGCGCAACCGTGCTCGGGCCACATTTCGGTACAAAAGGTATAAAACCGGCCGTCGTTCAAAAGTACGTTTATCAAGTAATCTTCATGGGTTTGCATGACGACGGCCAGGCGCATATTTTGGGAGAACCGATCGAGCGCCGCGGCGACTTGCCGATCCGTTAGAGGTTTGCCAAATTCGCGGCTCATGCTCGGCCGCCTTTCTTCTTGCTGACTGGGATCAGAGTATCCCCGACTCGGCGCGCCTTAACGACGCGCAAATTAAACTCTTTTTCCGGATCAATGCCGTCGACGTACTTTTGCGCCTCTTCGACGGAATGGAACAAGCGGGGGATTGGCATCGCGCTTTCTCCGTCTTTATCTAAAAGAGCGCCGTTAAAAAGATAGACAATCTCGCGCGCCCCTTTCATAAATCCGGGCAACTCGCCGCGATCCTTCCGGGCTTGCGCGTTAGCCTTTGCCGCTTTGCTCCGGCTCTTCCCGGTCAAAGCTTCGCGTTGCCTGGCGATCGCATCCGAAACCGCCGGCGGGATCGCGATCCTAACCGGCGCGCCTTCGGCCGAAATAGTCTCGAGGAAGATTGTATCGCCTACCTCGCGTTGCCGGAACGTTTGAACGATGAAAACTTGGGAATCGCCGGTCATGGGAACAACGATCCGGAGAGTTGCCGGCTTGACGGTTGCGATATCCGGCAAGCCGTGAAGAGCGCCGATCGTGCGATCGAATAAGTTAGACATTAGCGCACCGCCTTACGATAGCCGGAACAATCTGGCCGGCAAGGATTGGCCGGCGAATGGCACTCGCTATGCCGAATGACTTCGACACCGGAAAGATTCGAGGCGGGATAAGAAAAAGAGAAATGATCGCCAGGCTTCCCGATCCCGCCGAGATTGGAAATCGTGAAACTATCGCCGCCGGCCGAAATGTATCCGACTTCGTTTGGCATGTTGTACGTTGGGCCGCCGAGAAACAAAAGCGCCGAGTGCATGAAATTGTAGTTTCTACCGCGCATGCTGAAAAGCTTCCAAATTTTATTCTTCCGATCCCTTGTCGCTTCGATTCGATACGGCGCTTTGAATTTCATAAGATCCCCTATTCTCCGGAAAGTGATTTGCCCGGTTGCCGGGCATGGAAAGAATATACAATAAACTCTTGCAAGTTGCAAGAGTTTGTTTTATGCTCCTAGGCGAAGGGGGAAACGTGAAAACACCGAAGCAAAAGAAAGTGGCCAAAATCGCCGTACAGGTTCGGCTAGATCCGCTCACTTTGGAAGCCTTGCAAAAAGAGGCGTCGATCGAAAAACGGAGCCTTGCCGGGCAACTCGAGTTGATTGTAGAAAAGCACTACGGGTTGCGAGGCGATCCGGCATGAACGTTTACGCTGTAATTTGCCCGGATTGCAACGGCGCGCATTACCTGCCCGGCCGGATCCTTTGCTCAAAGTGCAATGGCGACGGCCGGATCCTAATTCCCGACGTTCCGTTATTGAAGCGGCCGATCAATTACCGCGGCCCGCTTCGTCTATTCCTGGCGATCGTATTCCTCGGCGGCGCATTGATCGCGCTCGCTTTCAAGATTTGGGGTTGAAATGAGCGTAGCCGCCAAAGTTGCACTTAACAAAATCCGGCATCCTGAAAAATACTGCCCGTTTCCGCGTTGCTTGTGGCGCACCGGAGACGGCTCGTATTGCCCGCGCCACAAAGGGAAAAGCCAATGAGCGAAGAGTCAAAACAAAATCTGCATTTCCGTTTGTACGTGATCGGCTTCGTGATCCTTTGCGGGATCTCCGGAGCGATCATCGGAAAAGGGATCGTCGCTTACTTCCTCTCACGGATGCCGTGGCGATGAGCCCGCGGGATCTAATTCAATCGTTAGGGCTTGTCTACCTCGAGAGCTCGCCAGGCTCGGCCGGCCGGTTGCTTCATTGGTTCAATGATCCGGAAACGTGCTCAACGCTTGGCGTTTACGACGATGAGATTTCCCGAGAGCGAATCATTTCGAAGATTTGCCTTTCGCGAACGGCGTTTTATGTTGCAAAAAGAGGCGCCGCGCGTGAGAATCCGCAACCCGCACCAAAATCTAACCGTAAAGGACTAACCGCAAATGACTGATCAGGAAAAGGAAACGCAACAAAGCTACGAAATCACAGAATTGCAAAATAACGGCGGCGCTTTGGCCGTTATGGCGCGGGCCGAGATCGATACGCAAATTTCAACCGCACATGCCTATCCTCGCAGCTTGACGAAGTATCGCGACAAGGCAATGACGATGCTCATGCTGGACAAGGCAGTTGCCGAAGAGTGCTTTTATGTGATCCCTAGGGCCGGCAAGAGTATCGAAGGGCCTAGCGTTCGGCTCGCTGAGATCGTTGCCGCCAGTTATGGAAATCTCCGTTGCGGCGCCCGGATCGTCGCCGAAGAGGCGGATTTCGTAGTCGCGCAAGGCGTTTGCCATGATCTCGAAAACAACCTGGCCGTAACTTTCGAAGTAAAGCGCCGGATCACCAACAAAAACGGGCAGCGATTTGATTCGGATATGATCGGGGTTACGGGAAACGCCGCATCCTCGATTGCCTTCCGTAACACGGTTTTCCGCGTTGTTCCGAAAGTGCTTTGGATCCCGCTGTACGAAGCGGCTCGCAAAGTCGCGCGCGGCGATGAGAAAACCTTTTCCGTAAAGCGCGAGGCAACGTTGTTGGCGTTTGAGAAAATCAAAGTGCCGCGCAAGCGCATCTTTGAATACCTCGAGATCGGCGGGCTCGAGGATATGAATTCCGATCACTTGATTACGCTGATCGGGATAGGAAACGCGATCAAAGCCGGCGAGACAAGCGTTGCCGAGATCTTCGGCGAGGAAGTTAAACACCCAAAACGCAAGAGCGAAACCGAAGCGGCCGGCAAGGAAGCGCCGGCGCCCGCGGCAAAAAAAGACGATGATCCTTTCCTAGACGCCGCCGAAGTGCAACAAGTTTGGTCAATCGGCATGAATCGCGGGCTTGCAAAAGTTGAAGTTAAAAAACTCTTGCAAGAAAGGTTCGGCGTCGATAATGTAACGGCGCTTCGCAAGTCGCAACTCGAAGCCGCACAAAAGCATTTGATCGAGGCTAAAAAACCGTGATTTCCGGCACGGCCAGCGCATTTACTTTCAACGAGTCTACTCACGTTTACAGCCAGGGGAGCAAAACGCTTCCCGGCTGTACTCGGGTAATAGATCATTCCGGGCTCACTTCCTACGAAAACATAAAGTCGGATATCCTCGAGCGCAAATCGCAACTCGGGCGCGCCGTGCATGACGCTGCGCATTACCACGACGAGGCGGATCTCGATCCGCGGTACGTTTCCGACGAGGTTCGCGGCTATCTCGAATCATGGATCACCTGGCGCCGGCACATGAAATTCGAGGCGTTGGCGATCGAATTCCAGCAAATCGGCGCCGTCAATGGCATGCCTTTCGGCATGAAACTCGATCGCTACGGGCTTGTAGCGAAACGGCCGGCGATCGTAGAGATCAAGATCTCGGCACAAATTCAGGATTGGCACGGAATACAGCTTGCCGGCTACGCCGCCGGTTATCGGGGCCCGGATATGGCTTTGAGCTCGCCGATCGCTCGCTTCGCGCTACGCGATCGCTACGTCGTACAACTCAAGCCGGACGGCTCTATGCCGCGAATGAAGCAATTTGAAGATCGCAAAGATTTTGAGGTCTTTACGTGGGCTCTAGGGCTCACGCATTGGAAGTTGCAGCACAATCGACCGCTAACGGAGGAATAACCGCGATGGGCTCTACCGCAATCGTTGTACCGCAAATCAAAGTCGACGAGGCACAACTCGCCGACTTGCAAATGAAGTCTCCGACGCTTCTAAAACAAGCCGAGGAATTCACAATCGAAAATGAGGATGATTACGTCGGAAGCTTGGCGCTCGTAAATATCGCGATAGACGGCGAGAATACGATCGACACGTTTTTCGAAGAGCCAAAAACGTTGGCTTTCCAGTTGCACCGATCGATCACTTCCCGCGTTGCTTTCTTAAAAAATCCCTACGGCAAGGTAAGAGAGATTATTGCCGGCAAGCGCAAGGATTACCGCGCGAAGAAAGATCGCGAGGATCGCGAGGAAGAAAGGCGCCAACGGGAGATTGCCAAGAAAGCGGCCGACGAGCAAGCATTGGCCGATGCTCAAGCCTTAGCCGCGCAAGACGAGCACGAAGCGGCCGAGCAAATCCTCGAGCAAGCCGCGAAGGCGCCGCCGCCGGCCGTTGTTGTCCAATCCAGCGTAACGAAGCAAGCCGGAACAACTCTCCGGAAGCGGTGGTTATTCCGTATCGACGATCCCGACAAGGTTCCGGTCGAGTACAAGATAATCGACGAGTCGAAGATCCGGAAAGTCGTACAGGCTCTCGGCGAAAAGCACGGCATTGACGGCGTAACGGCGTATCAGGATGATCAAGAAGCGTTCCGGCGGAAATAATGTTCTCGTCGAGACGAGTTGAGCGCCAGTGGCGCCGCCGCAACCCTAACTATATGCGCGAATGGCGCAAACGGCATCCGGGCTACGCCGCGGCTTGGATGCGCCGTTTCCGCGGCCGCGATCCGCTTCCTCATGGCCGGCCGCGCCAGGATCGCCCGGATCCGCCGGTACGCCTCGAGGGCCGGCGCGTGAAACTTCTAGGCGTTGCTGTAATTCCCAATGTTCTAAAAATCCTAAACCGAAAGGAAACAACCGCATGACCAAATCGCAGCAAGAAATACTCACAAACGAGATGCCGCCGGTTGAAATACCGGCGCAAGTGCAAAACGGGTTTGCGCTCGTAAACTTCGTCGACGCAACCCTAGAACGGGATAAGGAAGATAACGGCTTTATTCTCTACAAGATTTCTCTTCCGCTTTCCGATGAGCACAAAAAGTATGTACCGCGGAAAGTGCGGAAGTCATGGGATGCGTTGCTCGAGTGCGATATGAAGCGCGCGATGATCAAAGAGCTCCGACCGCATTTGTGCGAGTTTGCTTGCGCGCCCGACGGCGACGATAAATCGCTCAAAATCGAAGCCGCGGGAATCGAGAAAGTAACTCTCGATTTGATCCAAGAAACCGGAACCGGCAAAACGAAAGAATACGTGCGGCTAACTTTTGTTGCGCGTATGTCTGTATCCGATCAGACGATCCGGTTTGCGCGGATCCATTTCGGACATAACGTTTGGCTCTTTTGGGAACAAGCGCAAAAAGAATTGGCTTTGAACTAAACGAGATCCCTTCCGGATCACGGCCCGGAAACCGAGAGCGGAAGGGAGATGCCGGCGGTATGAAACTCGGGCGAGGATAGTGCCGCCGGCGTCGCGATTATTCCGGAGAAAAGACAAACCGCATGGGAACGTTAAAACTAGGCAAGCTGGAAAGCGGCCGGGAATTCTCCGTGCCGCTCGATTATCAGGTGCATACAACTGCATTGATCGGGATCCGCGGATCCGGCAAAACCGTAGCCGCAACCGTACTCGCCGAGGAAATGCTCGAGCACAATTTGCCTTTCGTAGCGATCGATCCCGTCGGCGTTTGGTGGGGTTTGCGAACGTCCTACAAGCTGGTAATTGACCGGTAAGGGTTGCAAGCTGGATCCGGGTTGCTTCGCCACGTTCTAATAACACGTCGATCAATCTCCGCGATCGGGATCCTACGCTAACAACCTGTCCATGCTCAACAAAAACGGACTACTCGAGAAAAACGGCGACAAACTCTCGCTTGCGAAACTCTAGGGGTTAATTTTTAACCGCCGCAATAGGTAGCATTGGGGTTTTCAACAACTTGCACAGTATTTGCACAGGGGAAAATTTTGCAGTACGCCTCAAACGATGTAAGCTTCACCGCGAATTACCCGCCAGGGTTTTTCGTGGGCGATCGCGGAGCCGAGGGCCGATACTCTCGACTCCGCAACCCTTATCGGAGGGGGAAAATTTGAACTTCTACCGCAGGTTTCCCGGCGACTATCAACGCGATACGCAGCAACTCACTTTCGAAGAGCACGGCGCCTACACGCTACTCCTAGACATTGCCTACACGACGGAAAAACCACTGCCAAATGACAGGCGTTTGATATACCGAATGACGCGCGCTTTAAGCCCGAGTGACAAGGCCGCAATCGACCTAGTGATCCGCGATTTCTTCAAAAAAACGAGGCACGGTTATATCCATAAAAGAGTACGTGAGGAAATAAGTCACGCAGAATCAAGGATTTTGGCGTCAAAGGCGAATGGTAAGAGAGGCGGTAGACCTAAAACCCAGGCGAAACCCAGTAGGTTATTTCTAGGTTCGGTTTCTGATAACCTAGACATAACCCAAGAGAAAAGCTATCCAGACTCCAGACTACCAGACGGCCAGACTCCTAGCAGTTCCATTCAATCTAACCAAGATCATTTGGCGGCGGCGGTACATACAAGCCCGATCCGGGCCGCCGCCGCATCCTTCCTGGCGATCGGTTTTGAAAAACCTTTCGGCGATCGGCGCTTCCAAACGGTTTGGCTTGAGGAATACAACAAGCCGGCGGAATGGCTCACGATGAAAATGGAGTCGGCAATTCAGCGATGCCAGGAAGGCAAAATCGGAGTGCCGCCTCAATTTTTCACAGCAAAACGGAACGTCGAGAATGAAGAGGCGGCGACTTTTGATCGCCGGCATAGGAGAGCGCCGCTATGATGGAAGAGATCCAAGAGATCGGCGAAATCATTGCGCCGCGGATGTTCGGCAAAAAGTACCATGAGCTCACATTTTCCGAAGGCGGAAACGGTACGAGATTTGAAAATAGCGAATTATTCCAAGTTACGGCGATGGCTCAAACGATCCGCCTCGAGGCGTTAGAGATCGCCCGGATCAAGTTTCACCGCGGCTATGCGGATATCAGGCAAGGTCAACTTATGGAGCTCTGCGAGATTGTGATCAAGCGGCGAGATCAAGAGGCGGCAAAGTGAAAGAAATCAGCGAAGAATTACAAGCCGTAGTAAATCACGTTGAAAAGTGCGCTACATGCACAAAAGCCAACAAGCGCGTAAATGACTTTTGTTTGGAAGGGCGCGCACTTTTCGCGGAGTACGCCGAGAAAAATCCGCCTTCCCGAGTTGAATACGCAACCTGTACCGATGAACAATACGGCCGGCTTGTCGCTGAAAATAAGAGAGCCGCCAGAAGTGGCGAGAATAATTACTTCGAAATGAAAATCGATCTATCGCGAATTGTGCTCAAAGTTTGCATACCTGGCGAGCCGCAAGCTTGGGAACGTGCCGGCCGCAATGGATCGCGAAGCTTCGACACGCCGGCGAATAAAGCCGCAAAGCTTACAATCCGCCAGTACATTATGCTCGCGAATCCGCGGCTCAAGCCGGATTGCCAAAATCGTTTCGGCAAGATCTTTCTCTTCGCTACTCACAAATGGAATACCGACGAGGACAATTACGCGAAGTTGGTAAACGACGCCGTGAAAGGTTTGGTTTGGAAAGACGATCGCCAAGCGGATGAAAGTTACGTGAGGGTTGCCCGCGGCCCGAACGTGATCCCGCAAACGCAGCTAATTTTCTACACTTTGCCGCTTGACTTGGGGGGAATATGAACACAACCGCAACGCAAATTGTGCACTGGCCGGGCAAAGACACGCCGGCTTGCGACGAGCACGCCGCAAAACTTCGACTAGCCGCCGCGCATATGGGCTTCTTCGTTAGTTCGTCGGCGATTATTCTCGGGAAAGTAGCTTGCACAAATTGCGAAAACGAAGCAAAAAATAGGGAATCGGCATGATCGCCGCCGAACGTTCAAAGATCCTCGAGGCACTACTCGGCCCGCGGATCGAAGTCGAAGAATGCGTTTGGAAAGAGTTTGTAGAGATCGCAATCTCGGATACTGATCGCGTAATCCCGGTAATCGACGAGATCTTGAAAGATCACGAAATGGATTTGCGCCGCCAGGTTTCTTGCGGGCATAGGGTTGTTGATCAAATACCAAATCACGTAACGCCGGCGACGCTTCGCAAGCGAAACGAATACGATCTCGTCGACGGCAATTCGCATGAGGAAACTTGCATTGCATGCATGCGCGAGAATATTTTGCTCCGGGCGCTGATCACGATCGGCCGGATCTACGCGCTCGATCCTAACGTGCAACCGCTTATCCGAAAGATCTCCGCGGATGCCGTTCAAGAATTGAAGGCGATCCGTGCGGGATAATGCCTCGGCTTTTGAAATCTTGCTTCACGCGCATGATCACGTTTGGCGGGAATCCTGGCCGTTGCGGATCCGGATCGAGGCATGCGATCAGCTTTGGCGTTTGGTTATAAAAGATCACGAAAGGAAATCTCATGGAAAACGAAAACGGAAACAAAGCCGCGGCGGTTCCGGAAGTTGAAAAGGTAGTCGTAACCGCGGATACGCCCCTACCGGCGCCGAAATGCCCGTTTTGTGGCACGGATCCGCTGATCATCCTGGCGCGCACGTTCAATATCGGCCGCTTTAAGTTTTTGATAGCGTTTTGTACGACTTGCCGGAATGCAATCCCCGCGATGTTGCTTGACATTGCCGAGCCCGTAATTCAACGAGCCGCCGGCCCGCTTGTGCATCCATGAACGCGCGGCCGCTGTATCTATCCGTGATCTTTCTTAGTCTGGCGCTTTGCGGATGCCGAAGAATGACTAACGACGAGATCATCCGCGAGACTAAAAAGTGCAAGGATGCCGGATTAAACGCCGAGGATCGCAGGGGCATAGACGGAACAATTTACGAAATTCAATGCGGGCCAAAAACAAATGAACACTGATCGATTCAAATCGTTGAATCACTTCCGCGGCAAGGCGCTCGAGGGCTTGCCGCATCCTAGGACAAGCAAGCCGCTTCAATGCGAGCCTTGCGGGCATGCGATCGCGCGCGCGATTTGCGTTGTTTGTTTCAAGCCGCTTTGCCGGCGGCATAGTCAACTCGTCGACGGGCAAACGTATTGCTCGGATCATAAACCGGGGTATCAGGAATGAGAAACGATCTAGTAATTGTCACAACCTGGCAACGCGAAGAGTTGCTTTGGCTTTGCCTCGAGGCGATCCGCGCGAATGATCATTTGATCCCGCTTATCGTTTTCAGCGACAAGCAAGCCGATTCGATAGATCTCCGGAGGACGTGCGAGGCGTTCGGCGCCGTTTGCCATGTTCAATACCCGCCGCGGAATTTCTACGGCAATTCTTGGAACCTGCTAACCGCATGCGCGCTTACACTCTCACAACTTCCTAGAGCTCGATTTGTGCATTTGATCGAGGACGATACAATTTTGCACCGCGGGTATCTGGAATGGGCCCGCGCGCAACTGGAAACCGGGCAGTATGCCGCGGTTTGCGGCCGGATCGGATCGCCGCATATTCCGAACTGGTACGAGTCGCCTTGTGCAAGCTGGCGGATCGATCGGCTAACAACGGCGCTCGAGCATGTAGATCCTCGCTACCTGGCCGAAACGCGCGAAGAAATGGGCGCGATCCTCGACGGCGAGATCTTTCCAAACTCAAAATACAAAAAAGGCGGCTTTGAGCAAGATGGGTTTTTCCTTCGCTGCATTGAATTCCACGAATGGAAAACAAAGTTTCCGCCGAAGCCGCTCGCTTCGCATTTGGGTTGGTGGGGTTACAACTGCCCGCCAGGGCGAGAAAAGCCGGCCGGGGAGTTTCAACAACGGATCGAGGCTTGCCGGGCAATGCTCGGAAATAAAGAGCTCCGGCGAATGCTCTTCGGGCATAGAATCGCCGATGCAGAAATGGAAGGGGCGGGATTATGAATCGTAGAAAATTCTTCGCAGTTTTAGCCGGCGCCGCGGCGGCGATCCCCGCTCTTGGGAAGCCGAAGGCGCCGCGGATGGATTACTACGCGATCGAGTGGCCGAAATACTCGATCGTCGACTGGGAAAAAGAAAAGCTAACATTTGGGCCGGGAAGAGTTTACGGCTACTGCAAGGGGAAACTGTGACACCCGAGGAATTCACAGCCGTACAAAAACTTTTGCAACCGATCACGTGCCCGGTAATCGTAGAGCTCGGCGCATACCGCGGCGAGGATTCTCACAACTTCGAGCGGATGATCGCCGCCGGCGAAACTCTTTTGCATGTTATGGTCGAGCCCGATTGGCGCAATCAAGCGTATATCGCGCAAAACGAGCATCGGCCGCTCGGATCTAACCGCCGGCTAATCCGCGGCGCGATTGCCTCGCAACCTGGCCGGCGTCACTTTCGCGTTTCGCTGGATTCCCGAGACAATTCCCGCGGATCCGGATCTATCCTCGAGCCTACGGGCCATTTGGAGCACTTCCCTACAATCACTTTTGAAGATCCTGAAGTCGTAAATTGCTATACACTCGACGGAATTTTTTACGATGAGTATTTGAGCAAGATTGATCTTCTTTGGGTCGACATACAGGGCGCCGAGCGCGAAATGATCATGGGCGGGCATGATGCGCTCGAGAAAACCCGGTTTTGTTTCATGGAAGCCGAAGAGATCGAGATGTATTCCGGCCAGGCGCTAAAGCCGGAATTAATTGCTCTACTCGAGCCGAGCGGATGGCGGCTTGTGCAAGACTTCGGCTTTAACATCCTGCTAGAAAATACGAGGTTCGATATATGAGTTTCAAAGTGGATTCGATCGACAATTACGATCACCCGCAATTAGGCTTCGGGATTAATCAACAAAAGGCGGCCGCGGAATTGCGCCGCCTGGCGGATGAGATCGAGAAACCTTTGCCAGCATTCGGAGGGGAATATATTTGTCTAGCAAAAACGATCACTATGGAAACGCTGATCGACGATGATTACGCAATGACTAGCCTTACACTTCAATTTGCGACAAAAAAGCGTGCGAGGGCTCTATGAAGTGCGCTTTCTTCAATCCCAAAATTTGCCGCGCGGGCGCCGCGGATTCCTTTTGTCGGCATTGCGGCCGGATGTTCTGTAGGCATTGTATTGAGACGCATAATTGCTCATGGAGATCTAAGCCGCGGCGGATCCGCGAGATCCTGATCGGATGGTTAGTCAAGTGATCTCTATATTGCTTCCAACGCGCAACCGGCCGGCGCGCCTAACGCAAACGGTAAAATCGATCGCCGATACTGCTACGGAATGCCCGGAAATTCTCTGTTACGTTAGCGACGATGATAACTCCTACGATCATTTGATTAAGCAAGCAGAGGAATTCCCCGAGGTCAACCGATTTATCCGCGGGCCGCGGGTTTGTTTCTCGGATTTATGGAATCAACTTGCACCGCACGCAAAGGGCGACATACTCATGCTTTGCGCCGACGATGTAATTTTCCGTACTTCGGGATGGGATGTTGAAGTCGAGAAAGCTTTTGCGGCCGTGCCTGATCGTATCTTGCTTGTGTTTGCCGATGATGGCGGCCCGAACGGGAAAACGTTCTCGGCGCTACCGTTCATTTCTCGCCGCTGGTACGAGATTATCGGATATTTTACGCCGTCGGGTTATTCGGCCGATTTTTGCGATACGCATCTTTGGGATGTATCTCGCCTAATTGATCGCACGCGTTGTTTGTCGCACGTTTTGATCGAGCATATGCATTACATTTGGTCGAAAGCCGAGCAAGATCAAACGTACAAAGAAAACGTCGATCGCTGGCAACGCGATCGGCCCGACTTGGAATATGCGCGGCGCTCTCCGGAGCGGATCGCGGATGCGGATAAATTAAGAAAGGCGATGCAATGAAAGTGCCAGGCGATGTTATAACCGTGATCGATTCAATCCTCGAGGAAGCCGGCGACGCCGGCGCTCCGGTAAACGTTGATCCGGAGATTGTGCAAGGATGGATAGACAGGTTGCGCGGATTGCGCGCGGCGCTAACCGTCGACGAGGCTACTAGATGAAATGGGAAATCCTGATCTTGACGCAGCCGAGCCGGCAACATTTCCTTGTGCAACTCTATTGGCTCTTGAATCCACAACTCAAAGGGAAAGACGTTTCGGTTACGACGGCCCTATTTGATCCGGCGCTCACATTGGGCGCAAATCGCGAAAAGATGCGCCAGGCGGCAACGGGCGACTACATTTCGTTTTTAGATGATGATGATCTAGTCGCTGCAAACTTCGTCGACCGGATCTTTCCTCTACTCGACGGAGCGGATCAAATCGGATTCAACGTAAAATGCTTTTCCGATAAAGCAGAGCTCGGGACGGCGTTCCATTCGCTACAGCATGGCCGTTGGTATCAAACCGTTAACGGGCGCCTCGGCGGGATCCCTGGCGGCTACTATCGGGATATCTCGCACATAAACCCGATGCGCCGAGAGCTCGCCTTGCGTTGTCCTATGGCCGGCGGGATTGGCGAAGATTGTCGTTGGGCAAACGATATTCGCGCGCTCGGGATCGTAAAGACGGAACACTATATCGACGAGCTCTTGTACTTTTACCTTTGGCGCGGCAACAAAAATGATACGAAAGATGCAATGGATCCTTGGCGGCTTGCCTTTATAGAAAGGCTTCAACCGCCGGCGGAAAATGGCAAAATCTAAACATGGGCGGCAAAGGAAGCGGCAAAAATCCGAAAAGCCTGGCAAATCTAAAACCGCCGGAAAAGGGCGAAGTACGCAACCCGAAAGGGATCAATCGCAAGCGGCCGTGGACGGATCGCATGTTCGCGCAATCGGAGGAATTGCTCACGGCGAGCCAGGCGGGCCGGGCGGTTCAAAAGAAACTCAAGCTTCCGGATACAGCGACTTGGGCCGACGCATCGGTTTGGAAACTAATCCTCAAAGCGGCGGCGGGCGAGATCTCGGCGATAAAAGAGATGGCGGATCGGATCGAGGGGAAGTCGCCGGAACGTTTGGAGATCTCGGGCCCGGAGAGGAAACAGATCACCATTCGGGTTATTCACGATCGGAAGAAAGTATAATTCAGCATGTAGAGTACGCCGTACACTTGCCGGTTTATCACAAAAAGCAAGCCTTATTCATTGGATCCAAACTCAAACGGAAAATGATCCGGGCCGGGCGCCGCGGCGGGAAAACAACCGGATGCGCCGGCCTAGCCGTCGAGCGATTCCTCGGGCCCGCCGGCACGAATCGCGTTTTGTACGCCGTGCCGACGCAAGAGCAAATCACGCGATTCTGGCATGAAGTAGTGATCGCGCTCGCCGAGCCGATCGAATTCGGGATCTACAAGAAATATGAATCGGACAAGATCATAGAACTTCCGGGCACGGAACAACGGATCCGCGCAAAAACGGCTTGGAACGCGAACACACTCCGCGGCGATTATGGCGATTTGATCATCCTAGATGAGTTTCAACTTATGGCCGAGGATGCTCTCGGCGATGTTGTTTACCCGATGCTGATCGATAACAACGGAGATCTCGTACTCGTCTATACGCCGCCGTCTTTGCACAGCCGGGCCGTTTCGAAGGCGACGGATAAGCGACACGCCGCGAAGCTTTTCAAAAAGCACGAAACCGATCCGCGTTGGCTTTGCCTTCATTTCACTTCGCACGATAACCCGCACATCTCGGCCGAAGGCATTGCCGAGGTTTCGGCCGATATGACGCAGGTTGCAATTCAGCAAGAGATCATGGCCGAGGATAGCGACGAGGTTCCGGGCGCCTTGTGGAAGCAAACAATGATCGACGAAACCCGAGTTACTACGGCGCCGCCGCTGATCCGGATCGTCGTAGGCGTCGATCCTTCCGGCGGAAGTACAACCGAAGTGGGAAACGTTTGTTGCGGGCTCGGCGCCGATGGGCACGGCTACGTACTCGAGGATGCCTCTCTCGCCGCTCCGTCGCCGCGGGAATGGTCTGCAAAAGTGACTTGGCTTTATTACGAGCGGAAAGCCGATCGCGTACTCGGCGAGGAAAATTTCGGCGGCAACATGGTAGAGACTACGATCAAGATGCATGATGAAAACGTGAGTTATAAATCCGTCAACGCGACTCGAGGCAAGCTTGTGCGCGCCGAGCCGATTTGCGCGCTCTACGAGAAACACGTAATCCACCATGTAGGCGACTTCCCGGCACTCGAGGAAGAGATGTGCTCTTATGTTCCGGGCGGCCGATCGCCGAATCGCATGGACGCTCTTGTATGGTGCTTTACGGAACTATTTCCAGAAAGGGTTAGACTCACACTAGCAACGCACCAAAACGAAGAGCGCGAGGCGGAAGTGAAAAAGATCGAGAAATCGACTCTGCAAAAGCCGGTTGTTGGCGAGAACACGTTAAAGTGCTCGGAATGCGGATCGACCGCGGTTGTTCAACGCGGGCCGCTCAAACACTGTAATATGTGCGGGCGGGAATGGGGAACCGCGCCGGCGCCGGCGGCAACTGGCGGAAGGGGCATGCTGAAATGACGATGATCCTTTGGATCTTTGCGGCGTTTTTGTTTGTTCTGAATTGCGGCCAGTTCTTTTATATCCTTTCGACACTAAAGCCGGCCGGCCCGATTATCCCGCTCAACTCTCCGTGCCCGGCGTGCGGAAACCTCGGATGCAAGTTAGCCTATGATCCGAAAGAGAAGAAAGTCGGCCGCACATGCATAACGTGCGGTTGCACACTAACGCAACCGGTTGTTGCTCCTGACTTGTTCAAATAGGAAGCTTCGTATAAAACTCTAAGCCGTGGCGCCTAACTCCCTACTCTCGAGACAAATCTCCGGATTCACGCGACTTGTTCAACGTCAAAAGCCGTATTCCGCCTCGGATGCCTCGAGTTACTTCGGGCCAGGCGTCGAGGTTGCTCCGATCATGCCGGCCGGCACGGAGCCGCGCGGCTGGCAATATTGGGTCAATCAAAACATGGTTTTTACTCCGCGGCCCGATGCGGAGTTGACGGCGCAAGATCTTCGAAGGCTCGCAACTTATCCCCTAGTTAGAACGGCGATCGAGAATTGCAAAGACGTGATCGCGAATCTACCGCGGCAAATCCGCGCCAAGAAACAACCGGGCGAGAAAAATGCCGATGTAGACAAGCGAAGCCGCGGCGATGCAACGCTCAAGATGCTCAATGATTTCTTTGACTGCCCGGATGGCGAGCACGATTGGGCGACTTGGGTTCGCGCTTGGCTCGAGGATGTGTATACGATCGACGCTCCGTCGGTTCTTTTGCGTCGCGCGCGAAGCGGCAAGATCTTGCAAGCGCGCGTGATCGACGGCGCTTTTATTACTAGGCTAGTCGACGAGAACGGATACACGCCGCAACCGCCAGAGGATGCCTATCAACAACTTTGGAGCGGAACGCCGTCGACTACTGGCGGGATCCCTTTCGTCAATCTAACAATGGATCAACTTGTTTACCGGCCGCGAAATATCGTTCCGAGGAATACGGTTTCGAGTTTCCTGTACGGCATGAGCCCGGTCGAGCAAATGGCGCAAGAGATCGAGATCGGGCAACAACGCCTGAATTTTGTACTCGCCTACTACATTACGGGAACGATCCCTGACGCGATCCATATCGTGCCGCCGAATATCAACCCCGATCAGTTGAAGGAAGCACAAAAGGCTTTAACTTCGGAGATGAGCGGGCAGCCGTTCAAGCGTTCCGGCTTTATCAAAATGATTCAAGGGTTTGTCGATCGCGACAAGGCCGGGAGCTCCGGAGGCGATCAGCTAATTTTCCCGAAGGAAAAGTTACTCGCCGATCCTTTTGACGAGATGCACATCCGCAAGATCTTCTATGGGATCGGCGCATCCGTTCAACGGATTATGAAGGCAATGAACCGGGCATCGGCGCAAGCCGGCCAGGAAGCCGCGGAAGAAGAAGGCACTATGCCTTTCGCAATGTCGGCCGCGGGAATGGTTAATTGGCTTATCGCGAAGGGTTTCCGTTTGGGCTTTGGAAGTTACGAGCTCACTTTCGACGCCCAAAAAGAGCTCGACGTTGTTAAGCGCGCGCAAGCCGACAAGAGCGACGTTGACGCCGGAATTATCTCTCGAGACGAGGCGCGGGAGAATCGAGATCTCGATCCGCGCGGCGGGAGTGCCGAAGAGCTCATGGTTACAGTTGCAACCGGGCCCGTACCGGTCGAGTTGAGCGACGCCGTACAGCATGCGAAAGATCTAGCCGAGGCAAAGCCGGCGCCGATCGCGGCACCGCCTGGCGGCGGGCCCGTCGACAAGCGGCGATCGCCGAAGATCGATCCTGGCCGGCATACTCCGCACAGCCGCCAGGCGCAAGCCCGCCTCGAGAATGCTCTCGTAAAAGTTTTCGGCCGGCAAAAGGAAAAGGCGGCGGAAGCCGCGGGCCGGCTCTTGAAAGTGCGGAAGGCGGATGATGCAGAAAAGAAAGCCGATGATATTTTCGCCGAGATCGAGGGCGAGTTTCAGGCGATCCCGGTTCAAGCGAGCGTATCGCTAGAAATGGCCGCGCTATCCGGCGTTTCCGATGCAATGCTGCAAATGGAATTAAGCGACGCCAAATTGCTCTCTTCGGTAAATACGATCGCTTCCAAGTATGCGCGCCGGCGCGCGGCCGAGCTCGTAGGCATGAAGTACGACGAAGAGGGTAATCTTGTCCCTAACCCTAACGCGAAATGGGCAATCAGCGATACGACGCGCGATCGCTTGCGGGAAATCGTTCGCAATGCCTTCGAGGAAAAGACTCCGTTTTCGGAAGTCGTAGACGATATCCGCAACGCCGACATTTTCAGCGATGGCCGGGCGGCTACGATCGCACGCACGGAAGTTTCTCGAGCTCAAGTCGGCGCAAACTTCGACGTATGGAAGGAAAGCGGGCTCGTAAACAAAGTCAAATGGCTTGCCGTCGGGCCGGATCCCTGCCCGATTTGCATTGCAAATCATGGAGTCGAGCGCGTTTTAGGGAATGAATTCCCGAGCGGCGATATTATGCCGACGGCGCATCCGAACTGCTATTGCATCCTTCAAGCCGTAGACTTCAAAGAATAAGAGTTTTACTTTTAAGCACACCCTTTTGTGCTTTGGGTTTCCTCTGCTACGCTTGCAAACGTGGATCCGCTTCTAAAATACTTCCCGATTATGAAAGTCGACGAAGGCGCCCATATGGTTTGGGGGCTCGTCACTTCCGAAACTCCGGATAGCGACAAAGAGATTTGCGATTATTCCGAGGCGCGCGCGGAAATCCAAAAATGGTCGGATGATCAACTCGCGAAAACTCTCGCCGCCGGCCAGGATCCGTCACTCGGCAATATGCGCGTTATGCATCAACTTCAAATCGGCGGCAAAGCTGTAAAGATCGATTACAAAGACACCGAAAAGCAAGTTTGGGTCGGAAGCGAGCCGGCCAACGACGACGTTTGGCACTTGCTAAAGGGCGGATTTCTTACCGCGCACTCGATCGGCGGCTCTTATAAGTGGAAGCGCAAGGAAGGCGAGTACACTCGCTACGCTCCAACGATCGGCGAGATTAGTTACGTCGACCGCGGCGCAAATCCGGATGCCGCTTTCTCGTATGTGAAAGCCGACGGAAGCACGGAGCTCCGAAAGTTTGCGACGCCTGGCGAAAAAGAGAAACAAATTCTCGCAAAGCTTCATAACGAGGCGGATCGAGACGCCGACGTAAAACGGATCACAAAAGCCGTTATGGCCGAATTGGGCACAGACTTAGAAAAACTTCGTACCCTAGCCGCTGGATTAGTGGCACAAATAGAACCGACGAAAGGCGATACCATGACACCCGAACAAATCAAAAAGTGCGCGGCCGCTCTCGGAATTTCCGAGGAAGATTTTAAGAAGCTTTATGCACCCGCCGCCGATCTCGAAAAAGCTAAGGGCGGGCTCGCCGCTTTGCATGGGCACATTGAAAAAGCGATGGGGCACCATGCGGAAATGCACAAGGCGCACGGCGCGCTTGCCGCGATGCACGAAGCGCACGCAAAGCACTTGGGCAAGTGCGACAAGGCTTGCAAGGCCGTTATGGGATCCGACGAAAAGGAAGCCGAAAAGGCTCTCAAGGCTTTGCTTGCCGAACTGACGCCGGCGCCCGATGCCGAAGCCGTTGCAAAGGCCGCCGCGGATAAGGCCGCCGCGGATAAAGCCGCCGCCGACGCTGGCGGATCGCTCTCGAAGGCGGAAGTTGAAAAGATGCTGGCCGATCAAAAGGCCGAAAACGAAAAGGCTACGGCCGAGGCGATCAAAAAGGCGCTCGACGAAACTCCGGCTAATGACGCCGCCTCGAAAGCCAAAGTTTTTGCGGTAATCCGGGGAACGGAAGTAAAGAAAGCCGAAGCGGAAGCCGCCTCGGATCCGCTACCGGTTTAACAATTTTCAGACGTTGCCGAATTTTGATCCGATAGGAGAATTGCACAATGTCAAATTATGCAGGAATGAAGGGCGGCGGGCAGCTTCAACCGTATACCGGATCGCTCGGCGACGCCAAGATCGCGCAGCAAGGCGTGATCGCCTCAAAGGTTATGAAGGCGTGGACGGACACGCGCAAAGATGAGATCCGGAAGTACAAGCGCCTAGTGGGCGGGCTCAAGCGTACCGGCGACGGTATCAACGAGTTTGTAGTGAACAAGAGTTTTATTTCGCAGCAACAACTCAAGAGCATTGAGAACGAATTCAACGAGCGAGCCGACGCCGCAAACGAATTGCTCAAAGGGCTTGTCGCCGACTACCGCGAAACGATGATGAAAGCCGGCGTCACGACTTCGCTTGGCTACAACTTTTACGATTTGCGCGGCCCGGCATTTTTGATTTACCCGGTAAACGTGCCTTTCCGCAATTCGCTTCCGCGTTGGGGCAAAGTCAACGCCGGATATGGCACGGCGGTAAATTGGAAGTATACGAGCCTCGGGCCGGGAACCTCTTACGCCGGCGCCGCGGAAGGCAAGCGCGTTGCGACTGCAACCCCGAACGAAAACAACGCGATCGCGACTTACGCCGAGCTCGGGATCGAGCGATCGGTTTCGTTTACCGCGGAATTCGCTGGCGAGGGATACACGGATAACGTGGCCGATGAGCATATCCGCGGCGCGCATGAACTTTGGCTTCAAGAGGAATCGATCCTCATCGGCGGAAATCAGGGAAACGCCGCCGGCGCAAACGGTTTCCAGCTTGCAACCGCGAACACTCCAACGGTTGCACTGAAAACCGCGCTTCCTTCCGGGCCCGCGGGCCAGGTCACGGATGGCGGAACCGGTTTCGGATCCACAAACGTTTCCGTGCGCGTCGTAGAAATTACGATGCTCGGGAATCCGAACAACGCGCAATACGGTTATCAAGCGGCGCCTACGGTTGCCGCGGGCTTGACGCCGAGTTTCACGCGCACCAACGCCGACGGAACAACGGATGTGATCAACGGCGGAACCGGCGCAATCAGTGCCGCCTCAAACGTCGTTGCGGCTTCCTCGAGTTATCCATACGTGCTCGCCGACGTTGCACCGAAAAAGGGCGCCTTCGCATGGGCATGGTTTGTTGATACAACCGATGCCTCTTCGCCGACACTGGCAAACGCGAAACTCGTAGCAATTACGACTGTCCCATTTATTTACCTGGCGAATGCAACTCCAAATGCGAGTTACGTTGGCACGGCAACCGGTTTGAGCGCCGATCATAGCGCACAGGCTCTTGATTTCTCGGGAATGCTCGCTTGGGCCGTCACTTCCGGCGTTTTCATCAATATGTCGGATTTGACTGTCAACAACCCCGTAACCGGCGCGACGAATACCGGGTTACTTACTCCGGGCATGACGAATTCCTCAAGCTCCGTGCCGGCCGTCGCCGAGATCGAGTACGATCTCAAAAATCAATGGAATTCTTTCCAGACGGTAGCCGATGAAATTTGGTGCTCCGTCGACGCGAAACTTTCGATTTCTCAGGCGTTGTTCAAGAATACGAGCGGCGTGCCCGCCTATCGTTTCGAGGTTACTCGAGATGGGCAGGGCAACATCCTCGGCGGCTTTTCCGTGAGCGGATACAAGTCGCAATATTCTATGAAGGCAACCGGCTCGGAAGAAATTCCGTTGCGGATTCACCCGATGTTGCCGCCGGGCACGATTCACTACCGGAAAACGCAAAACCCCTATCCGCATTCGCGGATCCCTGGCGTTGCCGGCGTTTTCGTTCAACGCGATTACTACGGGATCGAGTGGCCGATCACGACTCGGGCTTGGACGTTTGGCACGTATACGCATGAGGTATACGGCGACTATATTCCGGGCTTGCTCACAGTTCGAAGCGGGATCCTCGGATCCGCCTAGTTTGTTCCACATGGAACGTTTTCCGACGCCGGATCCTTAAACAGATCCGGCGTTTTTGATTGGGGGATCTCTTGTCAACCTATCTGATTAAGAGAATCGATCTCGCCGCCGGCGATTGGACTGCTATCCTGGCGCCGATGGCTTGCACGGCATGGTCACTACGGAACGATAGCGGCGGCGATGTTACGATCGCTACAACCCCAAAGGATATGGGCTCTCACGACAATCTAGCCGCGGGTAATTCTGAAACTTGCCTGTATGGGCACAACCGCCCGAATCCTCGATTTCTCGAGGGCGATGTATTGCTGTACGCTAAACCCGCATCAGGGGCGGGATTTCTCACCGGTCGATTCGTTCTCTAAAAAACGGAGCTCTCCAAAATGGCGCAACTTAACTCGAAACTCGGAAGATCTTTGCTCTTCATTCTTTGCACGGCTCTAATGATCTTGTTCATAGATCAACCGTGGATAAGAGCGCAGCAACAAACTTCGGGCGGCACGGCGGTTACGATCAACGGATCATTGCCGGCCGGCTCGGCTGTGATCGGGCACGTAATTGCCGATACTGGAAGCACTACGGCCGTAACCGGGAATGTTACCGCGGTACAGTCAACCGGGAGTAATTTGCATGTAGCCGTCGACTCCGCGCCTACAACCGCCGTTACTCAATCGGGCGCATGGACAGTTGCCAACGGATCCGGAGTCGCAAATATAGGGATCGTGCGATCGGTTGCCTCTCCGTGCACGCAATCTACAAACTTTACATTGAGCACGGTAGGAGTAGCGACGGGCGCGGGAACCAGCATAACCAGTACAACGACGTGCCTTACAAAACTCTACGCGAACAACATAACGAATTCTTCGGTAACGCTCCGGATCCAAGATAAAACCGGAACGCCTATAATTTGGGTCGGCGGCGCCGCGGATTTCTCGATCGGCCCTAATTCCAACGTTGCATTTCCGCTCGAAGGCGTTACGATGGCCGGCGGCATTACTGCGATCGCCGGAACCTCGAGCGCGATCAATCTACAGGTGAGCGGGCTTCAATGAAGAAATGGCTTTTACTGGCGGCGCTCGTATTCCTTCCGCGGCTCACGGATGGCCAACAACAATCTTCGAATCCGGTAACAAAATTCAGTTGCTTCGTTCAAGGCGTCACGGTAACAACGCAATGCCTTGCCGCGCCGGCCGCCGGGATCCGCGCGTATGTGACGGATATCGCGCTCTCAAATCAGGCGGCAACTGTCCAAACGCTAGATGTGGTTTTTGGTACGGGTTCGAATTGCGTAACCGGAACGACGGCGCTTACGCATAAGTTTCAAATGGGAACAAATGCAACAACGACAAGCCCGCAAGTAATCGAGGTAGATCTAGTTTCTCCGCTTGTGCCGACGGCGGCAAATGCGATTTGCGTTCGGCCGTCGGCGGCGACGGCTTTTGGCGCTACTATTACCGGATACACCGCACCATAAAATTAATTGTGATAGGATTCGACGCCGAGAGGGGCAAACTTAGGGCGGGCAGGACTGGCGCAACCGTTCTACTACGCCCTACACTACTTCATGCCGATTACGCCAAACGCGATCGATCTAACGACTCTCGCCAAAGTAAAAAATTGGATACAAATCCCCGTCGCGAACACTACAGACGATCAGACGATTCAAGACGCGATCACTTCCTTTAGCGCCTATGCTTTGCGGATTACCGGCCGCGGGCCCGCCGACGGATCGATCCCGGCCGCCTCGCCGCTCGTCGTTCCGGTTGCGTATGATGAGTTTTACGATGGAAGCGGAACCGAAACGCAGCAAGTTAGAAATTGGCCGATCGTTTCCGTTGCTTCGGTTAACGTCAACGGGCAACCGATCCCGCAATCTACCGGGCTCAACGTTTCCGGATGGGTTGTCAACGGCGACGCGAAATTTATCTCGATCCGCGGCGGCCTAAGTGCCAATGTTGCGACTTTCCAAAATTACCGTTTCCAGACTCGAGGCGCCGGCGGCCGCGGCGGCTTTTGCGCGGGGATCCAAAACGTCGAGATCGCTTACACCGCGGGATTCAACGGAACGCCTTTCGATCTCGAGTTTGCGGCGCGGAAAATCGTATCGCTGAATTACAAGCGGAAGGATTGGATCGGGCAGCGATCGCAACAAATGGCAAACGGCGCCGGATCGACTTTCTATAACGATTGGGAGATGGATCGCCAGGACGAGCGCACGGTTAGGTACTACGCGCGCCGAGTGGCATAAAGTGAGGTTGAAATGATCAGTTTCGCAATTCAATTTGTCGTTTTTGTCGTTTGCGTCGTGATCGTAGTATTAGTCGCGCAATGGGGCATGATGAAACTCGGATGGACAATCGATCCGACGTTGAAAGTTATCCTCGGGTTGTTCTTGTTCTTGTTTTGCTTCCTTGTGTTTCTGAATTTCGTAGGCTATATGAACGGGTTAAATTGGGTGCACCGATGAAAGCGACGGCGGTAAAAAAAGCAAAAGTCAAAGAGCCGGAAGCAAAGGCGCCCGAAGCAAAGGCGGTAGTTATCATGCGCGCAACGCTCGGGCGGATTGTCCACTATAAACTTAGCGTCGAGGATGCCGAAGCGATCGGGCGGCGCCGTACAACCGTTGCCGGGATCCATTTATCAATGGAAGCTGGCCGCTGGCCGCTTGGCACTCAAGCGCATATCGGCAACCCGGCTTCCGCCGGCGAATGCTATCCGATGATCGTTACGAAAGTGTCTCCGGATCAGTTCGGCGAAGGATTGGACGGCGTGAGCGGGCAAGTATTTCTCGACGGCAACGATGTGCTTTGGGTTACGCAAAGAACTGAAGGCGCGGATCCTGGCCAATGGGCTTGGCCGCCTCGAGGGTAAATGTTCCGGATAAAGATCATAGCGCCGCCGGCCGCGATCGAGAAAATGCGGCTTCGCGGCCCGCAAATCCTCGAGTCGCTAACGCAACGCATGACGCTGCTTATGTTCAAGCTTCAATCAAAGATCGTCGGCGAAGAGATCCCGAAGCAATTTCCGAATGGAGCTCCTAACATTGCGGCAACCGTGCGCGCGATCCCGGCCAGGCTCGAGGGCAAAAGGATCGTGGGCGAAGTCGAAGCCGGCGGCCCGCGCACTACGAAAGAAACACTAGGCGGCCCGCAAGCCGGCCAGTTTGTAGACTACGCCGCGGTACAAGAGGGCGGAGTATCGCACTCTTGGAAGATTCAACCGGTTTTGTACTCGAGTGCATGGGCGATCAGCAATAAAGCGCGCGTACTCTCCGTAGAGGGTTTGCCGCGGGCTTTAGCGTTTATGTTCAACGGAAAGCTTATTATCACGCGATCGGTTACGCATCCGGGCTTGAAGGAAAGGCCGTACATGCGCCAGGGATTGAAAGATATGGAAGCGCAAATCATTTCCGAGCTCACGGCCGAGTTTAACGGGTTGCTGCAATGAGCGTAAATTTCCCGAAATTCGATCCCGAACGTATCGAGGCGGCGTTATTCGCTTTGCTGCAAACC
>Ga0247675_1000010_pt1 | contig 43085 bp, 56 predicted proteins | sample CNK16_metaG_FD_189930 | JGI IMG/M metagenome (GOLD analysis project Ga0247675, IMG submission 189930) | Soil microbial communities from Purdue University Martell Research Forest, Indiana, United States - CNK16 | ecosystem: Environmental > Terrestrial > Soil > Temperate forest > Bulk soil... | reverse complement strand
GATGGCCCGATTCGGAGGCCCCATAGGACATTTTACTTTCGGCGGGCGGTGCGGTGACCGGTCGGACTCGGAGGACCCGGCCGGCGATACTAGGATTATATTCCTATCGACTAGGAATATATTCCCATCAACCCCCATACTTGCATGTCTGATATGCAGAACTATCATAGCAATGAATGACATTGTGCGTGACATCCAACACACATGCGCCTATGCAATGGTGGCCAATGAAGGAATAAGGACATGTCTAGCTCGATCGCCGATATCCATTACGATCCGGTCACCAAGCTGTTGATCGTGGCGTTCGTGAAGGGCGGGAATTTCACTTACCGTGAGGTGCCCGAGGCGGTGTATCAGCAGTTCGTTGAAGCGCCGTCCAAGGGTCAGTACTTCAAGCTGATTGCGGAGGCGCATGCGACGAAGCTAGAGGGGGAGGACTGGCAGGAGATCGCTGCGTGGCGCCTGCTGCGCGTCCTCGCTCAGCCCGATCTCAGTCCATCGCTGGTTGAGTCGGTGAAGCGAGAACTGCCATTCAGCGGCTGCGTTAGATTTCATTCCGCCTCATCGGTCGTGGTCTTGGTATAGGAAAACCCGCCCTCCAATTCGAGGTGGGACACTCTGGCTTTCAAATCGGCGATCTCGATGGCGAGGGTGTCGAGTTGGGCTTGGATATCGGCGTCAGCGGTGCTAGTAGATTCGGACATGGGGACCTCCATCGGATATTTATGGTCGCGGCGCCTGCATCAATTTGAGCGCGTCTTCGGGCATGACGCAATGCAGCACCTTCTCGGTCAACGCGTTCTGATCCTTCATCACCTCGGACCATTGGCCGTACAACTTGTCCTGTGCGGCGAACAGCATGCCGACCGTGGTCTCGGTCCGGCTGGTGATTCTCGACAAATAATAGAACAGGAAAATCAGCAGCACGATGTTCATGAGACCAAGCATGAGCACCAAGGGCTGCTGTTTGAATGTGCCGACAAATTCGCCGGCGGCTTTCATACCATCTTCGAGGAGACCGGGGTTCACGTGCGCCGCCAACCCGCCATCCACGTATCGAGGTCGCGGATTTCAAAGAATCGCTGTTGGGGTGACGGCATCACATGACGTGGTCCAGCGCCACGTTTCATTTGGCTGCGGAAATAGCTGTACGGAAGCCGGCAATAAGCCGCTGCCTGTTTCATATCCAGCAGGGTGTCGTAATTGAACTCGGTGAGATCGGGTGTCATAAAATCATCCATTTAGGAGTCGCATTCGATGGTCCTCGGTCGACCTCTCATCCGCACCGGCAATCCGGCGGCAATCCGCATCTGCCTATGGAGGTCGCGGGTGGCTTTCATCCGCGCCAACACGGCCTCGCGATGAGCGGCATAATACGCCCGCTGGGAGGCGGCCTTGCGGGAGCGATATTTGATTCGATAGCTGCGCTCCCGTTCGCGTAGCGCCTCCCTATGACGCTCACGATACCGTCTGTTGGCTTCTCTGGTTTTCTCTGGATGCGCCCGCTGCGACAGGCGAACTCGCACGATATGACAGGTGCGACAGGCCGGCCGAACATAGCCCGTCGGATAGCGATAGTACTCGGCGTCGGGCTTGGTCTCGCCACAGATGCTGCACGTCCTAGTCGTCAAGGTAGTGGGATTCATGTAACAACACGACCTGTCGTCTGATCTTGGCGTGATAGAACTCGCCATGGGGATCGACCTCGCCGCTGATGATCAACCGGCGGATGTCGTTGGCCTCGGCTTCTAATTGCTGGATTTCGTGGCGGATAGCGGCAAGGCGATCGATGGGGTGCATGGGTCCGATTCAATTTTGTGCGGGGTATTTAGTCATGCCTATTCCGACGGCTTGCACCGAGAGATATGTCATGTCGTGTCATGTCGTGTACTACGTACGCAGAAGCAGGCAGCAAATCTCCGCCAGCGGGTACTGGTACCTGCTAATCTCGTGCTGATTCCCTTCTTCTCCCGGCCTATACCTTGCTTGGTACACCTACCCCAAAGGGGTAGGTGTACAAGCTAGTCCCCTTTCCGTTTTTCCATATATAAGGAAGCGGAAAATCCTGCTATCTAACATTCCTCTCCGGAACGGAACGGAAGCCTTTCCGTTCCGCTTTCCGGTCGGCGGAAAGGCAATATTAGTTGACGTCGGCGACTTGGATAAGTTGACCTCTTAGCGCATCGACACGCCGCGACACGAGACGATACCCGGTCCCATTCATCGCCAATCCATTGCTGACTTCGACTCGGATCGGGTGGATCGGCACGAGTGCTATGACTTTTTCGTTGATTCGACCGGGTTTCTTTCCGATCAAAGTGATTGCCTCGCTCAGCAGATAGATGTTAGGCGGTAAATTGGCAATGCGTTCTAGCAGGTCGGGAGCCCGTCGATCACGGCCATTCTGCCGTTCTCTGCGGTGATCCAGCCGCAGATTGCGCTGCATATCGGTTTCTTCCCAATCCTCGATCAGGACCAAGGAATCGGTTTTGCCTTGCTCGCCAGTCCATTGGTACTGGCAGGTGACGAAATTATATGTGTTGCCGTCCTCGTCATCCTTCAATTTGCTGACGTGCAGCCGCAGTTCATCGGGGGCATTTTCCTTGTCGGAATACATGGTGAGCACGGCATCGGCATTGCATTCGGCAACCGACGATCCGCGTGTACCACGTGAGGCATCCTTACCCTGATGGGCGATGCCGATAAACGCCATGCGATGGCCGACCTCGTTCTTAATCCGCTCTCCAGCGGTGATGATCGCCCCCCAAGTCTGTTCATCCTCTTTGGCGCCCTGAATGGCGCGACTGATGGTATCGACCCAGGTGGTTTTGATCATACAGCCATAGCGCTGTTCGGTATCCTTGATCGAGCGGATGATCTGATCGATATCGGCCTCGTTCAACAGATTGATAGGGGTCCGAACTAGCCAGAACGGTGATTTTACACCGTATGTGTCGGCATGATCGATCTTATGGTGCAGACGCCACGCCGCAATGCGTTTGCCCAAGCCACCGGCACCTTCGCCGGCGAAATAGATTGCCCCGCCATCCTGAGTCGCCCGCCCGTGAAAACTCCCTTTGCCATGGGTCATGGTCAACGCCATGTCGAGTCCCATGAACGATTTGTAGACGCCCTTCTGCCCGGTCAACAGATTGATGCTGTCTTCGGGGATCAATCCGTCCACCAAATACGTCGGCAATGGCTGTTTGATGATCTGAATTTCGTCGAGCAGTTCATACAGGCCCGACGGCACTGCGTCTTCATCACCGTACTTCATCAAATTCTCCATAAAATGGCACGAGGCGGGAATGCTCCCCACCTCGCTAGTGATTAACAAAAACTTGATAGTATTAGTTCGTGTAATCGTTGTTCGCCATTTGTTCGATTAATCGACTCGCCGCAGATTGCGTTCATGCAGACGCTGCATAATATCGGGCCGATCGGATGCGACGATCACTGCGGGGATCGGCTTGATCTTGAGATCACCCCATCTTGCCGGACGCTCGGCCCATTCGGCAATGGCGAAGATCGGCTTGATACCGAACGGTCCTTCCTCGACCCCAGTGACCTCGATATGGGGGATCATCGGCGGGTTGACCGCATGAAATTCGGCATGATTCTCCAAATCATCGCACAGATCGGCCAATGCCTCCGATCCCACCCGATCATTAATCGTCAAATCGGCCCGGCCGCCCCATTGACTGCTATAGATCGGCAGTTGATAAATCGGCGACCCGTCGATCGGCGTCTCCGGCGGGGTTTGACCATAGGGCACCAAGGCGACCTCCCGATGCCTCTTACCATTCGTCTCACCCCATACCTCATAGCCGACCTCCAATTGCCAGATATCCACGCCGAACAGGTCGGTGGCGACAACCGGATCGGCGATCCAGCCGCCCTTGCCGTCGGGGCGCGAGCGACGGATGACGATCTGTCCGCCGCTGGCATAGGCCGTCAGATTATTATTCCGCACCCGCGTGATGCGGGTCCGGTCGATAGTGAACTGATTCAAATTATCATCTCTCCGTTAAAAAGGGCAGTCTAACCAATCGGCGGGAGGGTTTGATATAACTCCCGCCATTGGCGTCACGGGCATACCGCAACAGGGTACTGCCGGTGATTCGATTGGGTGGATTGCGATACAACGCCGCCCAGGTGTTGCGACACATCTGTTCGTCATGCGTGACATTGAGCGCCGACCATGCCGAAAATACGTCATAGGCGGTGCCATGCGACGCCACGAAGGTCGCCATGCAAATCCGCAGCCACCAGTCATAGTCCACCGTGGTGTTCGGAATCGAGCCCAGAACATCCAAGATGTCGGCGTCATGCCATCGCTGCGGCGTGCCGACATAGCCGGCCGATAAGGTGGCCGGTGGAGCGACAGAACGGGTGATCACGGTCTCTTGGACTCCCAATAATTGACGGGTATAATCCAACAGATTATGAACTTGTGGCAAATCCACTGCAATAAGATCGTCACGCGACACATTGTGTGGCCCACGATCATCCATCCATTCGATCTCGACGCCGGACGGATGATAGCCATAGGCATGCAATTGATTGCCATGGCCCAGCACCTCGACGCCTTCCCCCGTTCGATCAGGGTTGCGTTTCCATGCCTTGGCCTTGCCGGGTGAACCTTCGGCCGCTCGATACAGCAACGCTACGCGACAGGCGTTCGGCCGGAAGCGGATCGGCGCATCGCCCAGATGATCGAGGCAATATTGTGCCACGTCGAGACAATGGTCGGGTTTGTCCAGATCGATGTCAACGATCTGCAATCCGTCGGCGAGCACTCCGGTCGATTGATGCCATGCGTCCGGCGGGGCACTCACCGCCGGAATGGGAGGATCACAGCGGGCCAATTCGGTCCAGCCCGGATTGAGGGGGTATTTCAACAATTCGGGAAAGGTCTGGATCGACACCGGGCGATAGCCATTGCCGTAAAGTTGTTTCCGCAGGTCCCACAGGCCGTTCATGCGAACAACTTGGCGATTTTGGCGTGCACCTTGGTCTTCGACATCTGTTGCGCTGAGGATAGCCGAGGTCGCTCATGGATGTTCAACAGAAAATCGTATTCCCAGCGGGTGATCTGATGCTGATCGAACAGCCATTGGGCGGTATCGACGGTGACCATGGTGGTCGGCTCGCGTTTGATCTGACGGAGGTTGTCTACAATCGCCTGATCCCGTCGTTTGGTCAACGCCTTATGGTGATAGCCGATCTTACGCAACACCTGATCGTTCAATCGCTGCCGGATGGCCAATTGACTGACCGACAGATCACGTCGGCGCAGATTGTCCACCACGAATTTGTATTCCCATGTGGTCAACCAGCCCTGCTTCTCGGCATATTGTGCCAGTTCGATATTCATGGAGCGGGTATCATCGCAGGCGATCTTGCGCAGACAGTTGAACATCGCCTGTGAGCGCAAATGTTCCATGAATTTCGCGATGCAGTGATTACCGACCAAAGCGATCTCACCGTTCAGGCGATTGCGGATGTAGCACAACTCGAAAATCGGATGGTGCGAGCAGAGACAGGTCTGCCCGACGTCTTCCGTCGGATCGAGTTGCACGATATGGTCAAGGTCCCATTCCATCTTGGCCTCGTCCCATACGTCCGCCACCGACAGGTCGATGATTTCCTTGGACAAGCAGTAGGCATTGTAGCCATTGCTCGACGGTGCGTTATGAACGACCTTCATGGCGCATGACCCTCTGCTTGCGCTCCGTTGAGGGATATGCTATAAATACGCTTAATACACATAATACGTTTTCCTTCTAATGACCCCTGCATCGTCTCACCGATGTGGGGGTTTTGTTTAATTAGCTTCGTTGTCGGGTCCTTCGCCACATCCGCAATCGTGCCGCGTCCATGTCTGTATCCAACGATCTAGATCGTCGGGATTGAACATCACCCGACGCGGCGATAGGGTGATATACGCCGGTCCGGTACCATATTTGTGGCGGTGCACAAAATACCGCCGAGGCAACCCACAATAACGACTGGCCGCGTCATAGTCCATCAATCCTCGTTCCGGTGCCTCCATGCTCAATACCCCCAATCTCACTTTATTTACCCCGATCTTTTGGGCTATAATGGATGGAGTTAACGGAAGAAAGCAATGAAAAGGATAGAGTTGCCAGATTTTGCTATTTTACGGATGTTGGTGGATGAGCATCAGATGAATCACGAGCGGGACATGAGTTATGCGGCCTTGAACTGTGAGTTGGATGCGCCGGTGGGGTTGGTCGAGGATGTGGTGTTATTTTTCCTTGAGCGGTTGATCATTGACGGGGTGGTGAACGCCGACAAGGTGCGGCGGGTGGCGACGTTCGAGCTAGAGGTCGAACGTCCAGGCTTCGCCTATCGCGAATAATAGTTGCAATTTCTCAGCGGATATGCGATAAATGATTTTGTCGGGTTGGCGTCCGACAGACGTGTAATTGCGAAATCATCCGTGAAGAGACCCGGCGTTTGACTCCTTGACGCCGGGTCGTCACATCCGCCGAAAGGCGAATGTGACAGCCGTCACGCCGAGGGCGTGACAATCTTTTATAAATAGAGTCGCCGTCCTCCAGTACGGCACTCATTCATTTCCAAATTAACCATCAGTGAGAACGGCGGAGCCAGCGATTGCAACTCCGCCGTTTTCTAAATATGGCTATGATCGCCGAAGGTCGCCGTGCCAGAATGAAGCGGAATTTCGATAGCAAGTTCGTCGAAGACGCGATCAGCACATGGCGAGAATTGGCGCCGACCTCGCCGGATGGTGCCCGTCTGCTGCATCTGGCCGACCAACTGGAAGCCATTCCGCTCCGTCGGCCGATCGACTATGAACCCAAACAAAAGAGATTGAAATGCGCTCATTCCTGATTCCGTGGCCGATGATCTGGCCATGGTGCGGCCCGTGGCCGACACCGAAGACGCCGAAACCTGTTGACAGGGCGCTATCGCCCTGCTAGACGACCCTCGGGGGGAACCACTGGTTCTCCCTTTTTTATCCTAAGCCCCGGCTCTATGTCGTCGGCGACCAAGCTCATAATCGCTGGCCGAATGGCTGCGACGACTTGACCACGAGGCGAACTAGCCTGTGACGACTACCATACCGACCGAGACGACCTGAGCCTGTGAAAGGCTATGACGACGCATACGCGCCACCGGCTTTCAACAGCACATCAGCCTGTGGAAAGGCTACTTGACGCCACACTGAACTCCATCTAAACACACCGGCATCGGGGGGAACCATCACAAGGATACCCCCGTGGTCTATCGCCTGACGGAATTCACCCCCAATGCCCGCTATACGGCGGACATCACTCACCTCGCCGACAATGGCTCGGCCACCTATTTCCTCTCCGCCGGACGATTGTGGGGCGGTTGGTGGACTGACACCGCCGGACAGATCACCTCCATCCCCGCTCCGGCCACACCTGTGGTACCAAAGCCACACATACCGGGTGTGGCGGACAATCTGATCGTCGCCCATGACGAAAATATCAGTGGCTGGATCGTCGGATCGTTCACCGTCGGACTGGTCTCGCACGGGTTTCTGGCGAATGAGCGGACCGGCATCGTTGAGCAGGTGGATGTCCGAGGGGCGGGCAGTACCTTCCTCACGGCGATCAACCGATCGGGCGAGTTGGCCGGCATGTTCACCGATCCAGCACAGCGCAACCATACCTTCTTGGCCGATCCGCAGCATGTGCCCAATCTTGGCACGATGATCACGGACGTGCTACAGGTGCGGGTATTGGTTGCGGCGCATGGGTGAAGGGACTAGATAGGGATATGCCCGAATACACGCTCGAAGAACTTGACGAACGGTATCTGCGACAGGATGATGAGAGTCCCTTGATGCAAGCCATGCAACAGCTAATCGCCGACGGCCGCCGCTTTGGCGATATCCTGACGGGATTCATCGCGGCGACCCATCAGCGGTTCGACGCGACCCATCAGCGGTTCGATCGGATGGATGAGCGAATGGATCGGCTTGATCAGCGGATGTCGCGCCTAGAAACCGAGGTCCATGAGATCAAGGACTTGATCGGCAAGGATAAGACCCGGCACTGATGGCCGAACTGCAAGCTACTGCTGGTCTTTTGTTACAAACTCTCCACGCTGTGGACGACGATTTGACTCGCCTCATGACGCTCATGAACGATGGATTTGACCGAGTCGATTCCCAATTTGAGCGGCTGATCCAGCGATTGGATCGGTTGATCCAGCAGTTTGACAAAATTAAGAAACAGTTTGATGAGATTAAAAAACGCCGTTAGGCCAACGGCGCCGACTGAACACTCCAGTCGGCGCCGCATAACCTCCGTCAAGTCTTGGCCTGTCCTTCTGGTCTTGTCGGGTCGGTCTTATCCAGTCCGGTCTCGTCCAATCAAGTCTCCACTCGTCCGATCAGGTCCGATCGCGTCTAGTCCGGTCTGTCTAGTCAACTCACGTCATGCCACGTCGTGTTGGGGCCAGTCTTGTCAAGTCGCGTCCGTCATGTCAAGTCCCATCCGGTCCTGTCAGGTCGCATCATGTCGCATCACGTCGAGTCTGGTCTAGTCGCGTCAAGTCTAGTCAAGTCGCGACGAGGATCAAGCATTTCCAGCGGGGGCGTCGTTGACCGATGGGCGTAAGGTCTCGCCGAACACCGTCAAACGACGTTCGATCTCACCTAATTGATCGGTGACATCAAGCACCGCCGCCAGAATGCGTACCGTTCGTACTTCGCGTGCCAGTTTCTCCACTCGCTCGGCGACGATTTGCCGGCGGTTTTCTTCGGAGCGAACCTCCCGTGCGCGTAGGATATGCTCATACGCCCTCGGCGTCTGATCGATAATCGGTACATTGCGGGGTGCGTTAAGGATTACGTGGTGATAGCTGACCTCAACCCGTGCTCGGCGGAACAACTTGAAGATTTGGCCGACGCGATGTTCGATGGCCGCTGTCGCGTCATTCATCTCAATCTCGCCGCCGTTCTCCTTGCGCCACGGATGCGCTAGATCGGCACGTATCTCCGCTTCCAGAAGGCGGGCATCAAGCACGCCGTCATGGCGTCGCTCGAATTCCTCCATCACGGTGCGGAGAACGGTTTGCGATAGCTTCGGCATTTAGGCTCCTTTCAGTCCACGGCGACATCATCATCGCCGACGCCTTCGAGATCGTCCAGTCCCATCTGGCGGGCAAGATTCTCATTGCCGCGTGCCGCCAGTTGTTCCTGGAACCACTCAAAGTCGAGCCGGCTCTGTTCGTTATAAAAAGTTGGCTCCCTCATCGCCGCTTCCTGCATTTCGCGTCCGGCGTTCGCTTGGAGATCGAAAAACTTGCTGTAGGTCGGGGGATCAGAAGCAATAATGCGAGCACGGTCGGCCTCTTTGGCATCCGGGGGGATCGCCGGCACCACGGCGAACTGCCCATTATTGAGGATGCCTTTTTCCTGACGCCCGTCGCCCACGCCCACTGTCCAGCCACCGGCAAACATCAGGTTGAAGCAGGCGGAGGCGGTCAGGCGGGGAACCACATACTGAACAGTCACTTCGCAACACCATTCACGCATCACGGCGTGGCTACGCATATCGGGGGTGCGGGCGAGATCGGCTGTGCGGACTCCGATGATCTCGAATTCGGGCACCCCCCAGACCGGCAGGGCAGCGCCTTCGTCCGCAACGATCCAGGTCATCCGGCCGATCTCGCTCTTGCGGGTGTTGGGCAGATCGAGCGCGGCGGTTTGCATCAGGCGATGAAACGCGGCGGCTGGGATGCCCAGTAATGTCGGAGAGCCTTCGGGCGCACGGGTGATCGAATCGCAAAATTCGGCATAGGGATCATGTTTCAACACGCCGGCACGATCCGCACGGCTTCTCCGGCCGCCTGATGGATACAGGAGTTCACGTCTGCCGCGACCGCTCATCGAGTTGAACACGTATTGCGTGCGACCGACGACCCACATCGTGGTTTCGCCGATTTTGATTAATGGAACGTCGATCGGCCCCGACTTTGCGGGGACCACAGGGGCTCTTGCCATTGCCGCTTCCTCCTATGATTAGGGTTTGCGATGCAATCGCTACACGATTCGATGACCGCGTCAACCCTCTAATCGAACGAAGCGGTCATATCAGGTCAGTAACGGATTGGCCAATCCTTGTCCATAGCCGGCTGGCAGACCGCTTCGATTGGCATTGGCAGCGGCAAGGGCTTGCAACACTCCGGTGTTCATATTATTGTTCATCGGCTGTCCCACGGGCTTCATCAGCGAATTGACCAATGCCAATTGTTGCAGGGGATCGGGCTCCTTTGTGGCCAAGGCAGATTGTGCGGGCTGCATGGGATAGAACGGCGGGGGAGTCGCTTGGGCGGTTTGGGCTGGCGCAGGAGCCGGTGGTGCCGTATCGACGTTGGCAAACTTGCCCTTGAGGTCACCCACCGTCATATTTTGATACGCGGGATTTAATTTGAGAATGGTGTCGGCCATCTTCGGCTGGGTCTCTTGGAACACCTTGGTCAGCGGCGTGTCGTCGGAATATTTTAGAGCACCGATCGCCCCTCCGGCACCAAGAGTATGAGCAAGAGCCAAATTCGTGGGGGTTGGTAGAATACCAGCCTTGGCCAAAATCCCCGAATTATAATCGCGATACCAATCGGCGGCAGCGGCCGACAACCTTGGATTGGTGCGCCCGGCGAGAACTTCCTCTGGAGTCTGACCGGCGAAGAGGTCAGGTCGAGCTTTGGCGAAATCTAGCCATGTAGAGCGTAAAAATTGATGCAATCCGAGCGGACCGCCCTTGGAGGCGGGATATAGGGGATTCTGCGCTGTGATGTCGCCGCTGCTCTCGACCGAGCCGATACGGGCGGAATAGGGACTGATCGACGGAGAGATGATCGGATCGGGCATCGAGGATTCCTTTGATCATATTTAGACTTGACGCTCACAGCTAGTTCGCGTACACAACGGTCTTATGGCAACCTTCTTACTGTTCCTGGTCCTGATGGTGCTGAGCGGCGTGTCGCTGAGCGTGGTGCTGGGCGACATCCTGCTCGTCTTCACGGCGGCATTCGTGATCGGCATCCTGATCAGTTTCGTCACGCTGATCTGGAACATGCTGATCGAGATCGGGAAAATTCCCGGAGAAATCCGCACCTATATCCGGAATGCTCCGATTCGGCGGCAACAGCGGCTGGATGATGAAGCGTTTGCCGACGACCTGCGGCGTCAACGCGCTGGCCTACCGCCGAACGACGGCTATGATCAGCAGCGAGCGTTTCTCAAGACGCTGAATTTTACTGCCCGGTCATCAGCGACAAGTCTTTCGCCAGGGGATTAACCAGCGGAGCGGCAGACCCAGCGATCACCGGCCCGGCTGGTCCGCTGACCAGATTGGCGGCTTGACGGATTAGCGCGTTGGCGATTGGCGACATGCGGCCAAGATAATGTGCCGCCCCCCCAACTCCAAACAATGCCGCCGCCGCCTCGAACGGCCCGCCGTGGCTTAGGCCCATGCCGCCGCCCACAAGAGCAAGCAGGCTCTGAACGTATGGATTGGCGAGAACATTTTTACTGGCCAGCCATTGGGCTCCTTTGCCTAATCCTGCTCCACCCGCACCCAACGCTGCTGCTTCGGCATTCTGTGTCGGTGTGCCGCCACTTTCGCCGGAAAACTCTGCGGCCTGAGCAGCATTGCGAGCCGTGGTCACCACACCTTGAGTCACTGGACTGGCGAAGAACTTTCCGCCGGCAAACATCGACGGGCGGGTTAGCATATTCGTTGCCCCACCGGTGCCGATCATCGCTGGCAGCGAAGCATAGAGGTGCCCGAGAAAGCGCCCGGTGGACGCCGAGGTGTTGTCACCATATTGCTTTTGATAATCTTCCTCGGTCAACGGGTCCGGCGTGCCCAGATCGATCTTGGTGTTTTTCATCTGGCCGAGGGGGGATTTCTTCAGCGATTGTATCTCTGGGCTATCATTCAGACCCTGCACGAAGCCCGCCATCAGGGCATTGCCTATGCTGGTCGTTGCCTGACCGCGAGTCTGGACTGCCGGCGGTTCGGTGACCGGAGCGATACCCGTTTTCTGTTGCAGTGCCTGATGCTGCTTGATCAGGTCATCCACGCTCGGACCATCGTCCGGAGTACCGCTCGACGGATTAGCGTTAGGCGATGGTTGGCGGCGGATTAGTTGTTCGACGCTCGGGCCTTCGTCATCCGTTGCCATCAGCGTGACCCCGTCGCCGGCATTCCAGCGGCTGGCTGAGCATATTTGTCGATCAAACTCATGGTGTAGGCGTATTTCTTCCGTTCATCTTTTCCGAGCTTCGACAGGTAGGCCCGCTGTTCTTCCTCTGGCGCATACGCCAATCGATAAGCGTTCTGATCGGTCGAGTTCTGGATACGCAACCGCGTAGCGGCGTTCTGTTTATTGGTATCCAGAGGATCGTGAGTCGCTTGAGCGTGGGCTTCTTGGGTCAACACCGACTCTTGGGTGTTCAAGGCCAACACATATTCGGCCGCCCGGCGCATCGCCACGGGCGACATATCATGATTTGGATTGGCGGAGATTTGCGTGAACAGATCGGCGTCAGATCGATTGCCCGATGCCAACGCCGCTCGTGACAATGCCTTCCACAAATCCTGTTGGTCATAGGACTTGTTCGGATCGATACCCAGTGCCGCCGCGACATTCGGCAGGGCATTGGTGAGGATTTGTTTGGCGGTATTGGCGTATTCCGTGCCTTTGCCGCTCGACACCGTGGTCGATAGATTGCGGATGCTGGCCAACGACCCTTGGAGGTCGGCGAAATTCCGCGATGAGAGCGAGGCCATGTCGGTGGTATCTTGAGCACGGCTGGCCGCTTGTAGTTTCAACTGCTCGGCGTTGGGCAACGTTTGACCCAGCGGCAACGTCGATTGAGCGGGTGCCGCTGGCGGAGGTGTAGTGGTGCCACCCGTCGGAGGTGGAGTGACCGTGGCTCCTGTAGCCGCCCCAGCTAGAGGTTTAGTTAGGGTCCAGCCATGTTGCAATAGATTATACTGGAAGACCTGTTGACGCGGAACTTGAGTCAATGTGCCATCGGGCTTCTTCACCTCGACGAGGTCCGTGCCCGTGTCCGGACTGATCGACATCGGCACGCCAGCACCTTGTGGGACAACCTGTCCCTCGCCCGGCATTCCCATACCGGGCTGCACAGTGCCGACCTGCACCGGCATCCCAGACTTATCATACGTCTGCATCGTGCCACGAGTCCCCGCCATCGACTGAGCGTCGGGCGGCTTCACCGACATTAGGCCATAGGTCATCAATTTCTGTTTGAGCGTGGTCGCGTTATCGTCCTTGGTGACATGCGCTTCCATATCGGTCAAATGCCCAGCCATTAGCGGCATATGGACTTTGAGTTCTTCCATCTTGTTTTTTACGAAATCGGGCGTCAGTTGCTCAGGCGGCGTGGTCAACGCAATACCGGTCGCAATCTGTCCGAGAATACCAAGCTGGCTGTTTGCCAATTCCTGCTGCTTGTTCAACAGGTCTTGTTTCTGAAGGTCATTCTGCGCCGAGGCATTGGCCAGCGACTGTAAGCTGCCGACCGTCTCCAACAGACTAGGCTGCTGGGGGGCTCTGGATTGGGTGAGCCAATTGGTCGCGGTGCCAATTCCACTCACATTGGCGGCATTGGATGCCTCGGCCATTTCTTATTCCTTAACTATTAATTGGATCGGCAGTTTGCGGCATGCCGGTTTGTGCATTATATGTACCTACCGGCGAGGTGCCTCCTCCGCCCAACTTAGTGAGAATGGATTGCAGATACGGCGCCATCGCGTAGTTCTGGAGTCCGCTGCTCGCCGTATTGCCCAAATTCGACAACCCAGCGCCCAACGCCCCACCTTGACCGGCGATACCCGCACCTAATGCAGTGCCTGCATTCGCGATGTTTGTGCCAGCAGCAGCCGCACCCGCTTGACCAATGGCGCCTGATTTGGCGGCGGCGTTCTCGCCCAAGTTCGCCAATGTGCCATATTGGCCGAATACCTGACTATTGATCGCCGCCTGATTCTGGAAGTTCTGCACGTAGTCCAAGTATCTTTGTTGCTGGATGCCGAATTGGTCTTTATATGTTTGGTTTGCGAGTCCAGTGGCGAAATTCGTGCCAGCACGGATACCACTGCCCGACATGCCCAAGCCTTTTGAGGCTTGCGAATTCTGGACTGCTTTCATGCCCTGATCGACGGCAAATTGGTATCCCGGAGTCTGTAATAATTGCGCTTGCGTCATGTTGCCGGGAAGATTGGCTTGTGCCAGATCAGCCGCCCCGCCGAGAGTGGCGGCGCTTTTTCTCAAATACGCCGTCATTGGATCGAGCACGCCCTGACCGGCCAGATTATATGGTTGCAGGTCGTTTCGCGTAGTCTCGAATTGCTGCGCCTGAAGCTGTGCTGCCTGACGGGCGGCATCGGCCTGCACACCGGCTGCGGATTTGGCCGCACTGCCACTGATTAGCGATCCGCCTAGTCCGGCCACTCCACTGATTGCGGCGCCTCCGACTGCTGCCCCTGCCAAGCCCATAATATTGTACCTTAGATTGTCAGGTATTTATGGCTCTAACTCAAGTTTCCATAAATTGCCGAACTCCACCGCGCCCAATCGCCGATACACCGTGCCCATCCGAGGTCCCATGCCACGTGGCCCAGCATGAAAATACACCTCGTCGATCCCCTTCGCCCGCAACGCCTCCACCGACGCCCGTTGCAGCTTCATCCCCAAGCCCTTGAACTCCGGCGAGGCGAAAAACGTGGTATGAATCGCCGTCTGGATATCGGGGGATTCCAATGACGGACTGATCAACGCCATCAAATAGCCAAACAATCGGCCATTGCACCGAGCGGTCATCACCTGAATGGCGCCCAATTCCTCCAATTTGTGCATCAGCGGCCAGTTCTTCGTGTCATACGAATCGGGCGATTCACCGACCAGCACACAATGCTCGGCGAACAGCGCCTTGGCCTCCACAGCACTGGATAAACTTTCCTCTTGGATGGTCAGGCCGTCATCCTGATCCACGGCGACCAGATCGCGATTCATTTGGGCGATCGTCTGATGTTTAGCGATCTTCGCCAGCTTCGTGAGTTGGGTTTCATGCGCCGCGTAATATCGAACGAGATGGTGCATATTAATTTGTAGATTAAGCGGCGCCATCAGATTCCACCACGAAGGGTCATGTGGGTATGGCAGACAGAATTCAAAAACTTTTTTGCATGTTTCTTCGTAACGAAGATCATCGAAGGTGACGGACAACACATTCGGCACCCGCTGTTCGATCTGGTCGAGTTTGCGGTCGAATTGCAGCATATAGCGGCGGAACACCTCGCGATCGACGGGAAAGCCCAATCGCAGAAAACTTTCGACCACCTCATCGATTGGACGCCGGATGGTGACGGTCTTCACGTCCTTGACCAGTCGCCAGAAGGGTGCGGCAGCGGTCTCCACCGATCCGGTGCATGGCTGGGCGAGCCATGAGGTGACATCGTCCATCGACCGACAATGCCGCAGTTCGTCGTGGCCGCACTGCCATTCGCCATAGGTGAGGTAACGCGACAACCAATAAGTTCGAGATCGAGGTAAGGCATAGATGATAAAAGGCGGCATGGGATATTTACACGGACGATTCTTGCCGATAGGTTTCACGTGGAAAGGAGACATAACGTGATAACGCTGTTGCAACGCAAGATCGAAGAAATCATGGACGTGCTACGGGATTATACAGATGACATGTCCGAGGACGAACTGCGAGTGATGGCCGTTCGCCTGATCGAGCGTATACAAGAGATACGCCAAGCCGAAGGGCTGCGATAACAACACGATTGACCCGTCACGCCTCACCAGTCGGATATCCGACTCGACGAAAATAGGGCATAGCGCAGATTCTCAGCCGGATCACCGGCTACGACGAAAAAAGGGCACGACGTGCCTCCTAAAGCCGATAACGGCTATAACAGCGTCAAGGGGATCGTGATCCCCACCCTACTCAACGATCCATCGACCGGTGAAGGACACGTGACAATCAGCGTGTCCCCCACCGTCATCGCCACCGCCGCCTGTAACGAGAATACCACACCAGTCCCCGCAGCGGCGATGGTGATCGTGCCAATCGCCCCCAAGTTCTTCGACGACACATGGAATACCGCATCGCTAGTCGGAGCGGCATCCCACCACACCTGTGTGCCCGCCAGATTGGCACTGGTCGCCACGGGGAAGATCAGCGGTATGCCACGACGAAGTCCCACTGGCAAGGTATCAAAGCTATAGACGGCGGGATAGGTGCCGACTCCGAGGTTCAGCCGGGCAGCGGCCTTCGACCCCACGTCGTTGAGGTTGGCGACCTTCAACAACATGAGTGACTGATTGTTGTTGGCGGTGGTGGACGCTGAACTCGCGGTGTTGGACACGGTCGCCAATTCGTTGCTTAGGGTGGCGATTTCGAGTTGCACCACGGCCAACCCCGCCGCCGTGGTCTGCGATTGCTGAGACGCCGTGTTCGCCGTCTGGAGCGCTTGGGTGGCGACCTGCACGGTGTCGGACGTGTTCACCCCCAAAGCCCCGCCAGTTCGGGTCCAGAGACCGAGCAGGAAGCGATAGAATTGCGAGGTGGCGAGGCCATCGGCCGAGACAATCTGTTGGCTGATCGGCGGCAGGGGGGCATTAGGAATTTGCGAGATGGGATTGGTCATGTCGAAGCGTCCGTCATCTTGAGACTGGCGCCGATCAGACAGGTCGGATTAGGAGTACTCCACGACAACTCGAACACCCGACCTCGCCGAGACATCCCCAATCTCTGCCATTGGATATTGGTAAGATATTCGCCGGTCTTGCCCATCTGGCGATCGACCGGCATATTCCACGACTGGCCTTCGGTATCGGACCAGCGGAGTGTCAACATGGTATCCTCGTCGATCGACTGGTCTTGGATCACCATGAGATCGGTGATCGCCATGACGCCTGAGTAGTTGAGTGTGGTTAGTTGTCCGACTTGGGCGGTGGATTCGACCCCTTCAATTCCAATGCTGATACGCGGGATCGGATGTCCGATGGTCGCGGTCGCTTGGACTCCGGTATTGATCTGGACCAAGGTGCGATTGGGGATGACGACCTGCGCCAGCGGATGGCCAATCGAGGCCGCTATCTGCACACCGGTGAGACGTACGGCGTCGATACTCGGGGTGACCGGTCCGATCCCGCAGACGATTTCCACGCCGTTGAGGAAGGTGATTTCGACCGTTGGATCACCGACACTCGCGGTGAGTTCGACGCCGTCGATCATGGGGGCGATCGAGGGGACGGGTGATCCAGCTAGGCCGGATGATTGGACGCCGGTGATCGGCTGATCAGCGTCGATCTGGAAAGTGAAACCGCCGATGCCAGTGGTGATTGGCACGCCGGTGAGCGCGGTGTTGGCGGTCGCTGAGATCGTCGGCGTTCCGACTTGGCCGACGGACTCGACGCCAATGAGTGAAATATCGGCTTCGGCGATGACCGATCCTGCAATGCCAGTGGATTCGACGCCGCTGATGGCGACACTGCCCCCAAGACTGATGCTCGGGGTTCCGACCGCGCTATCAGTTTCTACGCCGGTTATAGCTGGATTGGCAGAGATGCTGATTGTTGGACTACCAGCAGCGCCAGTACCTGCAACGCCAGTGATTGGAACATCTAATCCTGGAATTATGATCTGAGTGGTGACTGTACCGGCGCCTCCAGTACCAGAAACGCCGAGAGGATAGGCGGCGACAACTTGATTTGCAATCCAGATCGAGGCACCGATTTGCGTGACATTGAATGGCGCATGAGTATTAGTGACCCATGCTGATGCACCGATCTGTGTAGCTATGACATCAGAGAGTGCAGTTACGCCAGTTGTCCACCCCGACGTATAGCCTGATGGCACACTACCAGTGAAACCAGTAGCACCGAAATTGGCTGTTACTGTGTCACCTGAGCTTGCAAGCCCAATTGCCGGATAGAAGTTCTGGTAAGCAGGAGCAATAGATGCGATAGATGCACCGCCAACGCCAGTTGCTGGATCGTTTGTGCTTCCAGAGGTTGCATTCCAGCTTCCTGCTGCACCTTTGCGAAACCAAATCAGTTTGGCCGACAAATCAACGGCTACGCAGACGACTGTGTTGATTGCAATTGCGCCAATCGTCAAACCGGAATTGACGTTATTGACAAAGATGTTACCACTGCCCTTAGCAGTGATTGCAACATTCAGAAGGGTACTGCCCATAGAGTTGGCAATGTTCGACGAAGATACGTTGCCATTGCAGATGCCTATGCTGTTCTGACTGGTTCCATAGGTCGCGCCAGTCGTAATCTCGAAGTAGAATTTTCCCGAGGTCTGTGTATCGGCAGCACGAACGCCGTTAAGAGAAATATTGCCAGTGGCGGTGAGATTACCACCGCTTAGCGTTAGGCCGGCTGATTTTTGGACGGTATCCCAGACAGTAAAGGCCATTTACGACGCCGTGATCCCTACGACCGCACCATTGACATTGGTCGGCGTCCATGTCGCACCGGTCGGATCGAGTTCTAGGGTTTTGATCGAATAGGCATATACCAAGGTCGGCGTGACTGATGTCAGATTGGTATCGCTGCTGCCATTTGCTGTGACCGATAGTGCAGCAGTGCGAGTGCCAACATCGGCCTTCTTCCACATGGCATAATATTGGACGCAGACGACCTGATAGGTCGAGGCGACCGCAGCCGACATATTGTATTTGTCCTCGACATTCGACGACGTATAGATGTAAGTAGTGTCTTGATCTTCAGTCAGTTGATAGACCGCACCGGCACTGTTGATTGTGTTGACTAGCGTCGCCGCGACCGTATTGATGCTAACAGGACCACTGGCAAAGGTTGGACTGTTCACTGGGAAACTGGCGTACGAGGTGGAGCTTGTGTAGGCTAATGTGCTTGCTGCACCTCTGTAATTTGCTGAGGCATCCTGCACCGATGCAACGTAATAGCTGGCACCTTTCACTAAACTAGGAGGACTTGAAAAAGTCGCAACGTTTGGTCCAGTGGTGGTCGGATTGTTTACCGCACTAGATGTTGCCAGAGATGTCCCCGGCGCTCCTGATGGTCCAGTATTATCATAGATGGCGAATTTGCAATTGCCAGTCAGATTGGCATTCATTACAAACGTCAGCGATCCAACAGTGCCAGTATCTGTTGCGATGAACGGCGCATAATAAGTTGTGTTGGCGCTTTCAGTGATACCTAGACTGTTCGTCGGTGTTGTTTGCGATATTGTCGTAGGAGACACCGAGAAATTAGGCGTCACTACCGTTGTCGGCGTCTGTTGCAATGCCCGCATCTCACCCGGCCAACTGGTCGGCGCGTTGCCTGATGTGTTGTTCAAGAATAGATTGTCAATAACTCCAGTACCTGTTACGCCAGTCGTAGCTATTGATATTCCATTGATATAGGAATTGGATGTCCCGCCTCTGGTATTCACGCTGGTCTGAGTGATGATATTCGACGGTCCACCGTTCTGCCGTATCTCTATCGACCCCGTGGTGTTATTAATGACAATCTTGAATTGGAAACTCGTCCAAGGGGTGGTCACAATACCCCCAGTAAAGACTGAGCTAGTGGTACTGATTAAAGTTCCAGTTGGACCACCAGTATAAAGTCCAACACTTCCATCCATATTCAGTCGAATTGTGCATTGTGCAGTTCCAGCATCGGTGAATGAGAAATAGACATAGTTCGTGCTACTGCTGGCACTTCGATTGAGATAGAAAAACGAACCGTATACCGTCGTCTCATTGCTTCCCCAGTTGTAGCTTGAGACACCGGTGCTGAAAATGCTGGCAATTTGTCCCTGACTGAACGGTGTATTCGGGGAATTTGTTATGGTAAGACTACCAATAGTCCAGCCGACCGAGACCATATCAGCCGCTCCGCCGGCTGCTGCGTACTGGTCGAATGATTCAGCGAGAAGCGTTGACATTTACTGACTCCTTTGCGCCAATAGGGTATAATGACCACTATGCCCAAACACATTAAAGAACTGCACAATGGGGATTGGCTGAGAGCAGCATATGCTACTCAGACGGTTCGACAGATTGCTGAACGGCTTAAATGCTCGCCAACTGGGGTGACTCACGCTTTGCATCGCCACGGTATCGATACTCGACCGACGGGTCGGCCGCGCGTATCGGAAAAGTTGAACGATCGTGAATGGCTTGAAGCTGCCTATTCGGTACATACGTCGCACGAAATCGCGCGTACAGTCGGATGCAATTCGGCAGCCGTGATCGAGCATCTGCGAAAGCTTGATATTCCTGTGCGACGCAATATCAAAAGGCGACGAAATCGAAAATGCTATCCCATGATGACGCCGATAGCTCCGGGAAGAACAGCCTTGATCCACCGCTACTTGATGGAAGAACATCTTGGATATCGACTTGCCCCCGACCAACATGTGCATCATGTTGACGGCGATAGATGGAATTACGCGCTGGATAATCTTATGGTCCTGCCACAAACTGAGCATCATCGCTTGCACGGACTTGAACGTGGATTCCCGACATATGACAAAAAAGGATTTATCCACGTCTGCATGTCCTGTGGCGTTCAATTCCGTGGTGGAAATCGCGCCAAGCGATGTGAACGATGCAGATAAGACAGCGCACATAAAAAACCCCCGATCTTCGAGGGTTATTTAAGGATTTACCGGTTGTAATGGTTGATCGCGTTGATCATTTCGTTGATCGCCCCGGATAATCCCTTCAATCGCTGTTCATGGATCAACTGGGCGAGCACCTGTCCGATGATGACCTCCACATCTTTCTTCGACGCCATCCGCAGAACTCGCAGACAATACTCGCGAATTAATCGATTATTGGTCACGGACCTGTGGGGCCGGTCGCTCCCATAGGCCCTCGGGGACCCGTTGGCCCGGTGGGGCCTTGGGTGATATTGCCGAATTGATTCAGCATTTCTTCCATCAATTGTTTCATGGCGTCGGAGATCGCCTCATTGATCTCCCGGCCATGCCACATTTTGATAACCTCTGGGAGCGGGAAGGGCATCTTACCAAGTCGCTAGTGTTGCACGCACCCAGGTATTGGTCGCGATGCAGACATAGATATGCGTCGCGTCATACGCCACCGTGCCGGCTGTGCCAGTCGAGGACGCGGTCGCTGGTGCACTGGATGAAGCACCCGCCCCTGCCGCCCCAGTGGCACCCGCTGATCCTGTAGGACCCGTTGGACCAGTGGGGCCAGCGAGTTGACCATTGAGTTGCTCGCCCGACCACATGCGATAACCAGATTGGAATGTCATGTCAGATATCCTTTATGAATCAAGCGAGACGGAAAATGGCCGAGGCCGGCAAAGCCGAAGGCATGAGAATCGTCAGAGTCCCGGCCGTCACTGTCTGAGTTCCGCCGAATGAGAACACACCCATCGCCCGACCTGCGCCTTGGGTATTACTGCCCGATGTTCCACCCAATCGGGCATTCGTATTGTACACGAGACAACCATCGGTTGAAAAAGTACTCGATGTCCAACTGGGGTTTGGTGAATACGTAACGTACGCCGTCGTTCCGCTGGTTACTGGCGACACATTAGTAAGTGCAACACCCGTCGCTGAATAGCCGGTGCCCGTGACCTCGTCCGATACAATGTCGGAGTAATTCACCGTCGCCGCGCCATAGGTGCCCGTCGGGGCTGCTTTCACGAGCGCGATCTTAAACACGTCGCCCGTAATGCTGAGCGATACGCCGGTGGCTGTGGCAGTCGCTGCCTTCGACAATGTAATTTGCGTCGCTGAATCGATGCTGGCGACCACGGTCGATCCGGGGATACCCGCACCGGTAATCGCCATACCGACACACACGCCGGTATTGCTCGACATCGATGTGACGGTGAAGGCGCCGGAAGTGGTGTTGCCGGTCGGCGTCACCGTGGCGCCGAAATTGTGTGCACCATAGAGGTGTTCAGCCTTGGCGCTGGTGCAATACGCGGTTGAGATTGACCCCATGATGGATTCCTATATCGGGAAATTGAAAGCAGAATTGGACTTTGCTATGCTGCGAGTATGCAGTTTATTACATTGCCTGATCTCGGGTATTTATATCAGCGTTTCGATTATGATCCCGCGTCTGGAGAACTGCGCTGGAAAGCCAAACAAGGTTGTGATCGAGAGACAAATCGGTGGAACGCGAAACACGCGGGTAAGATAGCAGGATCAATTAATATACTCGGCCATCGCACAGTACATTTGGATAGTGTGCAATACTACGCGCACCGCATCATCTGGTACATGATGACCGGCAATTCCCCACCGGAAGAGATTGATCATAAAAACGGAAAATACGCCGACAATCGGTGGGAGAATCTTCGCTTGGCAAATCGCAGTCAGCAACGACATAACATAGGCAAGCGACGGAATAACACATCTGGATATATCGGAGTGTCTTGGTCACACGACCACCAAAAATGGTTCGCTCAAATTGTAATCGAAGGTAGAAGAGTTAAAAGAGGATACTTCGACACGCCGGAGGAAGCGGCCGAAATCTACCGACGCATAGCCCAAGCTAGGCACGGTGAGTTCATTCATCCATCGCTTCTTTAATCATCTATGAAACCGATGACGATAGGCCATCGCTGATGAATTGTCCGGATGAGCGTCACCATACAGCAATCGCTCGACGTGGATCGCCGAGGCCAGATGGTCGCCGATCGTGCTATACACCGTTTGCTGCCACGGCTCGCTGAGGATCAGGGTTTCCCATGGCGTGTCGCGAGCGAGGTCAGTGATCTCGATCACCGCCATCTTGACGAATTTCGAGACATCGTAGGGTGAGTCGCAATGGTCATGGTAGAGGGCGAGATGATCCTTCTCGCGGTCGAGCACGGCTGAATAGTAGCCGGTCAGCGCATAGGCGATATTGGCTTGCAGTTCTTGTCCAGCGGCCTGTCGTTGGGCGGGGACATTGCCGAGGTCGATGATGGTTTGCGCGGTGGCCTGTGCCCAACTTGCGGGCGGATGATTGCCGTTATCAGTGGCGAGTGCGATTGTCATGCGGCTATTTACACGGCCTATGACGCGGCGAGTTTGTAGCCCACGAACACGCCGGTCATCGCTTCGGCTTGAGGTCCGGCCCAACTGATCTCGAAGATTCGTGATCTAGCCATTCCCAATCTATAAAAAGTCGGCGAGGTGAGGTATTCGCCGTGGGCGCCGACGGATTTGATGATGCCATTCGACCATGACGCACCAGCGTCATCTGACCATTTGAGGGTGATGTCGTGATCTGGCAGGATCAGGACCTCGGTGGAGACCGATAGCTCAGTGATGGAGAGGTCGCTAACGGGAACTGGCGGTGGTGGTATAGTACAGGTATTATCGCCATCACCGAAGATCAGCGTCCCATCGCGACTGATTCCCATAGCGATGCCTTGTGAGGTATCATCCGGATCGGCAATTCCGGGTAGGATATGGATCGCGCCGTCGATATCCCAATAGCACGCCCATGTCCGGAATTCAGGATCGGTGACCTCGCCCACTACTATCGAGCCGTCGCCGCTGCAAGCATGTGCTCTGGCACCAGTCCAATCCAATGGTGTCTCTAATGCTTCGGCAGTGGTTCCTGTCCAGCGAATCGCTGTGTCAACGCTACTGCTGTTCGACCCCCAGCCCACGGCGATGTTGCCGCTATCAGCAGAGTATTCGACACGTGTGTCGCGGAAATGCGTAGTGCCGGGCAATTCATCCATGACATGGATGTCGCCCCAAATCGTGCCAAGAGTAGGGTCGATGATCGAATGGCCGAGATTATCCCAATAGACCGGAACATGAAATGCGGTATTGCCGTAGATGATGCTCGCATCGCTATTGCAGGCCATAGCGGTGATTGTATTACTTGACACTCCGATGTATGGATTGAGTCTGAAATATTCTCCACCGGTCCAGAAGGATGCTTCGGACTCGGCCTGACCAACAACGACTGAACCATCTTGCGAACATACATTGGGACTGGATGAAGCGGCTTCTATCGGCAACGGTAAGGCACTCGGAACACCGTCGGTCCATTGAGTGATTGTGACATTGCTGCCACCTAATGTCGAAGAGCCAAACAGAATGCTGCCATCATCAGAGCATTGTCTGCCTTTTAAGGGACCTGAGCTAAAGCCAATGGCGCAGCCGTCAAATCCATCCAAAGGTGGGAATAGGTCAACACCGGATGGCGACCAGCGAACGATTGATGTATTGGTGTTGCTATAGATAATGCTGCCATCTTGAGACATAACCAGACCGGCGATAGAAGAATCAACCCCTTCGTCTGGAGTCAATCCTGTCAATGCTGCTGTACCACCGTCCCATCTGGCCGGATGCCCGCCAGAGTCAAAACCATCAGCAGTGCCAGCCAATATCGACCCATCTCCAGAAACTGAATATGCTCGTGTCGGATGATTGTAAGCCAATAGCCCGAGTTGTGAAACACCGCCGGTGATCGGCCAGATCAGACCGGTGTCTACGACTACACAAGGCGGCAAACTACATTTGCCAGCTTCTTGAAAGCTAAGTGTGCTGTCACTCGTCAAACCGAAATCTATGCCAAGACCGCGATTGATCAGAAAATCATTCGGCACGCCGCCGGGCAATATCGTCTGGAATATCTGTGGCACGCTGCCAAGTGGTAGAGAGCCATCCGCGCCGAGATCAACCGGTGTTAAATCACTGTTGATGAACTTGCGGCGATTCGCTGATATGGAAAGATCGACAAAACTAGATGTCTTCGCTAACCATAAATCAGCGAATGCTGGATAGGTGAATCCGAAACCACTACCAATATCAAAATCCCAGATATTGGCGTTCGATGAAGCTTGAAAATGTCCGCTTCCAGTCCAGCCGCCGGATATGATGGACACCGGCTGATCATTGAGATAGTACTGCACCGTCTGACTCGCACAATCGACCGAGACCAAATGATGGGATCGCAGGTCATTGACCGGCGTATCGAACGTGCCATCGAAGAAGAACGTGGCGGTGGACATATTACCAAGTTGTAGATGTCCATGGGTTCCACTATCTAATTGAAAAAATCGGATATACGCAGGTCCACCATTGCTCGTATGCAGCGGCACTGACGGCAGACAGGTCCACATGCTGAACAGCAGAGTGTCAAACGGTATGGTAGGGAATCCCATGTTCGAGTTGGCGACACCCATGCCGCCAATATTGGCATTGACTTGGACTAGAGTGACATCGTAACTCACTGCCAGACCCTTACCCAATCGACGTTCATTTGCCACGATGGACCAGTACCAAGCGTGATAAACAACGTCTGCGCGTCCAACGCATAGGTCGGACTCAGTGCCAATGCCGCCGTCATCGGCGCATTGTCAAAGTAAATCCGCACATGATTGCTGGTCCATAGGAAGCCATAGGTGTGCCAATTGGAGTCGATACTGCCATGCCCCAAGGCATTCGATCCATCGGTATCATGATGAATAATTCCCGCGTCGATGGTCGAGGGAGTCGCTGGACCTCCAAAGGTCACATTCCCAAAGCTTTCGAGGAAATCGACCTCGGTCGGATTGGTCAACGTCAAGCCACTGCCGGGGAATCCATAATCGGCCAGCCCCTCGGCCGCCCATGACCAGAATGCCGGCCATCCAATCGACGTGAAATTCGTCGGATTAAATGGCAAACTCGCATTCTGATTGGGAACGAACTGGATGTACGCTTCCATATAGCAGTGACCCCAGTGACCTGTGCCTGTTGGCGGCAAGGTCGTCAGGCCCGAATTCATCGCCCAGCCCGGCAGCGAGATGATGTTGGCGTTCGGGAAAGTTCCAGTGTTGATCTGGAGAATACCGCCCGCCGCTGACGCGTTCGCTCCACCTCCGGTGTTGCCGTTGAACACCGTCGCCGCCGTCAGTCCAGTACCAACATGACACTCAACCGTCGGATCGACCGCACTGCCCAATCTCTGTGCCCAGTACCAGTTGAAACCCGTCGTCGCGTTCTGCGTCGTGGCGATGGTCGAGGTGGTGATAAAGTCGTCGTTGAACACCAAATTCGTAAAGCCCGCCGCACTGGCTTGTGCTGGCGGTCCGATCGACACGGTCGTGCCTATCGTCCCACGACTGGCCGTGATCCCAACCCCCGTGAGAGATGGCGACCGCGATTGGCCAACCGATGGAGTTCCGCGACTGGCGGTAATTCCGACGCCGGTGATCGATGCCGAACGAGATAGCGACACTGTTGGAATTCCGCGACTGGCGGTAATCCCCACGCCAGTGACAGAGACGGTATGCGAGGTGGTAACCGATGGAGCACTGATCGCCGTGGTCATTGCGACGCCGGTGACGCTGATCGACGGCGAGCCACTGATACTGAGTCCCACCGATCCCACGCCGACCGACGATGCAACACCGCCCGGCGTGAATGAAGGTGCTCCGCTGATCGACAACGACGGGAGACCGGTGTTGGCATTGCCGGCGACGCCGAAGATTCCAATCGACGGAGAACTCGAAAGAGCAGCGACGATCGACCCGACCGACAGAGGTGTCTCGATGCCGGTCAATTCGAGATTCACCGGCGGGCCAGTGATCGCCGTGGTCATCGATCCGAGAGATGCACCAATCGCCACACCAGAAATGCTGGGCAGAGCGGTCGGAATGCCGGCCGTGCCACCCAGTAGAATTTGTCCGGCGGTCTGATAGGTATTGTCGGTTATCTGGATCGCCGTGGCGGGTGGCTGTGTCCAATTGCCCAGTCGATCTACCCAATAGCCGTCACTGGTGCGCTGCACCGCCATGGTGATGCTGCTGGCATGCAAGGTCAACGTCACCGCATACACGCCAGTGGCAATGGTCCCTAGGGACACGAAGGTCGAGATGCCGCCCATGACGGTCAGCCGGGCGAGATACTGGCTGCCATCGGAGAGGATCGCCGCCATGTAGCCATTATTTGAGGAATTGGCACGGGCGATCACGAACATCGACGCACCGGCATCGGGAATCGTGCCATAATTCGTCGGCTGCATCTGATAGGTGACGGTGTAGTCAGGCAAGGTCGGCGTGCCACTGACGGAATACAGCATGTTGCCAGCCGATGCGGCGACTACCGCATCGTCGATAATCTGTCCCTCGACCACGCCCAATTTGGTGAAGGTCGAGCCGAACGAGTTCAAATTGTGGTAGTTTTCCAGCAAGGTACCATTGGCGGCATCAAAGCCGACATCCACCACATTGGTGCCCGTGCCAGACTGGGCGGCCGATCCGACCTGCATCTGGGCGATCAGTTGGTTGTACATGATCCTTCGACTGGCTTCGAGGTCGATCTGATGCGGAAAACTCCGCAATCTTTTTATCGGCTGTGCATTGTCCGTGTAGTTGTCGAGATCGAAGGTATAAAGGTAACCATTGCGCCAATCGCCGACAAACACCTCGCCATACGCCATGCTCATCGCATTGGCGAGATGACGATATTCCAGTCCATTATTGTCGATATACGCCCGTTCCGCCCATTCGCCGGTGGTGATATCATACACCCACGTCGCCCCCCGGCTGGCATTGGCCGATGGGAAGGTCAGCAGATAAAAGATATGTCCCTGTTGCTGATACCGCATGCCGATCGCGTCGTCGATCCGATCATATTGCGAGATTTGGAACTCGATGGCGTGAGTGGATATTCGCTTGCTGCCGAGGGATTCACCTCGCATGATGATGCCGTGGCCGAATTTGTCTTGGCTCAGCCAATAGACCTGATTGACGATATTGGCGACCGAGTATTTCGCCGCCGCTCCCCAGTTCCCATACGCCTCGGCGTAGACGGAAAATGGAAAACTCCCAGCAATAGTCCCGTCACCGCCAGTATTCTGCCAAATCTCGAAAGAATTAGAACCTATAAGCCAGAGATTACGGGCGACGGATACCGCACAGACCAGCTTGTTGGCTTGGGCGGCCATCGCGGCAAAGTCCAGTCCGTCAAATGCGCCGATATTGTCGGTATAGGTGAGGTTGAACGTAGCGCCCGTGCCACTGCCACCGGTCACTGGAACAGGATTGGCCGGCTGAGTGGAGAGAGCCCCGCTATTAGTGACACCATAGCCGGTGATCACGCCACTGGTATCGACCGTATTGACGGTAATCTGACCTCCACCAGTACCGGTGAGAGTGAGGGTGTCATTCGCCTGATAGCCCGATCCGGCGGCGCTGATGGTCGCGGTGAAGACCCCGAACGCAGCAGACAAGTTCTGCGCACTGATATTGGAGAGACTGATGTAGAACTGCGCCGTGCCCGGCGCGTTCATGATGAAGAACGTGTCCTGATAGGTGACGAAGTCCGAGCCTTGCCAGCCCTGATTCAGATTGCGGTCGATCCGCGTGAGCGTCTGGCTGGCGGCTGGCTGACTGAGATCGACAAACCAGCCGTCTACTGATCCGTCAGCGATGAGGAGTACTTGGCCATTATCGCACATCGACACCGGAGTATCACGTGCGGTAGCGTCGGACGGCGCCGAGGGTTGAAACGTGCCCAGCAGATGGAATTGATGCTGGTCGTCGATCCGATAGACCTTTTGATTATAGACGGCGTAGAGCGTGCCATCAAAGGTCGTGTAGAGACCTCTGCAACGTTCCTGTTGAGCGTCGCCCACGAACGTGAGACCGGGGGTGCAATAGTGGGTCGCCGAGAACGGCTCGCTGGTCGATTGCGGGGTGGCTTCAGTGTAGAGGTTGAGACACCGCTGAGCGGCGGCGATCAATGACCGGGACTGATAGGCTCCGCCTTGTAGCTGCATGAATGGCAATTCGGCTATTCCTTAAAAGGCCCAAGGCAATCCTTGCAGATTCCCTAATGTCGGATCGTGCCCGCTCGACGCATTCATCACGGATGACGGCATCCGCAGTTGCGGAATTTGCGTATTGGATTGACGGATCACCGCGAGCGAGTTCTTGGCAAGAGCGATGATCGTCGGATCGGGCGGCATCTGATAGAGCGGCCGTATCCTGACGCTCAAATTCCAGATCAGCATGTCGAGGTACTCGGGCGGCAAATTGATCGGTGTGGTGAGAGTGGGGAATTGCGTCAAGGTTTCCTTGATCACCAGATGCACCTCGAATTGCTCATTCTGCGGCACCGGCCAGACAAACACATGACCCAACGGCCAGTCGCTATCGTAAAACACGCTGTTGGGAAACGTAGTAAGATGTTTGAGGGTGATCGCCGAGTAATCCTCGCGACTATCGATCAAGGTGAGGGGATAATCAAATGGCTGGGTCGAGACGGGGAGCAGGCGGGCGTATGCCGCTTCCAGTCGATCGGGCCGTGGGACATTAAAGTCGCCGCCTGCGCCGATGGTGTAGGAAATGGCGCCATTCGAGAGAAAGGCGACATCGACCAGATGATAGACGAGAAAGCGTTCGCGGGTGATTTGTCCGAGGAAGCTGTTCAGGATGCTGAAGCAGTCGTTGGTATCCTCGAAATCGGGTGTCTGACCCACGCCGACCACTCCGGCGGTCTTGAGGCAGAGGTGTATGAGGTCCACCGGTGTCGTAATTTGTCCAGCCATCGAATCGCCTTTCTGATGGCTGTATTTACGATCAGGGACGCGACCTAATAATTATGTTTGATGTTGGCGTTGAAGAATTGGCCGAGTGAGCCGGCGGCCTTAAAGGCTTTGACGACGTGAGGTGGCACATCCTGATAAGAGAATGTGCCACCTTTCACGAACGCCACGGTGAGAGTGCGTGTCTCTTGGTCATATTGGATGTCGGAGACACAAGTGGACATGAGGTTTATTTAGATGTGACCAACTGACGTTCACCATTATAGATGATCACACACATGATATTTTCCAACAGACAGAAAGTCGGAATAGTCAGATACGCCGGATTGTTTCCAACATCAAAGTTCACGTCAACGGTGGTCGCCTCATCATCCAGTCGGATGATCGCGGCAATCTTTGACTCGCCGTCATCGTTCTCTTCAAACCAAACATAGGCGCGTTCCTTTTCCAATTCGGGAGCCTTGTTGGTCGCCGGACCGATCGGCGGGCGCTTGACGGCATTAGTGATGAATGCCGCAAGCTTTACTGCATTGTCTACCTGACGAGAGTTCATGTATTCCCTTTCACTGAACGCGGATTAGATGAACGATTTGCCGGATCAAGTCAAGACTATTTGCAGACGAAGCGGCCGGTGGAATCGCGTTCACGCGTAGCAGCTTCCATCGGCGGCGAGAGCAGGTCTTCTTTAGGCCATTTGGCATCGTCGCGAGACCTGATAGTCTCCGGGTCCAAACCCGACAGTTCGGCTGCCTGTGATACATTCATTGGCCCGTGGATAGTGTCCACGATCCGATGATAGCATTTATTGTTACCTTGAACTTTTGCTGTTGCCCATCGACAATTGCTCGGTTCATAGTCGCCATTCGGATCGATGCGATCGAGCGTCAGACCCTTTTGCCACGTGGCGCCCATATCTTCCCAGAAATTCTCGAAACACTCGCGCCAACGTCGACAGACTTTGATACCTCGTTTCCCATAGATGTGATATTTTTGGTCATTCACATTCTCACAGCGAGAGATCATCTTGCACCAACTGGCATAGGCTGGATGACGTGACATTCCATGTGTAGTGTGGGCTTCCGCCGCTCGCTCAGCGGCAAGACATCCACAACTCTCCGACTTACCAGTTTTGAGGTTGTTTGCGGCGACGACCCGCAGTGTTCCACACGAACACCGGCACAAATAGGCGGTTTGTTTGCCTTGATCTGCTGCCCGTTCGATGGTGAACCAGCGATTAAACTGCTGTCCGGTGAGGTCTATAAAAGAAGGCACTCTGTTATTCTCCAACTGAAAGTCGAAGTATAACAGAGTGCCATTCAGGCGTAAAGATTAATCTTAGAGTGCATCCGCTACGATTACACACCACTCCGGTCTTGGCATGCAGTACCCATATAAAATATCAAGGCGATCTACAAATATGTCGTCGAGCACCTGATATCCCTCAACCATCCGCAGCGACACACCATCGTAAGACTCGCGGGCCGACTTGACCACACCGTTACGAATCAGTGGCAAATCTGCGACGCAAAGAGTAAAGGCTTCCTTGCGAAAAACCAGATTCTCCCGAATAGTCGCCGCCGCTTTGATCGCCGGAGTAATCACCGCCGTCGCACCCGGAGACGCCGTCACCGTCGCGTATTGAACAGTATTCGGTGTGCCAGATACTGGAGTGATCGCCGGGTAGATGCTCAGGCTCGTCGCACCATTGCTCGCATTTGCCGTGACGACAAACTGCGCCAATGAGCCAAGGTCCTGCTTGGTCAAGCGGTTGACCGCATTGACACCCGCGATGGTGATGATGTCACCGGCCTTGAGTGTACCCGACAGAGCCGAGATCGTGAGGGTCGTGCCAGTCTGGCCAGCACCACTGACAGCGCCGGTCGTTGCGGTACCAGTCGTGTGATTCAATACTGTTTGATCCACCCTCCAATCTTGAATGCCCAACGCAATACCGCCAAATGCACCGACGCGGAAATTGTCGGAGATTTGTGGCGCCGGGTTAAACAATCCAGACATGCTGGACGCTGTGCGAGCGCTTGTGATCGGGCTCATAATAGCGCACCGCTTCTCATTACGCAGCGCCGACAGGTTATCGAGCACGGCACCGGCGGCGAGCCACGTGTCCATCGTCGGACTGATGACATTACCCGATCCGTCGAAATTGGCGACGATATTCGGGCAGCCATTGACCGCCGACATGACATCCTGTGCCACATAGGCGGCGAGGTCGTTGGTCATCTTGAGCAGAAAACGGTCGGCAAAGTCGTCGATTTTCAGTGCAAAGTCGGCAGAGGTGAACGACGCGGCGACATTGGCCTGCGTTCCCACGACCAATGGGCGCTGAAATTCGGTGGTGGTCTGCGGCGTTACTGTCTGACCGACTGTAACGACGTAGTCGGTGGGCAGACGCAGTTGCAGCGTGCTACCGATCTTGAATTCGCGGTTTCTGTACTGTTCGTCGTATTGACGATCGATGAGTTGCAGGAACGCATTCGTATTACGGAACATCGTTACTGCCCTCTTCGTGATCATACTGACCGTGAGGAGTGTATTGGGCATTTTATGCACCTTGTGAAAGAGTTGAGGTTTGTCCTCAGTTTTCCACAACGCATTGGTGGGAGCGCAGAGGGTGCGCCTCGGTTGTTAAGGTATCCGGTAAACCATCGGGATCGCCGTGGGGCTATTTAGCAGCTAACTTGGAAAACGATCAGCCTGATCACTAAACGCAACATCCCATCCCGGCCGCCGACATCGGGCGAATAATTCAACGTAAGGACCTTGGCATAAACGTTCGATGCGCTGGTACACCTCGTCCGGCTTGCGACTGTGCTCACGTCGCTCACTGACAACCAAGCGGCGCACATCTTTGGCCTGCGGACTGGGCTTACCGCGACACGCCAACAGACACAATTCGGTATTCGCCCGCGTCCACCAACCACACCCGACATGGAATTTGCCAGTGATCGTGGTCTTTACCCAAGTGAACCCGATCGTGCGGAACGAAAATCCCCACGCTTCGATCACGTCCAATGCCTGCGGTAGATGGGTGTCGATGGTCCAGAGGAACAGCGCACAATTCTTCGCCGCCAACGATCCCGCGTCGAGCGCCTTGATTTCAGACAACGGCATCGTCTGATAATACCGGCCTTGCGAACGCGGAGAACGGAGGGGATCACCGGGCGCATGAATTCGCCACGGCGGGTCGGCGCAGATGACCTGATACATGCAGGCTAGCGTTCGACCACTAACACATGCTTCCCATGCACCTGTCCGAGTTCCTGCGTCAGCTTATCGAGGTCGAGACTGACCGCCACCCGCTCGGCGATCTTTACCGACGTGACGATCTCCTCGATCGCCGCACCGGGCAACACGAGGCCATTCCTGACCTCGGCGGCGTAGAACTTGATCCGTTTGACCAATTCGCCAAACGCTCGGGCGGTACGTTGCAACCGATCGACATCATCCTGCGTGACTGGACGATCATCGTCGGTCGCTATGTCATACAGATGCGGGATCATCGTCGGGAATCGGGAATGGGGGGCGACCACGCTTCTTCGGCTCGATCACCGCTACATCCAATGGATCGATCTTCGGCGTGAGTGGCGTGATCACCACGTCGGGTTTGTGTGGATGAAGCGGCGTGTTCACAATCTTAGGCTTCGGCGGGAAAATCCACTGCATCGGTGTACTCATCGAAATCTCCGATCAAAATCGCGTTTATCCCACAATGCCGCCAGTTTCTCCATCGGCAAATTCTCCAAATTCTCATCGCCCTCGTTCGATGGCTGCACGGCGATTGGACGAATTGGAGGTGGTGCCTTGGACACCGGCTTGGGCTTCGGCGTGGCGATCTTGTTGGATTCCCTTGCCAGAGCGGCGCCGAGCTTGTGAGGTGGCAGATTCGCCAGATCGTCGGCGATGTCGGGATTGTCCGCGAGATACTGGATCAGTTGCGGGGCGTTCGGGATGTCGATCAGCGTGTCGATCACGATGGGGATCACTTGTGGACCAAACGCTTCGTTCATCGTCTTGACCGATTCATCGAATTCCGCCCGGCCGAATGCCTTGACCCCCTCGGTGTAGACCTCGTTGGCCCGCGTGTTGACCACTTGCGCTTGGGCAAGTTGTTGGGCACGGAGGTTGATCTCCCGCTCCATCGCCTCATTGGGCTGTTCCTGCCGCTGACCCTGTAAGGTCGCCGCCTGTTCGGACAACTGTCGGGCCAAACGCTTCTGTTCGCGTAGTTGCCGGGCTAGACGGGCGTTACGAGCGGCAAGGTCGTCCTCGGGTTCGGCCTCGACCTCCGGCGGTGCCTGGGAGTCAGCGACCGGCTCTGGGGGAGTTTCTTCGACCGGTGCCTCGGGTTGAACAGCATCGTCCCGAACGTCGTTGTCCGTCGCTTCACTAAGCGGTGGATAATCAGTTTCGGGAGTGATAGTCTCTGACATGGTACCTCTGATTTAATGTTCGGCTATTTACTAATGCAGAATCGGCACGGCTGGCTGAAAGAAGCGATCCTCGTTGGGGATCACCTTGTCGAGCAAGAGGGCCTGATAGATTTGCTCTTTCTCGACCTGCGATACGTCGTGCCGGGCGAGCATTTCGCTCAACACGCCACGGGCATGATCTCTGAGAGTCGGCGCACATGCCTTGACAAAAACATTGCGGTCGGGATTATCTCGATAGAAGATGTCGTTCTTCGCGAGTTCTTCGTAGATGGATTGCGCCATTTCGACTTGGATGTGGGCGACCATCTCATGGGCGTATGAGTCTTTATTCCAACGCTTCATTGCATTATATATCCTAGAAAGGTATAATCAATCATGCAAGCCAATCCCCTTCCGACATATGAGTTCTTTGCATCTTTTCTATCTTATGATCCTGAGAGTGGTAAATTGATATGGAAACACCGTGAGGAGACCAGTCCCCATCTGAAGACTTGGAACAAGAAATATGCCGGAAAAATAGCCGGATCATTACATCGCAGCGGATACATCAAGGTGACATTCTATCCACGAACATTTCTGGCACATCGTATCGCGTGGTTGTTGTATTATGGCGAAGACCCTACAAGCGAAATCGACCATAAAAACCGTAACACGGTCGATAATCGAATAGCCAATCTCAGATTGGCTACCCCTGCTTCTAATCGATGGAACTCGAAAATGTCGCGAAATAACACATCCGGGCATCCCGGTGTGTATTTCATAACCGCCAACAAGAGGCGGCAATGGCGTGCCACTGTGAACATCAACGGCAAAAACATCTGCATCGGACATTACGACACGATGGAGGAGGCGATCGAGGCTTATAGGAAAGCAGCGAACGAACATCGTGGTGAATTCGTGCCTACTGAGGTGTGGGAGGCTGCTGAGGCTGCATTGCTTCTTCAATCTGTCGATCAATGAGTTCGGTTTCTTTCTGCATCTGCGCATCTTCTCGCATGTGCATAGCAATCGCAGCATTAGCTGGAAGCCCAAGCATCTCGCTGACCATTTCTCGAATTAGTGGCCTTAAACTCATTGGGTCTATTTTACCAACAGCTTCCATCCTCTTAGTCTCTGCTTCATAGGCATCAATCGATTTCTGATAACCAATAGACTCGGTGCGCCACTTGGCATGTTGCAATTCCTGCGCCATCTGTTGCAGCAACTGATGTTGTTGTGCCAGCAGCTTTTGCAGTTGCTCCACCTGGGGATCGACCACGCCGGTCGCCTGTGGTGGCACCATTCGACGCATCCGCTCGGCGATCTCTTGGGCGCCGGGGAAATCCATATTGGCGAACACCAAGTCGCCGATCAGCGGCGTAAGGGACTCATTCTGGGCGAGGATGTCCATCGTGGCGGCGACGAATTCCTGTCGGCGGGTGGCATACTGGGGTCCGACCTCAGCGACAACATCATATTCGCCGACCGAGGGATTGAGCACGGCGGCGATTTGTTGCGGATCGATTGATTCCGGATCGAGCGCCGGCATCGGCGTATGCGCCTGCTGGACGGTCGGATCGAGCTTCACCGTCTGCATCGATCCATCCTGAGCGAGGATTTTCATCGTCCGCTCGGTGTCATAAACACGCGGAATCATGTCGATCAATATCTTGCCGGTGTGACGAATCGCTGACGATAGGTTGTTGACGAAATGGTAGGTCGAATTGGCAGCGGCCCGTTGACGCTCTAGAACGGCCTTACCCGACCGTTCATTCGATGTGTCACCCATGCTCGCGGGCGGCTGGGCGCTGGTCAATTCCATCTCGCTGGCACTGACCTTCATGCCGTCCAAAAAGGCACTGGCATAGGTCGGCGGGTCGGCGCGATGTGGTGGCTCGATCTCATTGCCGTCATCCCCTCGACCTTTGTAAGGAAGTACGGCATAATTCTTTAGGTTTGCGTCGCGCCAGTACTCTTCCATTCCCTCAATACTGGCGACATCTGCCAACCACGGGGATTTTGTCTGAGTCGCAACGAACTCGATTCCTGCGCTTGTGTAATAATTATAAGAGCGTTGCGGATCGATCAGGGAACGAACATGGCCGATACGGTCGAGCACACCGTCGATCAGCGTCTCTTGACCGACACACCGCACGATGGGGATGTATTGGGACGGGAAGGTGGACTGATTGACGATCTTATCACCGGCGATCAGATACCATTCGACCTTGGCGACCGAGATGTCCCGTTGTTTGACACTCAATTCGTCGAGTTTGTCTTTCAGCCCCATCTCCTCGATGACTGACTCCTTCACCGTTGAGCCGTCTTGTAGATAGTGCAAGGTGTCGGGCTCAAATGTTTTCCGGAAGTACTCACATACCCTGACGCGATCTTCCCGCAGTTTCAGATCGTCGGCGTCGTTCTCCATGCTGAATGGCAGGTCGCCGATAGCATCCTTATGGCGAGGAAAAGCCTTCTCGAAATCCTTCTTATCCATCGTGGTGAACACGAAGCCGAACATCGCGTCCGATCCGTCAGCTTGCTGGATATAGGGATCGAGATAGACGGACAGCGCGTCTTTAATCGGCCGGATATAGATTTCCTGATCGAAGCTATCGTCGTGACTATAGTCGGTGATGATCCGCCAGTAGCCGATGCCACCGAACACTTGGTCATGGGATGCCTGTTCATAGGCCGCTTCGGCATTGGAAATGTATTCGATATGCCTTACGATGCCTTCCAGTACCTCGGCGGCCTTGAAGCTGGCACCTCCACCGACCGCCCGGACCTCGACCGCTGCTTTATTCTGCTTGGCGTCGTTGACGATTTGCATGCAGTAGTTTTTTGTCCGGTTGACGGTGAAACAAGGTTTTCCACTGGCGGTACGGGAGTCGATGATGTCCGATTGCCACTGATAGAGGTTGACTGAATCCCCGTAGGCGAAGCGCATATCGGCTCGCCAGTTGTTACGAGCCTGAGATTCATGCGTTTGGCATTTACGAAATCGATCGCGTGCCTCGGCGAGGATTTTTTCATTAGTCATGGCGATATTTAGAGATTATAGCGTCATCGAACGAAAACCCACCAATAGCTGTGGAACTTTCTGGCATGACGTTGGTGCACATAGGGATTGTACACGGGACCGTTATACCGATATCTAATGAACACATCTTTGGCGTAGAATCCGGCCATAGTAGCCCATTGCCAAACATGACAATGGGTCATCACCGACTTTGAATCAGTGTTGTCTTGACACTTGAAGGCGACAATCCCCTTGGGACGCAGAATGCGCTTGAATTCGTCCAATGCACCGCGATAAGTTCGTTCCATATCATCCCATGTGGGGAAACTACTGAAACGAATCTGTGCATTGCTAAAGCGTCCATGTGGATTGAAGATGAATGGTGGGTCGAAAATCACGCTGCCGATTGAGCAATCAGCCAGCGGAAGGTTAGTCACTCCAGCCGCAAGCACATCTTCCCTGACCGGATTGAGATCGAAGCGATGGACCGGCATTGGCACTCGTCCGCTACGATAGAAAGCTCCCCGCGAAAACGTCGGATCGAGATCGAATGGCTGACCATCATTGTGAAGCTGCATAATGCCGAGTAAAATGTCATCTTCGTCACTCGCAATAGATTTGATAACCACTAAAGCGTCATCCAGCCGTCCGATTGCCCCCGGAAGGGATTAGCGTTGCGATACTTAGACATATCCGACTTGGCGTCTTTCGCCGTGCGGTAGGCCATACACAAATATCTTAGTGAATCGTTGGCATGGGAGTATTTGTCATGCACTGGCAGACTCTTGAACACACCTTCTTCATCGCCGGCCAGTTCATACCGATAGTTTCTGATCGCAATCAGACCCTTAGCACAGCGTTTTCTATCGAATTTCATACGTGGAAACAAAGTTCTGACCGCGTTGATGCCTTCTTCGACCGATCCGGCGCCAGTAGGGACGATTTGGACCTTTTTGCCCTTCATCCTGACTAGCTGTTCGTAGGAATGCGCCATACCAGCGTGTTTTTGCTTGGCATCTTGGGGTAGCCAGTATTTGTCAACCACGTACGGGCGGGATTCGATCCAACGCAGATGGGCATCCACGGTCGATTGCACCGCCTCGTAGTAGTCGATCAGGTGGAGCATGTCGCCGACTGGCTGGAATATCCAAATACTGGTGGCATCGTTGCCGCCGCCGATATCGAACGCTGCTTGACAGGGTGCGTCGGAACGATAGGGCACCTCGCCGATCCGCCCTTCTTCATCGGCCTCTTTTAGCTCATTGAGATAGATTTGGCCTTCCCAGAATTTGAGGCATTCGCCCGCCCAGACGTGGAGGTACTCCTCATAATTCCGCCGGCGCATCTCCTCCATCAGTGGCCTCAAACCAGAGCGGTCGAACCACGGATTATCTTCGAACGACATCGGGATGACGATGCTGTCGTCCGGCGGGTCATTGTTGACGAACGTCTCATGCACCCAATCGTGCTCGTACGTTGGATTGTACGACAGCCATATCTCGCATGGAAAACTTGGGTCTGACCCACCGGCACGACGTATAGTCGGCGCAAGTACTTGCATAGATCGCTTACTGATGGCTTGAGCTTCATCGATCCACGCGATTTGCACGTCGTGGAATGACTTGATCTGAGCGACCGACATCTCTCTTAGTCCAGCGAATAGGAACTCGGTACGCCGTTTCTTCCGCTGACCGTTAGCATCGACCCAATCGACGAACGGACCGTAGATCATGCCTTTCTCAACGGTGTAGTACGAGCCGAGACCGAGTTCCTCGATCATCGTGGCGAGGACCTGATGGCTTGACTGTTTGATCGACTGCATGATCTCGCGACAGCACAGAATTCTGAGCGGTTGTTTCTTACCCATCAATAGCAAGGCTTTGGCGCAGGATTCGGTCTTAGCGCCACCTCTCCCGCCGTAGGTCACCTTCCATCGGGCTCTTTCCGTCAGGAAAGGCTTGAATTTCGGTGGAAAGGTCGCGGCGACATCGATCAGCTTCGGTTTCGCTTGAGTGAGGTCGTCGCGTTCACGATCGTAGCTGGAATAGCCTTTAGGCATTCTTATCTTCGTCCGGGAAGCTCACCTCGATCTTCGCCTGTGGCCGCAATTCACCGGACGGGATGATATGACTGCGACCCCATCCTCTATCGAGGAGTTCCTTGGCGGCGGAGACGCGGGCGGCTTCATTCTTGCCGGATTTGACAATCTCGGCGAGCGATTGCAGCAGGATCATACTGACGCTGCGGGCGGCGTCACGTAATTCTTCGGCTTCCGGCATCCGTCCGTTTCGACGGACTCGTTTAGTGGTTGTATCATCGGTCATAGCTCATATTTACGAAATCTAAATAGGCGATCCACAGATTGGCGTGCGTGCCAATCCGCCGAATCGGGATCGTCTGTGGATTGGCAAGCTTGCTTGCTCGATTGGCTGGAGCGCCGGGGGCCTATCACCCCATACACAGACCGGCCGGCAAGCTATGGCTGTGTATGGGGTGCCCTATCCCCATAAATACCAGATGACCAATTCCCTTGTTCCGAACGCCGAAGAGCAGTTCGTCGATGAAAATGGCGTCCCCTATGCGGGCGGCCAAGTCCTGATGTGTGTGCCCGGTACGCTCAACTTGAAGGCCACCTATCAAGACCCGGCCGGCAATATCGTTAATGTCAATCCAGTCGTTTTGGACTCGGCTGGTCGAGCGATTATCCTCGGGAAAGGGGATTATCGACAGATTCTCTACGATAGTGCAGGGAATGAGATATGGGATCGTCCGACCTCGGCACCATTGCCCGGCGACGCGATCAGCGATGTCATGGCACCGATCGTTGCGGCTACCAGTTTGCAACAAGCCAGAGATTTATTAGGCGTAACACAGGCTATTTCCGACGCGGTCTCGGCGATCGACTTAATGCCGGGTCCCACTGGCCCCCAAGGTGTCGCGGGGCCTGTAGGGCCGACGGGCGCCACTGGCCCTACAGGCCCCGGAGGCAGTGGGGCGACGTTTTCATCGGCAAATCCCGGCTATTGGTTCGATCCATCGACGGGATTTTTGATCAATTTCGGCCAAACGACGACAAATAGCACCGGAACGGCGCATATCGTCTTCGCCAAGCCCTATTCTAACTTGATTTCGGTCACGGCGGTCACCTCAAACAACCCGATCAATGCCGTTTTGCGTCTGGTCAACCCAATTGGCGGCGGATTCGACGTTTTTGTCGAAGATACGAACAATTCCATCGGCGTTCCGTGTGTCGCCATGTGGTCAGCATATGGATTCGCCTGATGGCCGGTTTACTCGTACCACCTCAGCTATTCTTCATTGACGAAAACGGCGCTCCATTGGCCGGTGGCACGTTGGGGACCTATGTTCCGGGGACCTCGACGCCGAAAAATACATGGCAGGATGCCGCCGAAACAATTTTCAACACAAATCCAATAACTCTCGACGATCGCGGGGCATGTGAGGTCTATGCTGACGGCGACGTACGGCTGATTCTATCAGATTCCAACGGGGTCGGCATCTTCGACCTGTTGGCTTCGGAGCCGTTGCCGGCCTCGGCGATTTCGGCGGTGGTCTTACCGATTCTTGGTGCGCTGACTTTGCAGCAATTTCGCGATCTCGCCGGTATCACATCGGCGATCAGCACAGCGATCAGTGCTATTCAACTGATGCCCGGCCCCACCGGCCCTCTGGGCGCCACTGGCCCTACTGGAATTCAGGGGGCCACTGGGCCAACGGGTCCCGCTGGAGGAGGAGGTGGCGGAGGTGGTGGCACTACTGCCGTTCTATGGGCCAATCCGGGATGGTGGGTTGATAATACGACGGGATTTTTAATCCAATTCGGTTTTGCATCAACCTTTGGCACGGGCGGCTTTCTGACGGTGAATTTCGCCCGACCTTACGTCAACGTGCCGATCGTCTTGGCGAACACTGGCAACGATCCGGTGGGATCGTGGGCTTCGGTAAGTGGGACGACCAACACGGCGTTCAACGTGTTGACCACCTCGCCATTATTTCCTAGTCCGGGACCGGCGCAATTCTGGTGGATCAGCGTTGGAGTCTAGACGGCGAGGTCTATCCTCGCCGCCGACTATTTATGGTAGGGGAGGGGGATGCGCCCCGGCTGCTTATTCCTAAGCCCCCTCTGGGACGATCATGGACCGACGGCATCTACCATCCATGATCGACGGGCTGAAATCGCGGTCGGTCTAAGGCGACCACGCCAGTTGTGTGACTGATTGAAGGTGCGGGCGCGACAATTCATTGGGCCAATAGTAGAACTTGCGAAGAAAGCCCGGCTGAACTTGTCCCTGCACATTGGTCGCCATCAGAGCGAACAGATCGAAGGCCGATGATCGCGGCCCCAACAGACCGCCGGTCACTGGATCGCTGCCGTTCATAGAAATCAATCGGCGATTGGGGCCTGCCGTATAGCCGACCCGATAGACGCTACCCGGCGACATCACCAGACTGGCATCTATGCGCCCCAAATTATTCACGCCGGCCTGTGTGATGCTGTTGGCCGACATCGTGCCGAAGGATGGCGTGAAATTAGTGAAGATTTGCTCGCGATCGCCGGCCGCGTTGGCGGTCAGGAATGCTGCACAGACGACGCAGGAGAGATTGAGATTCAGTGGCACCAGTTCGACGACATAGGTGCCAGCCGTCGCGTTCAGCCAACTGGCGCTGTTGTACATCAGGGCATCGGGTGAACGACTGACCAAGGCCGCTACGGTCTTGATCAGCGATGACGGGGCAGCGGGGAATGTCGCTGCGTCCGCCTGTTCCATTTGCCAGCATAAGACCTGTCCAGAAGGCGTCGCCTTGATATTGCCGGTCGATGTCTGTGTGGTGAAGACTCTGGGCGTGCCTTGGGTGACCGTCAGTGGCAGATCGGTCGAAGTCGCCGTGTTATTGGCCAAGGTCACACTGCCGGTGCCAAGCATCCAGCACATATAGGCGCGTTGCCCCAGATTGCCGATGCTATTGACCTGCACCGCACCGGGGTTGGCCGAATTTGGCAGGAAGTTGCTGCGTAGTAATCCAAGGAGCAATCCCTCTGGCCGAAAACGCGGCGCATTGATGGCAAAATCGGTGATGGCGCGTGCTGCGGGATCGCTGGCGAGGGTGTCGGTGGCGACCGAAGCGCGGGTAAAGGTCCAGCCGGCAGGAATCGTTTGATTGGCTTGGAAGTCCAGCGCGATCAACGGCGCCGCTATCTTCGAGAGACCGGGCTTCCCTGAGACCGTGAAAGCGGGCTGGCGGCCAAGCATTAACTGCCCAATTCCGCGATATTCAAGGTACCAGCCACAGTGTCTTGGATAACAGCGATCTTTTCCCCGGCGTTGACGAAGAAGTACTCCGGCAGATTGGCTGGCAGATAGGTCGATCCCGCCCCCATCGTTGCGGTCGGCGCCGCCCCGAACGCCAGCCAGCAATTCGAGGACGACACCACGCGCACATGCAGAGTGGTCTGCGAGGCATTGAACATCTGACCGCCGGCGTTGGGATAGGGCTGTGAAGCCGCGACGGTGAAGGCGGTCGAGGCATTACTGGTCGGTCCAATGGTCACGTTCTGCGTGGAGAATGGTCGGCTGGCTTGGACGGCAAGGCCGCCACGATCTTTACGAATCGTCATGTTTGATCCTTTTGCCGTATTTAGAACTCGTAACAACCCCTCGGTCGTATAGCCGGGACACACCTCGCCGAACTGCGACACCGTGACCACGTCATAGCCCAGCGTCCGGTAGTAGCAAAGTACATGCCAAGTGGTTTCGGGGTCTAGGATAGGCATAGGACGGAATTCCAGACGGAAAAGGTGTCGGCGTGGGTCTCGGATATGGCGGTCTGAGAGGTCTCTGCGAGCCGAGAGGGTGTCACTGTCGCATACCACGCCGACCCCCGTATTTACAATCGTCAACACGACCGTATCTACAGAACAAATCGTGATCATAATGGCAACATATGTGAACAAATCGTGAATCTATCATGAACATGCCGCTAGAATCGATGCCGAGGCGGAGTTCTCAAAATTCTCCGAAGCGGTGGGGCATC
>Ga0247675_1000009_pt1 | contig 43476 bp, 62 predicted proteins | sample CNK16_metaG_FD_189930 | JGI IMG/M metagenome (GOLD analysis project Ga0247675, IMG submission 189930) | Soil microbial communities from Purdue University Martell Research Forest, Indiana, United States - CNK16 | ecosystem: Environmental > Terrestrial > Soil > Temperate forest > Bulk soil... | reverse complement strand
GTGTAGTCGTACCCGGCTGCCGGGTACGACTACACCGGGGCAGAGAAGCGCCAGCGGGAAGGCGCGCGACGGCGGCTCCTAGAGCCGGTGCCATAAGGAGAGCGCCATGATCTCTCTGCTCGTCACACTTCTGGTCCTGCTGCTGATCGTCGGCGTGATCTGGTATGTGATCCAGACTCTCATCCCGCTGCCCGAACCCATCGGCCGCCTCGTCCAGGTCGTGATGGTCGTGATCGTTGTCGTAATTCTCGTGTGGTTCCTCCTGGCGATCGCGGGCATGGCGCCTGCGCCGCTGCTGCGGTGATGTGGACTTTCGCCACCTTCGGCAACATGGCTTCCTCACCATCGCGATCATCTTTGCCGGTGCCCTGCTCGTCACGATGCTGATTCCCAACCTCGATCTGCGCGGCGCGCTGATGGTGATGGCTGTCCTCGCGCTGCTCTTCGGATGGATCCCATGATTTGCGAGCTTTGTTCGGGCACCGGCTACCTCCCCGATGCACACCCGCCGCGGCCATGTCCTGGCTGCAACGGCTGCTGCATCGCGTACTGCTGTGAAGGAGACGGCTATGGCAACAGTGGTGACCTTTCAGAAGAGGGAAAAGCCACAGCCGCGGATCTGGAAATGCGATTGCGGCTGCGAGGTGCACTGGCTGTACGAGACGGGCGAGGTTGAGTGCGCCGAGTGCAACGTCTTCCACACTTCAATGACCGGGTACTGGAAGCTGATAGACCCGGATGGGGCGGCTTAACGGCCAAATCGCCACCACGACCTGCGCTGATCCGCCAGCAACGCCATCAGTTGCCGGCGCTCCTCCCCTTCCCTGTCGAGCCGGCGGCGCAGGTCATCAATCGTCTGCTCGGCCGCGGCCAGCCGGCCCCGCACCTCCTCAAGAAGAACATCGGCCGGGTTAGCCGGCGTCACCTCGGTTACTTTTGCTGGGTACACTCGGTGCAATTCGGCTGGGTCGATGCACCAGCCGGCACCGTCACGGCTCGCCGAAATCGCGCCGCGTCTGATGGCTTTGAGGATGCCGTTCTTCGACATTCCGACGGCATTGCCGGCCTCGGTGAGGTTGTACGCCATAGTTCCCCCGCGTGAACTGGGTTACTCGGTTCGGGGGAACCGCAGCCCTTGTGTCGCGTGCGCGGCGTGTGGTCAAGTATGCCGATGACGATCCCGCCTCTATTCGCCAACGTGCTGATGGATGCCATGATCGGTGCCGGCTACATCAGTTGCTCGGAGTTAGCCCGCCGGGCCTTCGGTACCATCAAAGATGACCGTGGCTACGACGTGGCTCGCAACCGCGATCGCGTCGGGGCCTATCTCAAAGGCACGAGCTACCCGACGCCTGCGAATCTACAGAAAATCGCTGGCGCGCTCGGTGTGCCCGTTGCGGAACTGGCCTGGGCCCGGCGGCCGCCCTCACGACGACAGCGCCACGGCAAACCAACCAACCCGGCCCATCCTGATGTCTGGCGTTTCACGATGTAGGCGCTCCTTCTACAAGCCTCCCTAGACCCTCCAAAGCCGCCGCAAGCTCCGCCGGCATCGCCGAGCAGTCTTTCTTTTTTAAATCATCTATGGGTCCAGTCCGAAAATCGGACTTAGCTGCATTTCCGCCACCGGGATCGCGGAACACGTAAGCATTGCTGGTTCGCACCACCCGCCAGACCCACGTCCATCCGCCCAGCAGCTCGTCCCGCACGCGCTCGCGCACCCGCCGGATCCGCTGCGCCCACGACAGAATGCCGGCGGCCTCCAGCGCGATGATCGCCTTCGCGACGGTCGAGCGAGCACAGCCGGCCTTGTCGGCGATCGTCTCATAGGACGGATTGCACTGGCCGCTCCGGCCATCGTGGATCAGCCAGACCAGCGCCTGCAGCACATCGATAAACTTCCCGGTCAGCCGACCGTAGTGCCTGCCCTTCTCGGTGCGGCGCTTCAGCGCGCGGCCCGCGTGCATGATCCGCACCTTGGCTTCCCGATCGAGCGGGATCCGCGGGCCTTCTCCAAATTCTGATCCGCGACGCATTAACGTGGCCTCCCCCAAACGGGGAGCGCAATCCGCCCGTGCGCGCAAAAGGGCTTGCGCGTTGGCTGCTATCGGGGCAGGATCAGAACTGCCAAGCAATGATCCTTGCCCGCGTAGCGGCGGACGGGTTTGACGACCCCCTGAATGCTTTACCCCGGCTCACCGCCGGGGTTTTGCTTTTGTGTCCCCCTCAAATCGACACCCAGCGAGCGTGCGACTAAATGCGGGCCGCCGCAAGCACATCCGCGCTACCCCTTGCGCCGACCCAGGCGGCGGTTGTCGTTCGCGGGCCGCGGCGGCTGATACAGCACGCCATACACCGCGCCGATCACCCGGTACATCAGCACGATCACGGCGCGTCATCCGTTGCGGTCGAACAGCCTCTCGGCCGCATCCAGTTCGTCGGCCTGCCGCTCCAGCCGCGCCGCGGCCAGCAGCAGCGTTTGGTCAATGCCATGCCCGCCGGTCGTCGACACCATCGCCGAGCGGCGGATTTTCTCCGCCTCGGCCCGCAAGCGTTGGGCTTTGCTGAGACGAATCTGTTCGTCAGGCATCGCCCTCCTCCTCCAGAAACGCCTCGATCATGTGGACAACCGCGGCGCTGCGCGTCGGCGGGACGCGCTGCCGATCACACCAAGCATCGATCCGTCCGATCAGCTCGGGCTCGACCCATATGTCGATGTGCGCGGTCTTGCGCCCGATCTTTCGCCCCTGTGCGTCTCGCGCGATAAGCTCGGACATCTCCCCTCCCCTAGCTCGCCAGCCACGCCATCGCGATTCCCGCGGCGAGGCCGAGCACGCAGAACAGCAAGGCCAACGCATCGGCGATCAGTGGCGGCAGCGAATCGCCCCCTTGCTTGCGGAATGTGCTCTCCCGAATCATCGCAATCGCGACGGTACGCGGATTCAAATCCACTGTCTATTAATCCGGCATTTATTCCAGTCTGGAATTGGTAAACAAGGGTTGCAGCTGCGGCGATTCGTCCCGTAGCATCCGGCAGGGTTAGCGTAAAAACCCAGCAGAAGCAGGGGGCAGCCGGTGCCTCAATGGCCGGAACCGCTCAAAATCAGCGGGGATACGTTTGAAACTGGCAAGCCCTCTGGGCCATACCTGTTCCGCCCCGGCATCGACGGGAACCCGTGTGTCGTCGGGGAGTGGGACGGCTATATCTGCTGTACGCTGGACGGCGAGCGAGAGCTGCATCCGGTGGATTACTGGGACTTAGCGCCGTTCGTATGAGCGGCCACCTCACGCAGGACCAGTTCCATCAACACCGTCGGGTCAACCTCCGCATCCTTGCCTGCGATGCAGACGAGCGTCACCAGCTGCGTCGCCATCATTCGCGCCACAACAACAAGGCGCCGCTCTCGTTCTCTCTCCCGCTCTCGCTCTCGTTCTCTCTCCCGCTCTCGCTCTCGCGCTCTCTCCCGCTCTCGCTCAACGTGAGCATCCAGGCTGATCCCCAGCAGTTCCGCTGCTGGAACATCAAACAGTCTGGCAAGGTTCAGGACTGTATTCAGACCGCGATCCTCAACCGTCTTGTCCAGGTAATACCGCGACGCTCCCACCGCAGTCAGCGCCTCGACCAGGGTCATCCCCTTGCGCTTCGCCGCCGCCCGGACCCGGCGCTTAAACGCCGGGTCATCCCACAGCATCTCTTTTGCCACCGCCCTGCTCCCGACCCGATAACCCCTAGATAACCCTACGCCTGATTATCTAAATAGCGGAATATTTTCCGGTATTCTGTGACATCTTTGCTGCCGCAAGCGCGGAATACATTCCGTTATCGCTTGTCATGCGGAGTTGATTCCGCGTACCGTTAACCATGCTGAGCCCGCCCGACATCCTGCGCCTGGCCCGCCTCTATGCCGAGGCTGAGCAGGTGGCGCTGAGCACGGTCGGCGAACGGGCGTGTAAGAACGGCAAGCTCTTTAACCGCCTCGTCGCCGGGCATGACGCGACGACGCGCTCGCTGCTGGCGGCCGAATCGTTCTTCCGCGAGCATTGGCCCCGCAACGCCGAGTGGCCCGCCGACATCAGCCCGAAGCCGCCACGGGCTCGCCGGCCGCGCAGCCGCAACCTCGTCAGCGGCTGGGGCGATCTCGCATGACGAGCCGCCAGCCCGCCTGCGAAGACAGCGGCATCGCCGAGCGCATCGCAGAGCTGCGGCGCGAACGCATGGCCCGCATCGCCGGGTGCGAGTGCCCGCAGCGCGACACGACCGGCGAGATCGTGCACCGCCCCGGCTGCGCAATGCAGACGCCACCGCCACCCGACGTAGCGACCGCACTTGCCGTGGCGATGGAGCGTCTGCGGGCGAAGCGCAAGCACAGGACATTGCCATCGCAGGACGAGCTCATGGCCGAAGCCATCGCCGCCAAATACGCAAGGCACCGCATCCTGCTGCCGGCACTGCTGGCTTTTGTGCTGACCTTCGACCCGCACGTCTTGACGCTCTCGTGGGGCACTGACAGGCCGCAGGAGACCGTCGCCGCCACCAGCCGCGCGACGTGCGAGCAGGCGGCCGAGGCGATCCGCTCGGGCCGCTGGCTCGCCGACGACCCGCCGCTCGCGATGGCGTGCCGACAGGGCTCGGCCTTCCCGAAGGGCTGGGACTGCATCGAAAACTACAACTGCCGGGGTCGGCCGTGATCGTGGCCGGCGCAGACCCAGGCGCCGATGGCGCGCTGGCATTCATCGACGCCGAGACCGTCCGTGTCATCGCGCTCGTCGACATGCCGATGTCAGCCGGCGAGCTGCGGGTGCGCGAACTCGCAACCGACCTCGTGGCGGCGCTCGACGGCCGCCGCTGCGGGCATCTGTGGGTCGAGAAGCAAGTACCCTTCGCCGGAGCCGGACGCAGCATGGGGGCCAGCAGCGCCTTCGCGCTCGGCCAGCGCTACATGGCGATCTGCACAATCGCCGCCTGCCACGGCTGGCCGTACGAAGTCGTCTCGCCGCGAGTGTGGAAACGGCATTTCGGCATCGCTGCTGACAAGAGCCTCGCGCTCGACTGCGCCGGCCGCCTCTTGCCCGAGGATGCGGGTCTGTGGACCGCGCGCCGTGGCTACATCACCCGCGCCCACGCCATCGGCCGCGCGGAAGCGGTGCTCATAGGGCTCTACGGCGTGCGCACGTTTAACGCCATCGCCACGGGGGCCGCGGCATGAGCGAGTTCGACGAGCGGTTCCGCAATGCCATCCTTAATTTCTGTGCCGGCAAGTCGTTCTCCGACCGCATGCACATGATTGCAGCAATCCTGACTGCATTCGGTGATCTCGAAGCCGCCGGAGATAACCCCCGAGCCGCCCGCCTGCTGTTCGACGCCGCAACGCAGATCGAGAAAGTCGGGGCGCCATGAGCGTGCTGGCAGCTGCCGGGCGGTTCTGCGCGGGCATGCTGCTGCTGTCGGCCGCGCCGCTGGTTGTGTGCCTGGTGCTGCTGGGCCTCGCGTTCCTGATGGCGGCACCGCCATGAGCGCCGAGCGCGACCTCGCCACCGCGATTCACCACGAGCTTACAGCCCCGGGGCATGTCCAACACGGCCTGGACCTTTGGCGCTATGCCGTGCGCGAACAGCCGCTTTGGACAGAGCGCGACCGCATTCGGTATGTCCTGGCCGAAACCTCGGCAATGGCAATCAACGAAGTGCTCGCCCGCCGGCTGCGCGAGGCCGCCCGCACCGGGCCGTGGGACGCGAACACAGTATCCGATGCCGACGTGGCGCAGGCGCGGCAGACGTACCGGACTATCGTTGCATTCGGTTGGGACATCTTTTGGAAACACGACAAGCCGGTTCCTGACGATGCGTGGCCGATAGACATCATCGCCGCCGCCATCGCCGCCGCCCGCACCGGGCCGTGGGGCGACACGGTGGAGCTTACCGAGCCGCTGACTGGCGACACCAAGGTCGTCGACACGCGCACCGGGCGCATCGTCAAGACACGCCGGCGGCGGGGCGAGCCGTGATCTGCTACGCCTCTCACACCCACAACAAGCGCAATCTTGCAGCACTGCGTGCGGCTGGGTGGCGGTTGATGATCTCCCGTGCCAGACCAGACGGCAAACCAGAAGGAATGCGCTATGCCCTCGATAATGGCGCATGGTCAGATTTTCGTACTGGCCGAGACTTTGACGACGGCGGCTTTAAGACCCTCGTCGATAGGTTGGGTGGGGCGGCAGACTTCATCATCGCGCCCGATATCGTCGCTGGCGGGCTCCGCAGCTTGCGCCTCAGTCTGGTGTGGCTTGCGCCCCTGCTCGTCAGGACGCGCTTGGTTCTGGTCGCGGTTCAAGATGGGATGGGACCGCAGGATCTGGTCGATGTTGTGGTGCCTGGGCATGTCGGTATTTTCCTAGGCGGCAGCACCGAGTGGAAGTTACAGACGATGCGCTCGTGGGGTGAGTTTGCCGCCGAGCGCAACGTCTATTTCCATATCGGTCGGGCGAACACCGCGCGTCGCTTCCGCCTCGCTCACCAAGCCGGCGCCGATAGCGTCGATGGCAGCGGCGCCTCCCGCTACAGCACAGAGCTTCCAATGCTCGACTTCGCAGGGCGGCAACCAGATTTGTGGGCGCCTGAGCGGCAGTTCCCGCCGCGCCCGTGGAACGGGTACGCGCCGCCAACCAACCGCGACGAGCAGTACGAATGGGCCGGCATTCCGGAACCGGAAATCGCCCGCGAGGCGCCGCGGTTGCGTGAGTGGCGGCCATTCACCGGACGACCGTGGGACGAGACATGAGCGGTCCCGGCACGCTCGTCATGAGCGAAGTGGCGCGCGAAGTCCGCGAGATCACAAGCATCGGCGAGTGGCTGACGTGGCGGCAGTCGCTGATAACCGCCTCGTCGATTGGCGCGCTATTCAACATACACCCGCACGTCAGCCTCGATGACCTGATCGCCGAGAAGCTCGGGCAACGCCGCGGCGAAGGCGACAACGCCTCGATGCGCGCCGGCCGCATCCTCGAACCCGCCGTCATCGCCGCGGTCAACGAGGAGAAACCGGAGTGGCGCGTCGTGAAGGCAACGACGTTCCACCTCATCCCTGAGCTGCGCCTCGGCTGCACACCGGACGCGTTCGGGACCGACGATCTGCTCGTCCAGTGCAAGACCTGCTCAGCCGCCGTCTGGGACGCCTGGAGAGGCACGGCACCAACGCACTACCTACTCCAGACCCTGACCGAGATGCTCGTCTGTGGCCGCTCCCGTGGCGTCCTCGCTATCATGGTGCGATCCCCGAGCTTCCCGCTGCACCTGTTTGCCGTCGCACGGCATCCGGCCGCCGAGCAGCGCATCCTCGATGCCGTCGCCGAGTTCTGGCGGATGTGGGACGCCGGCGAACACCCGCAGCCGCAGACCGCCGCCGGGCTCGCCGAGATGGTGTCAGACGGCAGCCATAAAGATTTCAGCGACGATAACGAGCTTCCCGGCCTGCTCGCCGCTCGCGCCGATCTGATGATCGCGCGGCGTGGTGCGGAGGTGCAACTCGATCAAATAGACGCCACCATCAAGGACCGCATGGGCGCCGCATCGACGGCGTGGTGCCCTGGTTGGTCACTGACATTCAAGGCTCAAACCCGCCGCGAGACGGTGCTGCCAGAGCGCACGTTCCGCGTCCTTAGAATCCGCGCCGTCGATGAACAGGAGGGCTCCGATGCCGCAGAATGAATTAGTGACACTGCCGCGCAATGCCACGGGACTGCAACACATTACCCAATTCAGCCCGGAACAGGTGGAGCTGATTAAGCGCACCATCTGCAAAGACGCCACCGACGACGAGTTGCAACTGTTCCTGGCCCAGTGCAAGCGCACCGGGCTCGACCCGTTCGCCCGCCAAATCTACGCGATCAAGCGCTACGACAGCATGCAGCGGCGCGAGGTTATGGGCATCCAAGTCAGCATCGACGGGCTGCGCCTGATCGCCGAGCGCACCGGCAATTACACCGGGCAGCTCGGCCCGCTGTGGTGCGGCCCGGATGGCGAGTGGCGCGATGTGTGGCTCGGCAAGACACCGCCCGCCGCTGCCAAAGTGGCAGTGCTTGCCCAGCACTTTGCCGAACCCTGCTGGGCAGTGGCGCGATACGACAGCTACTGCCAGCGCAAATCGGGCGGCGACCCGGTGCGGCAGTGGGCGACCATGCCGGATGTCATGGTGGCAAAGTGTGCCGAGGCGCTCGCGTTGCGCAAGGCGTTCCCGCAGGAGATGAGCGGTATCTATACCGGCGACGAAATGGCACAAGCCGACATGCCGATGCGGCAGCGCATCAACACCGCGGCCGACACCACCGCAGACCTTGACCACTTCGCTGCCAACTTCGATGCCACAACAGGTGAAGTCGAAGACTTTCCGCCGCGTGATATCCTGGCCGAGGCGCGCATCGTAGCAGAACACGGAACCGATCATTTCCGCGCCTATTGGCAGAAACTATCACCGCCCGAGCGGGACAGCATCCGGCAGCATATGGCAGAGTTCCAAGCCACTGCCAAACAAGCCGACGACCCGTTCGGGTTGCCGCCACTCGATGCTCCCCAACAGCCGCAGGTTGACCCCCACATGGCACAGCCTGTCGCTGGGCCGGCGCCGGAAGTATCCCCTACCGACGCCGGCCAACCTATTGCGCCCGGCGATGTTTTCGCCGAGTTGCAGCACGAGGCCCGCGCTGCCACAAAGGACGGCGTCACCGCTTTCGCCGCCTGGTGGAAAACCCTGCGCAAGAGTGACAAGGAGCTATTGCAGATGTTCCGGCCGGAGTACGACCGGCTCGCTGCCGAGGCCGATGCATCGCGCGGGCTCGCCCTGTGATACTTCAGCACATCGTGATGCAGTTCCATTCCATCAATGCGATGGTGGAGGTGGAGGAACTCGATCCCGTCATCGAATTGGCGCAATGCGACCATGCGAGGCTGAAGCTGGAATGTGATCCAGACGCAGATGACGGGATGATCTCAATCGCGATCAATCCCCGGCGAATGGCAGATAAGTACCGGAGTGCCGATACCGGCGTGACACTTATCTTGGATCTCACCGCGGCGGAAGCCACGGCATTGGTGCGCATGCTCGAATGCGTTCTCAAAGAGTGGCGCTGGGTGGCGGCGCACCCGGCACCGGCACACAAGCCGGAGGAGGAGCCGCCAGCGTGACATGGGACGACGCGCTGCGCCACGCCGACGCCCAGATCGCCGAGTGGCAGGCCTCTGGCATCGGCCCGGCCGAGGCGATGATCGCCCTGCACAATGAGCAGGCGCCAGCGCAGTGGCACCAGGTGCGCGAGCAGCTCGCGGCCTGGGCCATGCTGCACCGCGACAGATGGGAGGATTGAGATGGTCGAGAAGATCCGTCGCGTCGACTTCTCTCCCGACGAGTGGATCGCCGGCACGCTTGGACTGACCCTTGCGGAGGAAGGGCTCTACATGCGGGCCTGCGCGCTGATCTATAGCCACGGCGGGCCGATCACCGTCGAGTTGCTGCGGAAAGCATGCTTCCACGACCACGGAAACCGCATCAACGCCTGCCTTCGGCGTCTTGTCGAGCTCGGGAAATTGATTCGAAACGGCGAGGAAATCGATCAGAAACGCTGCCGATTTGAGTTGGAAAAGGCTCGGAAACGCATCGGAAACGCTCAAGAAAACGGAGCAAAAGGCGGCCGCCCCAAAGGCTTAGCAAAACCGGACGGTTCTGGCGCCGAAAAGCTATCACTAACTACCAACTACCAACCATCAAAGAAGGAAAGAAGCCCCCCCTTAAGAGGCCCCCCCCAAAGTTCCGAGCCAACCGCGCCGCCTGACGGCGTCGCCAATGTTTCGCCCCCCGTCGGTTTGGAGAAATCGAATGTCCGAGGAAGCAGACTCGCCCCCGATTGGCAGCCTAGTGCAGCGGATTGCGAGTTCGCTTATGCCCGCGGGCTCGACCCGGACCTCCTCGCCGACCAGTTCGCCGACTACTGGCATGCCAAGCCGGGCGCGGGCGGCGTCAAGCTCGATTGGCCGGCAACTTGGCGCAACTGGTGCCGCAAAACCCGATCTCCCGACCCCAGAGGTAACCGACAGGGAGATTCTCAGATCCTTGCCGCCCTCAGTCGCGTCCGGCTTGCAGGCGACGACTAGGGAGTTCGTCGATCCGGTCTACGGCTTCGACAGCGAATTTGTCGGCTACTCCCTCGCCGCCGTCGCAATGAACCGTAGCGAGGTCGACGATGCCCGCAGCATCGTGGAGGCCGCTCTCGCCCCAGCCGATCCCAGCTTCGTGCGTATCGAACTCGCCAGGCTGCGCGCCAGCACCAAGGCCCGAACCGAAAGCACCGCCGACCTCGCGATGATCCTCCAGGTGCTCGCCGAAGAGTGCGCCACCTACCCCGCCGATGTCGTGCAACACGCACTGCGCCAATGGGCCAGACGCGAGGTGTGGTTCCCTTCCCTCGCCGAACTGCGCGACGAGTTGCAGCGACGCAGCAAGCGACGCAGAGCCCTACGGGAGTGCCTCGGATATGCGTGAGCGCCTCGATCGCGAAGCCTATGCCCGCAGCGTCGGCTTCGCCTCCTGGGCCGAACGCGAGGAAGCCATCCGCCGCCAGCAGGAGATCTGGCGGAAGGCCGATCAGTGGCGGCAGGAGTTGCGGCTGCGCCCAGCGAAGGCGGACCCCGAATGAGCCAGCCACGCCGGACCGAGTGGCCGCCCGACGCACTGGCGCTGTTCGCCGAGTATGCCGGACACCGCGAGCCACACCGTCCGATCGAATGCGATCACGGCGAGCCCTGCTGGGTCCGCGATGGGCCGCCCAGCATCACCAGAGGCAACAAGAGCGGCGCTACCCGATGCTCCGGCTGCGGCGGCCCCCCGCGCAGCCTGCTGCGTACCGGCAGGCCCCGGCGGTGACGTACGACGATGTCGCCGAGGTGAAGGCCGCGCTGGTGTCAATCGCCGCACTGCTCGAGCAGATCCTCGCCGTGCAGGAGCGGCAGCTGAAAGAGCTGCAGCACATCCAGGTGAACAAATGGATCTGGGAAGCGCGGCAACGGGAGAGCCAGTGAAAGCTCTGTCACCAACACCCGAGCGCCGGCAGCACGGCAGGGTCCGCCGATCGCCCGTCATCGCCGACACCCAAGGCGCTATCGGTCACCCCTGGCACTGCCGGAGTTTGTTGGACAACCTGCTCGCTAAGTCCGAGATCACCCCACCCGAGCACACCGCCGGGTGTTACTTCCACGAACTGGCAGTGACGGCCCAGATCAGTCCGCTGAAAGCCGCGGACGTGCTGCGCACCCCTCGAGGCAGCCTGAGGCCAAGCCATATCGGCAGCGATACCGCGCAGCGCCAGATCGGCCTTGCGCTGGATGCGCTGGGCGGGCTAAATACCCCCATGGGTAGCCTCGCCTGGGACGTCCTCGGCCTCGATCACAGCCTGTCGGACTGGTCACTCCGCCAGCGCTGGACCGGCAAAGGTCGCCAAACCGCCGCCGCGAAAGGCGTGCTGCTCAGCGCTTTGCCGATCCTGGCGCAACATTTCGGGTTGACACGGCCGATAAGCACGAGATATGGGTTCCAGGCTCCCTGAGAAATGCGGGCCGGGGGATCGTAGCCCCCAAGCCCAGCTCCCAAACCCCCCGGTTTCCCATGAACCGCTCAACCGCCCAGCGCCACCCCGCCTTCAGCGCCGAGGCTTTCGACGAAATCCGTAGCCGCATCAAAACCACCACGCTGCTGTCCAAGCTGATGGACCATGCGATCGGCGAAGACCCCACGATGACGACCAGCCAAATCCAGGCGTGCAGCATTTTGCTGAAAAAGGTGCTGCCGGATTTGGCGCATGTCGATCATACGTCCGCTGGCGGGCCATTGGTGGTCGAGATCACCCAGTTTGCCCCGCAGGACGATGACGAGGCGGACGCAGCCTGACATGCCGCGCAAATGCACCCAAGGTGACGAGGCGATCACTGCTACCGAGGTGTCGCTCGGTGTCACCAACGAGATGCTGGGGCAAGGTGCTGACTTCATGTTCGACAAGGTACTGACACCAATCGAACGAACGGCACTGGCCAATCTGTTGCGCGAGAAGTATGGGCTGCCACCGCAGGACGACGAAACGGTGGCTTAGGCTGTCCACCGCGCGAGCAGCAATATCGCCAAGCCGATCCCAACAATGATCAGCGCTAAACGCGCGTCGGCCGTCCAGTCATCCATCGCTGCCATATCCCGAGTGTAGATTAACTTTCGCTGAAATGTGGCTCCGTCACCAAATTAGCGGCCGCCATTAAGGCCACGTGCAATGTGCTCGCCGCGGATGCGGAACCCAAAAGCGCCGCTCGTATCGTTCGCCCCATACCGGCGAGTAGTCCAGCAACACCACCTCGCCATCATCCGCCTGCCTGATCTCAGCCATCAGATCATCTCCCGCATCCCAAAGTGTAGATTTGATTCATCGCAAAACTCGCTTCGTCACCAAATCCCTAGTGTAGATTAATCCGCGGTGATTTATGACACCGTATCCACCACCACATCAGATGCCTTCCCGTAACGGCGCGTGGTCGATCGTGGCGGCGATGTCCAACTTCCGTAACTCAGCCACCTTCCGGAACGCGCTCGGGCGCTGGCTGTACCAACGTTCGCACGATATGCCCGCGGTATCGCGCCACGACACCCGCCACGTCCGCAACCAATCATCCCGCTTAACCCGCGCGCGCCCTCGCTTCGTTAGCTTCGGGATCAGATCGTCATTCGATAGTCCGTTGCCCGCAAAGGCAAAGCGGCTGGCATCGTGATCATCCTTCGGTGGCACCAGCGTGCCAGCCACGATCATCCGGACAAACGCTTCCACCTGGTCCGAGATGTCGCGCATCTCCCCGCGATACGCCAGACGATCTAGCAGCTGCAGGATGAATGCCGCATACTGCGGTACCGGCTGGCCAGATGTGACACTGTCATCCGCGCACCATTTCGCCACCGTGCTTAGCTCAAAGCCGCATTGCTCGGCGAACCATTGTTGCGTCAAATTGAGACGGCGCAGCTCCACTCGGAACTGCGCCCCACTCATCCCAGACCATCGCTTAGCTGCCATTACATCACGGTCCCTCCCGTGCCTTGCGCGCACTGTCACGCGCCGCCCGGTTGCGCGCTATGCCTTCCAGCGCCGTTATGTCATCCACTACGCCGCGAGGGATTAGCACGGCGCCGGATAACCAGCGCCGCATGATGCGCGGATTGACACCAAGCGCCACAGCAAGCGACGATTGCCAGCGCTCGCCGTACAGGCGAACGCCAGCCGCAGTTAGCTCGGCGGGTGTCATCTTATGTCACGATCAAGCCGCGCGATGCGGATCACGTCCAGCAATGTCTCGGGTGTTGCCCACAACCGCCGCCCGCGATGCTTCAAGCGGGTGCAAACCTCTTTCCCATGTATGCCAGGGCGCCGCGGTGTCACTTCATAGATGTTGCCATAACACCCCGGCTGGACCCAGAACCGCCGCTCCCAATGCTCGCCCCATACCGGGGAGTAGTCCAGTAATACCACAGTGTCGCCGTCTTGGCGGATATCGATCGTCATAGGGTCTCTCCCTTCAATTCGTAAGCTGATCACGATCCGTGTCGGAAAGCGGCACAAGCTTGTAGTCTTGCCCGTGCAATCCGCCGAGCTTGTCCAATAGCAGGGTGTAACCCGCGGCCTGCGCCGCGTGACCATCAATGCTCAGCGCTTGCGCTTTGTCGTGTAATGCCTGCCGGAGCTTTAAAAGCTCTTCATCAAGTAACGGCACAAACCCAACGTCGTCCAGCCACCCGTTTGTCATAGGGTCTTTCCCTTCAGTGAACGTGATAGGAAACATTCGGGACGCTGGCGTCCCAGCACACGCGGCACTCGGCGCATTTGTTGCCTTGCTGCGGCGCCGGGCAGCGATGGCCATTGCCAGCGCTCGCATCGTGCACCGTGCTCGTGTTCGGCCAAGCGCTCGGGGCGCCGCCGTCAATCATCGTGGCGCTGAGTCGAATCGTGAGGTTCTCGGGGATCGTGCCGCCGTCTCGGATGAAGTCGCGCAGGATCTTGCCTTCGCGTGTTGGCAGCCAATGCCGCAGCTCCGGTGTCGCACGGGCAACCGCGCAGATCTTCGCCAGATGATCGCGGCTTTGAAGATCGCCGCTGTCATGCCAGCGATGGAAGGGCGGCAGGTTGCCCTTCGCGTGCGCCGCTGTCAGCAACCGCACCATCGATTCGGCCCAGTCAGGATGCGCGATGCCGGCCAGCCGCGTCGCTTGGCTCTTTTTGACGTCGCGGAAGATGTAATTGCCGCGCAGCGCGTAGCACTTGCTGCAGGTGCTGCCTGCCACCTTGGCAAGCTTACTGCCTACGTTGCATGCCTGCGCCGGAATGCCGTACGATGTTCCTGGCATCTTAGAAGGGTAACCGAGAGAACCAGCAACCGCAGTCGCCGCTTTGATCGTCATCATCGCTTCGGGTCTTTCCCGTTAGCTGGCTGGGCCCATTGCCCTTGCCTTAATGCGCATAATGAGCGCCACGAATGCTATATGTAGCTATTCCGTTAGCATTGTCAAATGCTACATGTAGCATTAACCATCTTTGTGGCAGCAACCGCTGAGAGACGCAGAACTGACCGACAGCAACAACCCGACACTGCGGCCTAGCGGCTGGTCCGGGATAGCCGGGGCAGCCCTTTCCACGCTGCCGCCCGCGTTTCTGGTATTGGCGGCGCTTAATGCGGCGATGCTATGGCTTGTATTAACAGCGGTTGAAGCACAGAGCGAACAGCGGTTGCAGATACTTAAATCGGTGATCGAGGCATGTCTGAAAAAATAATTGATCCGTTGTTGGGGCTGGCGGCCAAGCCGCAAATGCCATCGCGGCTTGACCCGCTTTCCATCCCAAGGCACAGTGCTTTGCATCCCGTTACTTTCATATGTAAGGTAAGTACTATCTGACTTCAATCCTATTAACTTTTGTGCGCTATTGTCGCACCCAAGCTATAGCAACCGCTATAGAGGCTGTAGCTAATCGATCGAAACGTCAGGGTTTTCGCCGCTCTTGTGCCGATCGATCGATCGGGGCTACCAACAGGCTACCAGCGCTAGCCGTTGGGACCCCTATTCGCCCCACCCCCCACCCGGCACCATCAACGCGTGGGAACCCATGCGCGGTCGCCTCGGCCCCAGTGATCACCCTCGCCAAGCCCTAACATCCGGTTTGCAACAGCGCGGAGCATTAGCCCGCAGGGCTAGCGGCGGGCCAACCTGCTCTGTAATGCCACGGGAAGCCCGCCAGCGCCCCTGAAGGCATTCCGGCTACCCCAAGAGCCTAGGCATGTGAATAAGCCACCTGACGGCCGCGGCGTGGCATTTAAACGGCATCCTGGTCCGTCCCGGTCCCGATGATGGCGGCGTTGCGCAAACACCCGGTCCCGGCAAAATTTCCGGCGGCGGAGCGCCGGGCGATATCGTAGTACCACTCGATCCACCTTTTTGGATGCACATCTTTCCAATCGGGGTGTTCCTGCCGCATTTGTTTAAGGATCCGGACGGAGCGGGTGTTGTTCTCGCAGCATTGCTGGCAATAGCTCGCGGTTGGTGTTATCGCGGGCTGGCCGCAGCTGCAAATGTTGTGTTTTGGCTGTTTCGACTTACGCATTGGGCTTCTCCATGCTTCCTGGCGCCTACGATCTTGACTTGTACCGAGGCGACACGGCGCGCTACAGCTTTGTCCTTTGGCAGGACGCCGGCAAAACAATACCCTACGATCTTACCGGGCAGGTTCCGGCGGCACAAATACGCGATCGCCCGGACAGTGGGCGCATTGTGGTACAACTCCAATGCACGATAGCGCTTCCTAATACCATCAACGTAGCACTCCTGGCGCCGGACAGCGCGGGCTTGCCATCCGGCTGCCGCGGGGCGTGGGATCTCCAATTAACCGCGGCCTCTGGCGACGTGACGACCGTCCTTGCCGGCAACGTGGCGGTGGCGTCGGACGTAACGCGAGGGGCGGTGCCGTTCATCCCGGCGGAGCCGGCTGCGGCACGCGGTCCCATCCGGGTGGAGTACCCGGCGAGTGGGGCGACGATCGTCCTGCTTGAAGGCGAGTATGCGCTGCACATCGCCACGGGTCCGTTGGCGGCGCTGACGGTGCGGTTGCCGCCGGGCGCGCCGATCGGGGCGTTAGTGGAGATAAGTTTTGCGCACCCGGTAGCGGCGCTGACCATCCAGGATCCGTCGGGCGTGCCGGTTTCGGGGATATCGTCGGGCTACGGGCCGGGGGCGGCGGTGCAGCTGCGGAATGTGGATGTGGCGTTGGGGTGGTGCTTGTGGAAATGACGGGATCGGCGGGATTTGAACCCGCGGCGCGGCGGCTATCATTCCGGGCGTTGGCCCCCGCGTCTTGCTCCGGCTCACCCTTGGTCCTGACGCTGCGGCTTAGCCGTGCGGTATCCGCGCGCATCTCGGGCACGATCCGGTCTGGGATTTAGAGGATGGACGCAATGAAGAGCAAGGGGCATCCGCCGGCGACCAAGCTGGAGAAGGAGATGGTGGCATTGATGCAGCGGCAGGATCTGAAGAGCCTGACGGCGCAGAAGGCGCCGCGGCATCAGCCGCAGGGGAATGTGCCGATGCGGGGTGGGGTATTTCGGGGGAAGCCGAGTGCGCGGGGGAAATAGCCCATGAAGACGGCCATTCTGGCGGCGATTGCCGCCTTTTTTTATGCCGGCGCGGCATTGGCGCAGGAGAAGCCGTTTCTCGCGGGGGGCAACACGGTGACCCTGTCGGCGACCGGCAGCAGCACGGCGGTGCAGATTCAGGCGGGCAGCACGAATGCGAATGTGCGCGTCTACAACGCCGGGACGGTGCCGGTTTTCCTCAGCTGTGGGGGCAGTGGCATCACCGCGGCGGTGGCGAGCGCGATGCCGATCGCACCCGGCACGGTTGAGGTATTGGGCTGCGCGCAGTCGTACGTTGCGGGCATTACCGGGGGCACGGCGGCCACCGTGTATTTAACGCCCGGTAGCGGGCTGTAGGGCGGCATGGTGTGGTTTGAGGGCATGGGCACCGGGGAGGGCCTACAGGCCCTCTGGCGGGCAGCGCTGGGCATCTTTGGGGCATGTCTGGCGGTGCTGTGCCTTGCTGGCCTCTTGGCCACCAGCGCCTGGCCGCGGATGCATGCGGGTCCGGTGGCGATGGATGGGGGTCGGCGGCTGAAGGGCACCACCGTGGCCGACGGCATGGCGACGAGCCTCAGTGCGGCCTATTCCTTCCGCAAGGTGCGCTCGGCCTATGCCGGCAATGCGGTGAAATTGCGCCGGACGACGGGCGGCACCCAAGACATCGGCTTCACCGCAGCCGGCGATTTCGACACCGCCGCGGCGGCAACCTTCTGCGCCAGCACCACCTGTTTTCTTGACACTTGGTACGATCAGTCGGGGAACGCTCGGAGCTGGTTGCAGGCGACCCCGGCAAATCAGCCGCAATACGTTGCCGATTGCGGCAACGCCTTGCCGTGTGCCCGGTCAACCGCAACCCAGAAGATGGTGGCATCGGGCTCTGTGACGCCGGTTATGCCGGTGAGCCTCAGTGTGGTGGCCTACCGCAACGTGGTGAGCACGGGGGCTTGTTACCCGGTCAGCATGATCGATAATTTTGGCAACCAGATCTTTATCGACGCCAATAACAGCCGTTGGGCGATATGGGATGGGAGTGCGTTTATCGTCCCGCCCGCCGGTACGGCGGAAGCGGCATGGCACGTCGCTAATGGGGTGATCAACGGCGCCGGCAGTGTATTGCGGATTGATGGCGTCGAGACCACCGGAGCAATCACCGGGAACCTGTCTGCCGGGCAATTCATGGGCGCCAATAATGCCGGCGGCCCAGCTAGTTGCGACATGCGGGAGGCGTTTGTCTGGAACGGTTACGGTTTGACGGCAGCGGAGCGGCTGGCTCTGGCCGAGAACCAGCGCCAATACTACACCCCTCTCCCCCTCGACACTTTCGCCACCCCGGCCGCCGCCTACAGCATGCGCAAGCTCAAATCATCTTACACCGGGCCGGCGATCCGGCTTAGAAGGGCATCCGACAACGCCGAACAAGACATCAACTTCCTGTCATACACCGGCTTCACCGGGGCGCCCTTAGATACGGTGGCGGCAGCGGCGCACTGTGCGGCGACGAGTTGCACCATCGTTACGGTGTACGACCAGAGCGGCAATACTCGGCATGTGACGCAGGCGACGGCGGGAAACCAGCCAGCCCTGGTATTCAATTGTATTGGCACGCTGCCCTGCGCGCGGTCGACCGGGACGCAGATATTGCTAGGTCCGAGCACAACGGCGACGACCGGAGTCATCTCGATGGCGGGTGTGACGCTGGCGGAAGTGGTTGGGCAGGGCTGCAACAACCTGCAACTGGCGGGCGGGATATTTTCGTTTTCGACCCCGATAGCGGGAGGTGACCGTTGGGGTTCCTGGAATGATGGTGGGTTGACCTCGCCGACAGCAGCGCCGCCCAACCAGTGGCGTGCTGGGATAATTGTGATTAACGGTGCGTCGAGTGTGGCGCGGGTGGACGCCCAGGAGACGACGGGCGCGATGGCCAACCTTGCCAAGACTGGCGTGATCGGGACGTGGCTTAGCGCCGCCGACAACATCAGCCCGTGCCGCCACACCGAGGCGGTGTACTGGGATAATTATGCGCTGACAGCTGGCGAGCGGGCGGCGTTGCAGGCTAACCAGAAATCCTTCTGGGGCACGCCGTGATCAGGCGCCTTGGCTGGGCTCTGGCGGCCCTGGTCCTGCTGCGGGCCGACATGTACCCCGACGCGAGCAACGCGAAGCTGCCGCAGGCAAGGCAGAACATCGGCGCCGGCAATCCGGTCAGCATCAAGGATTACGGCGCCAAGGCGGACTCTATCACCAGGCAGGATGCGGCGATCGCGGCTGGCGGCAATGTTCTGACCAGCACGCAGGCTGTCTTTACCCAGGCAGATGTCGGCAAGAAGATTCAGGTAGACGGTGCCGGGGGCATTTTCCAACCGCCGTTAGCCACGACCATTAGCGCCGTGACGAGCGCCAACACGGTGACTTTGGCGGCCCCGGCGAGCGTGGCGACGCCGCGGCGCTGGCTGAGTCAGGCCGGGGTGATAACCCCGAGGAGCACGGGTAACTACCAGCCCGGCGACGTGATGGCCTTAATGGGCGGCACGTTCGCAACGGCAGCGACAGTTAAAGTGGTATCCACCAAGGTCACTGCAACCAGCGTTGTTGCCGGCGGCAGTGGCGGCGTCAATGGTTCTTGCGGGGTGCAGGGCACGACCGGTAACGGCACCAGGTTTCAGCAGACCGTGACGGTTTCGGGCGGGGCGATTACCGCTGTCGGCCTGCTTGGGGAAAACCATTATTTCGCCAACCCGACAAACCTGGCGGCCGAGCCGGTTCAGAATGCGCCAGGCTGGGCCTGTGTCCCCACGGGCGCGATACTGAGCCTAACGATGGGCGTCGATCAGGTAGTGGTGGAGAACCGCGGTGATTACGACCCCATAGCGATCCCGGCCGACCCGATTGCGAGCACTGCGGGAAGCCTGTCCGGGGCAACCGGGGCTACCTTCGGCAGCGGTGGCCTGCCTTATGGCAGCTTCAACGCGACCGGCGCATTCATTTACGGCAATGACGACAGCCTGCCGCTCAAGAACGCGATGGATGCGGCGGCGGCAAGCTGGGGTGCCGGCAGACCGGCTTATGTCTTTATCCCCGCCGGAAACTACCTGATCGACGCCACCGCGACGCCCCTAATGATGAGTGGGCTCGGCATCGTCGGCGAGGGGCACTTCAAGACCAATCTGATCCTTGGCGCTAACTACCAAGGCGACCTGTTTGCTTGGGACGAAGCTTGGCAATTAGTCGGTGGTAACGGGCTGGGCGGTACGATGTCCCAGGTTTCCAACAACTACATGGGACCAAAAGCCATTGGTTTCAGCATCTGGGGGAACCGGACGGCGGCGGCACAGCAGAACGCCCTGGTATTTTACGACCGTGCCGATCAGGTCGAGATCGACGATGTCGATATCAATTATATCAATGGCCGCTGCCTGCACTCCGGGGTACGGAAAATTCCGGGTTACCCGAGCGCAATGCGGGAGAGCCGGATCGGCCGGCTGCGCTGTTTCAGCGCTGGCAACCCTGGCATCCCGGCGATCGAGTTCGCCAGCATTGGCGGCGGCGACGCCACCAACGAGATAAATATTGACGATATCAACATCTACGCGCCGCACGGCATCGGGTTTCTGATCCGCAACGATACTACGACCAGTGGGTTGCGGGCGATCAGGATCGGCAAATTGCGGATCGAGGGCCTGCAATGGGCCAACCTGCCGGCCGGCACGGATCTCCTGCGGATCGGCGATCTAGTTTGGGCGGGGACCGTCCGCGATGTCTATATCAACCAGTTGGAGTTAGTCAGCCCTTACGCCAACTCGGCGGCATTGCGGGTTACCACACCAAGCCTCGATGCCAACCCCTATTTCATCGAAGTAAAAGGCGGGTCGATTGGCGGCGGGTTGCCGATGGGGTACGGCGTCGTTCTCGACGGCGGCCGGAACATGAAATTTGAGTTTTCCAACATTTACACCTGGAACATCAATTTCACGATGGGCAGCGCTGCTTATACAACCTCGCTCGATGGTGGCGGGATGGAGCAGTCCTGGACGTATTCGCTGGCCGTCCCGCAGCGGCTGAACACGCCGTTCCGGCGGTTGTCTGCGACGAGCCCTGCCGGTGGCATGGTGACGAGTTGCGCGGGGTTGGCGGGCGGCACGCTGTGGAGCGACGCGGGCACGGTGAAGGTGTGCCCGTGAGCGCGCTCACCACGGTCGAGGTGCAGGGCGGCGATCCGCTGGTGGTTGAGGTGATATTGCCGCCGGTCGAGGCGCGGATCGTCGAGGTGATCGTCGGGTTAGCGGGGCCGCAGGGGCCGCCGGGATTGCCGGGGGACGGCGTGCTGGCGTCCCAGGTGGTGACCGGCAGTACTGTGCTGGCGTCGTCTGCCACGGGGCTGGTGCTGGTGCAGCACACGGCGCCCTGCACGATCACCCTGCCGACCAGCCCGAGCCTGGGGCAGCTGCTGACCATCAAGGATGCGCTGGGGCACTCGGCGACCTGGCCGATCACGATCACCGCGGGGGCATCGACCATCGAGGGCGCGGCGAGCCTGACGATCGAGTTCAACTGGTCGTGGGTGAGCCTGGCGTACATGGGCACAGGTTGGGGGCAGGTATAGACATGCGAATAGGGTTGCCGAACGGATGGAGACCACGGCCGTACCAATTGCCGCTGTGGAACTTCCTGGAGAAAGGGGGACGTCGCGCAGTTGCCGTATGGCACAGACGTGCGGGCAAAAGATGATGTCTTACTCCATTGGACCGCGGTAGCTGCGCACCGGCGGGTTGGTACTTACTGGCATTTGCTGCCCGAGGCCGCGCAAGCACGCAAAGCCATCTGGGACAGCGTTAACTCACACACCGGACGCCGCCGCATAGACGAAGCCTTTCCGCCGGAATTGCGCGAGGTGACGCGCGAGAACGAGATGTTCATAAGATTCCGGTCTGGCAGCACCTGGCAATTGGTTGGCAGCGACAACTACGATTCGCTCGTAGGATCTCCGCCGATCGGGGTGGTGTTTTCGGAGGCGGCGCTGGCGGACCCGAATGCGTGGGGCTATATCCGCCCGATCCTATTGGAAAACAATGGCTGGGCGGTGTTCATCAGCACCCCGCGCGGGCGCAACCACCTGGCCACCATGTACGAGGCGGCGAAAGACGATCCCGACTGGTTTGCCGAGATCTTGCCGGCGACGGAAACCGGGGTTTTCACCACGAAAGCGCTGGAAGTCGAGCGCCGCGAAATGGCGCGGGAATATGGCCCGGACGATGGCGAGAATCGCTATTTGCAGGAGTACATGTGCTCGTTTCAGGCCGGCATCCCTGGCTCGTATTACGGGCGCCTGATGGATGATGCGGAGGCCGAGGGGCGGCTCTGCCGGGTGCCGCACGAGCCGCGGCTGCCGGTGCATCTTTCGTATGACCTCGGAATTGGCGACGCCACCGCGATCTGGTTTTTTCAGCTGGTAGGCGCGGAGACGCGCGCGATCCGGTATCTGGAAAACTCAGGTGTCGGCATTGATTGGTACGTGCGAGAGCTCGATAAATTCCCATACAAGTACGGCGAGCATGTCCTCCCACACGATGCCGAGGTGCGGGAGCTCGGGACGGGGAAGTCGCGGCTGGAAGTGATGAACTCTCTCGGGATCCTGCGCACCACCATCATCCCGGCGCAGCGAATCGAAGATGGCATCAACGCCGTGCGGCAAACGTTGCCTGGGGTGTGGTTCGATAGAGACAACTGCGCCAGAGGTATTGACGCGCTCCGGTCATATAGAAGAAACTGGGACGAGAAGAGAAAGACCTTTCTGGACCGCCCCTATCACGATTGGTCTTCACATTCCGCAGACAGTTTTCGATATTGGTCTTTGTCTGGCGTGCGTAATGCTTCGGCTCCCAAGCCCATCAAATATCCTGACTATGGATTCGTCAAGATTTTGTTGACGGTGGGAAGCCTCTTGGCGGCGGCAGGAAGTTTCTTTTCCTGTTAGGTCTGGCGCCTTTGAGTAATCCGCGGCGTCGGTACTGGTTTACCTGTTTACAGTTTGGGTGGCAGAATTTCGGTGGTGTTTGCCGCGGTCAACGCATTCGAGGTTAGAGATGTCGTTGTTTAGCGGATTTTCATCTTTGTGGTGAATGTCATGGTAATCGGGAATAGGGCCGTAGTGATGTTCCCAGATGGCACGGTGGAGACTGCTTGGTCCTGCTGCACTCCACGCTTGGCGCGTATAGTACCGCTTGCAGGGTTCTAGCTGATACTTGCGGCCATTAAACTCGATAAATTTGGGCGGATCGTCGGTTGTCATGCGGCAATTATACCGCGAGATAAAGTATCCCACAATGGGAATTGAACGGAATGGCTGAAGTATCTGATTGGTCTCCCATAGACGATAATAATAACAGCGCCCCTCCGGTAGGAGCTCCGGAAGGCCAGATGCCATCGAGCATTAATAATTGCATGCGCGCGATGATGGGTAGTCTGCGCCGCTGGTACGACAAAGTCCTCGATGGCACCCTGGCGTTGCCCTACCTCCCGCTCGCCGGCGGCACGGTCACCGGCAATGTCGCGATCAATGGCACCGGCGGGGTGTCGCTGTCGGGCGTGCAATTGCGCAACATCAGCAGCGGGCTGGAGGTCTACAACGCCGGCGGCGGCAGCGTCGCTTCGCGCGGGCCGTATTCGGGCTATACCTATGGCGATCGCAATCTGTCGTCCGCCGATTGGGAGTGGTACGCCACCGGGGGCACCTCTTATTTACTCAATACCGGCGCGGGCAATGTCCTGACCGTCAGCGCTACAGGCAATCTGTCTGCCGCGGCTTACTATCTGAGCGGCGTCGCGCTGGCGGAGCGCGACACGACCAACAAGCAGATTGCGATTTTTGACTATGACGGGATCGACCCGGCCTTGGTCCTGGGCGGCGCCGTCGGCGGGTACGGCAGTTACTACCGGGCGGAGACCCACACTCTGCAATCGAACAACGGCGGCGCCACCTTTGCGACGATCAATGCGGCCGGGGTGACGGTTGCCGGCACGGTGACGGCAGGCGCCATAACCTCGACCAGCACCATCAACGCGACGGGTGGCACCATTACCGGGCAGCAGTTGACCTCGACCGGCAACATCAACGCTGCCGGCACGGTAACGGGGGTTGCGATTAACGCTAACGGGAACCTGGGCGTCGCCGGCAGTGGGACCATCAGCAACAATCTGACAGTCGCCGGCAGCGTTACCGCAGCCATCTTTTATGGCCCGCACGGCTTGGTTCTGCTCGATGTCATTGCAGACCTGCAGGCCCGTGTCGCTGCCCTGGAAGGAGCGCCCTGAATGCACGGCACCGACGACCCACCGAAGCGGCCGCCAAAAAAGGGTGGGGGCAAGAAGAGCGGCGGCAAATCGAAGCCATTTGGCAAGAAGGGAAAGTGACATGTCCGACATTTCCAAGCTGATCGAAGCCCTGCGCGTCTCGACCAGCGGCGGCACCCGCTCCGGGGAGGACAACCCGATCCTGCCGCTCGACCAGCCGGTGGTGGTGGTAGACGGCAAGCTGATGCGGGCCGCGGATGCGCCGAAGGTGGTCGAGCCGGCGGCACCGAAGCCGGCGGAAGCGGCGGCCAGGCCGTCCGCCAGCGCCGCCTCCGAGAGGAAGTAATGCAGTCCAACCCCGAGGAACGGATCAGCGAGCTCGAAGCCGAGCTTGCTGCGGCACGGGCGGAGGTTGCCGAGCTGACCCGGATCATCAATGCGATGGGTGGCGCGCCGCAGCAGAATGCCGCCGTCGAGGGTGCTGACGCCGATGCGCCGGAGGCCGCATGAGCAGCATTGCCGAGTATCGGCGCGTCCTGGAGATCGAAGGCCGCCTCGACGCCTTGCACGCCCGGATGGTGGAGGTCGAGAGGATGCTCAACACGGCGATGGCGCGTTGCACCGAGCTTGAGGTGCGCCTGGACACACCGCGGCTAAGCCCGACCAACAACACGCAGCGCCGAGCTTAAGCCATGTCTGACAGCGCCGAGATCGTGGAGCTCCCCGCCCGCGGCTCCGGGCCGTTCCCCGGTGCCCGTGCGGCGCCGACGAAGAAGCGCGAAAGGATGTCCGAGGATGACGTCCTCGCCATCATCGGGCGCGAGCTCCGCGATGCTGTCGGCCAGGACGGGGACGAGCTATCGACCCAGCGGGCGACGGCTCTCAGCTATTACGAGGGCAAGCCGCTGGGGACAGAGCGGCCCGGCCACAGCAGCATCGTCTCCCGGAATGTCATGGAGGCTGTCGAGTGGGTATTGCCCGCGCTGTTGCGGATATTTGTTGCCAGCGACCAGATCGCCGTTGTCGAGGCAACCAAGCCGGGAGAGGCGGAAGAACAAGCGGCTGAAACGGCAACTCAATACATTACGCAGATATTTTATCGAGACAATGACGGCTTCTCCGTCCTCCACGATGCTTTTAAAGACGGCCTCCTCAGCAAGATCGGCTGGGTCAAGCGCTGGTGGCAGGTCAAGACCCGCCAGGAGGCATGGTCTGGCTCGGGCCTGACGCCGCAGGAGTACCAGGCAAAGATCGCCGAGCTTACGGCCAAGGGCGGCAGCGTCGAAGTGCTGGAGAGCAAGCAGTATGTCGATCCGGTCGAAGGCCCGCTGCACGACTGCGATCTGACGATCACCTACGAGGAGAGCCGGGTCGTCTTGGAAAACGTCCCGCCCGAGGAGATCCTGTTCTCGCCGAAGTGCCGGCGGGGCTACATGCCCTTTGTCTGCCACCGGCGCGCTCGCACCTTCAGCGATCTTCTCGCCGAGGGCTACGACGAGGACAGCATCCGCGATTGCCTGGGCACCGGCTTTATGGGCTCGGATGAGGCATTGCGGCGGCAGGAACCGCTGGTGTCCTCGCTGTTCGACGATCCGCTCGACGAGAGCATGCGCCAGGTCTGGTGCGAGGAGAGCTATCTCCTCATGGACTATGACCAGAACGGCATTGCTGAACTCTGCAAGGTAATGACTGTCAATGACGGCCAGCGGGTATTGCTGAAGAAGGACGGCAAGATCGACGTAGAGCCCGTGCCGGAGATCCCGCTGACTTGGTTTTGTCCTATCCCCATGCCGCATACACTGGCGGGCGGGCACAGCCTGGCGGATCTCATCCTCGATCTGCAGAGGATCAAGAGCACGCTCTTGAGACAAATGCTGGACAACATTTATCTAACGAACAACCCCCGCATCATCGTCAGCGACAACGCTGTCAACGAAAATACCCAGTCGGACATCCTGCACAGCCAGCCGGGCGGTATCATCCGGGCTCGCGACGCCGCCGGCATCGTCCCGCATATCACCCCGTTTGTGGCCGCCAGCGCGCAGCCGCTCGTCGAGTACCTCGATCAGACGCAGGAGGTGCGGACCGGCGTCGCGCGCCACAATCAAGGGCTGAATCCCGACGATCTGAATAAGACGGCAACCGGCGTATCGCTGATCCAGCAGGCGGCAAGCCAACGCTGCGAGCTTATCGCGCGCGTCTATGGCCGCTCGGTGCAGGAGCTCGTGCGTGGGATCCTGGGCCTGGTGCGCCGCCACCAGCAGACGGCGCGGGTGATCATGGTCACCGGCAAGCCGCTCACCATGTCCCCCGGCGACTGGGAAGAGGAGCTCGATGTCGTCGTCAATGTGGGGCTGGGCACCGGGAACAAGGATCAAATCACCCAGCACCTGATGGCAATCCTGCAGCTGCAAAACGGCATCGTGCAGCTGCAAGGCGGGCCGACGGGGCCGCTGGTTTACCCGCAGAATGTCTATGCCGCGCTGGAGAAGATGACGGAGAGCGCCGGGTTTAAGGAATCGTTCTTTGCCGACCCGAGCCAACCGCCGCCACAGGGGATGCAGCCGCCACCCGAGAAGCCGGATCCCGATATGGAGAAGGTCAAAGGGCAGATGGCGTTGGGCCAGATGAAAGCGCAGGCGCAAGCCGAGATCAACAAGCAGAAGGCGGAAGCGCAAGTTGCCGTCAGCGGGCAGCAGGCGCAGCAAGAGATCGCCATCGAGCGCGATCGCACCAACAGCGAGATCCAGCTGGAGCGCGAGCAATTGGCGCACCGCATGGCGCTGGAGCAGCGCGACGCGGAGAATAGGTACAAGCTCGAAATCTTGAAGCTGCAGCATGAGCTCGCCATCGAGAAGATGCGGGCCGACATGCAGCAGCGCGAGAGCGAGGCCAAGATCGCGCAGGGCTTCGCCGCCGCCGCGGCCCCTGCTGCCAGCCCATGATTGCTGAGAAGCTGCTCGCCAGGCTGCGGCGGCGCGGGCAGGGGCAGATCCCGCAGGAGATCGCGGAATCAACCTCGCGCCTCGGCGAGCAGGCCAAGCGGATCCTGGAGGATCCCACCTTCCAGCTGGCGATCGACGTGCTGGCCGATGATCTCGCCGAGCGCTGGCGCACCAGCCGGGTGGGCGACGCCGAGGGCCGCGAGACGCTCTATCGGCTGCACTGCGCGCTGCGCGAGGTCGAGGCCAAGCTGAAGGCGTTCCTCGGCGACGCTGAGGCTGTGGCGACGGCGCAGCAGCTGCGGGAGGAACGCCGGGAGGATTGGGCAGCGTAGGGCATGCCCACTTTTGCCTAATCTTGCCCACTTTTGCCCACGGGGCGCTGATGGGACCAAACACCGCCAGCATCGCGCTGAAAGGCTACATCTCCACGCTGTCGCAGCGCGGTTGGCGCGACGCCCTGCGCAACCGCCCCTACCCCCGGGCCTACGACGAGTGGTCCGAGCAGGACCAGCGGAACTACGAGAATGGCCGGCTGCGCGCTGCCGGCGCCAAGACACTGTGGAAGTACCGTAAGGACATCCCCCGGCAGCAGACGATCGAGGTTGTCGCTCAGGTATCTGCCAGCGAGCGCGGCTTTATCCCGCCATCGCGCGATCCAAGCGTGCCGCCGGAGCCGCTGCCGCCACCACCAAAGCCAACTTACTAGGAACCCCCATGTCCGATTTGCCCAACGGGGCCGCAGCAGCGGCGCCCGAGAGCGATGCCGCGCCTGCTGCGCCGGAGAGCGCGCCGGTCACCGATCGCGAAGTCGCCAATGTGCTCGTCGGCCTCTTGGATGGCGACGACGTTGAGAGCGACAGCCCAGGATCATTGGCGGCCGATGAGCCGTCGGATGAGACCGCACCGGATGAGAGCCCGGCCAGCGGTGACGACGACGCCGGAGAGCCCGAAGCGGATGCCGATGGCAGACCGCCCATCGAAGCGCCGGCCGGATGGAATGGCAAGGATCGCGAAACCTGGCAGACGCTGCCACCCGCCGTGCAGGAGACAATCCGCCGCCGGGACAGCGAGATGGCGGGCGCCGTGTACCGAGCCACGCAAGAGCGGGCCGAAGTCGAGCGCATCGCCACGGCGAGGCTCGAACAAGCCACCCAGGACCGACAGCAATACGTGCAAAACTTGTCGGTGTTTCGCCAGGTCATGCTGCCCCAAGCCCAGGAGTTCGCGAATATCAATTGGGTGCAGCTGAGCAGCGAAAACCCAGCGGAGTATGTACGCAAATCGGCCGAGTTTAATGCAATGCAACAGCACTTCAGTTGGATCAACAACGAGGTGCAACGCGTCCAGCAGCAGCACGGCCAAGAGTTGGCGCAGCAAAAAGAGCAGGCAAAACGGTTCGCGCACGCAAGGCTGGTGGAAGCCATGCCCGAGTTCGCGGATCCACAGAAAGCCCAGGAGATCGGCAGCCGATTAGGCCAGTTCCTGCGAACCCAAGGGTTCCAGGACCAGGAGATCATCGACTGCATCGACGATCGGGCAATCCGCCTCGCGCTGAAGGCAATGTCCGCGGAGGAGCAAACCTCCAACGTCGCCAAGGCCAACGCCAAACGCACACCTCCGCCAGCACCGCAAGTTCAACGGCCCGGCAGCAGTCGTGTGGCTTCTAACAGCAACCGCATGACCCAGCTGGCATCCCGGTTCGAGCAACAGCCGTCGGTCGAAAACGCCGCTCGCATTGTTGCGCAGTGGCTCCAATGAACCCTTTCGATCGGAGCTCTCAGTTATGGCAGTACTAGGTGGAACGGCGCAGACCTATCAGTTGAGGGGCCTGCGAGAAGATCTTACCGGAATGATATGGAGAATCTCACCTTTTGAGACGCCCTTCGTCACCGCTGTTGGTAGAACGTCTGCCAAGGCGGTGTACCATGAATGGCAAACCGATGTTCTCGCCGCCCCCGGTAGCAATGCGCAGGTGGAAGGCGACGACATTGCAACCTTCGACAGCGTAACGCCCACTGTCCGTTTGGGGAACTACACGCAGATCCTCAGAAAGACACTTATCGTCAGCGGCACGGCTGATGTCGTAGATAAGGCCGGGCGCACGACCGAGACGAGTATGCAGTTGGTAAAACTCGGCAAGCAACTGCGTCTCGACATCGAGCACATGTGTGTTGGACTTAATCTCGGCAAGTCGGCAGGCACGACAAGCACCGCCCGGGTCTCCGCTTCCGTGCTTAGCTGGCTGAAAACAAACACCGATGAAGGTGCAACGGGCGTCGACCCGGCAGCCGCCGATGGAACGGGGACCAGAACGCCAGGCACCCCCCGTGCCTTCACGGAAGGAAGTTTGAAGACAGTCCTGCAGGGGATTTTCACAAACTCCAACGAAGAGGCGCGGCTGTGCCTCGTCGGGCCGAAACAGAAACAGGTGATGTCTACCTTCACGGGTAACGCCACCCGCTATGTGGACGCCGCCCCGGAGAAGCTGTACGCTGCAGTCGATCGGTAGACATACATGCCGATCTAAAACCTGACTATATGCTGGGAACTCCTTAGAGCCGCTGGTACGGGCAACCGTGAAAATCCATCGGATTGGACAATCAGCAGGGAAGGCCGGTCGAAGACCGGAACCCTCAGAGACTAATACGTCAGGCACCCGGGCAACGGGTGAAGATAGAGTCCGACCTCCGTTTCGAAAGGCGGAGAGGCTGGCAGAAATGACCAGCCCGGCCCCGCAAGGGCAGGTAACAGAATGATGTACATGATTTCGGCAGCTTGGAAATAAGGCCGGATCGCGTGGTAAGAGCGACGGACGCCCTTGTCATTAATCCGGACTTGTGGAAGCTCGCGTACCTCCGCCCCATCCAGTCGGAGGAACTTGCCAAAACCGGAGACTCAGAGAAGCATTTAATGCTTACAGAGGTGACATTAGAAGCAAGGAACGAAGCTGGGAGCGGTGGTGTATTCGACCTCAGTTGACATTATCTGCCGTTTAGGCAGGTAACGCTACGCACCTTACCCCTGCGATGCTATCATTGTCAATGGCAGCATTGCAGGGGATTTCTCATGGGTAAGCCAGTACGTCAGTTAGTCGGGGAGCGGTTCGGCCTGCTGCTCGTCGTAGAGCCGGCTGGGTTCGCCAAGGGACGGGCGCTATGGCGCTGCGTATGCGACTGCGGTGCCACCGACGTTATCGCTGTGGGCAATGCCCTGCAGCAGGGAAAGAAGGGCAGCTGCGGCTGCGATGTCAAAGCGAGGATAGGCGCCGCGCATCGGACGCACGGCCAGGCCGGCGGCAAGAGAACGAGCGCTTACGAGCGCTGGAAGAGCATGAAGGCAAGATGCGGCAATCCCAACAATGCCGCGTGGCATAACTATGGCGGCCGCGGCATTGAGGTTTGCGAGCGCTGGACTAACAGCTTTGAGGCGTATTACGCCGATATCGGCGATCCTCCGGAGCCCGGCCTATCGCTCGATCGAATTAACAATGACGGTAATTACGAGCTAGGCAATGTCCGCTGGGCTACTCAATCGCAGCAGACAAAAAACGCCAGTTTCGACAAGTTCCAAGGCGAACACAACGGGCGCGCCAAGCTGACAGCAGATGACGTGCGCTTTATCCGCGCTAGTTCAGCACCACGCTGGGTACTCGCCGAAATGTTCGATCTATCCTTGACGCACGTCACCGACATCCGCAAAGGCCGGAGTTGGCGCTACATCACCTAGAGGCGCACATGGCGACTGAATACCTCCTCGACATGGACCCCGTTGCGCGGGCGTGGAACACGATCGAGATCGACGGCGACCAGATCATCATCCGGCGCTACTGGGAGAGTTCCGACGTGGACGAGATCCTGCGGCACAATGCGGAGGATCGGCTCGACGGCGCCCGGGGCGGGGACATGCAGCACGTCGCCCGCATCCCCGATATCGTGCAGTACGAGTGGCTGCACACGCTGGGGGTTAACATCCTCGACCCAAATCACGGGAAGAAAATCAATGAACTCCTCTCGAGTAACGAGTTCAACAAACTCCGCACGGGTGGGGGCCGGCTCTGAGTGCCCCGAATGCGAAGGTTGGGGCTTACTGCTCGTCGACCATCAATGGCTCTACCCGGAGCCGTGCCCGGTTTGCAGCGGCGTCGGCGGGGTGGCGACCGAAAATCGCCTTGACCCGGATAAAGAGTGTCACTGATGCCCTTCAGCACTTACTCTGAATTGTCGGCGAGCATTCTGAACTGGATCGGCCGCCCGGACGATCCCCTGATCTCTCCCGCGGTCCCCGATTTCATCGCATTATTTGAGGCCGAGGCCCGCGACCGGCTGCGCACCCGCTTCGCCGAGCAAGTCGGGGTCGAAATCTGGGGCGCTGACGGTATCTTTCCACTGCCGTGCGACTTCGCCGCGGTGCGCCGCGCGCTCTACAACACCGTGCCGCTGCGGTTTCGCACGCCCTCCGAGCTCGACGATCTCGACTGGCATGACGCTTCAGCCGCCGGCCGGTCGCTCTGGTACACGCTGGAGGGCCTGCAGCTGCGCATCTCGCCGCCGCCCGACACTGATCTGCCGGTGGTGCTCGACTACATGCAGGGGCTGCCGGCGCTGTCCTCGCGGGTTGCCAGCAACTGGTGCTTGGACGCCTATCCGGATTTATACCTATACGGCTCGCTCGCCTGCGCCGAGGGATACATCGGCAACGACGAGAGGGTCGTCGGCTGGATCCAGCTGCGAGACGCGGCGTTCGAGCGCATTCGCCGGGCCGACATCGCCGCCACCTGGGGCGGCTCGCCCTTGCGGGTGATGCCGGTTGGGGAAACGCCCTGATGCCGGTCCTGCCCTTCGCCGAGTGGGTGCCGGACCAACCCGCCGGCACCGGCTCCACCGCGACACGCAACGTCATCGCGCGCACCAAGGGTTCCTACGGCCCGATGCCTAGCCCGATGGTCAGCACCGAGCCACTGCCGGAACGCGCCTTCGGTTCTCTCACCCTGATGGACCCGTCGCGGCAGGTCTGGATGTTCGTCGCCACCCAGACCAAGCTGATGCGCTTTTTCCGCGACACTGCCGGCGATTGGGTCGATGTCAGCAAAGCGGGGGGCTACGACACCCTGAGCTATGACGACGGCGGAGCCTGGAGCGCCGCGGCGTTCGGCGACGTGGTCATCTTTACGAACTACATCGACCCGCCGCAATTTTTCAACATCCGCACCGGCGGCACCGGGTTGTTCGCCGATCTCTCTGCGGACGCGCCGAAAGCCAAGTACGTCGCGGTCATCAAAGATTTTGTCTTCCTCGGCAGCACCAACGATCCGGTCGATGGCGAGCGGCCACGGCGTTTGTGGTGGTCGTCGATCGGAGATCCCCACGACTGGCCGACCCCGGGCTCTGATCTCGCGATAATGCGCCAGTCTGATTTCCAGGATTTGGAATCCTCGGAGATGGGGCATCTCCGGGGCATCGTCGGCGGCAACCTGTCTGGCGCCGATGGCGGGGCGATATTCGAGAGGGGCTGCATCCGAATCGCCTACGTCGGCTCGCCGGCCATATGGAGCTTCGCCGTCAGTGAGGGGGTCGCGGGCTGCGTCGCCCCCTGGTCGATCGTATCGCGGCGGATGCCGTCGCCGTCCGGTATGCGCTCGGTGGCGTATTGGTACTCAGACGACGGCTTTCTGGCATGGGATGGCGCCGCGGCGCAGAGCATCGGCGCGCAACGAATCGACCGCTTTGTCTACGAGGACATGCTGCCGCCGCGACGGCAGCAGATCGCCGGCGTCAGCGTCCCCTATGCGAATCTCGTGTTGTGGGCCTATCACGGCGCCGGCACGTCGTCTTCTTTGTACAACCGGCTGCTGGTCTACAACTGGGCGCTCGATCGCTGGACGCTGTGCGAATTAGAACCGTTCGAGTGGCTGCAGGCGAACATATCGTCATCGCTGTCGATCGACGATCTCGACCCCTACGGCCCGCTCGACGATTTCGTCACCAGCCTCGACAGCATGAGTTGGGTGACCAGCAAGCCGGATGTCGGTGTGTTTGACGCCGAGCACCGTTTTGCGCAATTCACCGGGCCGCCGCTAGGCCCCACCGTGGAAACCGCGGAGGGCGGACTGCCAGGCCGCCGCACCAAATTGCACGGCACCGCGCGGCCGCTGATCGAGGGCAACGGCGCCCCTGCCACGATCGCCGCAGGATACCGCGAGCAGCAATGGCAAGCCGTGACCTACGGGGTCAACGTGCCGGTGTCGATCCTGGGCAATTGCGGGCTGCGCTCGACCGGGCGCTATGTGCGACTGCGCCTGCAATTGCCCGCCGGGACTGCGTTTAGCCATCTTTCGGGCATCGAGGTAAGTCCTCAACCGGAGGGCAGATTACGGTAACGAGGCGGTTGCGGTACGGTAAGGGCACGTTCTAACGGCCATCCAGCCTCAATTCGCCGCGATAAAGCTGTCTTTGTGATGCCAAGGCGCGACGCCCAATCGCTCATGTTCATTGTTTCCCCGGCATAGGTCATCAGCCGGACGCTTCGGCGGTTCTGTGACTGTTCCTTTGGCGTGGCCCAGCGGCAATTGCTTGGTTCGTAGTTGCCGGCGTTATCAATGCGGTCGAGGGTTTTGCCTTCCGGCCGCTCACCCATGTCAGCGTAGAAATTCGCAAATGTGTGCCAGTGCTTGCAAACGGTGATGCCCTGCCCTCCGTATGGAGGATAGGCCGAAAAGCCTATCTTGTAGCAGCGCCTCATCATGCCTCGCCAGATATGATAAGTCGGAGTATCCGACATCCCGTGTTTGGATTGCCGTGCAAACTCGGAGCGTAAGCAACCGCACGACCGTGTGAACCGGGACTCGCCTGATCGTCCGGAATGACCATTGATGAGGTGGCTACTGCCCACCACTGCGGAGTTTCCGCAGGAGCATTGGCATTGCCACATAGTTCTACCCTTATGGTTGGGCGCGCGCCTGATGACGGTAAGGCGGCCCAATTGCCGCCCCGTGAGATCGATAAACACACCTTTCCCCATCTCTTGGGTTTATCATGCTACCGACACCCGCGCACACCAAAAAATGGCGGCTGCGCTAATGCCGCTGCCCCGTCTCTCCCGCCTGCGCGTCGCCAGCCGTACCGTTTCCGGTGGCGGGGTGCGCCCGGTGGTGCCGCCGGTGCCGGACCATATGTCGCCGACGAACTACTCGGAATGGCTAGATCGCATCGCCCGCGGGCTCAACTCCGTTATTCAGGGCAAGCAAAATGTCGTCATCGATGCGTCGCTCGCCGCCAGCACCGCCAGCACCACGATCACCGACAGCCGCATTGGCGCGTTCTCGGTGATTCTGCCGATGGCTCTGAGCGCGGCCGGCGCCGGCGCGCTTGGCACAATGTGGTTCGAGGTGGATACAGGTTCGGTCGTGCTGCACCACAACACCGACGCCGCAGCCCGTGACATTCGCCTGGCGGTGTTCGGGTGAACCCGGCGGGGTTTGCGGCCGCCTTGGCTGAAGTCCCCGGAATCGAGCCGGAGTTTACCGTCCGCGCCCCACCATTGGCCGAGATCCTGCGTCGGTGGAACGAGATATTCCCCCTGCTCCGCAGAGCAACCGTGCGCACGCAGGGGTGCTACGAACCCGAGGATGTGCTGATCCAGGTCTGTCAGGGACGCTGCACGCTGCTCTTTATCGAGCGCGGGCAGCTACAGGTCGTCGCGGTGACGGAGCTGCGGGATTACCCGCGGCGCCGGGTGCTCGACGTCAGTTTTATCGGCGGCCGCCCCGGCAACGACACCGGCATTAGCGAGTGGGCGCCGCTCTTTACCGCCAAGCTCGAAGAGATGGCCCGCGCGCTGGGTGCCACCATGCTGTCGGGCGTCGGCCGGATCGGCTGGAGCAAGGCCGGCGGCTTCCGCATCGCCGGCGGCTACATGACAAGGATCGTCCCCCATGAGTAAGGGCGCGTCACAGGTCGGCACCAAGACCAGCACCGTCATGGACCCGCTGCGCCAGGCTCAGGCCCCTTATCTGGCAGGCGGGTGGGAGAGTGCCCAAAACCTGCTGGAGCAAGTCCCGCAGCAGCCGTTCCCGGGACAGCGGGTAACGGAGTGGGGGCAGCCTGAGCGGATCAAGGGCTATCAAGACGCGTACAATTACGGCGTCAACGCGAGCGGCATATCTCAAGCCGCGCTCAATCCGTACTACAACGCCACTGCCGGCGGGTACGGTGTCGCCAACAGCCCCGCTTATGCCGGACTTACAAGCCAGGGCTACGGCACCTCGCCGCAGCAGCAGCAGGCGGCGCAATCCGGCGTCGCCTTGGGCCAATACGGCCAAACCGGGGCGGCTTTTGGGCAGAATGCCTACAATCAGCTGGGCCAGATTGGCGGGCAGGCGTCGCAGACGGGGGCCAATTACGGCAGCAATCTGACCCAGGTCGGGCAGATGGCTTCCAACCTAGGGGCCAACCAATACAACCAGCTCAACAACACCGCGGGGCAAGCGGGGCAGACCGGGGCTAATTACGGGCAACAGCTGGCGCAGAACGCCTCCCAGATCCCCGGCAGCATCTCCCCCTACCAGAGCCAGCTAGGCTTTAACTCTGCGACCGCGAATGCCCTCAACCCGGCGATGCAGCAGCTGATGGCGCAGAGCTCGGGCGCCTATGTCGGCAGCAACCCGTACCTCAACGACATGTACCGCTCGGCCTCGGATGCCACCAGTCGGGCGTATACGACAGCCACCGCACCCCGCACCGAAAGCTCGTATGCCGCCGCCGGTCGCTACGGCAGCCCCTCGCTCAGCAACGCTGTAGGGCAGAACCAACAAAACCTCGGCAAGGCCCTCGGCAACATGGGCGCCGACATTTACGGCAACGCCTACAACCAAGAACGCCAGCTGCAGAACCAAGCCACCAGCACGCTGGGCCAGCAATACCTCTCCGGCCTCGGGCAATCGACGAGCGCGGCGCAAGCGGCAGCGCAGGCCGGGCTCAACGCGCAGCAGCTACAGCAGCAAGGGCTGACCTCAGCCGGTGGCTTGTCATTGCAGGGGCTGCAGCAGCAGGGGCAGAACCAGGCGGCGGCGGCCCAAGCTGGGCTGCAGGGCTATAACCAATACGGGCAAAACCTGTCGCAGGGCGGCCAGCTTGGCCTGCAGGGTTTGCAGCAGCAGGGACAAAATCTCTACCAAGGCGGCGCGCTCGGCCTCACCGGGTACGGCCAGGGAATCGACAGCGCCTACAAGTCCGGGCAACTGAGCTTGGCCGACGCGACCAGCATGCAGAATGCGCTGAACACGCTGCAGCAGGGTTACGACACGGGCACCGGGCGGGCCCTGCAGGGCGCCGGGATGGCGCCCGGGATGATTCAGGCATCGCTGGCGGGGCCGCAGGCGATGACGCAGGCCGGCGCCGGGTTGGCGGCCATCGATCAGCCGAAAATCGACAGCGCCATGCAGGCGTGGAAAGAACAGCAAGCCGCGCCCTGGACGAATTTGCAGAACTACATGTCTCTGCTGGGGCAGCCAACCGGCCGCTCGGAAGTCTCCCAGCAACCGATCTACGGCAGCCCGGCGGCGCAGACGATCGGCATGCTCGGGGCCGGCGCCAATCTGCTCGGCCAGCTGGGAGGCGGCAGCCGTGGCGGCAGCAGCGGCGGCTATGTTCCCGGCAGCTACACCGGCAGCTACAGCGGCGACTACACCGGCAACACCGGGGACAGTGGCGGCGGCAACTACTGGGGGAATGGCAATTACGGTGGCGGCGGCGACGTTGTGAGCAGCGGCGGCGGCGGCAAGGGCATCGGCGATATCTTCGGCGGCATCGGCCGAACCGCAACGAGCATTCTGCCTTTCTTTGGCTCCGATCGTCGCCTCAAGGAAGACGTCCAACAGGTGGGCAATGTCGGGGCATTGCCGCTGCACACCTTCCGCTATCGGGGCGATCCCACCCGCCGCATCGGCTTTATGGCCGACGAGGTCGAGCGCATCGCCCCCAGCGCGGTGCAGACTACCAACCTCGGGTTCAAAGCCGTGGATTACGCCGGCGCGATCGGGGCGGCGCTGCGGGAGTAGGGCATGGCTGCCTACGACGATTGGTGGTCATCGCCGGAGGACGTGCCGAACTGGTACAACTTTGTCCCTCGCCCCGCGATGCCGGGTTTCCTGCGGCTAGCGGCTGCAGGGCGACCCCAGGACGGCGCCACCCCCTTCGGAGCGCTGCCGCCGCAAGACCAGCTGCTGCGGGCCAGCAGCGGGCAGGTGCCGTTCTTCTCCCCCGGCGCCGAGAACTGGGGGCAGCAACGCGATCCATCCATCTTTGCCGCGCCGCGCCCGGCTCCCGCGGGCGATGTCGTGCTGCCGGCCGGCGAGCCCCCGTCCTTTGCCGATAGCACGCCCCGGTTTGGCGAGGGCGCCGCGCCACCCCCCGAGGATGAGTCGACGCTGCGCCAGGCAACTGCCGCGCTGGCTCCGTGGGCCACAGGTAATGCGCGCATGGGCGGCGCGTCGAGCGTCGAGGGCGTCGGCTCCGATCTCTCGAACCGCTTCCTGCAGATGGCGCAGGCGATGCCCGAGCATCTGCGCGGGCGGCTGGCGATCATCAGCGGTTACCGCGACCGCGACCGCCAGATGGAGGTCAACCCGGACGCGCCCAACAGCCGCCACGGGGCCGGCACCGGGCCGCCAGGGACCGGGGCGGCGCTGGATCTCGTGAAGGATCCCGAGGTGCTCGCCTGGATCCGCGCGAACCCTCAGTACGGTGTCGGCTTCCCGCTCTATCCAAAGGATCCGCGGGAAATCAACCACCTGGAAGCGATCTCGCCAGGCGGTGGCCGGCTGCCGATAGGCAGTACCGGCACTGGCTCAACCCAAGCACCCCAAGGACCGCAGCGCATGGCAGGGATCGGCGACATCTTCAACGCGCTCAGCGGCGGTGTGACACCGGGACTGCTCGACCAGGCCGGCTACATGGACCCGACCGAGTACGACCGGGCAAAGCGGTCGCAATCCATGATGGGCCTATGGGCCGGGCTATTGCAGGGCGGCGGCCCCTCGCTGGAGCCGCGCAATTTCGGCAGCGCGCTGGGCGCGGGATTACTCGGGCAGCAGAAATTCGGCACCGAGTTCGACGAGGCCGCGCAACACCGTGCCACCGCGCAAAGCAAGCTCGCGGAGATCGAGTTCAAAAAGAAAGGCTACGAGGTCACCCAGCAATGGATGAACCAAGGCCGACCGGGCGTGGTGACGCCGGCCGATGCGGCGGCGGGATCCGGCGGCAGCGGTACCACGCCACCCGCGGCGGCGTCTGGCGGGGGCGGCGCTGATCCGCGGGGCATGGAACCGTACATCCGAGCCGAGGCGGCGCGGCTCAACATCGACCCCGATATCGCCGTGCGGGTGGCACAATCGGAGGGGCTTGGCACTTTCTCGGGAGATGGCGGCAAATCCGGCGGTGCGTTTCAGCTCTACACCGGGGGCGGCGTCGGCAACCTGTTCCAACGCGACACTGGACTTGATCCGCTCGATCCGAAAAACGAACAGGCGACGATTACCTACGCGCTGCAGCACGCGGCAAAAAACGGCTGGGGCGATTGGAACGGCGCCAAGAAGCTCGGCATCACCGGATTTACCGGCATCGGCGAGCGCGGCGGCACCCCGGCAGCCACCACCGCTTTGTCTGCCGTGCCTGACTTCGCGGGCATGTTCGCCAGCAACCAGGGCGCCTCCTATGCACCAGCTGCTCCCGGCACGGGTGGCCCCGAGCAGACGCAGGTGGGGAACCGCGTTCTGCCGCCCGATCCCCGCACACCCGCACCCGCCCCGTCAGTGATGGGCGGCGGGCTTGGCGGCGGACTGCGCTACGAGCCCGGCGGTTACGGTTGGAAGCCCCCTGTCCCGGTGCAAGGCAACGACAGGCCGATAAATGTGGAGCCGCTTTCGGGCGAGGCTGTCCCGGCGGGGCCTCCTGCCGGCCCGACATTTGGCTCCGGCGTCCTCCGCGGGCCGCCAGCTGGTGCGCCGCCAGTGCCGAGTGTCATGGCCGCGCCTCCCGTGCCGCCGCCGCCCGCTGCTGGCGGCCCGCCAGGTGCTGCGTCGGTGGGGATGCCGTCGCCTCCTGGCGCAGCCGGGGCGGCTCCGGTGCCGGGGGCCATGACGGTGACGCTGCCGGCGCCGCCGGTCGGGCCGCCGACGATGCCGCAAGCGCAACCATTGCCGGCAGCACCCGAGCAGCCCGGTGTCCCGGCGCGTCCGGTCATCCCGCGGGCTGCCGGCGGCGCGCCTCCCGCCGTGTCGCCAGAGGTGGCGCAGCGCGCCCGCCAGGCGCAGGGCGTCGTGCTCGGTTTGACGATGATGGGCGTGCATGTCCCCGACTTTCTGCAGAAAGAAGCCGGGATCGAGATCGCGGGCCGTACCGCTGCGGCCGAAGCCGAGGCGCGGCAGCCGATCGAGCTGCAGAACAAGAGTTTTGAGGCATCGCTCACCGCCGCGCAGAAGCGCTGGGATGCGCTGACCGATCAACAGAAAGAGACGCTGGCGTTCCAGCGCGGTCTGACCAAAGACCAGATGAACGCGATGTATACGAATATCCACGAGCAGTATAAATCGATCCTTAGCCTGACGACAGCGGGGCCGATCGCCCAGGCGCAGGCCGAGGGGCAGGAACCATCCCTGAGGCGAGGCGAAACCCACAAAACGGACGAGGCGATCCGCAAGGAGCAGGAAACCCCGCGCGAGGTGAAGATCCTCGGCCCGGACGGCAAGTCCTACACTCGCTGGGTATCGCCCAAGCAACTGGATGCCGAGCGCGATGCCGCCGCCGGGATCGCTCCCGGCGCTGCCGCCTCTCCGGGGGCCGCCGGCGCTGCTCCTGTGCCGGGTGTCCTCTCCGGCGAGAGCCCGCGCTTGGAAGAGGTGCAGAAGGGGCTGGGCCGGAGCCAGATCAAGACGGTCGACGAGATCCAAGAGGCCGGCAAAGCCGCCACTCGCAGCCGCCCGGATACCGAGTTCCTATTGCGCGGCGGCGCCCTTGACTGGCAAGGCCCGCTGGCGCCTGGCAAGCAAGCTTTCAACCGACTGACGCAGTCAGTCCTCGGGTGGAATAGCGACCACGTCGCAAGCTACGAGCAGGCTCAGTATCTGATGGGCCAGCGGGTGCGGGCGGCGTTGCGCGCGTCTGATCCGAACCCGACGGAACGCCAGCAGGTCGCGCTCAACGCCTCGTTCCCGACGCCGGAAACTTCCGAGAAGGGCTACAAGGCCGAGCTCAAATACATGCAGGGCATCGAGGATTGGCAGGTGTACCGCCAGCGGGCCTTGGACAATCACATGAGGAGCAATAGGAACGACCCGCAGGGCTTCGACGATTCGATCTCGGCGATTCCCTTTGTCTTCCTGCGCATGTCGGAACCCGACAAGGACGCCTACATGGCCCGCCTCGCCAAGGCCGACCCGGCAGCTGCGCGACGCCTGATCTCGCAGGCCGAGATGATCGCCAACCGCAACTGGCACCAGTGACATGGCAGAAGATTGGCTCGCCCGCAGCCAGCGGATCATCGATGAGGCGGAGAAGGCTGCCGCCGCCGCAGCCCCGACGCCGGGCGCTGCCGTGCCGCCCGCCGAGCAACCCTGGCAGCAGCGCGCCGAGACGATCGCCAAGAAGGGCGAGGCCGGCACTCTGCCGTCCGAGGCGCAGATCACCGGGCAGCCGGCGCCGCCGCCGACAGACCGGCGCTCCCTCGCCGGGGCGCAGACCGGACTCGATCAAGCCGTCGGCAATATCTTGCGCTATGTCGGGCCGTATATCGGCATGCCGGAGACATACAACGCGGTCGATGCCGGTTTGCACGGCGCGACGCTCGGCGCCGGCGATGTCGCCCGCGGCTACCAGCGCGACATCATCACCGGGCAACCGTGGGGCACCGGCGCGGGTGAAGTAAAGACCGCGCGCGACGAGTTCGCCACGCAGTACCCGGCAGCCAACATCGCCGGCAATGTGGTCGGCGGCGTCGCCATGCCCTTGCCGGGGATCGCCCGAGCCGGCCAAGCCATCGCGCAGATCCCCTCCGGGCTCGGGCGGCTTGGCGCATCGCTCGGCCTCGGCGGCCTCCTTGGCGGCACCACCGGAGCCGTGTCCGGGGCAATCGACGAGGCCCCCGCGGGGGGACAGGCCGCGCTCGAAGGCGCCAAGCAGGGCGGCATGATGGGCGCCGCGCTCGGCACCGCCCTGCCGGCCGCCATCACCGCCGGCACCGCCGGGCTGCGCAGTTTGGGCCGCTTCTTCGGGCCGCAATTGCGTCCTGGGCAGGAGGCCGCGGCAGGCCGGCAGCTGCTTGATGCGGCGAAGGATCCGGCGGCCGTGCAGGATGTCGCCTCTACCCAAGGCCCACCAGCCCCGCCACCCGCTCCGCCGCCTCCGGGCCCGCGGTGGGAAACCGGGCCGCGCAACCTGACGCCGAAGCAACAGCTGGAGCAGCGCCTAGCAGACGACGCCGCCCGCACCGATCCCAACGCCGGGGTATTGCTGCCGGGGCAGGAAGCCGGCATGCCGGCCCGCCCCACCGTCGGGCAGATCACCGAGGATCCGGGGATCCAGGCTCTGGAGAACCGGCTGGTGGCGGGGATCCTGAAGAAAGATCCCAACACATGGACGCAAGCTGAGCAGGATCTCGCCAGGAAGGTGGGGGCACAGTCGGACGCGCGCACCGCAGCGCTACGCGGGCAGGCGGATCCGACGGCGGATCCCTACAATGTAAAGGTGCCGCTGGAGACAGCGCAGCGCAACCTGGAGACGACGCAAGCGGCGGAGACTGCGGCTGGTCAGCAGCGGGGCGCGGACCTCGCGACGAGCCAGGAGGCCGCCACGCAGGCGGCTCAGCAGAGATTGCAATCGGAGCAAGCCCGCCTCGGGCGGGATCTCACTGCCGAAGAGCGCGGCGACCTGATCCGCGGCGAGCAGGCGGCGGGGAAGGCTACCTCCAAACAGGGTGGCGTGGCGCTCAACGAGCAACTGGCAGCCGCCGACGCCACTACCGATCAGACCGCCACCGCGGCAGCTGCCCGGGCTATTCAAAAGGGGATGCTGAAGAACGACGCGGCGCAGACGGGCAAGGAGCTGGAGATCTTTGATAAAGCCCTGATGCAGGGCAAGGCGATGCCCCTGGCCGAGACGCTATCCCTACGCTCGCAGATAACCGACGAAGTGCGCCGGGTGCAGCAGGGATTGGATCCAAATGCCGACCAGCGCTCGGTGCCCCGCCTGGTGCAGCTACGGCAGAAGCTAGACGAGACCTTGGAGCCGCACGTCGCGGGCTTGGATGACGCCACTGGCGCCCTCTACCGCCAGAGGCAGGATTATTGGAAGCAGCACGCCGAGACGTTCAAGAACAGCACCGTCGGCGACATATTGCAGGGCGGCCAAAATGCTGGCGGCTACCGGATGCTGCCGGAAAACGTCGCCACCCGGATCCTGCAGAACAACTCGACAGCCGAGGCCCACCTTGCGGCCGGCGGCTCGCAGGAGAGCCTGCGTGGCGCGCTAGTCGACGACCTCTACCGCTTCGCCAAAGGCCGCCCGCTCACCGACGACATGCTGACGACCTGGCGAAGTAACCGCCAGGGCGCACTGCGCGCGGCGCCGGGGTTGGATGCCGAGATCGGTAATGTCGGCCAGGCACAGCGCGCGATCGACGATCTAACCCGCACGCAGAAGGCCGAGACGGTGGCGCAGTCAGCCGAGATGACGACGCTGGCGCAGGCGCAAAAGGCCGAGCGAGACTCGTTCGAGGCCGGCTCGATCGGCAAGGTGCTGAAGGGAGATCCCGGCCCGCAGATCGCCAGCATGCTGTCGGGCAATAACGCCGTGCCGGATCTGATGCTGCTCAAAGGCAAGATTGCCGGCGACGCCGCCGCCGAGGCCGGGCTAAAGCGCGCCGTCGTCAACTTCCTGACCTCGAACCGCTTTGTTGACGCGCAAAGCGGCCAAATCAACCCGCGGGTGTTCCGCGGCTTTCTTAACGACAAAGCCGCCGCGCTGGAGATTGCGCTGGGCGAGGACGGCATGAAGGTACTGCGGGCGATCGATGCCGATCTGCAGCGCAGCAAGCCGGGATCTCCGGTCATGGCCGGCGCCAACAAGGGCGGCACGCCGAGCTCCTATGCCAGCCTGTTTCGCGCCGTCATGGAAGGCAAGCGCGGTGATATCGGGGAGATGCTGAGCCCGCCAGTCCTGATGGGGGCGGCGATGGTCGAGCCGACGGCCGCCGCCGCCGGTCTGGCCGCCAAAACGATGGCGATATTGCGATCGCGCGGCATCAACGGCGTCAACGATGTCTTGGCCGAAGCGGTGCAGAACCCTGCCTTTGCCCGCGCCATCATGATGAAAGCCACCCCTGACAACATGCCGCTGGCCGAGCGAGCGCTAGAGGCATCGCTGCAAGCCGGGCGGCAAGGCCCGGCTGCCGGGTACGACTACACCGGGGCAGAGAAGCGCCAGCGGGAAGGCGCGCGACGGCGGCTCCTAGAGCCGGTGCCATAAGGAGAGCGCCATGATCTCTCTGCTCGTCACACTTCTGGTCC
>Ga0247675_1000007_pt1 | contig 54522 bp, 30 predicted proteins | sample CNK16_metaG_FD_189930 | JGI IMG/M metagenome (GOLD analysis project Ga0247675, IMG submission 189930) | Soil microbial communities from Purdue University Martell Research Forest, Indiana, United States - CNK16 | ecosystem: Environmental > Terrestrial > Soil > Temperate forest > Bulk soil... | reverse complement strand
TAGTGTAATAAATAATAAAAAATTAAAAAATAAAAACTATAATTCAAGAAAGCTAAAAAAAAAAACAACAAAATGATAAGTATTTCTATAAATTTATTAGTAATTGGTATGTTATTTTCTAGTGTTTTATCTATAACATCTAAAAATCCTGTTATTTCTGTAATATTTTTAATTACAACTTTTGTATGTGCAGCAATTTATTTAATATTAATAGGAATCAATTTTATAGGTATATCTTATATAGTAATATATGTAGGGGCAATAGCTGTATTATTTTTATTTGTTATAATGATGATAAATATAAAATTAACAGATATTTTAGATACTGGATATAATTATACTAAAAATCTACCTTTAGCTATATTAATAGTAACTTTATTTATATTTTTAATTTTTCAAACTTTACCATTTTCTTTCAATAATATTGCACTTCCATTTAATTTTTTGGGAGGAGAATATAATTTAAATTATAATCAAGTATTCAATTTTTCTGATTTAACCACTTTAATAAATAGATCTCAATCAGATATATTATTAACACAATTTGAACAAATTCAAGTTTTAGGTCACAATTTATATACTTATGGTGCTATATTATTAATTGAATTAAGTATAATTTTACTATTAGCAATGTTAGCTACAATTATTATATCTAAAAATAATAAAAATATATAATATTTAATAAATTAATGAGCCCCCACTTGCAAAGCAATCTTATATTTCTATGTATCATGCTCCACTCTTACTATTTAAGCATTCTAATTAATTACAATTTTATTTACTCCTCCGGAGTTAACATTATTGTTATTATTATGGAAGTTCTTCTAAGAAGTAAGAAATAATATAGGGGATCTAATATTTTTAAAAAGAAAAAATTCCTAACTTACTTGCTTTGCAATAAGTAGAAAAGACAAATAATATAAAAACATAAAAGCATAACAAGGATGAAAATTTAATTTAAAAATATTTATATAGTAATTATAACTATTCTAACCTTTTTCTGTTTATATATATTATTTTATAAATACAACTATTACAATCATAATCACATTTTCTCCTACAAAGATAAAGTACTTACTTACTTTGTAAATAAGTCTTCTTATCCATATTATGAAAGTTCCTATTTGGAATAAGTGTTAAATAAATATAAAATATATAAATAAACAGATATTTCTCTTTATCTATTTGTTCTATTATTATTTGTAAATAAATAATAATAACAGTAAAAGGATTAAAATTTACTTAAAAATTAGGTTTTCTTTATAGTTTAAATGGAACAATTTATATTATAAAAAAATATGGGTTTCATCTATAAGGGAGAAGTAAGAAGAAGACTGCAGGTCCGCTGTTGCAAAGCAAGGATGGAGAGAAAGCTCAAGAAATAGAATAATAATTTATTTCTTCTTCTTACTTCTTCTTACGAAGTAAGTAATAATAAGAAGGTAAAAATAAATTGAAACAAAAAAAATAGAAATGATAACATTATTATTAATAATACCTTTAATAGGTTCTTTAATTTTATTACCTATGTCTAATACAGAAGAAGGGAAACAACAAATGAAAAATATAGCAATTACAACATCATTAATTAATTTATATATTTCTTTATTCCTTTGGTATGAATTTGATTCAAGTATCACACACTATCAATTTACAAATGAATATACTCAATTCAAATATTTGAATTTAAATTTTGGAGTAGATGGTATATCATTATATTTTGTATTATTGACAACATTTGTTACAGCAATAGCATTATTATCTTCATATAATTTAAATAGTAAATATGTAAAATTATTTTTTATTTCATTTTTAGTATTAGAAACATTACAAATATGTGCCTTTGTTTCTTTAGATTTATTATTATTTTATATATTTTTTGAAAGTGTATTACCAATATTATTTATTGTTATAGTAATATTTGGACATGGTAAAGATAGATTTAGATCTGCTTTTTTATTCTTTTTATATACTTTAGCTGGAAGTTTACCTATGTTATTAAGTATTTTAACTATTAATTCTTATATAGGAAGTACAGATTTTCAATTAATATCATTAAGTGAAATAAGTTTACATAGTCAAAAATTATTATGGTTAGGATTTTTTATAGCTTTTGCAGTAAAAACTCCATTATACCCTTTCATAATTTGGTTACCCAAAGCTCATAGTGATTCACCTTTAGCTGGTTCTATATTATTAGCTGGAACAATCTTAAAATTAGCAACTTATGGTTATTTAAGAGTATTAATTAACTTTTTACCTGATGCTACAAATTATTTTAGTCCTTTAATTCAAACTATTGCTATTATTTCTTTAATTTATGCTAGTTTCTCTACTATTATACAACAAGATACTAAAAGATTAATTGCTTATAGTAGTGTGGCCCATATGGCTGTGGTTGTTTTAGGTCTATTTTCTAACAATTTACCTGGTATTGAAGGGGCCATATTATTAGCTATTGGACATGGTTTTGTTTCTCCAGCCTTATTTATATGTGTGGGTGGTATAATTTATGAAAGAACTGGTACAAGAAATATTAATTATATAAGAGGTTTAGTTTCTTATATGCCTGTATTTAGTATATTATTCTTTATTTTTACTTTATGTAATACTGGTATACCATTAAGTTTAAATTTTTTAGGGGAACAATTATCTTTAATTGGAATTTTTGAACAAAATCCTATTATTGCTTCATTAGCTGCAACTAGTATTTTATTAAGTGCTTGCTATTCTATTTTCCTTTATAATAGATTATCTTATGGTAATTTATCACCTTATCTACCTCCATTAAAAGATATTAATAGAAGAGAATTTATATTATTAATTACCTTATTACTACCTACTGTAATATTAGGTATTATACCTAATATTATTTTAAGTTCTTTACATATGTCCGTTTCTTCTTTATTATATAATATTTAAACCCTACATTTCTTTGAATTTGAAGAAGGCCCTATTTATTACTATTTTATCTTTAACAATCCATTTATGGTTTTTAATGTAAAGTAGGTATTCGATTATTATTTTAAAAATAATAATAACCCCCTTAGTTTTAACAATTATAATCAAATATAAATTTGTTGTAGTAACTATTATTTATTTTTATTACAACTTTTTTTTTTAGGGATAAATAAAAGCCGCATTATTTTACTAATGTATTACAAATCAAATTTAATTTGAACCTTTAATTTTAGTTAAGTAATTAAATATTAAATTTGATTGCAAATGAGTTACTTACTTTAGAAGTAAGAAGAAGTATTTTTTAATTTGAAGAAGTTGTAAAAGTTAGTAAATGAAAGAGTGTAGTTTTATATATACTTGTAAGAAGTATAAAAATAAAATAAATAAAAATTATATCTTTTTATAAGAAAACTAATTTGTCTAATATTTTTAATGTTTCTTTTAGAAATTTAAAACTATTCAAATTCGATAGGAATTTTTCAAATGTTCTTATCTTGTATATCTTCAATTATAAATAAACAACTTTTTCCTAATAATTCTTGATCTTTATTTTTTATTTTTTTAATATTTAAATATTTTAATAAGAGTTTAATTAAAGTAGGATAAAACTATACTAAATACTCCTATAATTTCTAGTAAGAATAATCTTACCTTTTAATATTTAATTTTAGTTTTGTTTTATATTTGTATATGAATTAACTATTACTTATCAATACTATTAAACATAGAGACAAAATTATTAATACCTACTCTCACAAATTAACTCCCTCCCTCCCATTACTTACTTAAAAAAGAAAAAGTAAGCAAGGGAGGACCATAAGAAAAGAAAAAGAAACTATTTAATTATAAGGATTAACTTTTTATAGTTTAATTTATAATTAAATTAAGGGGGGTTAATAATTAAAATATTAATTAATAAAATATAAATTTTAATCTTTTCTTCAATTTATTTTGTTTAAAACCTACAAATTTTCACCTTTGCTTATTATTACATCCCTTGCTTTGCAAATACAGGTTCTTATGAAGGAAAACAAAAGTATTTCTTATTATTAATAAATATTAAAGTAGGTAGGATATAAATAAATGAACAACGAATAAAATATTAATTATATTAATTATGATGATGCTGAATCTAACCAAACAATAAAATCAGGTGATGATACTGCTTCCACAACAATAGGCATAAATCCATGCCAAACTCCACAAATTTCTGAACATTGTCCATAGAATGTACCACTTCTTTCAGCTAAGAATGAAACTTGATTTAATCTACCAGGTACAGCATCTAATTTTAAACCTAATGAAGGTACACCAAATGAGTGTAAAACATCATTAGCTGTAATAATAAATCTAATATGGCAATCAACAGGTATAATTAATCTATTATCAACATCTAATAATCTAAATTGACCCAATTCTAAATCTGATTCAGGTATCATATATGAATCAAAATCAATAGAATCACCAGAATCTGTAATAAAATCAGAGTATTCATATGACCAATACCATTGATGACCTACAACTTTTATTGTTAAAGTAGGAGATATAACTTCATCCATTAAATATAAAAGTCTAAAAGAAGGAAAAGCTATAGCTATTAAAATTAAAGCTGGTGTAATAGTCCAAATTAATTCTAATACAGTACCATGTGTTAAATATTTATAAGCTATAGGATTTTTAGAAGAACTATAATAATAAATAATTGACATAATTACCCAAAAAACAGCAAAACTTATAACAATTAAATAAAATCCAATTGTATTGTGTAAAGTAACTATACCTGTGAAACCTGGAGCAGCACTATCCTGGAAACCTAATTGCCAAGGTTGAGCTGCATCATTAAAAATAGTTGTTAAATATGTAAAATAATTTATCATTTGTTATTTTATTTTTAATCTTAATTTAATTAACATTTTATTTTAGAATTGAGCATCTTACTTTTCGAATAAAGAAGAAACTCTGCTAAAATAATTTAAGCGAATAAAATTAATTAATAACTAATTTAAAATTTCCCCTATTATTATTTTAATAGACATGGATCATTATCATTATCTTTATTATTAAAAAAAGGAATTGTCTCTGACTTTTTGTTATAAACAAAAAAGATAAAGCTTACTAAGAAGTAAATCAGAGCAAAAGAAAGTTACTTGCAAAGCAAGTAAGAAAGAAAATCAGTTTTATAATTTCATCTTAAGATTCAGTCTTTGAGTGTATTCTTGTACTTGTAATTTTTAGATTTATAAATTTATCACCAAAAATTTAATTTTTTTTGTACAATCTTTATATTTATAAGGAATCGAACCTTATAAATAACTAATTAAATATTAATTATACTTTTAAAAGTATTAATATTTAACTTAATTAATTAAGTTAATCTATCCTTTACATAAAAATAGAAAGCAGAACTCGAGTGGTTGAGTGTCCCACTTTTAATGGGAAAGTTTTGGTTCGAGACCAAATGTTTTCAATTTTAATATTCATTGTTACTATTACTTTTTCTTCTTACTTGCAAAGCAAGTAAGAAGAAGAAGAAAAAATTACTTTGTATTATTACCTTCCATAACATAAAAAATACCCCTTGCTTTGCTTGCTTTGCATGCTTTGCATGCTTTGCACTAATAGATGGAGTTGCTTTGCAATAAAACCTTTACTATTATAAAAAGCAATTATTCCCCTCTTTTAAAATTTTTAAATTAAAATACGTATCTAAGATAAAATTAAAGCTTGATAAAATTTTAACCTTATCATATAAGTATCTATGGTTCAAAAAAAATAAAATTTCAAAGATGAATAAAAATGAGGCGATAGCTTTGTGATAATAGCAGGAGTAAAAGTAAATATAATTTATATTATTTATTTGAAATAATATATTTATAAAATTCAATAAAGGTTAAAGCCTCGGTTGCTTAGTGGTCAAAGCGCTATTCTGAAGATATAGATATGGGAGTTCAATTCTCTCCCGGGGCATTTATAAAATAATTAGAAAGAGGGTACCTTATCCTTGCTTTGCAAGGAGAGCTATTGATTAAAACAATTAAACCTTAAGTTTAAAGGTACAAATTTAAGGCTTTTAACTTTGTAAGTTAAAATTTTTAATTGAATTTAACTCTTGCTTGGTTTACGTCGTTATTAATAGCGAACTCCCTCCCTTGTTTTACAAGAAAAGTAGTAATCTATCTTTGCCTTTTATTTTAAAAATTTCTTCTTATTCTTACTTCTCCCTTGCTTTCTTCGAAGAAGTTACTTTTTCGAAGAAAGCAAGGGATTGCTATTACTTACTTCTTAGTAAGTTATATTTATTTACTTTTGAATTTTGTGCCTTTTCCTTCGAATAAGAAGAAGTAGAAGTAGAAGTAGAAGTAGAAGTAGGATTTACTCTAATATTTTCACCTTTATCTTAATCTTTATAATTTCAAAGCAAAAGAAAAAAGAAAGTGGGGTAATTAATAATTAAGAGTGTAGTATTAATTGGCTAGTATAACAATCTCCAAAATTGAAGGTAGGTGTTCGAGTCACCTCACTCTTGTTTACCATTTTTATATTTAATTTTCAAATTTTTCTTATATCTTGTATAATAGTGGACTACTATTTTTTTAATAAGCTTTATTTTAGACTACGAAGGAATCATCATTTAGTATTAAAACAAAAACAAAAACTTAAATCTTTTAATGATTCTTATTTACATCGTAAATAAGGACTAAAAATCCTATTAAAAGAAAAAAAAAGGGGGAAAGTTCTTCTTCTTCGAATTAAAGACTTTAGCATAATGGTTAATGCAGTTCGCTCATAATGGATATTATAAGGGTTCAACTCCCTTAGGTCTTAAAGATTTATTTATTTTACTTATTTCCACTTTTATTCTATTTTACTTTGACTTACACAGTAAAATTATTATTTCCTTTAATTACTACTTAATAAATCCATATGCAGAATAAAGTATCTATTCGTTTGTAACAAAAATAAGAGTAGGTTTTTCTAAGAAGTAAGGAACGGTAAGATTGGAGAGGTAATAACAAATTATATTTTTTAGGAAATTTGTTAGAGTGGTTTAATAAGTTCGTCTTGAAAACGAATGCTGATTAAAATCAGCCGTGGGTTCGAATCCTACAGTTTCCGTTATAAAAATTTTCTCCTCCCTTACTTACGAAGTTACTTCTTCGAAGTAAGCAAGGGATGATTTTACTTTTTTAAAAACACCTTTTTGTTACAACTTTTTCACCAAAAAGAGGGAAGATCTAAAAGTAGAGGGTAAAAGTAACATATTATTTATTGTATAATATTGGAGCTGAAGTTTCCTTGCTTTGCAACTCCATAAGACTTTGATTTTATATAATTTAAATATAAGAATTGAATATTTAATAATAGGTTTTCTCTATTGCTTTAGTGACTTGCTTTGCAAGTAACAAAATTAAAAACGAACATGTTGAAATTGGTAAACAATCTTCTCTTAAGAAGAAGTGGGTGTAAACCCTTAAGAGTTCAAGTCTCTTTGTTCGTAATGTTTCAAATTTAGTGTTATGGTTCTATTGAACCCCCTTCTTATTTATTTTTTTAAATAACTTTTTACCTCTTGCTTTTTATATAAAGCTTACTAAGAAGTAACTTATTAAATAATAGCAAAAGGAAGTAAGAAGGAGTTTTTCTTAATTATTTTTGATTTATTATAAAACTCTAATTATTCACTTATTTATAAGAATTTTATTCTAAATTTTTATAATTCCTCTTGCTTAATTTATAATATAATTAATAGTGAACTAATTTTCATCTCTACCTTTACTTTTTACAATATAAAAAAAAAACAAAGGTAAAAGGTAATTCTTCTCCTTTGCTTTGCAAGGGAGAAGTTACTTGCTTTGCAAGTAAGAATAGCTTCTTCTTCTTTATATTAGGATAGGTGATTAAAATTTAGGCTAGCGAAAGGTTAAAATAAGGAATAATCGTCATTGGTAAGATAACACGATTGCTAATCGTCTGGGATAGCTCCCTTAAGCGTTCGACTCGCTTTTATTCCGAAAATTTGCATTTTGTCTTTGTTTACTTTTTTTAACAAAAATTGTCTTTGAAAAAACAACAGAAAATCAAAAGCAAGAGGCCCAAAAATAAAAGAAAAAGAGATAGTCCTTCCCCTTGCTTACTTCGAAGAAGTAAGCAAAGGGATGGAGAAATCTTGTAACTTTTCTTTTTAATTTTTCAAACTAAGGTCACATTAGTTTAATTGGTAGAGCGCAGCTTTGTGGATGCTGAAAAAAGAGTTCAAATCTCTTATGTGACCCTAATTTATATAAAATCTAATAAATATACCCATCTTTACTTATTACCTCTTACTTACTTTGTAAGTAAGAGAGAGAAAGCTTACTTCTTCTAATAAGAAGTCAGAGCAATCCCTTGCTTACTTTGTAAGTAAGAACCCACTTTTGTTTACTTTCCTTAGCTATTTTTATCTTTATCTTAATCTTTATTTTTAATAGGAAACCTTACTCCCTTTATTTTCCCTTTTCTTATAGTGGAATCTTTACCAGCCTGGGATTTACCCTTACTTACAAAGTAAGTAACTTGCAAAGCAAGAAACTTTGCTTTTACTTTAAAATTTGATTTTATTTTTAACTTTGTCTTTTCTTTAAAAAAGGTTAATCCTTCCCTATGGTTCCTATGGCTCCTATAATTCTTCTAAGAAGTAAGAAGATTTTTATATTTAATATTGTACTATGATTCTTTTAAGAAGGCTTCTATGCTTAAATAGGCTTGATTGACTAAGTTTAGAAAATATAAATTGAAAAAATAAAAATTAAAAAAATGGTTCTAAAATATAGGGTTGAGTTTACAGATGGTTCTGTAGTAGACCTGCAAAGTCTATCTTTTAGGTTCAATTCCTACTTAACCCTTTCTTACTTGCTTTGCAAGTAACTTCTCCCTTGCAAAGCAAGGGAGAAGAATTTAAATATTTATATAATTCTAACAATAAAAAAAAAAGATAATTCTTTTTACTTCGTAATAATGCCTCAAACATTAGTATTAGTTCTATATTCTTAACTATAACCTTACTTACAGCGAACCTACAATCTTATAAATAGGTTGAGTTTAATGGAAAATAAACTAAAAACCTTTTAAAAATATAGGATTCTAAAAATAAAAAACAAGCATAAATTAAAAGGTAAGATAATTATTTAACAATAGGGAGAGTATATGTTTTACTTCTTATATAATAGCTGTTAATATATGTAAAGAAAATAAATATTAAAATTAAATTCTAAGTAGTAAAATTTTTCAAAGTAAAAATAACAAAAGGCTTACTTCTTCGAAGTAAGTAAAAAATTATAGCTGATATAGTTTAAACGGTTAAAACTTACCATTCATGACGGTAAAATGAAGGTTCAATTCCTTCTTTCAGCTTAAAAATTGTAGCAATAATTTATAGTTTTTCCAAGTAATTTATTTAATTTGATAATTTTTAAAATAATAAAATCATATCATCTTAATTAAAAAATATCCAAATTCTAAAAATAATATTAACGTCCTATCCGTAGATTCCTTATGGTCTATGGAGGTCTCTATTTTTATATTTACTTGCAAAGCAACCTTATTTTATTATTACTTTTTTTTGCCTTTATTACCACTTTTGCCTTAGTCTTCGTAAGATTTATTAAGCTAAATAAAAGCAAAGGCTGGAGGGATTAAAATTTGGATTTATTCTCTTTCTTCTTACTTACAAAGTAAGTAAGCTTTCTCTTTGTTACTTTTTGTTTTTTAAAAAGTAATAAAGAAAAGGCAAAAGCAAGAGATTACTTCTTAGAAGGGACTGTTGCTTAAAACATAGATTAATACAAAAATATATTTTATTACGAGCATACTTAGATTCGAACTAAGAACAATTTAATTGACAATTAAACTCTATACCAATTTAGATACATGCCCTAAAAAAATAACTCTATCTCTTAAAAAAGAGCAAAGGGAAGGAAAGCAAAGGAAATTAAATTAATAAATCAATCAATTATATAATTTTATAGTTAATAGGAGGTAGAGTAATCGAAACTCTGTCTGTAATGTGTAAAATTACTGCTATACCACTCAGCTAACATCCCTTAAAATTAAAATAATTTAAAACTTATAAACGAGAGAGGCACGACTCGAACGCACAACATCTTACTCCCAAAGTAAGCTCCTTAACCAATTAGGATACTCTCTCCAAATTATCATTAGCTTTATTAATTTGCTTTATATTTATTAATATAAAAAATAGGTGGGAACAAATTATATTATTTAATAATAATTTTACCCTTTACCTTTTGCCTATGGAGAGATACCTTTGCTTTGTTTAACAAAATAAAAAACAAAAGTACGGAATTCTTCCTTGCAAAACAAGAAGAAATTATTAATTTTATTTATATTTTCCTTCTCCTATGGACTCTAACCTCTTTTTTAAAGATTAAAGATTAAAGATTAAAGATTAAAGATTAAAGATTAAAGATTAAAGATTAAAGATTAAAGATTAAAGATACTTTTGTTTTAAAAAATAAAAAGACTTACTTCTTCTTCTTCTTCTTCTTCTTCGAAGTCAGGGAAGAGTTAATTTGGAGAAAGATAGATTCGAACTATCATAATTATATTGCAAATATAACCGATTAACCATTATCAGATTTCCCCCTAATATATTGTAAATTATTGCGAAGCTTATTCTTTTATATTTATAATTTTTATTTTTTTAAATATAATTACAAAGCAACCTTACTTCTTCTTTGAATCAGACTGCAGGTCCACTGTTGCTTACTTCGTAAGCAAGGGGGGTTGATAAAATTAAAATTAAGATTGGATAGGTAAAGTTTTAAACGCATGGAATGGTATAGGGCTTTCTAATGCCCATTCTAAAGTATTTACAGTTTTATTGTTGTTATTGTAAATAACTTCACTTGTAAAATATGGTATACTTTCCCAAGGATTATTAGAAGTTACTTTACTATTGGCAAATATATCATAAATAATATAACCAAATAAAATTGTAGCAACTACTGAAACTAATGAACCAAAACTAGATACAGCATTCCATCCACTGAAAGCATCAGGGTAATCTGGTATTCTTCTTGGCATCAATTATGTTAATTTTAGGTCTTCTCCTTGCAAAGCAACTACTTTTGCTTTTCTTTTTATCGCATAGTAAAGAGGAAAACCTAAATTCCTAATCTTACGATTAGGTTCAGACTATGTCTTTCAGCTTATTTTTCTATATAAGATTAAAGCTGATCGGGCGCTTCTGTATTTTAAATAATACAGTACAGGGTTATTGTTGGTATGACTCACCTGTTAGTCGTTGAACGTTCTTTATTCTAAAGCTAATTCAACTTATACCGAATAAAGCTTCGTTGCAAATTGACCTCTAATTTACTTTGTTTAGAATTGTAATTTTTTTAATTAGAAATTGCTATCCATGTTCCCTCTCCCCTATTTCTATTTGTTACATAAATATAAACAGAGGCAATGGTAAACAAGAATCGCTACAACAACTTAAAAATACTAGATAAATATAGAGGTTTTCCTTGCAATTCACCCGATGTTCTAATAAATCTTTAAAGGATTTATAGAGGCATTGTTAATTTATGAATTATGCAATTTTACACGTGAAAATATTTTTCCTTTAAATGGTCTACCACTTAATAAATACTTAGATAAAGTATCTTTTCCCATATTGAACTTTTTTGAACATTTAACAGTTGAATAAAAACCTATGAAATTCATGTGACTGCAATTCCCCTTTTTAATAAAATGGGGACCTACAGTTTCGTAAACATCGTAAACATAAACTAATTTAGTTAATTTTGCTATAGTAGCAGCAGATTTATTTACTCCATATTGTGGATTATTATTACCTACTTTGCTACGTTTTTGCATGGCAATAAATTCAGGAGATAATTGACGATTTGCCATAGGATTTAAAAATCCAGAGCGTTTAATACCGAACTCAGGTTTATGTTTAAAACCTAAATTAGAACCAGCAGTAGGAGAATTATTAAGAGTTAAGTACGGGTAAAGTTGGAATAATAAGTTAATATATATTTGCTCCCGTGATAACATAAATTCTTTACTAATAGAAGTAGTAGGGCCTAAATCTTCTAATATTGCCAATATAAAATTATTATGAGTATAATACTTTAAGCTATTATAAATATTAGAATTTCGATTTAAAACACTAGGACTTCAATAAGAAAGTAAGCGAGTTGAACCGTTTATAGCGCTACCTACATACATTTTACCATTAATTAAATTAATTCATTGATAAATTATTGTTCTTCTACGATTTTCAATTCCTATTAAATTACGATTTAAATTTGGTTTATAAATACGAACAGGGTCTTTACCAGACCAAGATTGAGTTAAATATTTAGGAAATAAGTGTGGACCATAAGGTTTAATAAAAATTGAGGAATAGGAAAAAATTTCACTATAAAAATTGAAAAATGGATAGCTATTATCGTTACCGATTACATAATTCGATATAATTAAATATATACCAGCCATTCCTAAGAAATGTTGAGGAAAGAATGTTAAATTTACCCCAATAAATAAAGTCCAGAAATGGATTTTACCTAAAAAATCATTAATATTTCTACCTATAATTTTTGGAGCCCAATAATAGAATCCTGCAAATAAAGCAAATACTGCACCCATAGATGAAACATAATGAAAATGAGCTACTACATAGTAAGTATCGTGGAATGCCACATCTAATGAGGCATTTGATAATACTACTCCAGTTAATCCACCTATAGTGAATAAAGCTATAAATCCTAATACAAATAATAAAGGAGTATTATATTTTAAAGTACCACCATATAAAGTCGCTAACCAACTAAAAATTTTAATACCTGTTGGTACAGCAATAACCATTGTTGCTGCTGTGAAATAAGCTCTAGTATCAACATCTAAACCAACTGAGAACATGTGGTGACTCCAAACTAAGAAACCTAAAATTCCAATAGAGAACATAGCATAAACCATACCAATGTAACCAAATATTGGTTTACCTGAGAATGTTGAAACAATATGGCTAACTATACCAAATCCTGGAATAATTAAGATATAAACCTCTGGATGTCCAAAGAACCAGAATAAATGTTGATATAAGATAGGATCACCACCTCCAGCTGGGTCATAGAAACTAGTATTAAAATTTCTATCTGTTAGAAGCATAGTAATAGCCAAAATCTAGATCCCAAGACTCAATGTCTATGCTAATTAGCTCAATTCTTACTAATTATGTTTCATATTGCTTTTTTAATTTAAATTTTACTAAAAAAAAATAAAGGTGTCTTAAAAAACAAAGGTACAAAAGCAAGAGGTTACTTAAATTTTAAGTAAGAAAAGTGGGATACTCCTGTATTCACATACAAGTTGAGACTGTATCTTACTATCATAATTGATTTTTTTTACTATACTAAATGATTCCACCGAAATACAGTACGATATTGATTCATCTGTGATTTGATTTTACTAATTTCATCTACGTTTTGCCAATGTGTTTTTTTTTCAAAATAAGACAGAATTTTACACCAATCTTTAAAATCTAGATATTTGCTTCCATAAAGTGGATAAATATCTAGATAATTACGTAGGATTTGATTAGTAGAAACACTACTTGTACGTACACGATATTGAGGATGTTTTAATTCTTCACGAATTAAATTAACTTTAACTCCTAGAAATGATGCAATCATTTCCATTACTCCTAATGTTGAATAACCATGTCGACTAGTACGAGATTGACTAAGTTCAAAACTTAAACCCAGTCGTGGTTGTTTACTTGTAAGAGATGTACGTACTTGAAAACTTCCATCAGCTTCAATAAATCCAGCTAGCCAACTATTATTCTGTAATGGAGAAATATCTAAAGGCAATTTTTCTAGAATAAGATTTGATGATTTAATATTCAAATAATCAATTAGTTTATTCAATTCATAAAGTTTATGTCCTCGAATTTTCCCATTTATAAGTTGTACTAGAGTAATGAGTCCTTGTAAATTATTAATAGTGTAAATGTACACAGCACTTTGTTTCTTTTTAGATATTGAACCATGTCCAATTTTATGACAAATTAAAGATACAAGTGTAAAATCTTTTGCTTGAAACACTATTTGAATACTAGGATAATTCAGTTTACCTTTTTTAGATCGTTCTGTAGATGGTACAATAATTGTACCATCTCCTTCAATAAGCCCTGCAAGATAGGAACCTAGACATACAAATGGTCGAGTAGAAGAAATTGGTAGTATAGTACTATAGTAATTAATACTATAATCAATAGATAGTCCTGGCGCGCAGTCGTTGAGGTTCCACAAAGATATGAAGTTCATTAGTGTTACCTGCTGATTGTCTACTATTCCATATTTGATAATAGAACAGAAGATGTTCCAGCATACAGCCAGGTTTAGAGCTGGCACTAATGTACCAGCTAAAACAGGTAAAGATAATAATAATAAAATAGCTGTAATAAATATAGCCCAAACAAATAATGGTAATTTATGTAATGACATTCCATTTGTTCTCATGTTTAATGTGGTACTTATAAAATTTATAGCTCCTAATAATGAAGATATACCAGCTAAGTGTAAACTAAATATAGCTAAATCAACTGAACCACCAGAGTGTGATTGAATTGAAGCTAAAGGAGGATAAACAGTCCAACCTGTACCTGCACCATTTTCAACTAATGAACTCATTAATAATAATAATAATGATGGAGGTAATAACCAGAATGAAATATTATTTAATCTTGGAAAAGCCATATCTGGACTACCACAGTGTATAGGTAAAAAATAATTACCGAAACCACCAACTAACCCAGGCATAACCATAAAGAAGATCATAATAAAAGCGTGTGCTGATATTATTACATTAAATAATTGATGATCTCCTTGTAAATATTGAATACCTGGACTTGATAATTCTAATCTAATTAACACTGAAAATGCTGTACCTATCATACCTGCAAATACAGAAAAGATTAAATATAGAGTACCTATTTCTTTAGCATTTGTTGAATTAAGCCAATTCATTTTTAAACTAAAAATGATTTTTAATTTTTTAATTATTTTTTTAATCTAATTTCTTTTAATTCCTTTAAATTTATTAATTAACTCCTTGCTTTGCAAGTAAGAAGTAAGAACTACCTTTGCTTTTTACTTTATTAAAATCAATCCTATTCCTTGCTTACTTCTTCTTCTTCGAAGTAAGCAAGGAGGAATTTTAAAAAGTGGAGGGATATGTTGTTAAATATCCTACTCTTGCTTATGCCTTTTAAGGAATCCTAGATTTACTTGCAAAGCAAGTATTTTTTTTTTCCTACTTCCTTTATAGGAAGGAAGAATCTCTGCTAAAATAAAATAAAAAAAGCAGAGGTTCCTTACTTGCAAAGCAAGTAACTTCTCCCTCTGCTTACTTCTTAGAAGTAAGCAAGCAAGAGGTTACTTACAAAGTAAGTCGGGAGTCAGGAGAGAAAATAATTAGAAATTTAAATACTTAAATTTTTATTCTCTATGGTTAACCTTCTATTTTATAAATATTAAAATTTATAATTTTATGCCTAAAAACGGAATTGAACCGCTATCTACTTATTACAAGTAAGCCGTTTTACCTATTAAACTATTCAGGCTTTATAATATACCAACCTTAAAAATATTTGTTATTACATAAAAGTTATCCCTATTCAAGCATTTTTATAAATAATAGTAACTTTATCTTATTTATTTTTAAAGACACTTTTGGTTAACAAAAGTCAAAACAACAAAGAAAAATAAAAGCCAAGCTACTTTTACAGTAGCAAACATAGGTGTTTTTATAAATTAGTTTTTATAAATTAATAATTATTTTAACTATTACTAATTAATAGGATTTTTTAAAAAGCTATTTTTATTTCTCTTTAATTTTATAAAAAGGAGAAAAACTCTTGCTTACTTCGAAAAAGAAGAAGTAAGCAAGGGGGTAAAAATTTGGATCTTATATTTATGATTATGTTTCCTTACTTCTAAAGTAAGTAAGGAGAGAATTAAACTATTAAGAATAATGGACTCTGGGCTTTTGCTTCTGCGCTCTGCCTTTCCAGCGGACTTTTACTAAGAAGTAAGTAAGGTTGTTTTTATTTTATTTATTATTTGATTGTTCAATATTTACTAAAGATATTGCACCACTTCCAATTTCTAAAACAAAACCAATAGTTAGAACAATAAAGAACACAATACCAATAGTAAATCCGAATATGGATACTTGATATAAGGTCACAGCTAATGGAAATAATAATAATATTTCTAGATCGAAAATAAGGAATAATAAAGCAACAATCATGAAATGAATTTGGAAAGTAGATCTAGTTTGACCAGGTAAAGCAATAAAACCACATTCATAAGCTGAAACTTTAGCTTCATCCGGTCTATGAACAGAAAATAAAACATTTAAAGCTAATAAAATAAAAGCTAAAATCGGAACAAAAATAAAAATAAAAAATAAATTATTCATTAAGTATAAAATAAAGATAAAGATAGTAATTGAGTACTATTTAAGATTAAAGAAGGTTTGATAAAAAATAATAATAGTATTAAAGTTAAAGTTGATATTATAAAACTATGAATATTTGTCAAGGCAATTACTTCTTTGTTTTCTTCCATAGGGAAGGACTCGGAGTTTTCTAAACCTAAAAGCTCTGTACTTTCACTTTCGGTATTTGTTTCATTTTCACTTATAAGAAGTTTAACTATTTTTAAATAGTAAGAAGCACTTATAACAGAAACAATTATGGCTAAAATAGAAGTTAAGTAAAAACCATTTTGTAAAGCTGCATATAAAACAAACTGTTTAGAGAAGAATCCAATTAAAGGAGGAATTCCCGCCATAGAGAATAAACATATACATAAGCATAAACTTAATAAAGGATTAGTAAAGAATAAATTTCTTAATTGTAAAATATAATTTAAATCTTTATATTTATAACTTATAATTTCTGCAAATGAAGATTTACCTTTTTCTAGCCCTTGAATTAAAAATAAAGGTAAAGGTTTATTAATTAATAAAGATTTATTCTTTAAATTAAGTTCTTGATAACTATTAATATTATGAGTATAAGTTAAAGCTAATATAATTAAAAATAAGTTTAAATTTGTTATTGTATATTGTAAAATATAGAATAAAAATGAATCAATAGATTGTTCTGTGTTTATTAATAAAGCTAATAAAATAAAACCTATATGTGAAATAGTACTATAAGCTAATAATCTTTTTATTTTAATTTGTGCTAATCCTAATACACTACCAATTAGAAGTGAACATATAGAAGTAATTAATAATAATTTATAAATTGAAGATTCAACTAAAAAACTGTTATATGTTTCTCCATAAGAAATTAGATTTATATCTCTAAAAATATTTATATTTAATAAATGGCTAACTCCTTCTATTCCATTTGTTATTTCATTAAATGAATTATTGCTAAAGTTAAGAGGAATAGAATTTAAAATTGGTTTAATACCTAATTGAGTACTAATTTCTAATAAAAATGTAAATATAGCAATTTTAGGTAAAATTGTTAAATACATTGTAACTATTGTTGGAGTACCATCATAAACATCTGGAGACCAATTATGTAAAGGAGCTGCTGCTATTTTAAATAAAAATCCTATAAAAATTAAAATTAAACCTAAAGTTAAACCTTGTAAGAAATATTCAGTATTCAAATCGTTTATTGAATTTAATAAATATATTGATTCAAAATTAGTTGTTCCAGTATAAGAATAAACTATTCCTGAACCTAATAAAATTATTGCTGATGATAAACTACCTAATAAAAAATATTTTAAACCTGATTTAGTAGAAGATTCTGAATTTCTATATAAAGTAGCTAAAACATATAAACCAAAAGATTGTAATTCTATACTTAAATATAAAGATATTAAATCATAACTTCCTATTAATAAAGATGATCCTAAACTACTAAATAAAATTATTAATGAATAATCTGTTGAATATTTATCTGTTAAATAATATTTTACTTTATTTACTTTTGTTATTATTTGAGGCCAACCTATTAAGACTAAACCTACGATTAAATAGAAAAATGTTTCCATAAATTGAGTAATTTGTGTTACATGGAATAAACCACTATAAATACCTATACCTGTTCCTATTGTTTCTAAATATAAACTATTTATTGTAATAAAACCGGTTATTATAAATACTATTGAAGTGATTCTATAAAAATGTACTGAAGATATATTTGTGTTTAAAACAGGTAGAGCCTTAGCTACTATTAATGTTAATATTGATATGAAAATCATCACTTAGTCCTTGTTTTGCAAGCCGAAGCTTATAACTTTTTATTTATTTGTATTTTTGTCTCCTCTCCTACTATGCACTATACCTTTGCTTTTGACTTTTGTTAAAAAAAGTGTATTTAATAAAAAAAAGAGTTTAGTTTTTCTTACTTCTTAGAAGAGTGGTAAATTTTAAATTAGTTTAATTGATCCTTATCAGAATTGAACTGATATTTATTCCTTGAAGGGGAATCGTACTTACCATTATACGAAAAGACCTTAATTTGTTATTTATTTATATATATCTATTTTAAAATTAATTAATAACAATACTTTTATTTGTTGTTACGATCCTACGGTCCTATGAAGAGATATTATTCGGATTTAATTTGTTAAATTTCATAAATTTTATTCCTCCAGCGGACTTGCAGTCTGTTTTCAAAAAGACAATTTACTAAGAAATAAGTAAAGTTGCTTTGTAAGGAAGAAGACTTCTTCTTATTTCGTAATAAGTTACTTGCTTTGTAAGTAAGAAAGGTAATATTTAAAGTATTAATAAGAAGGAGGAATCCATAAGAATTTAAAATAAGGAAAAATAATTAGCGAGATAAGAATTTGAATCTTAAATAACAGATCATGAGACTGCTGTGTTACCAATTACACCATCTCGCTTTAATTTATATTAAAATTAAATCCTTAATTACCTATCATTACTTTTCATATTTATTTTAATAATAAAAATTATTTCTAAGAACTACTTTTATTCCTTCTAAGAAGTAAGAATCCTCTACTTACAAAGTTACTTCTTCGAAGTAAGTGAGGAATCTTTGCTTTTTGTTTCAACAGACTTGCAAAGCAACCTTACGAAGTAAGTCCCCATAGGGAGGACTGCAGGTCCGCTGTTGCTTACTTCGAAGAAGCAAACAAGGGGGTAATTTAATAATAAAAATTAGGGAGCCATTAAGGTTCCCATTAGAGAGCCATTACTTGCAAAGCAAGGGATAAATAGTTGCAAAGCAACTAAACATTTTTATTACTTAATTTAGTAATGTAAGTTCTTATTACTTGTGTTAATAAAGAAGAAGGTAAAACATATTTAGAAAAAATATATATTACACTAAATAATATAACAAAAGTTATAACAATTTGATTTAAAAAGAAAAATGGTATTAATTGTGGCATATTTTTGTTGTTTTTTTAATTTTCTGTTAAAGAAAAATCTCTGCTTTTTTATTCCTTACTTGCAAAGCAATTTTACTTCTTAGTAAGTAGAAGGGATAAAATATTAGCTTATATAGTTATTAAATACTTATTAATTACCACCCTTTTTTAATTTATTTACTCTTGCATAATAGTTCTTCCACTCCTAATAAGGGTTATTACTTTTTAGAATAGGAAGATTCTACTTTTTGAAAGATCCTTTGTCTTTTAACTTTGTAAAAACAAAGGTAGGAAAGATATTTGCTTACTTCGTAAGCAAGGGATTAAAGGAAAATAAGAGCATAAATTAGATAAGGTAATAGAAATAATAAATAGAAACTATAATATAAATGAGATTATTAAATGTAACTTAATAATTTATTATGTAATAAATATAATTGCTTACGAAGTAAGCAATTACTTTTTATTTTTCCTTATTAAATTGTTAAGTAAGGAAAAGAAACAAGTGCAATTGCTAATATTATAATAAATTTTAAGAAAGAATTATAAAACCAATAATATTTTTGTGAATACTTAATTTAATTACTTTTTGAAAGATCCTTTGTTTTCGCTTTTTTCTTCGTTTCGAAGAAAGTCTCATTTTCTTATGAGTTATGAGCCCTTATGGTTGGAGTGATAACAAATGTGTTTATTAAAAATTATCTAAAATATTATTAATATACGAATAATCAGGATCGAACTGATAATTTCTACTTGGAAGGTAGAAGTTATACCATTTAACTATACTCGCTTCAAATTGATTATTTTTATATGAAAAACTTTGTGATTATTTTCTAATTTAGAGGGAAAAAAAAAGAAAATAAAAAGAAAAGGGGGTTATTACTTCCTTTGGCTCTTACTAAGAAGTAAGAAGAAGTAAGCTTTTTCTCTATTACTAATAAAAAAGAAGAAGCAAGAGGTAAGAATAGGAGTTGCTTACTTCGTAAACAACTCCTTTTTGAAAGATCCTCTGCCTTTTCTTTTTTAAATACACTTTTTGTTTAACAAAAGCGAAGCCTAAGGTTCAAGTTTAATAAGCAATATAATAACTATGTATTTCCCCAGAAATATACAGCTACAAATAAGAATAACCAAACAACATCAACAAAGTGCCAATATAAAATTGATGATTCAAATCCATTGTGGTGTTTTGTAGTTAATTGATAATTAATTATTCTTATTAAAGATACTCCAATAAAGATAGTTCCAATTATAACATGGAACCCATGTAAACCTGTTGAAGCATAGAAAGCTGAACCATATACTCCATCAGCCATAGAAAATCCAGCTTCAGAATATTCAAAATATTGTAAAGCTGTAAATATCACGGCTAAGATAATAGTAATAATTACTCCATCTATTGCACCTTTTCTATTTCCTGCTATTAAAGCATGATGTCCATAAGTAATAAAGGCACCACTACTTAATAATAAAAAAGTATTAAGTAAAGGAATAGCAAAAGGGTCTAAAGGTGTAATACCTAAAGGTGGCCAAGAACCTCCAATTTCAATTGCTGGAGATAAACTAGAGTGGAAGAAAGCCCAGAAAACTGATAAGAAAGCAAAAATTTCACTTACAATAAAAAGTATAACTCCCATCATTATTCCATTTTTAACTTCTTTAGTGTGATGTCCTAAATATGAAGCTTCTATTACTACATCTCTAAACCATAATATCATTCCATATGTTGTTAATATAAATCCTAATGTTAATATGTAACCTCCATAAGTAAAACCATGCATATATGCTACTGCACCTACTGTTAAATTTAATAAAGAAAAACTAAGTAAAATAGGCCAAGGTGATGGGTCTACTAAATGAAAAGGAAAATGTTGAAATTTACTTCTTATTAAATTTGTATTATTCATTTGTTAATTTTTTTTTCGGTGTTAACCTTATTTGTTATATTTAATTTGTCTTATCTCCTATAATATATGTTGGAGCATAAGTGATAAGAATTATTTTAAATATATAATATTTCATAATTTCTCTCTCTTAAAAAGAAAAAAGGCAATTCTTTCAAAAGCAAGAGGTTACTTCGTAAGAAGTGACTTACAAAGTCAGTCAGGGAATAATTTAATATATAAAATATATTTTATGAAAACTTAGTTTTAATTATGTGTTTTTACTATTTTATTGTTTATATTTATACTATCTTATGGAGTTATGGAGGGTTGCTTTACCTCATAAGACTCCACTATTATTAAGTAATAAGTCAAGCAAAAGTACAAATTTGTTAGATCTATTTAGTAAATGGATTGTTTATAGTTCTCTTCCGGATTCGAACCAGAATAAACACTTTAGAAGAATGTGATTCTAACCATTGAATTAAGAGAACTTAATTACACAGTTACTTATCACCTTTGAGCATTGAGCGATTAACTTTTAATTTGGATTTTAAAAAGTAAAACTATTTATTAAAAAGTAACTTTCTATTTCTCCCATTTGTTATTTTTGTTTGTTCTCTTGCTTACTTCTTCGAAGTAAGCCCATTTTACTTTTTCCTTTATAAATCTTACGTTTTGAGACACCTATTTCTTTAGCGCCTTTATTTTTTTAAATATACCTTTGCTAATAAAAATATATATAAAAAAAGCTAAAGAAAGAGCAAAACAAAAAGATAAAACCCTCACTGACTTGCAAAGCAAGTCACTTTGTAAGTAGAAGAGGTTCCTTATTTACTTTGTAAGTAAGAAGAAGCAAGAGATAAGGAGGGGGGTTAATTTAAAATAATTTCCAGCTGCACTTTCCAGTACAGCTACCTTGCTATGACTTTTGAGATGTTACTCAGATGGGTTAGTCGAAACTAATTAGACCTAAAAAAAGCAGTTATAAAGAAATATCTAGTAAAAAATATAATAAAATTATATTTTAAAGAATAACTACACTAACTATTCAAATAAATGAATAATCAAATCAATTTTTAAATAAAAAGAGATATACAAATAATAAACCAATATATTATTATTTATAATGTTTTACCTTATTTAAAATCTACTTCGCGGCGCTTTCCCCCAAGCTGAATTTCTCCCCAGCGACAGACAGTTAGTTCATCACGGATTCATTGTTCACCGTTGCGTTACTAATCAACGATTACTCGAAATTCCTTCTTCATGTTGCCGAGTTACAGGCAACAATCCGTCTTAAGATTAATACAATTAACTTTCTTTACTGATTAGCTAAACCTTATAAATTTAAATAATAAAATATAAATTTAAGTTTTGCGTCAAATTGTAAAAGTTCTTGTGGCACGTCTATAGCCCAGTCCATAAGGGCCATAAGGACTTGTCTTAGCCCCAAATGAAAATATTTAAAAATCATTAATAGTTAAGTATAAATTAACTACAGGGATTTCGTCCGTTAGTGGAGTTAACCTCACTTTTCACAATACGGACTGACGACAGCCATGCAACACCTGTAAACGAATAAATTTATATAAAAAATATTTTATATATAATTATCACTCAATCCAGTCTGTTATTTAAAAAGAAAAAATAAACTTATAAATAAAAATTTACAAAAATACTTATTCTTAAGAAACAAAAGAGGAATTGGCTATACAAGGACTGGTAAGATTTTACGCGTACTTTCGTATTAAATAACATGCTTCACTTCGTTTGCTCCGAGACCGACTAATTTTTTTGGTTTCAGTTTTGCAACCGTACTCTCAAGGCGGAATGGTTATCGCGTTAACATCGTTACTAATTTTTATTCAAAAATAATAACTACCATTCATCGTTGACGGTGAGAGGTAACTGGGTATCTAATCCTATTCCCTGTTCTCACTTTCGTTCCTCAGCGTCAATCATTAGTAGATAAAAGTTTACACCATTAGTATTCCACTTAGTATCTATGGATATTATCCCTACACTTAAGTATTATTTGGTTTATCTTCAATATGATTCTAGCTTTTAATCAATCTACGTTAAAAACTAAATAAATAAGATAATCTTAAAATATTTATAGCTTAAATTAACATAAACTTTTATAAAGCTGCCTACTTACCCTTTACGCCTGTTTAAGACGACTAACGTTCGCGTTTCTGGTGTTACCGAGTCTTCTGGCACCAGTAATTTAGACAACACTAATAGTAAGGTGTTATCATTTTTTTCCCTTACCTTATCATAATTGCACGATTAAGTGAAATTAGGATTTCAGTTAGCTAGTTCACTCTTGCGAGCATTGACTAATATTCTTGACTGCAGATCCCCTATGGGATTTGGGGCTGTTTCTTCCCCAATGTGGCCATCTCTTCTTTCAAATTTGGCTATTGATCGTAGGCTTGGGAGGCTTTTATCCTGCCAACTACCATTAAACAAAGTAAATCAATTCTTATAGCGGAAAATTTCCTTTATTTATAACTAAGCTAAGTTATGTTAATAAAAAGTTTATTAACTATCCTCTATTTAAGAAGTCTATAAGAGATCTTATTTACCATTACTCACCTTTACACCTTATTCTTTACTTTATATTTCTAGAATAACGATTTGCATGTCTTAAAACTACTGAAAAACGTTCAATCAGAACCAAAATTAAATTCATCTCTAGTTTTAATTTTTATTTATAAATTTATTAAAAATAAATAAAAATGTATTTTATTTGCTTATCGCAATTTTTATATATATCTACTTTTACTTAAAAAGTAAGTCTCTATAGGATTTTACATTTTACTACTTTTACATTTTAAAATCGATGGTAAATATTTAATTTTTAATAGGAAAGGGGGAGATAATAAACTATTTAATTAAACGTTATAGGATGAGTAGCTAAAAATTGTACTGAAGATAAAGTATACATGAAATATAATATAACACTTCCTAAATAAAATAATTCAATTCTTATAATTTTCTTATTAAAACTAACATACCATTTGATATATTTATTATTGAAATAATTTATGATTTTATCAGTATTAAGATAAACTAAAAGATTAACTATAAATACTATTAACATAATAATAATTAATAAGCATAATAAAAATAATAAAATACTAATACCATATAATTGAGTTGCTAATAACTCATTAGAATAACTAACCTTAACAGGAACTAATATTGGTTTTAATATAGAAATAATATAAGTGACTATATCATTAGATAAACCATCTATTCCTTGCAAAGCAAGGGAAGGAAATAAAATTATTATTCAATGAAGTACTAGATTCAATATTAGAAATACTATCATTAGACTTAGCAATTGAATCCACAATATTGCTAGTTTCTTTATCACCCTCTACATAGATATGTGCAGTATCACTTATACCATCCCAAATAGTTTTCCAACTTTCAATATGAGACAGTATATATTTAGGATCATTTATTGCATTATTAAACGCCTTACTTAAAGCATCAGCACCTAGAGTGGTGGCGATTACAAAAGCTCTAGAACTAGGTGTTCCACCACCTTTAAGCGTACTAATTCTTAAAGCACCAGTTCCATAAATAAAAAGACTTCTTATTCCACTAGACCAACTACCATCGCTATGAATAACTTGAACATTAGTAGTGTGTTCAACATTTTTAGAATTATCTACCATATAAGTTACTAATTCACTACTTTGTAGTAACTTAAATAAATTTTCAATTAATGAACTAAAGTCGTACATTAAAAAATAAACCACTAACATTATAATTGTAAAATCTACATATTTTATTAAAATTTTAAAATATTTATTATTCATTAATAATTTTAATTCTCATTGTTGTTGCATTTAATAATTGTATTATAAATTATAATATGATTTAGAACTTATAATTTTCATATTTTATAAAATTAAAATAAATTTTTTAATTGTATACTTTTAAATTAAAAATTTATGACTTTTATTCCCTCTTGCTTCTTTTTAGTAATAGAGAGAAAGCTTACTTACAAAGTAAGTAATAAATCTTTGTTTTATTAAGATTGATTAAATAATATAAATAAAATTAATTTAATTAATTTTATTTATTACTATTACTTTGTTAAGTTTATTTTAAATTTTAAATAAAGAGGTAAGCCTTTATTTTGTTTATTTAAATACTCAACTATTACACTTACTTACGTAGTATTCTACTTACTTCGAAGAAGTAAGTTTGGGTTTTTAAATTAATAACAGGAAAGTTGAACTATTTCTACTCTTACTTATTCACTTTTTTAAAGAAAGACTTATTTCTTCTTCTTGCAAAGCAAGAAGTAAGTAGAAAAAGCAAGAGGTTACTTACTTTGTAAGTCAGAAGCAGAACTTAGAAAATAAATTTTATTTAACTGAGTTGACCAGACTCGAACTGATATAAGCCACTACCAAAAAATGGTGTTTTTCCAAATTAAACTACAACTCATTAATTAAGCTATTCTCTATTCTCCACCTTCCTTTTTCTTAGAAGTATTAAAAACAATAAGGTGGAGAATAACTCTACTTATAAAATATATGAAAATAATAATGAATAATTGGAACAATTTTGAAATTAAATTAAATACTCCTACTCTTATAACTAAACCATTATTAAAATCTCATGTGGAAAAATTCTGTAATGAAAAAATAAAACAGTTAGATGATAATCATTATATTTTATTTATTTTAAGACTTAAATATGAAAATAATCAAATAATAACTGCTAGCACTCTTCAAAAAATAGATAAAATTAATAAAGATATGATTAATGAATATTTATTTAATAGAATTAATTTATCAAATGAATCATATTCTAATACTCCAATTAAAAGCATTATATTTAGTTATGTAATAAAAGAAGGTAAAATAGATCATTCTACTAATGATATAACTGTAACTAATATTGAAAATAAATTTCAAATTTATTATACAAATAAGTTACCAATAATAAAAACAGGTAATCCAAGTGAATACGGGAAAATATTATTTAGTAATAATGAAAAATATACAATTTTTGTTAATAATAAAACTATAATTATATTAGAGTTATTAATTAGAGATAATCTACAAATTAATAAAATTAAATATATTAAAAATGGTCAAACACTTTTTAATTGGACTGATACAATATTAAGTAATAATAGTATAATTAGAGATATAGGTAAATCTGCCTATTATTATGAAAATATGGAATTAGTATTAGTTAAATCAATTAAAAAATCTAAACCTATTGATAAAGTTAAAGTAAGTAAAACACTGAATAATAAAATTATAACTATGGATTTAGAAACTATTCTTATAGAAAATATTCATGTGCCTTATTTATTAAGTTGGTTTGATGGTAGTATAACTAAATCTTATTTTATTAAAAGTCTAGATCCAGTTACTATTGAATTATAAATATTAAGAACGATTAATAGAGCTATTACTGATATTTGTATTAGAAAATATAATAATTATAAAGTATATTTACATAATTTTAGTAAATTTGATGCTTATTTCTTAGTTAAATATTTATCTAAAATTGGTACTTGTGTTCCAATTATTAATAAAGGTAAAATTATTAGTGTTAATTTTAGTTATAATGATATTAGTATTACATTTAAAGATTCTTACTTATTATTACCTTCATCATTAAAAAAATTAGGTAAATCATTTAGTATAGAATCCCCTAAGAGAATATTTCCATATGCATTTTCTTATATAAATCATGTTGGTAAAGTACCAGAATTTAAATATTTCAACAATATAACTATTGAAGAGTATAATAATTATAGAGATTCATTTATTAATAAAACTTGGAGTTTTAGAAATGAAGCTATAAAATATTGCGAACTAGATTGTATCTCATTATTCCAAATTTTAAGTAAGTTTAATTTATTGATATATAATAGATTTAAAATGAATATTAATAAATATCCAACATTACCTAGTCTATCATTCGCTATATTTAGAAGTCAATACTTAAAGAAAGATAGTATTCATATGTTATCTGGAGATATTGCTAACGATATAAGACAAGGATATACTGGTGGAGCTTGTGATATGTATATTCCAAGACCTATTGATAATAGAAAAATATTTGGTTCTGATGTAAATGCTCTATATCCAACAGTAATGGCTAAAAATAAGTTACCAATAGGTAATCCAACTTACTTCTCAGGTGATATTACTAAAATCGATAAGGATGCATTTGGATTCTTCTATTGTAATATAATTGCTCCAGATAATTTATTACATCCTATAATTCAAACTCATGTTGAAACTAGTGAAGGAATGAGAACTATTGCTCCATTAGGAAATTGGAGCGATATGATATTTAGTGAGGAAATGTATAACGCAATGAAATTTGGATATAAATTCGAAATATTATGGGGTTATTCATTTAAATCTGATTATATATTTATTAATTTTGTTAATGAGTTATATAAAATCAGATTAGATTATCCAAAGAGCGATCCAATGAATTATATTGCCAAAATTATTATGAATTCTTTATACGGAAGATTTGGTATGGATGACAACTTTATAATTTCAGAAATTATGAATAAAGATGATTTTGATAATTTCGAAAAGTTAGATAAAGATAATTCAATAATAGATGTTATAGAATTAGACGAAAATTTATTAATTCAAACTAAAAATCCTAAAGTTGAGTTAAATACACTATTAGACAATGCAAGCGAAACACATAATGTTAATATCTCAATTGCTGCTGCTATTACAGCCTACGCTAGAATTCATATGTCACAATTTAAAAATAATGATAAATATAATCTATATTATACTGATACTGATTCAGCTTATATCGATAAACCATTAGTTAATAAATATATTGGTAAAGAGTTAGGATTTATGAAATTAGAATGTGTTTGCGATGACGCAATATTTTTAGCACCTAAGGTATATTCATTATTAACTAATAATGTATTAGTTAAGAAAATTAAAGGACTAACCACTGAAGCAATAAATAATATAACATTTGAAAATTTATTAGAGTTATTAAATAAAGATTTTACAATTGAAGCTAAACAAGAAAAATGGTATAAAGATCTAAGTGAAGGAAATATAAGTATTAAAAATCTAATTTATACCTTAAAAGTAACAGGAAATAAGAGAGAATTAATCTATGAAAATAATAAATTAATTAATACGAAACCTATAAGAATTAATAATAAAAAGGAAATTATTAATTAAATAATTAATACTTGATTTACAACCCCCACCCTTGCTTACAAAGTAAGCAATCACTAAAATTATGTGTGAAAAACACATATACAATTATTAAATGTAACAAATTAAAATAAAAAAATAGATTGATTAAAAATATTATACTAAAAATTGTAAATTACACAACTTTACAATCTTTAAAATTTTCTAATTATATAACATCAGACGATATTACAATGTCTAAAGCTATTTATGAAGAAAGTGGTAGATATATAAGATATACTGTAGTTAATAATAAATCATTAGAAGTTAAAGAATTATTGAGATTAGTTTATAATAGACTAATAACTGATTCTTCATTTAGAAACTTTGGTGAAAAGAAAGTTATAATAATCAATGCAACAACTAATTTATCTGGTGAAGAAGGATTACATCCAAATGTTTTTATAACTAATACTACAACATTTGAAGATTATTATAGTAGAATTATAAATTATATTAATTATCAATTGATATATGATAATTATGAAGTTATTGAAACTTTAAATATTAAAATTTGGAATTTGGATTTATTAATTAATAAAAACATTACCTAATTGTAAAAAACCTGGTGTTTTGTATTATAAAATATAATATTAAATAGAAAATAGGTTACTATTGACTTAATACTTTTTAATTAACCCCCTTCTTGCTTACTTCGTAAGCAATAAATAAATAATTAATAAATAGAAAATAGGTTACTTTAATTAAAATAAATAATTAGTTAATTAATAGTTGCAAAGCAAGTACTTACTTTTCATACAAATTAAATCCTCTAAATAAAATAAATAAAGAATAAATGAGTTATAAAACTAATTAAAAAAAGTGTAAAAAGTGTCTTTTGTTTCCAACACTATAAAACAAAAAAAGGTAAAAAGAAATTTTAAAGGACAATGAGTTATAAATAAGAAAAATACAGAATTTAAAATAATAAAAATGATCTTAAGTTGTTTTTACTACTACTTTTAAAATAATTTATTATTAAAATTATAGAATTTATAAAATGTTAAATTAAATTGTAAACAATAAAATTAATAATATAAAATTTTATAATAATTGAAAATAAATAATAAAATAAATATTAAAAAATATATTATCTTGCGAAGCAACAATATTGAAATAAATACTTATAAATTATTTATAAAATAAATAAGAATCAAATTTTAAATAAAAGTAATATTTTGTTTGTTTTAAAAGTATGAAAATTAAAAAATTATTTTAAATTTTCAAAATATGAAAGTTATAAATTAAAAATTCATTTTTATAATTTATAATACATTTATTAAATGTAACAACAATGATAATTAAATTGTCAGAAGGAGTGATAAAAAAACTTTACGGATATTTAACTTTATTCAGAAACAAAGAAGGAGAAAAAATAATTAATTACTTACTTAATAATAATTATTTTTATTTTACTTTAACTATTATTTCTTTATTATTTTCAATCTTTATCAGTTTAAATATTGGATCGTATTTTGTAGGTTTCATTATTTCTTTCTGGGTTTTTTATAAAAATAATAATTCTAATTTATTAGGTATTATTATTACAATTTCTTTTATAGTTATATATTATTATTTAACAGGTACTATTTATTGTGAGGGTGGGGATACTGATATTAATACTTCATCTGGAAATAATACAAATACTTCCTTTGGTGAGAATAGTAAAACTGATAGTACAAAAGGTATAATCTTGGAAAGTAATGATCATTATCATATAACTAAAGAAGATTTTAATAAAGGAATAGATTTTATTACTCAAAATATTAAAACAGGGATTGAATCAGTAATTCCAAATTTAGGAGCAGCATCAGCTGCTGGAACTGCTGCTTCTGCTGTTATTAAGAACAGCAATTTACCAACATTACCTAAATTAGCTTTATCTGGAGCAGCTGCAGCAGTTGTTGGAGCAAGTACTAAAATAGGAATAGCTACTGGAGATGCATTATTAAAAAATAAAATCTCTAATGAATCTATTACTAATAAAAACATATCAAATACTGGAGATGAAATTCAAAGTCCGGTTAATGATTTTATCAATAGTGTGTTAGAAAATGGGGATATGTTAACTCCATTAGAGGAATTATTGAGATGTCAATTAGGTTTAAATGTTTTAATGTTAGCAAAAATATTTATACTTATTGCAATATTATATAATAAATTATTTATTAGTAGTGGTTTTAGTATTTTTAACAAATATTTATATCCTAAATTAGGAGTTAGACTTAAATCTTTTTCTAATAAAATGAGTAGTTTTAATAATAGATTTTTCTATATTTTATTTATTATTATTAGTTTAGCTTTAATATTTGATATACTTCTTAGTATTTATATTACTGGTGAATTAAATACTAATTTACAAGAGTATATTAATGTTTATAATAATATGAAAAAGTAATTTATTATATTCATAGAAAACCCCCCTTGCTTACTTTTTCTTACTTACAAAGTAAGTAACCTCTTGCTTTTGAGAGAAGCTTCTCTCTTACTTTGTAAGAGCAAAAGGAAGTAAGTAAGCAATAAAAGTAGATAAATTACTTGCTTTGCAAGTTAAATAAAATATTTACCTATAATTCTTGCCTCTTATTACGAAGAGTCTACGAGCAGAGGGAGTTATGAAAAATGTTAAAGTAGACTTACAAAGTAAGTAAAAGTATTTTACTTTACGAAGAAATTTATGTTTTCTTGATTTTGTCTTTTGTTTTTACTTTTTCAAACCTACGGGAAAAAGTAAAAAGATAAAAGCTTCGAGCAAAAGTAAACATAAAACAATTATTAAATGTAACAAAAATGAAAATAAAAATTATATGAATCTATCTATAATCTTATTTTTAATAGGAATATTAGGGTTTATATTAAATAGAAAAAATATAATATTAATGATAATAAGTATAGAAATAATGTTATTAGCTGTAACTTTATTAATATTACAAATTTCTTATAATTTTGATGATAATATAGGACAAATATTTAGTATTTATATAATATCAATAGCTGGTGCTGAATCAGTAATAGGATTAAGTATATTAGTAGCATATTATAGATTAAGAGGGACAATTTCATTAAGAAGCTAATGTATTTATCAATTATTATTTTACCTTTATTAGCTTCTTTAAGTAGTGGTTTCTTAGGAAGAAAAATAGGAACAACAGGTTCTCAAATATTAAATTGTAGTAGTTTATTATTATCTTCAATTTTAATAACAATAGCTTTTTATGAAGTAGGAATTTGTGGTAGTTCAGTAAAGATAGAATTATTAAGTTGGTTAGATATAGATTTGTTAAATATATCTTGGTGTTTTTATTTTGATCAATTAACAGTATCATTAGGTTTAGCTGTTTTATATTGTTCAACTTTAATACATATTTATAGTATCGATTACTTATCTTCTGACCCTCATATTCAAAGGTTCTTTTCTTATTTATCTGCTTTCACTGCAGGAATGTTAATTTTAATTTGTGGAGGTAACTTTTTTGTTATGTTTGTAGGTTGGGAAGCAATAGGGGTGGTATCTTATTTATTAATTAATTATTACTTTACTAGAATACAATCTAATAAAGCAGCAATGTTAGCTTTTACAATGAATAGAGGAGGAGATATGTTAATGAGTATTGGATTTTTTGCTATTTTCCAAACTTTTGCTTCTTTAAATTATTCTGAAGTATTCTCTTTAGTTCCTTATATTTCAAATAATGCTATTTCAATAATTGCTTTATTATTATTAGGTGGTGCTTTAGCTAAAAGTGCTAATATACCTCTACATTCTTGGTTACCAGGTAGTATGGAAGCTCCAACACCGGTAAGTGCTTTATTACATGCCGCAACACTAGTAACAGCAGGTATTTATTTATTAATAAGAATTAGTCCCATATTAGAATATAGTAGTAGTGTATTATTAATAATAACAATAATAGGTTCAACAACAGCATTTTTTGCTGCAACTTGTGGTTTATTACAAAATGATTTAAAAAGAATAATAGCTTTTAGTACAATATCTCAATTAGGATACATGATGATGGCTATAGGATTAAGTCAATATAATGTGGCTTTAATGCACACTGTAAATCATGCTTTTTTCAAAGCTTTATTATTTTTAGGTGCTGGTGCTGTTATACATTCTTTCCAAGATCAACAAGATGTTAGAAAAATGGGTGGTTTAATTAAATTTTTACCGTTTACTTATACTGTTATGTTAGTTGGTTCTTTAAGTTTATTAGCTACTCCTTATTTAACTGGATTCTACTCTAAAGATTTAATTTTAGAATTAGCTTTCAGTCAATATAGTTTTAGTGGAAGTTATGCTTACATTTTAGGTAGTGTAACTGCTGGAATTACAGCTTTTTATAGTTTTAGATTAATAAGTCTAGTTTTCTTAACTACTCCTAATGGTACAAAAGAATCTTATAAACAAGTACATGAATCAAATTTAGAAGTTGTAATACCTTTAATTATTTTAGCTTTATTTAGTATCTTTTTTGGTTATATTTTCTCTGATTTATTTGTAGGTATAGGTTCTGATTTCTTCAAAAATGCTATCTTTATTCATCCTAATTCGATTTCTTTAGTTGAAGCTGAATTCTCTATTAATCCTATATTAAAATTATTACCAGCCATCTTTAGTTTTTTAGGTATGTTTACTGCTATTTTATTATATCATTTATTTCCTAATTTACTTATAAATTTAACTTTTGCCTCTCCTTTTTTTTTAAATATTTATAAATTCTTTAATGGTAAATATTATTTTGATGTATTATATAACCAATTCTTTATCAGTAATGGATTAAAATTAGGATATACTATATCTAAAGAGTTAGATAGAGGAGTTATAGAATTATTAGGACCTTATGGTTTATCTAAATATTTAATTAATGTAAGTAATAATTTAGCTAAATTAGATACAGGTGTTATTACTACTTATGCTTTATATATAACTTTAGCTTTAATTTATTTAATCTTTTTAGTTTTACAACCAGTATTTTTCTATTCTTATGAAGAAGTGAATACTATTATAAATCAAAATTTATTCTTTGAAGAATTTAGATTATTTATTTTAATTGTTATTTCTTCTTTATTTATTAATATATTTTAATATTTTTAATATTTAACCCCCCCATTACTGATTTATTCGAAGTCAGAAGAAGAAGAAAGACCTTTGATATTTACATGCCTTCTTATTACCTCTTGCTTTTTATTTAAGATAGAAAGCTTACTTCTTCTTAGAAGAAGTAAGAAACTACAATACTCCTTGCTTTGCAAGGTATCTCTTAAAAAAGCAAAAGATATTTACAAGTAAAGATTTTACCACAAATAATATATTTTTAATATATAATATTGCTACAATTACTTATTTTTTAATTATATACTTCCTTGCTTGCTTACTTCTTTTTACGAAGTAAGCAAGGAATAGTGAATAATATTTATTATGTTTATATTTAAATGATATAATAATTGCTAAATCAAGCAGAAAATTTAAGTATTAAAAATGTATTCCATCTATAAATACATAAAAATAAATACTTACTTGCTTCGCAATTAAAATAAGTATTCCTCTATTAACTATTTTATAAAAAATAGTGTATTTAAAAAATAGTTTAGGTTTATCTTACCTCTTCCTTTTGAGAGAAGAGAAAAAACTTACTTACTTTGTAGAAGAAGTAAGAGCAATCCCTATGGGAGAAGTTACTTACTTTGTAAGTAAGAAAAATAAACAACCTTTATCCCCTTGCTTACTACGTAAGCAAGGGACTGTAGGTCTGCTGAAGAAAATTTATTATAAAATATATTATTAAAAAGATAAAATTTTAAAAATTATAAAACATGGTATATTTTAATTTTTTTTTATAATTAATAACCTCAATATGATTACTTATTGTTGCTTTTGCTCACACCTTATGCTTTGCATTTATTATAGATTAGTTTATAATAAATTATTCCTTACTTCTTCTTACTTCCTTTTGTTCTTACTTCGTAAGAGAGAAGCTTTCTTTTTTATCTTTTTTTAAAGACACTTTTTGTTTTTAAAAAATCACAAACAAAAGGCTTACTTCTTCTTCTTGCTTTGCAATAAGTAAACCAAAGGTAAGTAAGGATTGATTAAAAATTTCTTTAATTAGTATAGGATTAAATAGAGTAAAAAGAAAAGAGAGTTTTTTTTGTAGAGTAGAGAGCAACCTATGGAGAAAAAAGTGGGTTCTTACTTCTTATAAGTAAAAAAAAACTCCTCACTCCTCACTCCTCACTCCTCACTCCGTAAAAATTTAAAAGTATCGATGACAATTTAGTAATAACATTACAAATTTATTTAAATAAATGATAATAGAAAGTAATTTAAAGGGGTTATTAAGGAACAATAAAGCAAATTTATAACAAAGGAGGTAAATACCAAATGCTTATATTTTAGTAAGTTTATTAATTTTAATAAACCTAAACAATCTGTAAAACGTATAATGCGGGTACTATAAATAAAATTAATAATTTTATAATAGTGAACCTACAAGTATTAGAAGCAATCCTAAGGTAAACCTTATTTAAAAATACTTCCTGAAGTAAAACATTTTATTAAGGAAAGGAAAGGAAATCAACCGAGACTCCGAGAGTAATGGCGAGTGAAATCGGATTAGCTTAAATTGTCTTTATTAACTTGAAATCCTAATAAACCGATAATAAACAAAATAATAAAATACAAATATGTTATTTTGTACTAGAGAAGGTATTCGAGTCCTGTAAAGTTAATAAAAACAATAAAATAATTTAATTAAAATCTATTATTTATACATAGAATTATTTCAAAATTATAAAATTATTATATTTTTTTCTTTTGTATTAATTGTAGTTTCTCCTCACCAGTTAGAACCTAGTTTTCTATTGGTTTGTTGGCAATTTTGTTAGCAAAAGAGGGAAAAATCTTACTTTTTTTAAAGATAAAGAGGATTATTTTATTAAATTAGTAAAGTACGATGAGAGTTAACTTGTCGGAATAAAGGGGAACCATCCTCTAAAGCTAAGTATTATAAATTTAGCAATAGCGAAAAGTACTGTAAAGGAAAAATTTGAAAAGCAAGTAGTATACTATAGACTTCAAAAACTAAATTTTAATTATTATAATTTTGTTAATACTTAGAATTTAGTCTATGAACAGGTGAAATAGAACGTGAATTAGTAACTCTATAAGCAGTCGAAATTCTACTTAAAGAAGATTTAAGAATGACGGCGTACCTTTTGCATAATGGGTCAGCAAGTTAATAGGAGTAGCAAGGTTAAAACCTTAGCGAAAGCGACTGGACAATATAAATCTAAAAATATTTATAATAAGTTTATTAGTTTGTTCAAAATTGAATTTATTATGTTTTTTTTAATTTAGTGATGGGTTAGTTACTTCTATTAGACCCGAAGCCAGGTGATCTTACCAAGACCAGATTATAATGGATCGAACGGGTGAATGTTGCATAATTCTCCGAAGAGTTTTGGTAAGCGGTGAAATGCCAATCTGACCTGGTGCTAGCTGGTTTTCTACCGAAACATATTTAAGTATGATGTCTATTTTTAAGATTTATGAAGGTACAGCAAGGCAATTCCCAACAAGTTTTATTTAAATTAATATTTTTATTTAATACGTTTAGGTTGCGGGGATCTCGAAAATCTTACCTTTGGAAGCGAATCTCGGAATTACATAAATTGATGATAGATATTCAGACTGCTCATGATAAGTTGGGCAGTCAAGACGGAAACAGCCGAGAACACTGATCAAGGTCCCAAATGATTGTTAAGTGAAATTAAGGATGTAGCAATATCATATACAGCTGTGAAGTGAGCCTGGCAGTCGCTACTTATAATGATCGTACGTAACAACGCATCAGCAGTAACTTTAATTCTTTTATTATTTTGAAAGGATTAATAAATGATAGTAGCACCGAAAATTTAACGGGTCTTAAACAATCAACCGATATCGTGTTGTTTATATTTAATTGAATCAGTTAAATATAATCTAGGTAGTAGAACATTCAGTTAAATTGATAAGTAAATAGTGTTTCATTATTTATTAGATTACTGAAGAGAGAATGCTGACATGAGTAACGTAAAAAATTCCTATAATGGAATTCGCCGAATACGAAAGGGTTACAAATTAGAAAGGTTAAACCGTTTTGTTTTAATGCGGCCTCTAAGGAATATAGCCAAAGCTATAACTGATGAGTATATAATAGAAAGTCCAATATTTAAAAAATGGACCAGGAAAATAATATTTATTTTATTATTCTTTAATTTAATTAATAACAAATTATATTTATTGAATTTTATTCTACCGTACCCTAAACCGACACAGGTTCGTTAGTAGAGTATACTAAGGCGTAGAGCTAAAAGTTGTTAAGGAACTCGGCAAGTTCACCTCATAAGTTTGACGACAAGAGGTACCAAAAAAATAGTTAAAATTAAATAATCAAAATTCTTTAAAATTAATTATAAGAAATAATAATTATTCTTAAAGACATTTAATTTATAAAGTAACTTATAATTTTATAGTTTCTTGAACAAAATTATAAAAAAGTAAATAGTTTATAAATATATTACTTATTTTATTTATACTTTTTGGTGGCACAGAATCGGAGGCCCCGACTGTTTACTAAAAACACAACACAGTGCAATCATTAATATGGTAGTATACTGTGTGAAATTTGCCCGATGCCATTAATATAAAAGAAGTTATGGATTAATTTATAATCTTGTGACTGATTGAAAGTCTGGTTAATAGCGGTCTTAACTATGAGGATCCTAAGGTAGCAAAATCAGTTGGCCATTAAATGTGGTCCGGTATCAATAATGTAACGATGGTCTCACTGTCTCTACAACTTGCTCAGTGAAATTGAATTACGCGTGCAGATGCGCGTTGCCTCCAGGGGGACGGGAAGACCCTATGCAGCTTTACTGTAGTTAGTTATCATATGAATCTAGAACAATCTTGTATAATAGTGAATAGGTATGCCGATAGGCTTAATTTTTATTTTTAAAAATGTTGTGGAAACCTTAAATACAAGGTTGGGTTTGTGTTTACCTTAAATATTATAAATAAAGGGAGAGTTGACTAATTGGCAGTTTGACTGGGGCGGTCGTCTTTAATAGAGTAGCAAAGTACATCCAAATATATCAAATTATAAAATAAAAATTATTTTACTTTTTTTTTAATAATTTTAAAAGCAAAAGGTAATTAATTTTAAAACAGAAGAGTAAACTTAAATTGAATTATTTTAATAAGGATAAATAAGGTCTAATATTTTAATATTTTCTTTACAATATAAAAATTTATAAGGTATAGCTAGAAATTGAATGGAGATCAATCAACCAGTGAAGGGTTGCGCAGGGCTCAATGGCGATAAGCATACTTAACTGAAAGACTCAAAAGTCGCACAGATACGTAAGTAGGGCATAGTGACCCCTCGCTATAGTATGGGATAGACGGGGATCAATTAATAAAAGTTACGCTAGGGATAACAGGCTGATAGCCGACGAGAGTACACATTGTCTCGGCTGTTTGGCACCTCGATGTCGACTCATCCTATCCTCCGGGGGAAGAAGCTTGGAAGGGTTCGGCTGTTCGCCGATTAAAAGGGTACGTGAGTTGGGTTTAATACGACGTGAGTCAGTATGGTCCCTATCTTCTGGAGGGACAATTAGTAAAAAGAGGCAGACCTTCCAGTACGAAAGGACCAATAGGCTGTGTTTCTCTAGTGTACCAATTGTTTGTAAAAATTGTTAAGAGAATCTGAGTAACTTGAAGGCAAAAGTAAAGTTAAAAGATAAAAGTCCCTTTTAACCTTTTTTCTCCAATTTTAATTCTTAAATTAAAGTTTAAGAGTTTTTATGAAAAAAGTTCTCCCTTTTTCTACAAAGTCAGTCTTTTTAGAATTAGGACTCTTTAAATTTAAAGAGCTAAAGGGCTACAAGATATGAACGCATAGTTGGGTAGCCACAAACATTTTAGATAAGTGCTGAATGTCTATAAAGCAAGAATCTAACCTCTAGATACTAATACGATTTTTAAATATTTTAATTTATATTTTAAAAATTGGTAATTAATTCTTAGATCAAGAATAGATAGGCTACAAATGTACGTATTGTAAAATATTTAGTTTAGTAGTACTAATTTATAAAAAAACTTAATGTTAATAATTGTTTTATTCTTTTTTATTTTGTTATTTGCAAAGCAATATTTACTTTAAACTAAGGTAAATAGAAACTAATGTTTTATTAATAGTGATTGATTTTCAATTTATTATTTATTACTTATTAGAAGGAGTTTTTCTTACTTTAAAGGAGGAGAGATATACTTTATTTTAAAAGCCAAAAACAACCTTTTTTCCTCTGATTTATAAAGACAAAGTAAATCACTTCTTACTTCTTAAAAGAAGACTGCAGGTCCGCTGTTGCAAAGCAAGGAAGGAGGCAAATCTTTAATTTTCATTTTATAATATTTTTATTCTAATTTTTAAAGTATGAAAATTATAAATTTGTTAAGTTTTATAACTTAATTTCATAAGAGAAGTAACGAGTATGCTGGAATTGGGTAGACAGGTGAGTTTTAGGAGCTCGTGAGTATCTCGTAAGAGTTCAAGTCTCTTTACTCGTAACAAAATATACTTAAAAAATAACTTTTCTATAAACAGTAGCTATTAGATAACAACGGTTTCCTTGCTTTGCAAGGAATAAAAGCAAAAGTGTAAGTCCTTGCTTTGCAAGGAAGGAAAGAAAAAAAAAAGTGGAAATTTGCATTTGCACTCTTTAGAAATTAAGTAAAAGTAATGAGTGAAAAAGATTCAAAATTAAATAAAGGGCAGGTGATCCGAATGGTAATGGTGGTTCTCTGTAAAAGAATTGGTTAAAAACCGTAAAAGGTTCGATTCCTTTACTGCTCACATTTTGATTATATATATAATTTTTCCTTACTAATAAGTAAGAAGAAGTAAGTCTCCATATATCTCTACGCTCTTTTTTTATAATATCTTACGGCCTTGCTTACTTCTTTTTCTTCGAAGTAAGCAACCTTTTTCCCCATAAGGAGGATTGCAGGTCTGCTGGAGGAGAAATACCTTTGTTTTTATTTTTGCCTATATTACTCTCCTATGGAGAGTATAGGTTTGATGAATAAAGGTTATATATTAAAAGTACAATAATTATAAATTAAATTAAAAAGGGGTAAATTGGTTTTTTATTATTTGAATTTAGCACATTTTAATAATATAAGGTTCAACTCTTTATTATTCCTTCCTTGCAAAGCAAGGAAGGCATTTATGCTGAAAATATTTACTCCTTCAGAGTAAATGTAAAAGTCACGAGCGCAATTCTCACTTTTGTGTCACTTATTTCCTTTGCTTTAAACAAAAATAAGGCAAAAGGAAAATAAGTGTAGCTATTACTATATTTTTTAAATAGAAGGTTAACAATAGAAAATAAAATAAAAATATAAGAAACGAATAATGAAAAATTGGAATAATTTTGAAATTAATTTAAGTAATTCTACCCTTATTAGTAAAGAATTATTAAGAATTAATATAAATAAATTTTGGGAGGATATTATTAATAAACTTAATGATAATCAACATGTTTTATTTATTTTAAGAATTAAATTTGATAATAATCAAATGAAAACTGTAACTACTCTTAAAAAAATAGATAAAACAATGAAAAAAGACCTTATAGAATATTTATATACTAAAATTTCTTTATCAAATGAAACATATTCTACTCTTCCAATTATTAGTATTATATTTAATTATGGAATTAGAGAAGGTAAAATAGATCAATCAACTAATGAATTAAGTACAAATATTTATACTAAATATCAAACATATTATAAAAATAAGTTACCAATTGTAAAAACAGGAAGTCCAAGTGAATATGGTAGAATATTAAGAAGTAAAAATGATCAATATTTCATTATAGTTGATAAAAAAACTACAATTATATTAGATTTAATATATACGTATAAACAACAAGTTAATAAAATTATATATATTAAAAATGGTCAAACAATTTTTAATTGGACTGATACAATTATAGGAGAAAATAAAATAGTTAGAGAAATTGGTAAATCAATTTATCATTATGAAAATATGGAATTAGTATTAGTTAAAGTTATTAAAAAATCTAAACCTATTGATAAAAATTAAAGTAAGTAATAAACCGCTTAGTAAAATTATAATTATGGACTTAGAAACTGTATTAATTGATAATATTCATATTCCTTATTTACTAAGTTGGTTTAATGGAAGTATAACTAAAATTAGTTTTAATGATTTAATTGACTTCTTAAATAAAGATTCAAATATTGAAACAAATCAAGAAAAGTGGTATTTATACGGAGATTTAAGTCTTGGGAAAATAAGTATTAAAGACCAAATTTATACATTAAAAGTAATAGGCAATAAGAAAGAATTAATCTAAAACAAAGATAATAAATTAGTATTTAGAAAACCTATAATAATAAAAGGGGAAATGGGGAAAATATGAATTAATTAAATATTAGTTAATATTTTACCCTTCCACCCAACAATCCCTTATTTAGACTTAAATATTGTATTAATTTAAAAATATAGAAAATGAAAGAATCACTCAAGTTCAAATTAGTTAAATACACAAATAAATAGAAAAGTTGATGAAATGTCAATTACTACTAAATAATTAAGACAAGAGTAAATAATAAAATTTATATAAAAGGGTACTAATCTATTTAGAGTAAAGAATCATATATTATTTTTTTTAGTATGTTATACGCTATTTTAATTATACTTTTTTAATATTATGTTAGCAGCTGCAAAATACATTGGAGCAGGATTAGCATGCTCTGGGTTAATCGGAGCTGGAGCCGGAATCGGTACAGTTTTCGGATCATTAATCTTAGCTACAGCTAGAAACCCTCAATTAAGAGGACAATTATTCACTTACGCAATCTTAGGATTCGCTTTAGCTGAAGCAACAGGATTATTCGCTTTAATGATGGCTTTCTTATTATTATACTCATAATAATATAAAATTTTAAAATTTACAATTACGGGGTTGCAAAGCAAGGACTTATTTAATGTAACCCCCACCCCCTTTGTTGATTATTATTAATAATAATTTAACACTATCCATTTACTTACTTTTGATTATTTTTAACTTCCCTTGCTTACTTACTTCGTAAGAAGTAAGTAAGCAATAGCGATAAAAGGGAACTGCAACCATTGTTTTTTGTTTTAATTTAAGAATACAAAATAGTATTGATGTTAAATATTTAAAAGTCAATATTAAAAATTATAAGTCATAAATTAATTCTTACCTCTTTTTATATCCTTGCTTACTTCTAAGAAGTAACTTCTTTTTATAAAAAGCAAGGGATGGGATGGAAAGCAGAGGGTTCTTACTTCTTAGAAGTATTATTTATAAAATAAGGTCTTATGGCTGAGTGGTTTAAGCGAGGTACTGTTAATACTTTTTACAGAGGTTCAAATCCTCTTAAGGCCTATAAATTTAAATGTTCAAGCCAATTTATTCTATTCAAAGTATCATTCTACTCCCTATAATTTACTTTTGCTTTTTACTTTTGTCAATCCTACTTCTTGCTTTGCAAGTAGGGAAAGGCAAAAAAAATTTAGACAAATAATAAAAAGGATAACATTACTTCTTGCAAAGCAATAAATTTTGTCTTTATTTTAACTGATAAGAATACAAAAATTATATGGTTTCTATAGAGAATATGTACTAATAAATCAGTTTTCGCTGTTAAGATAAATGATGAATAATAATAAAAATAAGAATTTGTCTGTCTATTTTTATTGCAAAGCAAATTAAAAATAAAGGTTTAAATTGAAGGCTCCCTTGCTTACTTCGAAGAAGTAAGCAAGAAGATAGACTACGTTGTTAATTTAAAAAGTTAAAAACATCTTTAGCTTAATTAGGTAGAGTATTTGTCTTCGAAACAATAAGATGTAGGTTCAATTCCTACAAGATGTCTTTAAATAAAAAATAAATTATATAAAGATCTTTTAAGTTTATATCTAAAATACATCTACTTGCAAAGCAATCTTGCCTTTATTCTTATTTTATAATCCCTTGCTTACTTCTTCGAAGTAAGCAAGAGTCTTTATAAGTTTGGACTATATCTTTATATTCTTGCTTTTTATAAAAAGAAGTTACTTGCTTTGCAAGAAGAAGTAAGTAAGGGTTATTACTTTCTCTTTTTTTAAAGATACTTTTTTGTTTTTAAAAACAAAAGGAAAAAGTAAGAGGTTACTTACTTTGTAAGTCAGAAGACAATATTTATAAAGAAAATATAAAAGGTAGAATAATTATAAAAATTAATTCACCCTCCTCTACTATAAGTAGTAAGCCTAAAAAAAAAAATAAAAGTCCTTCCCTTGCTTACTTAGTAAGCAAGGGATAGAAGCAAGATTAAAATATTAATTGTATAGATTTAAATAATTTAAAATCTACATTCCCGATATTATTAATACTTTAATAAAAAATAAGTTCTTCTTCTTACTTAGTCAGCAGAGATAATAAATACTAATACTTCTATTTATTATTATGAGTCTTAAAAACAAAGTATAAAAAATATAAATTTAATAATATATTTATATAATCAGCCCTTAAAATTTTTATTTTACATGACAAATTTATTTATTCAATCACCTTTAAGTCAATTTGAAGTTGTTAACTTAATAGGAATTAATGCTCCAATTTTAGGTAATTTACATTTAAATTTAACTAATTTAGGTTTATACGCCAGTTTTGTATTATTTATAATCTTAGGATTACATATTTATGGAAATAATGATACAAGATTAATACCAAATAAATGGTCAATTTCATTAGAATCATCATATCAAAGTTTAAATACTATGGTAAGAGAACAAATAGGTTCACAAAGTGAAAGATACTTTCCTTTCGTTTATTCATTATTTTTCTTTATATTAATAGGTAATTTAGTTTCAAATGTACCATACTCATTTGCAATCACAGCCAGTGGAGTAGTTTCATTAGGATTAAGTTTCACAATTTTTATTGGTGTGACAATCTTAGCTTTATATATTCATAAATTAAAATTCTTTGCTTTCTTTATACCAGCTGGTACACCTTTAAACTTAGTTCCTTTATTAGTGTTAATTGAATTAGTTTCTTACTTAGCTAGAGCTGTTTCTTTAGGAGTTAGACTTTTTGCAAATCTTACAGCAGGTCATACTTTATTAAAAATACTATCTACTTATTTATTTAAATTATTTTCAGGTAGTTTATTTATTGCTATTCTTACATTAATACCTTTTGCTATTTTTTTAGCTTTAGTTGGTTTAGAAATAGCTGTTTCTTTAATACAAGCATTTGTTTTTACTTTATTAGTTTGTTCTTATTTAAGAGATGCTATTGAATTACACTAAATAAAAGTAATTTTTAATTAATGATTTTTAATTAGTAGTTCCTAATTACTCCAACTTAATACTCCTTAAAAATTTAAAACACTGTTAATACTCAACAAAGTAAATATAAAATATAAGCTTAAATAAAGACTATTTTATATAATTAAGGTTATATAAACACAACCCCCACCGCCCACAGCTGTTGCTTACTTCTTCGAAGTAAGCAAGGGTGGGGTATATGTAGTATAAATGGATTGAAAATTTTTAACCTTAATCTGCTATTTTATTAAATTTATATCTTTTAATTATTCTATTTTCTAAAGATTTATATGGGTTGCTTACTTCGTAAGCAATAACTATTTTTAATTTAAATTTATGTAATTCCATAAAACCTTTAGATTATACTCTATGTTCTTATTTTGATTTCCTTTACTTATAAGTCTTAGATTAAAAACAAAGGTAAGTAGAGTAAATCTTACGTAGAGAAAAGACTCTATTCTTCTAAGAAGTAAGAAGTAATTAGAAAGTGCGATGTAAAATAATTAAGATTTCATTATTATATAGCTAAGATTCCCATTGTTAAATATATTTACTACTACTGCTGTAAGTTAGGGAAATAAATAAGAATTTATCCTCCAGCGGACCTGCAATTTTGTTTTAAAAAAGAAAATTTACTAAGAAGTAAGTAAAGTTGCAAAGCAAGGAAGTAGTTTTTGTAATAGTCCCTTGCTTTGCAAGCCTAAGGTTCTTCTAAGAAATAAGGGATGGAAAGGTTTAAGGGGGGTTACAAAATTATTCTTATTTTAAATAGAAATTCTATAAACCAAGTTCTGTAAATTTATACTTAAAAAATTAAATAAATATCTTATAATTTGACCTGTCCTAAGATATTTAGACTCCCTTCCTAGTAATAGAAGAGGCAATAAGTATAAATATAAATATAAATCTAATTAAAAAAAGGTAAAATATAGGATAGTAATTGGATTATTTATAGAGTTTCCTACATTTTTATTTTTAAATTATTCCTCCTCCAGCGGACCTGCAGTCCTAGGACAAAGCTTACTTTGCTTGCAAAGCAAGGGAGAACTCATCCTTTTGCTTTTTTTATTCCTATAAGAATAAAGGCTTCCCTTGTTTACTTCGTAAACAAGGGAAGGGATGAAGGACTTTAACATGGTAATTCCTTCGAATTCGAATTCGAATTCGAATTCGAATTCGAAGAACCTTACTTTTTTTTTAAAGTGGTAAGTAACCCGTTATTAATAAATCTAAAAAAGTTCAAAATATAGAAAATTGTAACATACATAAGTGTTAAATATTTAATCCTTACTATTTTAAATATACATCTCTCCCTTCTTACTTACAAAGTAAGTAACTTGCAAAGCAAGTAACTTATTAGAAGAAGAATTTGCTTTTACTCCATGTGTATTATCCTAGGTTTACCTCTTGCTTTTGTTACTTAATAAAAAGTAATTAACAAAAGAAAGTATCTCTCTCTATATAAAATATAAAAAGGAGACTATTTCCTATGGGAAACCGACTTGTAATTGTAGGCAAAAGTTCATTAAGTGTAAGAAGGTTGTTTAAATTAAAAATAGTAATGTGGATCTTTATTTCACTATAAATTATAATTTACTTTAAGTTTACCACAAAATTAATTCTGTTAATTATATATTTTAAATTACCTATGGTTTTCCTTAATTATTAATAATTATATATTAAGAATTTCTTACTTGCAAAGCAAGGAGTTTTTTTGTAAGCTTATCCCACCCTTACTTCTTAGAAGAACCTTAGGGAAAAAAGTAAAACAATCCCTTGCTTACTTGCTTTGCAAGTAACTTCGTAAGCAAATAAGGAGTAATCCTACGCCTTGCAAAGCAAGGAGTTGCAAAGCAATGGTGGTTAAAATTTTATCTCTTAAAAAGTAATAAGAGGAATTAATAAAAATTTTGAGCTGATTTAATAGTAATAGAATAAGCTCCTTTTCTATTTTTGTTAGTAATAGTAGCAATATCTAAATAATTTACTTTTCCTGGACTAATAGCTCCTCTTTCGAAATTTTTAGTTGTCAATCTGGGTATTATAGGTTCTTTCATTAATCTACCTCCGATTTTTAAATTTAGACCAGATAAGAAAGCAGGTATAAGATTTACAGATTTTAAATTAGGGTCATTTAAAGTTTTAACTGCTTTATTAGAATAAATTTTATTAATAGCAATTCTAGATTTTTTTCTTTTATTTCTAATATTTAAAGAAAGTAAATTAGCTAAAATATTAGTATCATGATAAGGATTATGTAATCTAATAAGTTGGAAAACAACTGGTTTGTTAAATTTTCTTGTGATTATTTCAATTATTAATTGAAATTTATTTTTAAAAACTTTAGCTAAATTAAATTTTCTTAAGTTAAATAATAAATTTCTTTCTAAGTCACTTTTTCCTCTTAATCGAGAGATTGCTTTTCTAATTTTTCTTTTAATAAAAGGGATTTTCTTATTAACTGAAGAAGAAGAAATAGCTACTCCTTTATTTCTTGTTTTTAAATAATTTTTTCTTAAAGATGCAATTTGACTTTTTTTAAGTAAATATTTTTTTCTAAAGCTATTAAAGTATAAAATAGAAAATAATCTAAATACCTTTTTTTTTGGAATATTTAAATAATAAAATAATTTAACTATTACTTTATCTGGAGTATGTAAATAAACAGGTTTACTTATTAAACAATTTAAACTTTTAAAAAAATAAAATAATAATTTATTTATTTTAAACAAATCTTTATTTATATCTACCCCGCCATAAGATGTCCCTCCTATAGAGATAGGAGAAAAGAAGTTATAAGCTATAGTTTTAGAATAATTAAATAAAATACCATTTCTTTTTTGAGTATTTGCAATAGGACTTATTTTTTGTAAAGTATCTTTTAAGTATTGATAAATTAAAGTATTTTTTTTATTTTTAATATTTTCATTAATTGAAAAAAGTTGAATATAACCTGTTTTATTTAAAATACTTTCTTTTTTAATTTCATTTATTTTAAGTAATTCTAATGTTGAGTTTTCCCCTTTATTTAAAAGTCTTATTTGTCCACCTTTTTCTCCAATTGTAGCATTTGTTTTTAAATTTCCTCTTGCCTCTGCGATTCTTCGAGAAGAAGTTAAATTTAGTAATTTATTTAATCTATGTAATACAATACTTTCTTTTGTTTTATTGTTATTTTCATAGATTACTGTTTTTAAATTACTTTTAAAATTTTCTTTATTTGTTTCTTTATTTAAAAAATTGAATTTTTTTAATTCATTTAATTTTATAGTTAAAGGATTTTTCATTTTATAATAATTTTTGTTATTAAATTATATTTAATTTACTGTTAGTTTTTTAGGTTAACGCCATTCTTATATTTTAAAAATCTATTATTTTCCTCCATTGACTTTGTTTCTCTATAGTTATTATTAATTTTTATTTTTCCGCATCATTTAGATTATCACTTATAGCATACTCCTATTTTTAGATTATTTTAGATTACATTAGAGACCTTTCTTATGTTCCCTTTTGCTTTTATAGTAAATAAGATTTTTTCTAGATTTACCTCTTGTTTTTATTATTTACAAAATTAGTAAATAATTAAAAAATATTTACAAATAAAATAAAGAATAAGAGTTCTTATTAAGTGAAGGGAACAAAATAAATAATAGGAAGACAAGTAAAATAGTATAGATTGAAATATAAAAATGATGTTATATTTTAAGGTTTAATTAATACTAATTTTATTAGTATACATACGTTCTAATAAAATGGAAGAAGTAATTTATACTTACTTTAAAAATAATTCTTTATATTTAAATTTATATTACCTGTAAAGCAAGGGGAGTTGCAGTCTTACTACTTACACTCCTCCATAAGGAGGACTCCATAGGACCTTTTGACTTTGAAAATAAATAAGACCATAAGAATAATCCTTCCTATGGAAGAAGTCTTCCCTTACTTACAAAGTAAGTCACTTATTACCTCTTGCTTTTGAAATAAAGCTTACTTACTTTGTAAGTAATAGCAAAAGGAAGTAATAAGAAGAAAAACTTATAAAATGGAGGGTTCATATCCACTTTTATTTATAGAAGTTAAAACAAAATTTTAAATTTTGTTTTATTCCTTTTATTTATATTTTTGAGCTTTTCCTTTAACCTAAGTTTACATGTTAAGTTTTTACAAAAAACAAAATAAATTAAGTCCCTTCTTACTTACAAAGTAAGTAACCTATTGCTTTAATAAGAAAACTGACTTCTTCTAAGAAGAAGTAAGAACAAAAGAAAGTAATAATTTCCATTACTTACAAAGTAAGTAACTTATTATTTTTATTTTATCCTAATAATCATTTTTCCTTTTATTCTTATTTTGTAAGGTAAGCTAACAGCGGATTCTTCCATAGGAAGGAGTCTTTTAAATACTTGCAAAGCAACCTTTGTCCTAGGACTGTAGGTCCGCTGGAGGGAGAATTAAAAATAATTAAAAGGAAAGGTATTATAGATGTAAGATTTAAAAACTTCGCTATAAAAGCAAAGAATCTCTCCTCATTCTCATCTTTTAAAAATAAGAAAATGAGTATAAATCTAAGTAGTAAAAACAAAATCTGCTGAAAAATCTCCCCTTGCTTACTTCGTAAGCAAGCAAAGTAAGAGGGTTCTTATTTCTAATAAGTAAGGCATCATATAAATAATATAAAAGTAAAATTTTAAATAAGAGCCTTTAATTTAACGGTAGAATGGTTTCTTGATAAGGAATTTGTAGGAGTTCAATCCTTCTAGGGCTTAAATAAATTAATTTTACATTTTTAAACTTCTCTACTTACAAAGTAAGACTAAGATTTTTCTATTATTTAACTTATTTCATAACAAAAAGCTATTACTGATTTAATCAGTAACAAAATTTACTTTTTAAAAAAGAGTTTTCTTATAGATAGCAAAGGTTCTTTCTTGCAAAGCAAGGAGTTAATCCTATTCCTCCCTTGCTTACTTCTTCTAAAAAGAAGTTACTTCTTATTTCGTAAGCAAGGGAGGAGACTTACTAAGAAGTCAGCCAGGCAAAAGGCATAGAAAAATAATAAATAAAATGTTCTATGTACCTCTATGGGGTTTAAATACTCATAGTTCAGTCCTCTTGCTTACTTCGAAGAAGTAAGCAAGGGAGGGATTATTAAGAAACATATGGAAAATAAAAGTTGAGACAGCTGTTAACTAAAAGAGGAAGATATTTTGTTTTTCTCCATAAGTCCGCATTTTCGCACTTTATTATATTCTAAAGCAACCTCATTTTTACTAAATAAGTGAAGAAAAATCACAACCCTTTTGTTTAAAATAATAAACATATTGAATTATTAATTTATTTAAAAGTAAGTTATAGGTCTTTAGCTTTCTAAACTAAAGCTAATTTATTCAATGTTTCTATTAAAAAAGAATAAAAAATAATAAAATCTATCCTCCCTCTCATAGGGGCTTATTACTTCCTTTTACTCTTACTTTTTCTAAGAAAAAGTAAGCTTTCTTACTTTTGTTTTTTAAGACACTTTTTTAAAGAAAAATAAAAAAACAAAAGCTTACTTGCTTTGCAAGAAGAAGTAAGCAAGAGGTTACTTATTTTGTAAGTCAGAAGACAAAGGTTAAAATTAAAATTAGCTTTTTTTGTTTCTTGCAAAGCAAGGGAGACTTGCAGAGGCAATAGGAAACAAAATAAAAGTTAAAAACTAATTCTAAAAATAGAAATAAAAATTAAAAAATAAAATGAGAATATTAAAAACACACGTATTACTTAGATTAGTTAATTCATACATAGTTGATTCCCCTCAACCTGCAAATATAAGTTATTTATGGAATTTTGGGTCATTATTAGCTACTTGTTTAGGAATACAAATATTAACTGGAGCCTTTTTAGCAATGCACTATACACCAAATGTAGATTTAGCATTTAATAGTGTAGAACATATTATGAGAGATGTTAATAATGGTTGGTTAATAAGATATACACATGCTAATGTTGCTTCTTTCTTTTTTATTTTTGTATATATGCACATTGGTAGAGGTTTATATTATAGTTCTTATAAATCACCTAGAGTATTAGTTTGGTCAATTGGAGTAATAATTTTAGTTTTAATGATGGCAATAGCCTTTTTAGGTTATGTTTTACCTTATGGTCAAATGTCATTATGGGGTGCAACTGTTATTACTAATTTATTATCTGCAATCCCTGTATTTGGGGTAGATATAGTAGAATTAATTTGGGGTGGTTTCTCAGTTTCAAATGCCACTTTAAATAGATTCTTCTCTTTACACTATTTATTACCTTTTGTATTAGCTGCTTTAGCTGTAGCACATTTAATTGCTTTACATGTTCACGGTTCAAATAATCCAAATGGAGTGACTTCAAGTGGAGATAGAATTGCAATGCATCCTTATTTTATATTTAAAGATTTAGTAACTATAATTGCTTTTTTCTTAGTATTATCTATAATAGTATTCTTCTATCCTAATTTATTAGGACATTCAGATAATTATATACCAGCTGATCCAATGGTTACACCAGCATCTATAGTACCCGAATGGTATGTTAAAAGATGCCATGCTTAAGAGTAATCTTATGACAAATAAATTTCACTATATGCTGGAAACTCCTAAAGCTTTAAGTATTTAAATTAGTAAAACCTTAAAGATTGGTTAGATATAGATCTTAACCTAATGGACAATCAGCAGGAAACCAAAAATTATAATTAAATTATAAATTAGTAGGATCCTCAGAGACTACACGTGAAACTCCTTGCTTTGCAAGAATAAGTCTTACTTTTGAAAGTAAAATTGCTTTGCAAGTAAAATATTCAAGGATGAAGATATAGTCCACCCATTTTCGAGAGATTATGGACATATATTATAAAATATTTTTGATCTGATAACTTCAATAAGTTTAATATGTAAACAAAATTACACGACCTATATTAATAATACAATTTCTCCTCCTAAAAAAAGATTAACTAAAGTCGAAAGATCAAAAATCAATATTGGTGAACCATTAAATGAAATAATCATTGGTTTATTACTAGGAGATGGTCATATTCAAAGTAGACAATTAAATGGAAATTGTAGATTTATGTATGGACAAAGTAGTTTAAGAGAAAACCACCTAAATTATTTTAATCATATATTTGATTTATTTAAACCTTTTATAAATAAAGAATATAAAGTTAAATCTAGATCTTTTATAGATAAAAGATATAATAAAACTTACTCTTCTATTCTTTTTGCTACATTAACATTACCTTGTTTTACTAATTATAGAGAATTATTTTATAATTTAGAAGGTAAAAAAATTATACCAAATAATATAAATCAATTATTAACTCCTAGAGGTTTAGCCTATTGAATAATGGATGATGGTTCAATCCAAAATAAAGGTTTACATTTAAATGTTTATGGTTTCACTTTAAATGAAGTAGTTAAATTAAAAAGTACTTTAGAAAATTTATTTATTCCTATTAATTGTGATAATGACAAAGTAAATGCTATTCTTAAATGTTCTATTCATAATCATAAAAAGGGATATAGAATATACATTTGAGAAGAAAGTATGATAATAGTTAGAAACCATATACATCAATATATGCATAAAGATATGCTATATAAAATAAACCCAAAAATATAATTTATAATATATATTTTGATCTTTTACCTTATTATGCTATATTAAGATCTATACCTAATAAATTATTAGGAGTTTTAGCTATGTTTGGTTCTTTATTAATTTTATTAATATTACCTTTAACAGATTTATCTAGAATTAGAGGTAACCAATTTAGACCTGCTATGAAAATAGCTTTCTGGTTATTTGTAGTAGATTTCTTTATTTTAATGTGGATCGGTTCACAACACCCTAATTCACCTTATGTTGAAATAGGTCAATTTGCAACTACATTTTACTTTGCTTGGTTCCTAATAATTGTACCATTTATCGGTTTAAGTGAAAATACTTTAATTGATGTTGCTACTTCTTCTAAAAAAAGATAAATTTTCTACTTACAAAGTAAGTGAGGAGTTTTTTAATCTAAGAAGTAAAACTATCCCTTATTGAAACCCCCTTTAAAAGGCAGAGTTTCGATTAAGAAAACTCCTATGTTATACCAACAAAGGATTACTTTCCATACCTTATGAAAAGGAGATGTTACTTACATCGTAGTAAATAAGGAAAAGTATAAACAAAAGGAAGTAAAGTTATTACTTCCTTTGGCTCTGACTTGCAAAGCAAGAAGTTACTTACTTTGTAAGTAAGAAAAAGCAAGAGATAAGAAGGATATAAGTAATGGAAATATAAATATTAAAGAGCAAATTTATACACTTGCTTTGCAAGAAAAAATTACTGATAATAAAAGACATTTAATTTATAAAAATGGAAGTTACTTACTTTGTAAGTAAGAATAACATATGTACCGAAGTTCTTACTTCGTAAGAACAAAGTAATAAATAAATAAAAAATAAATGAAAATAAATGAAATGAATGTATTTAATTTATAAATACAAACGTCTCTTAAAAAGATGTAAAATAATACTATAAATTTTACTCTACAATCTTTCCACCCCTATTTAACCTTTAAGGTAGAGATTACCCTATTGTGATTTATAAAATAAAAATCAAGCAAGACCAAGACAAAAACAGAACAACTCATTTTTTTTTATTCTGCTCTCTACTTGCAAAGCAAGGAGATTCGCAGAAACAAATAGGAATAAAAGCAAAGGGAAGTCTTCTTACTTCGAAGAAGTAAGCCTTTGTTTTACCAAAGGTATTTTAAAAACAAAAGTGTCTTAAAAACAAAAGGTTCTTCAAATTCTTACTTCGTAAGAAATAGCAAAAGTAGAGAAAAAAAATAAATGGTATTATTGAAAAAAATCTTATAATTAAGAGAAATAAAAACTAAAAATTATTATAAATAAAATGACTCAAAGCAATTTAATAGAAAATATGATAAGCTTAATTTTTAATTTAGCTGATGTTTTAAGTATTATATTACCTGTTTTACTAAGTGTAGCTTTCATGACAATAATAGAAAGAAAACAATTAGCTGCTCATCAAAGAAGAGTAGGTCCCAATACAGTAGGTTATTATGGAATACTACAACCTTTTGCCGATGCATTAAAATTAATTTTAAAGGAAACAGTAATACCATCTCAATCAAATAAAATAATATTTTATTTAGCTCCAGTTTCAACATTAGTGTTTAGTTTATTAGGTTGGGCAGTAATACCATTTGGTCAAGGATTAGTATTATCTGATCTAAGTTTAGGTATTTTATATACATTAGCTTTATCTTCATTAGGTGTATATGGTGTCTTATTAGCAGGTTGGTCAGCTAATTCTAAATATGCCTTTTTAGGTTCATTAAGATCAACAGCAGCAATGATATCTTATGAATTAATATTAAGTTCAGCAATATTAATTATAATTTTATTAACGGGAAGTTTAAATTATATAGAAATTATTGAAATTCAACAATCTATTTATTTTATTGTTCCTTTACTTCCAGTTTTTATTTTTTATTTTATTTCTATTTTAGCTGAAACTTCTAGAACACCATTTGATTTACAAGAGGCTGAATCTGAATTAGTTGCAGGTTTTTTTACTGAACACTCATCTGTACCATTTGTATTTTTCTTTTTAGGTGAATATTCTTCTATTGTTCTATTTAGTTGTATAACAGCTATATTTTTCTTAGGTGGTTATAATTTCAATGAAATATTTATTAATGAATCATTTTTTAATTTACAAGCTATTATACTTGGTCTTAAAACTTGTATATTCACATTCTTCTTTGTTTGGTTTAGAGCAACTCTTCCTAGATTAAGATATGATCAATTAATTTCACTTTGTTGGTTAAATTTATTACCTGTAGCTGTGGCTTTTATTATTTTAATACCAAGTATTTTAATAACATTTGATATATCACCTTATTAATTAAAAAATAATATAAAATAAAACTTATATCTTCGAAGAACTTACTTCTTAGTAAGAAAAACCCCCTTTAATTTATAATACAATAACAATAAAAATTACTTTTGCCTTTGACCTTCCGTGGGAATAGGATTGCCTATTTCACTTTTTTAAGGGAAGAAAAATCTTCGATCTTCTTACGAAGTAAGAAATAGCAGAGGTTAATTAAAAATAATATTTTCTTCTTATTACTTACAAAGTAAGTAACCTCTTGCTTTTTATTTAAGAGATAAAGCTTACTTACTTTGTAAGTAATAGCAAAAGGAAGTAATAATAAGTAAGTATGTTATAAACATCCTGCCTTTAAAAATATAAATTATATTTAATTAAAGGACACACTTTCTAGGTTAAACCTACAAAATATAATTACAAATTTTATTAATATTAATTATTTTTGGTTAAAGCTTCAATTTTAATATTTTATTTTTTTCTTATAAAATTTGAGATAATTACTTTACATTTTTCTTCTATTACTTAATAATTAAGTAATTTTATGATAAGATAAAAATAGTTTGGTGTAATAAGTATTAAAGAATTAAAAAATAAAAACTATAATTCAAGAAAGCTAAAAAAAAAAAAAACAAAATAATAATTATTT